>Ga0208243_1000638_pt1 | contig 17172 bp, 17 predicted proteins | sample Subbio2Aug_QV12A_FD_184826 | JGI IMG/M metagenome (GOLD analysis project Ga0208243, IMG submission 184826) | Serpentinite rock and fluid subsurface biosphere microbial communities from McLaughlin Reserve, California, USA - CR12Aug_QV12A (SPAdes) | ecosystem: Environmental > Terrestrial > Deep...
CGCCGCCCCGGCCCGGCGCGCGCCAGACGGGCTGCCCGAAAGGGTCCGCATCGCGACCGCCACGCTCATCCCTTCGGCCGGTTGTCGACGATGCGCTGGGCCTTGCCCTGACTGCGGGCGACCTTCTCCGGTTCGGTGACGTTGACGCGCACCGTGACGCCCACGACGTCCTTGATGCGCTCGCGCAGCGCGTGGCCGGCGACCCGGCGCGCCGCGTCGGCGACGTGCGTGAGGCTCGCCTCGACATGCACGGTCATCTCGTCCATGCGGCCCTCGCGGGTGAGCTCGACCTGGAAATGCGGGGCGAGACCTTCGATGGCCAGGATCTGTTCCTCGATCTGGGTCGGGAAGACGTTGACGCCGCGCAGGATCATCATGTCGTCCGAGCGCCCGGTGATCTTTTCCATGCGCCGCATGGAGCGCGCGGTCCCGGGCAGGAGCCGCGTCAGGTCGCGGGTGCGGTAGCGGATGATCGGGAAGGCCTCCTTCGTCAGCGAGGTGAAGACGAGTTCGCCCTGCCCGCCGTCGTCGACCGGATCGCCGGTGATCGGGTCGACGATCTCGGGATAGAAATGGTCCTCCCAGACGTGCAGCCCGTCCTTGGTCTCGACGCACTCGTTGGCGACGCCCGGTCCCATCACCTCCGACAGGCCGTAGATGTCGACGGCATGCATGTCGAAGGCCTCCTCGATCTCGGCGCGCATGGCGTTGGTCCAGGGCTCGGCGCCGAAGATGCCGACCTGGAGCGGGCTCTTCCGCGGGTCGAGCCCCTGGGCGCGGTACTCGTCGAGGATCGAGAGCATGTAGGACGGCGTGACCATGATGGTGGTCGCCTTGAAATCCTCGATCAGGGTGACCTGGCGGGTGGTCATGCCGCCGGAGACCGGGACGACCGTGCAGCCGAGCCGCTCCGCACCGTAGTGGGCGCCGAGCCCGCCGGTGAACAGGCCGTAGCCATAGGCGATATGGACGATGTCGCCCGGCCGCGTGCCCGAGGCGCGCATGGAGCGCGCCACGCAGTCGGCCCAGACGGACAGGTCGTTCTTCGTGTAGCCGACGACGGTGGGCTTGCCCGTGGTGCCCGACGAGGCATGGATGCGCGCCACCTGTTCGCGCGGCACGGCGAACATGCCGAAGGGATAGTTGGCGCGCAGGTCGTGCTTGGTGGTGAAGGGGAACTTCTTCAGGTCGGAGAGCTGCTTCAGGTCGTCGGGATGGACGCCCGCCGCGTCGAAGGCCTGCCGGTAGTGCGGCACGTTCTCGTAGGCATGGCGCAGCGACCATTTCAGGCGGTTGAGCTGCAGCGCCGCGATCTCGTCGCGCGAGGCGATCTCGATCGGATCGAGATCCTCCTTCCGCGGTGCCAGGTCTCTCATTCCATCCTCCCCCCGTCGTTGTGTCCGCCGGCGCGCTCAGGCTGCGGTGTCGTCGAAATGGCGGCCCTCGATCACCCGCGAGGCGCCGCGGAACTCGGCGATGAGCCGGCCGGCCTGGTTGCGCACCGTGACGTCGTAGATGCCGGAACGGCCCGATCGTGCGACCTCGCGGGCGCTCGCCGTCAGGCGGTCGCCGAGCTGGCCCGGCGCGACGAAGGTGATGACGTTGTGCTGCGCGACCACCAGCTGGTTGTAGGAATTGCAGGCGAAGGCGAAGGCCGAATCCGCCAGCGTGAAGATGAAGCCGCCATGGCAGATGTCGTGGCCGTTGGTGTGGTGCTTCTCGACCGTCATCGACATCGTCGCAGTGCCGGGACCGACCGCGTCGAGACAAGCGCCGAGCCATTTCGAGGCGTCGTCGCGCGCCCACATGGCGTCCGCCGAGCGCCTGGCGATTTCCTCTGCCGACAATGCCATCCGAGCCTCCCTGCCCGCGCTCCTCCCGGGCATCCTGGATGGAGACTTGCATAAACCGGCCGGCCGGTCAATAATACTCCCGGATGCGGTCCCGGCCGCGTCCGGCGCTGGGAGGAGCGGAACACATGCAGGCGGACAGGAGCCTCGCCGAGGGGTTCGACATCGGCGCGCTGACGCCGGACTTCGCGGAGGACCCGTTCCCGGTCTACCGCGCGTTGCTGGACCACGCGCCGCTGAAGCGCTTCGCCGACGGCTCGGTGATGCTGTCGCGCCACGAGGACCTCGACCGCGTCTACCGCGACACGAAGACCTTCTCGTCGGACAAGAAGGTGGAATTCCTGCCGAAGTTCGGCCGCACGCCGCTCTACGAGCACCACACGACGAGCCTCGTCTTCAACGACCCGCCGCTGCACACCCGCGTGCGCAGGATCATGATGGGGGCGCTGACGCCGAAGGCGATCGCGGCCATGGAGCCGGGGTTGGTCGCGCTCGTCGACGGCCTGCTCGACCGGCTGGAGGAGAAGGGCGAGGCGGACCTGATCGAGGATTTTGCGTCGGCGATTCCGATCGAGGTGATCGGCAACCTCTTCGTCATGCCGCACGAGGAGCGCGGGCCGCTGCGCGACTGGTCGCTGGCGATCCTCGGCGCGCTCGAGCCGGTGCTCAGCCCAGAGCAGATCGAACGCGGCAACCGCGCGGTGACAGAGTTCAAGGCCTATCTCGGCGACCTCGCCGCGCGGCGAAGGGCGAACCCAGGCGATCCCGCCACCGACGTGCTGACGCGGCTGATCGCAGGCAACGACGGCGAACTGCTGTCCGACGCGGAATTGCTCCAGAACTGCATCTTCATCCTCAATGCTGGCCACGAGACGACCACCAACCTGATCGGCAACGCGCTGCACGAGCTGACGCAGTGGCCCGCCGAGCGGGGCCGGCTGACCGCGGAGCCCGGCCTGATCGACACGGCGGTGGACGAATTCCTGCGCTTCCAGAGCCCCAACCAGCTCGGCAACCGGATGGCTGTGGAGGCCTCGACCTTCCACGGCGAGACGGTCGAACCCGGAACCCGCATTCATCTCGCGATCGGCGCGGCGAACCGCGACCCGCGCCAGTTTGCCGATCCCGACCGGCTCGACCTGTCGCGCAGGCCCAACCGCCACCTCGCCTTCGCGCAGGGGCCGCATCTCTGTGCCGGCTTCTCGCTGGCACGGATGGAGGGGCGGATCGCGATTTCGCGCTTTCTCGCGCGGTTTCCGGGCTATTCGCTGGAGGGGACGCCGATGCGGACCGGGCGCGTGCGGTTTCGCGGCTTTGCGCGCCTGCCGGCGCGGGTGGGCTAGGATTAGGTTCGTGCTCTACGATACCCCCCTCTGCCCTGCCGGGCATCTCCCCCTCAAGGGGGGAGATCGGATGTCGCGGACGTCTCGCCCACTGGCCGAGCCCGCAGGATCGGCACCGGCGTCGAAGCTGCCGATCTCCCCCCTTGAGGGGGAGATGCCCGGCAGGGCAGAGGGGGGCGTGACCAAGCGCGGCATGTCCACCCGGAACAACGCACACCCCACACCAGGAGCCACGCCATGACCGTCCTCGCCCTGAACAGCTATGCCGCCGGCCGCTGGGTCGCCCCGTCGGGGCGGCTGACCGACCTGAAGAGCGCGATCGACGGGCGGGTGGTGGCGCGGCTCGGCGCCGAGCTCGATTTCGCCGCAATGACCGCACATGCGCGCGGTGTCGGCGGGCCGGCGCTGCGGGCGATGACGTTCCACCAGCGCGCGGCGATGCTGAAGGGCCTGGCGCAGTATCTGAACGAGCGGCGCGAGGCGCTCTACGAGCTGTCCTACGACACCGGCGCGACCCGGACGGACTCGATGATCGACGTCGACGGCGGCATCGGCACGCTGTTCGTCTATGCCTCGAAGGGCAAGCGCGAGCTGCCCGACGACGTGCTCTATGTCGAGCCGGGGATCGAGCAGTTCGGCAAGACCGGCAGCTTCCTCGGCCAGCACGTGGCGACCTCGCTGCAGGGCGTGGCGGTCCACATCAACGCCTTCAACTTCCCGGTCTGGGGCATGCTGGAGAAGCTGGCGCCGACGCTGCTCGCCGGCGTGCCGGCGATCGTCAAGCCGGCCTCGGCGACGGCGTGGCTGGCCGAAGCCGCCTTCCGGATGATGATCGAGTCGGGCCTGCTCCCGGAAGGCGCGGTGCAGTTCGTGGCCGGCTCCACCGGCGACCTGATCGACCGGCTGGGCTCGCAGGACGTCGTGTCCTTCACCGGCTCGGCCGCGACCGCCGGCATGCTGCGCGGCAACCGCACCCTGCTCGACAAGGCCGTCCGCTTCGTCGCCGAGCAGGATTCGCTCAATGCGACGATCCTCGGCCCGGACGCCGCTCCAGGCACGCCCGAGTTCGACACCTTCGTGCGCGAGGTGCACCGCGAGATGACGGCCAAGGCCGGCCAGAAATGCACGGCGATCCGCCGCATCCTGGTACCGGCCGCACACAGGGAGGCGGTGATCGCGGCGATCTGCGAGAAGCTCGCCAAGACGCCGGTCGGCGATCCCCGCGCGGAGGGCACGCGGATGGGCGCGCTGGCGAGCCTCGCGCAGCGCGAGGACGTGCTGGAGAAGGCGAGGCAGATCGGCACCGAGGCGCGCTGCGTGTTCGGGGCCGACGGGTCCGCGCCCGCGGGCGTCGACCTCGCGGCCGGCGCCTTCGTCTCGCCGATGCTGTTTGCCTGCGACGATCCGGACGGCGCCGACAAGGTGCATTCGGTGGAGGCCTTCGGTCCGGTCTCGACGGTGATGGCCTATCGCGACCTCGACCATGCGACCGCGCTCGCCAACCGCGGCGCGGGCTCGCTCGTCGCCTCGGTGTTCACGCACGACCCGGCGGTGGCGCGGCAGGTGGTGATCGCGTCGGGCGCCTTCCACGGCCGGCTCTACTTCGCCAACCGCGACACCGGCAAGGAGGCGACCGGACACGGCTCTCCCCTGCCCCACCTCGTCCATGGCGGACCGGGGCGGGCCGGCGGCGGCGAGGAGATGGGCGGCATCCGCGGCGTCATGCACTACATGCAGCGCACCGCGGTCCAGGCGAGCCCGGACCTCCTGTCGGGCATCACGAGGAGCTTCGTGAAGGGGGCGACAGTGCTCAGGAAGGACGTCCACCCCTTCCGCATGAGCTTCGGCGAGCTCGAGATCGGCCACACGCTGGAGACGGCGACGCGCGAGGTGACGCTGGCCGACATCGAGCACTTCGCCGACTTCACCGGCGACACTTTCTACGCCCACATGGACGAGGAGGCGGCGAAGGCCAACCCGTTCTTCCCGGGCCGCGTGGCGCATGGCTACCTGATCCTCTCCTTCGCGGCCGGCCTGTTCGTCGACCCGGCGCCGGGGCCGGTGCTTGCCAATTACGGTCTCGACAACCTGCGCTTCACCAAGCCGGTCTCGCCCGGCGACCGGCTGAAGGTGCGGCTGACCGCCAAGGAGAAGACGCTGCGCAACCCCGGCCATGGCGAGGTGCGCTGGGACGTCGCGGTGACCAACCAGGACGGTGAGCAGGTGGCGACGTATGAGTTGCTGACGATGAACGCGGTGTAGCCCGGTCTTTGCCCCTCCGGCCGGGCTTGACTTGCCAGGCGTCGCAATGGCCATGTGGCCGCCGACGCCGGGGGAACAGTCGTGGCGAGGCTTGACCGTCTGCTTGCGAGACTGCGGGAGAGGCTGCGCCGCCTGCCGGCGGCCCGGCGTCTCAGGCCGGCGAAACCGCAGCCGCCCGTGGCCGATCCGGCGATCCACGACCTCGTGGCCGGCCGATCCTTTGCCGCAGCGGACGCGGGCCGCCTGGCCGACGGCGAGGCCCGGATCGCCTTCGTCGGCTGCCTGCCTCCCTACAAGACGGGCGTGGCGACCTCGACCTATATGCAGCTGCTCGGCTTCGGGCCCGCCTTCGACCTGTTCGTGCCAATCGCGACGCCGGATGCCTTCCTGCGCCAGCGGCAGGAATTCGGCGGCAACAGGGTGCTGGCGCTGGACAGCCTCCTCCCCGCCCTGGCGGCAAGGCGCTACGACCACGTCGTCTTCGTCATCGGCAATTCCGAACATTTTGCAGCCCACCTGCGCCTGCTGCCCGAAGCCGTGAAGCGCGCCGGCGCGGACAGCGTCGTCTGCTACCTGCACGATCCCTTCTGCACCTGGGTCGCCCAGACCGCGCTCGGACTCGGCTACCGCGACATGGAGGCGCTGATGTCGACCCTCTACGGACGGGAGATACCGAAGACGGTGCGGCCGAGTTCGTCATCGCTGTTCGATGCGAAAATGTACGGACCACGGCTGTACTGCGAACGCTTCGGCGTCCGGCGCTTCCTGGTGAACTCCAAGGCCGCCGCCGCCATGGTGCGGGGCGATCTGCGGGACGGACAGGCGGCAGACATCGAGACGCTGTTCCTTCCCGTCGACGAGGACCTTCCCGTCCCGGCACGGGATCCGATCGACGGGCCGCTTGTCGTCGGATCCTTCGGCGTGCCGACGCCGGCCAAGCTCACCGGCACCGTGATCGAGGCGGTCGGCATCCTGAACCGCCGGGGCCGACCGACCCGCCTTCAGATCGCAGGCTTCCACGCGCGCGAATGGGTTCGCACGACGCTGGCCGACCGGCCGGAATGGCTGGACGTCGCCGAACCCGAGACCGAAGCCGACCTTCGCGACGCCATGCGGCAGTGCGACGTGGCGGTCCAGCTGCGCGCCTTCAGCCAGGGGGAGACGAGCGGCATCGTCACCTCCCTGATGGGGCTCGGCATCCCGACGATCGTCTCGCCGGTCGGTGCCTTCGTCGAGTTCGGCCGGGCCGTCGTCCCGTTCTCGGGCACCGCGCACGACCTCGCCGACCTCTTGCAGGGTCCGCTCCCGCCCGACCTGCGGACGGCCATGCGCGACTATGCCAGCGCGCACTCGCTGCAGCGCTGCCGGCTTCGCCTGGCAGAGATCCTACCGCCGCGCGATCTCAGCGCTGCCGACGCCATGCCAGGAGGGCGCCCAGCGTGACGAGGCAGATCCCCAGCAGTGCTGCTGCAAAGCCCGGCATGCTGTCGCCGATCAGCCAGACAAGCGCCGAGACGGCGACCGACGAGCCGATCTGGCTCGTGAAGCCGTAGAGGGACGCCGCGAAGCCGGCGATGTCGCCGTGCGGATCGAGCACCATGGCGGCGGCGTTCGAATACACGACGAGATAGCTGGTCGCGAACAGGGTGATCAGGGCAGTCATGACATAGGGGCCGATCGCCCCTGCGAGGATGCAGGCGAGCATCGCCGCGGCGGCGCCGACCAGCACGGCTGCCGCCAGGATCATCGCGTTGACGATTCCGACTCCGAGGATGAGACGCCGGTTCGCGGCCTGCCCGACGACGATGCCCAGACCGTGGAAGGCGAAGAAGCCGGCGAAGGTGGTGCCGCTCAGGCCGAAGGCGGTTTCGTAGATGCGCGGGGTCGCGGCAAGGATGAACAGCATCGACGTCATCACGACGGCCGACAGCAGCATGAAGTGCCGCGACTGCGGATGACGGAACAGCCGCGCCGTCCTCTGCACGAAGACCCGCAGGCGAAGCGCATCCGGCGCCGGCCGGCGCAGGGTCTCCGGCAGCCTGACCAGCACCACGAGCAGGCCGGCGGCGAAAACCGAGAGGCCGAGGAAGATGAAGCGCCATCCGGCGAGCGCGGCCACCCCGGCTCCCAGCAGCGGCGCGAAGATCGGACCGACGGCGAAGATGGCGGTCGCAAGCGCGAGATTGCGCGCCAGCGCCTCGCCCGCGAAGCGGTCGCGGATGATCGCGCGCGACGACACGATCGCGGCGGCGGCACCCAGCCCCTGCAGCACGCGGCAGGCGAGCAAGAGGTCGATGGACGAGGCGAACGCCGCTCCGAGGCAGCCGAGGAAGAAGAGCGAGAGCCCCGAAGCCAGGACCGGCCTGCGTCCGAACCGGTCGGACGCCGATCCCCAGACCAGCTGACCGAGGCCGGCGCCGATCATGTAGGACGTGATCGTCCACTGCACGAGCTCGAAACGGGTGCCGAGGTCCGCGACCATGACGGCGAACGACGGCAGCGTTATGTCGACCGCGAAGGACGAGATCGACATCAGCACGCCGCAATAGGCGACGATCCAGCGCTCCTTCACGAGGAAGCGTCCTTCGCGGCGGCCGGTCCGGCACCACCTTTTGCCGGCTGGAACGAGATCTGGGCGACCAGCGCCTCGGCGTGGCGCAGCGCGGTCGCAGCCGCCATCGCCATCTGCGGCAGCAGCATCCATTCCAGCGTCCAGGCGGCACCCGAACGCTCGTTCTCGTGCACCAGCGACTGGTGCATGCCCGACAGCAGCGTTGCATTGAAGCGCGCCAGGGTCACCAGAGTCTCGGCAGCGACCGGATTGACCTTGTGCGGCATGGCCGAGGACCCGCCGCCGCCGGACAGCCTGATCTCGCCCAATTCGCTCTGCGCGGCGAGCGCGACGTCCTGGCCCATCTTGCCGAGGCTGCCGGTCACCAGCGACAGCCACGAGGCCAGTTCCGCGATTCCGTCCCGTTCAGAATGGCGCGCGCGGTCGACCGGAGCGAGATGGAGCAGCGCGGCCAGCCGGCGGGTGACGCCGGCGGCCTTGCCGCCGAGCTTCTCCAGCGTGCCGGCGGCACCGCCGAAATGGAGGATCGCGACGCCTGCCGCAACCTCGGCGAGACGCGCGCGGTGACGCGAAAGCGGATCGCGCCAGCTCGCGATCTTGCGGGAGGCGGGCACCGGGATCGCCGCCTGCATGCGGGTATGGCCCATCACCTCGATCGCGCCGTCGCGCGCCAGCAGCGCGTCGAGCGCGGCGACGACGGCGTCGAGACGGCTGCCGAGGAGGGCCAGCGCCGGCTTCAAGCGCAGCGCCAGACTGGTGTCGACGACGTCCTGGCTGGTCGCGCCGACATGCACGAAGCCGGCCGCCTCTCCGCCGACCGCCGCCCGCAGCTGGCGCACGAGGTCGGGCACGACCACACCGTCGCGGGCGGTCCCAGCCTCCATCGCCCCGAGATCGGGCTCGAAACCCGCGAGCGCATCGGCGATGCGGTCCGCGGCCGCGGCGGGGACGACGCCTTCGGCAGCCTCCGCCCGGGCGAGCGCCGTCTCGAAGGCGAGCATCGCGCGGACGTCCGCCTCGACGGAGAAGAACCGCGCCATCTCCGCGTCGCCCAGCAGACCGCCGAGGAAAAGGTGCTCGAAGGGCGATGCGGACATGAGAAGCACGCGGTCTCAGATGTCGAAGAAGATGGTTTCGCGGTCACCCTGCAGGTGGATGTCGAAGGTGTAGACGTCGCCGTCGCGCGGGGCGATCAGCGTCGGCACGCGCACCTTGTGCTCCACCCGCTGCAGGATCGGATCCTGCGCGTTCGCCTCCACCTCGTCGCCGAAGTACATCCGCGTGTGCAGGCCGAGGTTGATGCCGCGCGCGACGATCCAGAAGGTGATGTGCGGCGCCATCGGACGCCCGTCGCGGAACGGCACGCGGCCGGGCTTGATCGTGTGGAAGACGAATTCGCCGCTGTCCATGTCGGCCGCGCAGCGACCCCAGCCGGTGAAGTTGGGATCCGCCGAGCCGCGCATCTCCGACGGCGAATTGTAGAGCCCGTCGGCGTCCGCCTGCCAGATCTCGATCAGCGAATCGCGCAGCGGCGTTCCGGAGCCGTCGATGACGCGGGCCTTGACCGTGATGCGCTCGCCCTTGGTCTTCTCGTTGACCATCTGGGTTCCGAGATCCTCCGGATAGACGCCGCCGATGTCGCAGAAGTTCGGCGTCAGGCCGATATGGACGTAGGGGCCCGCGGTCTGCGAGGCGGTTTCCTTCAGGCGGCCGAGCGATTGCATGCAGTCTCTCCCAATCTAGCGATAGATGTCCGAACGGTGGCCGATCTCCACCACCAGGACGACGAGTGTCTTGTCCCTGATCTCGCAGACGAGCCTGTAGTCGCCCACGCGGTAGGACCAGTAGTCTTCGAGCGACGCGTGGAGCGCCTTCCCCAGGTTGCGGGGATTTCCCACCGCCACCCGGTAATCCATGTAGTCGACGACGCGCTTGGCGACCTGCCTGTCGAGCTTGCGAAGCGCCTTGCGCGACTGCTCGGAATACTCAATCGTCCAAGCAAAGGTCGCGCCTCACCTCAGCCGATGTGTAAGTCCTCTCCTCGCCGCGGCGAATCCGCTCCGAAACCTCGACCGCGGCATAGTAGTCTTCGAGGTCGTCGAGCCCTTCGGTGATCAGCTGCCGCAGGTAGTAGGCCTTGGTCCGCCCGGTGCGGGCGGCCAGGGCGTCCAGGCGGGCTTCGATTTCGGGCTCGAGGCGGATCGAGGTCGGCATGGCGGGCTCTCCGGCGTTGAATACATGTAGTCTATGTATTCAACGCCTTCGTGAGCGACAAATCAATTCCCTTCCAGGCGGTTCTCGAACATGGTCGAGCGGCGGCCGCGCAGGACGAGGTCGAACTTGTAGGCCATGGCGTCCATCGGGATCGTGTACTCCATGTCCAGCGGCGCGATCAGGCTCTCGATCGCCTCGCGGCTGGGGATGGTCGACACGATCGGGCATTTCCAGATCAGCGGATCGCCCTCGAAATACATCTGCGTGATCAGCCGCTGCGCGAAGCCGTTGCCGAAGACCGAGAAATGGATGTGGCGCGGCCGCCAGTCGTTGACGCCGTTCGGCCAGGGATAGGGACCCGGCTTGATGGTGCGGAACGAATAGGAGCCGTCCTCGCCGGTGATGGTGCGGCCGCAGCCGCCGAAATTCGGATCGAGCGGAGCGAGGTAGCCGTCCTTCTTGTGGCGGTAGCGGCCGCCGGCATTGGCCTGCCAGAACTCCACCAGGACGTTCGGCACGCCCCTGCCGCGCTCGTCGAGCACGCGCCCGTAGACGATGATGCGCTCGCCGATGGCGCTTTCGCCCGGCTTGGCGAAGTTCAGGATCAGGTCGTTGTCGAGTTCGCCGATGATGTTGTGGCCGAAGGTCGGCCCGGTGATCTCGCTGATCGTGTTGTCGAGCGACATCAGCGCCCGCTGCGGCGAGCGCAGCACGGAGGTCTTGTACTGCGGCGTGAATGCCGGCGGATGCCACTCGCGGTCGCGCTGGAAGAACGAGCCCGTCTCGGGCCTCTGGTTGGACAAGCCGTTGCTTGCGGTCATCTGCTGGCCTCCTCCATCTCGGCAAGGGTCTGTTTCACGATCTTGATCGCGTGGTTGGCGGCGGGAACGCCGGCATAGATGGCGACGTGCAGCATCGCCTCGCGGATGTCGTCCGGCGTCGCGCCGGTGTTGGCGGTGGCCCGCACATGCATCGCCACCTCGTCGTGGTGGCCGAGCGCGGCCAGCAGAGCGATCGTCACCATCGAACGCTCGCGCTTCGTCCAGTTCGGCCGCGACCAGACATGGCCCCAGGCAGCTTCGGTGATGAGGTCCTGGAACGGCTCGTCGAAGGCCGTCTTCTTCGCCTGCGCCCTGTCGACATGCTCGTTGCCGAGCACGCCGCGCCGTGTCGCCATGCCCTGCTCGTAGCGGGCGGATTTCGGTTCGCTGTCGGCCACGCCATCCTCCCCCTTGATCCGTTCATGTATACATAGCAAGAAATGCTCGTTAAGAATAATCCGGATTCTGGTGCATCCGATAATTTTTTCGATATGGTTGCGCCATGCGGGTCAAGACACGCCACCTGACGACCTTTCTGGAGATCGCGCGCCACGGCAGCGTGGGCCGCGCGGCCGAGACGCTGCATGTGTCGCAGCCGGCGGTGACGCGGACGCTGCGCGAACTCGAGGAGGCGCTCGGATGTGCCCTCGTCGAGCGCGACGGGCGCGGAATAAGGCTGACGACGGCGGGGCAGGAGTTCCGCCGGCATGCCGGCGCGAGCCTTGCGGCCCTGCGCAAGGGCGTCGATGCGGTCCGCCGGGTCAGCGCCGACGAGGCCCCGCCCCTTCGCATCGGCGCGCTTCCGACGGTTTCCGCCCGGATCATGCCGGCCGCCGTGCGCGCGCTGCTGCAGGCGAGCGAGATCAGGCTGAAGGTCGTCACGGGGGAGAACGCCGTCCTGCTGGACCAGCTCATCCGCGGCGACCTCGACGTCGTCGTGGGCCGGCTCGCGGCACCGGAGCGGATGGTCGGCCTCACCTTCGAGCACCTCTATTCCGAGCAGGTGGTGTTCGTGGTCCGGCGCGGCCATCCGTTGCTGGAGGGAGCGAGCTTCGAGTTCCCGGCGCTGCGCGCCTATCCCGTCGTCATGCCGACGCGGTCGGCCATCATCCGCCCGTTCGTCGACCGGCTGCTCGTCGCGCATGGTCTGGCCGATCTGCGCGCCCGCATCGAGAGCGTCTCCGACAGCTTCGGCCGCGCCTTCCTGCGCGAGACCGACGCGATCTGGATCATCTCGCAGGGAGTCGTGGCCAACGAGATCGCCGCCGGGACGCTCGCCCGCCTGCCGATCGACACGTCGGAGACGCGCGGCGCGGTGGGGATCACGCTGCGCGCAGACCGCGATCCGTCGGCGTCGCTCGACCTCTTCGCCCGCGTTCTGCGGGAGGTGGCGGCCGGCGAGCGGCGGGCGGCCGCGACGGAGGCTCAGTACGGCAGGCCGACGTAGTTCTCGGCGAGCGCCGTCGAGGCGGCCCGCGAGTTGACGGTGTAGTCGAGCTCCGCCTCCTGAATCTTCTGCCCGAAGTCGCCGTCGTCGGGGAACCTGTGCATCAGCGACGTCATCCACCAGGAGAAGCGTTCCGCTTTCCAGATGCGGCGCAGCGCCCGGGCGGAATAGCCTTCGATGCCGGCCATCGACTTCTCTCCATAGAACTCGCGCAGCGCGTCGAAAAGGTAGCGGACGTCGCTGGCGGCGAGGTTCAAACCCTTGGCGCCGGTCGGCGGCACGATGTGGCCGGCGTCGCCGACGAGGAACATGCGGCCGAAGCGCAGCGGTTCGGCCACGAAGGAGCGCAGCGGCGCGATCGACTTCTCGATCGACGGGCCGGTCGTCATCGCCTCGGCCGCGTCGGGCGTCAGGCGGCGGCGGATCTCGTCCCAGAACCGGTCGTCGGACCAGTCCTCGACCTTCTCGTCGAGCGGCACCTGAACGTAGTAGCGGCTGCGGGTGTGCGAGCGCATCGAGCAGAGGGCGAAACCGCGCGGATGATTGGCGTAGATGAGCTCGTGATTGACCGGCGGCACCTCGGCGATGATGCCGAGCCAGCCGAAGGGATAGATCTTCTCGTAGACCTTCAGCAGGCTGGCCGGTGCGGCCTTGCGCGCGGCGCCGTGGAAGCCGTCGCAGCCGGCGATGAAGTCGCATTCGATCCGATGCTCCACGCCGTCCTTCGCATAGGTGACGAAAGGCTTGTCCCGGTCGAAATCGTGCGGCGCGACGTCGGCCGCCTCGTAGACGGTGCTGCCGCCGGTTCTTTCGCGCAGGTCCATCAGGTCGCGCGTCACTTCGGTCTGTCCGTAGACCATCACGCGCTTGCCGCCGGTGAGGCCGAAGAGGTCGATTCGGTGGCGCTGCCCGCCGAAGGTCAGGTCGAAGCCGTCATGCGGCAGGCCTTCGACGCGCATCCGGTCCGCCGCGCCGGCCTCCTCGAGCATGCCGCAGGTGCCTTCCTCCAGCACACCGGCGCGGATGCGCGAGAGCACGTGGTCCTTGGTCGACCGCTCGAGGATGACGTTGTCGATGCCGGCGTTGGACAGCAGCTGGCCCAGGAGCAGGCCGGACGGCCCCGACCCGATGATGACGACCTGGGTGCGCATGAGTTCCTCCCGCTTCGGGCCGTGCCGGCGTCCGCCGGGGCACGGGTGTTGTCGTCCCGCTATCTGTCCCGCGCACCGGACGGCCTCAATGGACGCTTCGCGCAATCTCTTGCACGATCCGAACATCTCCGGCATCGTCGCCGTATGAACCGTTACGTGCCGACCTATCAGCTCTACGGCGAGGAGATCGAACGCGAGGGGCGATTCTGGCTCCACTGCGAAACCATTCCGGAGCGCAGCCGGCTGCACGACTGGGAGATCCGGCCGCACCGGCACGAGGCCTTCTTCCAGATGTTGCACATTTCGGACGGAACCGGCGAGTTCCTTGCCGGCGACGCCTATCGTGCCTTCCGCGCCGACACGCTGATCTTCGTGCCTCCCGGCATAGTCCACGGCTTCCGCTTCTCACGCGACATCGGCGGGCTGGTGGTGACGGCCCTGCGCGAGCGCCTGGACGTTCCGGGCGGTGCGAGCCCGCATTTGGCCGCTTTCGCCGCCGAACCGCGGATCATCGAGGACGCCGAGGCGCGCGCCAGGCTGGCTGTCGATTCGCTGCATCGCATCGCCGCAGAGATCGCCGGCCACGGCATCGGCCGCATGATGCTGGCCGAGGCGCTGGTGACGGCCGCCGTGATCGACCTCGCCCGGGCGAGCGGCGCCCGCGCCGAGCAGTCGCCCGATCCGGAAGACCGGGACCAGCAGCGCCTCGAACGGCTGGCCTCCCTGATCAACGCGCATTTCCGCGAGCACAGGCCGGCCGCCTTCTACGCCGAGCGGGTCGGAATGTCGGCCGCGCACCTCAACCGCATCGCCCGCGCGCGCACCGGCCGCAGCCTGCAGGAACTGATCGCCGCGCGTCTTCTCGAGGAAGCACGCCGCAATCTCGTCTTCACCTTCCTGCCGGCCCAGTCGATCGCCCACGACCTCGGCTTCTCCGATCCGGCCTATTTTAGCCGGTTCTTCTCCAGGCATGCGGGGGAGAGCCCTTCGGCCTACCGCGCGCGCGAGCGGGCGCGGCTGAGATTCTGATCGCCTGAACCGGCGCTGCAGCGGGCCGGGGCGCGATCAGGCGCTGGCCGGCGCGGCGGCATCCCTGAAGGAGACGAGGCGCCGCGCCTCTTCGTCCCACAGCACGAGCCGGACGCATTTCAGGCTTTCGAGCAGCGTGATGCGGCCCATGTCGCGCAGTTCGGGATGGTCGCGCAGCACCTCGGGCAGGCGGTAGAACGGGATCTTCGCCGCCAGGTGATGGACGTGGTGGATGCCGATGTTGCCGGTGAACCAGCGCAGCACCGGCGGCAGGTCGTAATGCGAACTGCCGTGCAGGGCCGCGTGCTGGAAGCTCCACTCGTCCTCCTCCGACCAGTGCGTCTCCTCGAACTGGTGCTGGACGTAGAACAGCCAGACGCCCGCCGTCGCCGCCATCAGCGTGATCGGCACCTGCACCGCGAGGAACGGCACCAGGCCGACGAGCCAGATCATCGCCGCCACCGGAACGGCGATGGCGAGATTGGTGGCGATGGTCGAGACCCAGGGCTGCGCGCCTGCGCGCATCAGGCCGATCGGCAGCCTGTACTGGCACAGGAACAGCCAGGCCGGGCCGAGGCCGAACATGACGACCGGATGCCGGTAGAGCCTGTACCGGAGACGGCCGAACGGCGTGAGCGCCCGGTACTCCCGCACGGTCAGCGTATCGACGTCGCCGATGCCGCGGCGGTCGAGATTGCCTGCCGACGCGTGATGCACGGCGTGGGTACGGCGCCAGTAGTCGTAGGGGGTCAGGGTGAAGACGCCGAGGATCCGTCCCGTCCAGTCGTTGAGGCCGCGTTGCGCAAACAGCGTTCCATGGCCGCAATCATGCTGGAGGATGAACAGCCGGACCAGGAGGCCGGCAGCGGGGATGGTGAAAACGAGGCCCCACCAGTGGCCGTCGAGCACGACGACCGCCGCGAGCGCCCAAAGCCCGACGAAGGGGATGGCCGTCACCGCGATCTCGAACCAGCTGCGCAGCGCGCTCGGCTCGCGATACTTCGAAAGGAGCAGGCTCCAGGACGGCTTTCTGGTCTGCTGTACGGGGCGGGCGTCGGCGAGGATTGCGGTCACGCTGTCTCCGGATGATCGGGATGGAAGGCGAACACTCGACCGCAGAGGACCGGCATTCGGGAAGGATCAACGACGGGCGCCCACCCCCGGACCGGTCGAATCACTTGTGTCGCCCCCTCCTTAGCAAAAAGGCCGGGCGCTAGCCCGACCTCTCCGTTCACCTCGACGTTCCGTGCCAGTACATCCGTGGTCACGCAACGGAAGTGCGATTTATGCCGCCTGGAGGTTTTCCGCGGCGTTCTTGCCCGAGCGGTTGTCGCGGACGACGTCGAAGCTGAGCTTCTGGCCTTCCACGATCGTGCGCATGCCGGCACGCTCGACGGCGGAGATGTGGACGAACACGTCCTGAGCGCCGTCCTCGGGCTGGATGAAGCCGAAGCCCTTGGTGGCGTTGAAGAACTTTACGGTGCCAATGGTCATGACGATTTCCTTTCAATCGGTCACGTTGAAAGACTTGCCGCACCGAATGCGCGGCAATGTCCCTAGATCGACTTTGAGCGGGAAGATCGTCCGTGGCGCGTCGCCGCGCCGAAAAACAAAGTTCAACAACAAGATCGATGGGCTCTACATAGGGGTAGTCGGTGTCCGAAACAAGGCAAAGACTGAACGTTCTGGAATAATTTGTACCGCGACGCGCAGCCGGTCCTCTTTTCAGCCTCCGCAAAACAATGGCGAGAAACGAAGAAGGGGCGGACAACCGCCCGCCCCTTCCGTCTGCAGCGGTGCAGGACCCTACTGGATCGCCTTGTCGGTGATGGCGGTGGTGTAGGCGCCTTCGGCGGGCTTGGAGATGATCTTCTGGTCGAGGAGCGCCTTGGCGGTGCGCTCGTAGGCCTCGACGATCAGCTTGCCGTCGGCGTTGTCGATGAGCTTGGCCACCTCACCCATCATGCGCTTCTGGTGGTTCTCGTCCTGGCCGCCATTGTCGACGACGATCTCGCCGGCCTCGTCCGGGTTCTCGGAGGCGTATTTCCAGCCCTTCATGGAGGCGCGCACGAAGCGGACCATCTTGTCCTCGAAGGCGGGGTCCGAAAGCTTGTCCTGCAGCACGTAGAGGCCGTCCTCGAGCAGGTCGTTGCCCATGGCCGAGTAGTTGAAGACGATCAGGTCCTCGGGCTTGTAGCCGGCGTCGATCAGCTGCCAGTACTCGTTGTAGGTCATGACCGAGATGCAGTCGGCCTGCTTCTGGATCAGCGGCTGAACGTCGAAGCTCTGCTTCAGCACGGTGACGCCGTCGGCGCCGCCCTCGGTGGACAGGCCGAGCTTGTTCATCCAGGCGTAGAACGGATATTCGTTGCCGAAGAACCAGACGCCCAGCGTGTGCCCCTTGAAGTCGGCCTCGGTCTTGACCGGCCCGTCGGCGGGGCAGACGAGCTGCATGCCGGCCTTCTTGAAGGGCTGGGCGATGT
>Ga0208243_1000639_pt1 | contig 17167 bp, 21 predicted proteins | sample Subbio2Aug_QV12A_FD_184826 | JGI IMG/M metagenome (GOLD analysis project Ga0208243, IMG submission 184826) | Serpentinite rock and fluid subsurface biosphere microbial communities from McLaughlin Reserve, California, USA - CR12Aug_QV12A (SPAdes) | ecosystem: Environmental > Terrestrial > Deep...
CTAATCCAATAAAAAAAGAAAAAAAGTAAACATGTTTCTTTCATGTCTACTTTTGTTGGATAACTTCAATATTCTGTTTTTAGTTCTAATAACTTCCCTCAGTCTTATCCCCTTGCATCAATTTAACTCCGGTTGTGTTGACTTAAAAGATGGGGTGAGTGTAGGAAATCGTCTTTTTGATTAAATTCCAAGAATTACTTCATCAGTGACTCGCAAACATGTTCGTGTTCATATTTCAAAATATCAGTGATACTATCTATAAGAATTAAAGTGATTTTATAATGCGAACATAAGCAACTAATTCTTTCAATAATAGAATTGTTTGTATTATATAGAATATAAATAGTATCAATCATTTTATTTATATTTTCAGACTTAACTTTAACTGTTACATGATTATTCAGTGTTGAATCATTAGGTGTTCCTTGATAGTACTTTTCAAGAGAATGATAAAAGCAAAGTTTTAGTTTGTTGAATGAATTAACTATTTCTCTTGAAATTATTTCCACTTCATTTTCTTGATTAAACAGAATATGAAGATTTTGCATTTCCTTAGATATCTCCATTGTAACATCCGATAACACATGAGTCATATTAACTCTATACTCATTCTCGAATTTAAAATTAGAATGTTTTAAATATTGTACTTTATCGATTATTTTACCATTTATATTTATACTCAAGTTAGATAATTCTCTTTGGTAAGAATCAATGATTTTATCAAAATTATCAATATAATTAACTTTAAAAAAATCAAAAAAAGAAAATCAACTGTCGCATCAATACTGGTTATCATCATTTTCGACTGAATAGAATCCAATAATGAAAAATACCTGGCAAAATCAACTTTAAACTTTATAAGGACATTCTTATTTTGCTTGCCAAAATAATGTTCCAAGTATTCGTGACCTATGATCGGAGTTACACAGTAACTATACTTCAAACCTATTAACTTTAACATAAGCTGCAAAAAGTATTCTAAATTCGCTTTAGAAAACGCATTATCAAAACGCATTATCTGAGATTATGTTTTTAAATTTGTTTGTCTTTGCATAAGAATCAAATCTTTTAACAACGTAATTAACTATTTTAGTATTTAGTGGCCAATTTTCAAAATATGTTTCCCATTTATCAACAGATTTCCAACTTAATGTATTTGCAAATCTGAAACTATTGTTTTCAAGTATTGAATTGATTTCTTCAGCAGAAGTTATTCTAAAGTAATTTTGATTAACTTCATTTTCTTTTGTAAAATACATTGTAATATTCTTTTCCATACAATCATTCTTTCCTATTCGCTTAATTTCTATGCCGTAGATTAGAACTCTACAAATCCTCAATATTTAAGTTTATATAATTTGCAGTATCATTTAATGAATCATAAACATAATATTGATTTATATTAAGTGAGTCTAATTCTTCAAGAATTTTCTTCTTGCAAACACTAGGAATAATAAAGCGCTTTTGATTACTAACTAATTTTTCACAAATTTTTTGTTCAAAATCTCTATGATCTGTCCCTAAAATGAATGCACCTGATTGATGAGTGATGCGAGAATCGGCATTGAATCTAGCTTTAATAAAATAAACGTTATGTAAATCTTCTTTTTTAATAATATTTGTAAAATGTGCTGCTTCAAACTGAACTCGATACAACAAAGTCTCAAATGCTTTGCCTCCATCCTCTTCACAATCAAGTACATTCATTTTTTCGGAATAATTTAATCTTGATAACATAGATGCTATTCTTACACTATCGCTATCAATATATTTTATCATATCTTTATTTTCCTTTAGAGCAATAAATTCTCCTGAAAAGTTTTCATTTGTGTCACAAGCAAAGTACAGAGCAATGAGTGGATTTGTTGTTATGTCCAGTAGTCTCGTTCGTAGTCCGTAGTGTTGCATAAATATTAGTTTTTCAATTATAGTAAATCTATAAGTGAATTCTTCATTTTTTCTAATTAAGAACTCGTCAAACAATTTCTTTTCATACTCAATGTATTTTTCTCTGAATAAACCAGGTAATAACTTGTATGATAAGTCAGAGTGACCTCGAAAATACATCATCGTACTATTTCCGCCCTCCACTTTTAAAAATGCTAGTAGATCAATTAAATCCGTTATACATGTAATATACTTCGGTTCAAACTTTTTATGTTTGGGTTCTAAAATGATTACAGAGTTATTTATATCGATATTTTGATAACTCAATTTGCTGAATTTAGATGGACTAATTAAATCATAAATTCTCTTATCCTTCTTACCAAACTCTATTGAAGTACTACTTTTATACATTACTAGAAATTTGATATCTATATAATCTCTTATTGAAACACGGAAATCCTCTGTATCCGCAATATAACTTTTTTCAAAGTTTTCTATAAATAATGAAATACAAACATTATTTTCATCATCTATTTCATAATCATTCTCTTTGTACGTAAACATTAATTTTAAAATGGACAAAAGTTTCGTCTTAAACTGAGTAGATTTACTCAAAATTTCTTTGATGTTATCATCGAAGGTCAATTTATTATCTTTTTGTCTTAACTTGTGATTAATAACTTCATTAAAACTCAGAGTATATACCGTATTAAAATTACTTATATCTTCTAAGGTTAAACTATTCCTTGATGTATAGTTTGCAATTTCTGACATTATTATATCTCCTATTCAACAGATTTATTTGCGTATCCCTACTAAGGATTATTGTTTTTACCATGTATCCCACCTCCTAGCCACTTTCCAGATGCTAACCATAGTTCATAAAAATATAGCCATTCAGCCGCCCACGGGATCAAGGTTTCTGCAATTGACATACCTCTTTTAAACTCATCTCCATAATACAAGCATAGCCTGAGTCTCTTTTTATTATCATTTTTTGAATATATATGAGGAATGGCTTTATCTTTTATATTTTCATAATTACTAACAGTTGCCCATACATCAATTGAACCATACTTAGGGTAGCATATTAATACCTTGTAAAAAGGAGAAACTGGAGAAGGCTGTAATTCCAATTCGAATATGGTTCTGTCACTTTGAACATTGATTTTTGCTTCAGGAAACTTACTAGCTATAATACCTCTTTGTAGTAGTAGTTCCTTGTCGCGATTATTATTTCTTTTAAAATAATTCTTACTTACCAAAGAATGTATGATCCTTAATTTTTGTATCCTTGGTTTTGTTTTCTCCTGAACTAACTCCACTCGGATTTAATGTTGAAACTTTTAAATCACCTTCACTTCTCATTTTTCTAATTCTTTCTCCGTGAGTCTCCATGGTCTTACGTACAATATTCTTACCAAAACTACTCTCTAAAATTGAAGAAAGATTGTGAATTCCCTCTAAGCGAATGTTAGGGAGTAAAATGTCGTGTTTTGCTTGTTCAAGCCAAGTAGCAAACTCTTGTTTTTTTGTAGGATCTATATTCCATTTATCAGCAAAATTCTCATCCGGTACTACTGGGTTCTGTATCCAGTATTCACCATTTCGTATCTCAATATATTTTTCCATATTATCCAATATGTATTCCAGAGCATCATATACATTATCTTGGTTTGCATACGCTTGAGCAGCTAAAGTAGTTATAACTATAGATATAGGTGCAGATTTTTTACGTATCTCAGATTTTTCACTATAGTAAATATCTCTGTGTCTTTTCAAAATCTGAATAGAACGTTGTAATGGAGTTCTTACCTTATATGTAGGAACATCATCAATAGTTAAAGACTTTTCGCTTGCATATGCTTCAACGGCACGTTTTAGAACATTACTCATCTGATTTTCAAACCATTTCTTGTATAAGTATGGATTACTATATCTCTCAGTATATAATCCTGAATCTTCTTTATGAGTTAAACGAATTTCGCTCGATATTGGAGGATTATATTGTTCATATCGAGGAACAGAGGGCAAAATATCCATATGAAATTCATCATACTCTAGAGTCCAACAGCGTTTTCCTTCTTCCTTGAGCATTTTGTTATAAAGCTCATGTTCCTTTAATCTGTCACCTACCAAATTCTTCAGTGATGAATTACCAAGAATCTGGCCATCATTTAACAGACATACTAAATCTATGTCATATTCTTCTTTATCAGTTATCGGTCTAATAACAGTGCCTAGTGCAAATGATCCTTGTGGCAAAACTCGAACATCATTAGAGAAATCTCCTTCACCTATCCAATTGCCAACAGCATTATAACTTTTAACGGCTTTTTCTCTCATAGTTTCAGAAATATCCAAATTCTTAGTTATTTCGATAAGAATCTCGCCAATAAACTTATTCCTATTTTCCATCTTCATCTCCTAACTTTATCGTTTTTTCAAATCCATCATTATAATCATATATTGTAATGATTGGATATACTCCTCGCATATACCTTCTTCCAATTTCAAACGCTGCTGAGACTGGAATTGCTGGAAATAAACCGACATCAACTTCCTTACCATACTTATTTATTATTTCATCACACACTTTCTGATAGCATTTCCAAAAATTTCTTAAACTCTCCTTACTTTCTATACAGTCTACTGTCATATTATCAGTGTAAATCTTATAGGTTATTGAATATTCACCAGGTATTCTATCAACACTTATGTCAGAAGATAAAGCAATAATTATTGCTACACTTGGTTCTTTCGTCTGATCTACTATTCTTTCTATTTTAAATTCTGCTCCTAAGCTATTCTTCCAACACCAAGATTTCGGCTCTCTAGACAATTGAAATACATCACACTCCACTTTATCACCAATCAATTCGCCAAGTTTTATGATCAGAGGAATTGGTGCTAACGGAAATACAGAAATATGATCAGTATATTTTTGTTCGATTTGACTAAATATTTTTCTTTCAACCTGTGATTTTAACTGTCTTAAGCAATCATCCCAATACTCGTCACTATGATGATTAAAAGAAGATGAAACATCTATAGTCATTGATATTCCGTTCTTAACTTTCATGTTTCCGGCAATTGCTTTTGTTGCCAAATCATGATCGAATGTCACATGTTGGCCCCTAATCCGAGATGCAAATCCAATAACATCAGTATATCGAAAGCTAAATTGTTTAGATAAATCTTCCATTTTGTTTTCATGCTTTCTCTTCATATCTTTCAATACATCCACAGTATATTTTTCACAATCACCATCTATAAGCTTATGATGATCAGCACACATAAGCATCAAATTGTCTAATTTATCTGATAGTTGATAAGACTGCAACTCATCTCCTCGCGGTCCGTCTGGACTTGAAGCTACAATATGCGCTACATACGCATTATTAAATTTCGCCAAAGAAACGTTTTCAAAAAACATTCTTTTCCCGCATCCTTCATACTGACATATGCCTCCAGCATGTCCTATTAACATTCTAATAGTACCATCAGTAGGTTTTTTCCCTCTATTTGCCATATTCCTTCTCCTTTCATTTGATATCGATTTCTACTAAATATATGACTAACTTTAAACATTTACTTTAAAGCTTTTGAGTTAATTTCCCTATACTACCTCTAACTAAAGGAAACATACTGATTGAACAAACCAGTATTATAATCCTTAAGGAACATCAAACTAGTATTTATAATCGAAATGTTATTGCTGTGCTGTAATAGCTGAATCTGATAATCTAATAGATAGTCATACTTACTATCTTCCTCAACATCTGTAATTGCTAAGAATTTTTCATCAGTTTGTTTCAATATAATCGATAGATTAATTGAATTCAAGCCAGAATATACGCCTATAGCTGAAGTTCGACTTACTTTGTTTTTATAACCCTTACGTTTTAGTAGTTCCTTATCAACGATCTTGTTTACATAATCAGAATCTGGTATTTCATTAAAATCTAACGCTGCTTCAATCATTGGATAGTTGATGTACAACTGCCCTTGATTTGTTGATTCAGAAAATAGGTATTGAAGTTGTTTAAGTCTATCCGGACTATATCTTGGATCTTGAGGATCAAAATCAAAGACCAAAAGAATGTCAGTATATTTCATGTCGAGAATCGACTCGAATCGATAATCTTTAAGCACTTGTATAATATCTAAATCATCAATGTCTGATCCTTTGTCAATATATTCCTCAATTAGGAATTTACCAAACAGATGAAGGTTAGTTTGATATTGGTATAAAACGCAGTTTGCATCTATTGGATATAATTCAAAAAGTTTATTAAATAACTTTTCCTCATCATTCCCCTCACAAATGACAAGAATATTCTTTCCGTCAGCTTTCATCAAACTCTCCATTCATATATAGTTTTTCGAGATTATGGCCCTCCCTTAATTCACGACTCGTTGCCCGTGCTATTGAAGTAATCTTTGTAGGTGTTAGGATAAAATAGCAATCAGGTCTCATGATACTGTTAGATAATAAATTTGTATTATGACTCGTTAAAACGGTTTGATTCGCTCTTTCTTCCAAATTCTTGACAATCATCTCAGAAAGTTCGTAATGGTAGTATGCATCGAACTCATCAATAAAAAGAAAGGAAACAGTTTTATTCCGGGTCCAGTAAAAATACGCATACAGTGCTTTAGTTCCATTTGAAGCAGCTTTAAAAAATGGAATCAATGACTTTCCATCAAAATATAGGACCTTTTCTTTTTCCGGTGTAGATCTTACAACTAATTTATCATTTATACCTGAAGACTTTAATAAAGATTGAAAATCCTGTAAGTTTGTTCCTTCAAAAATGAAGTCATGGTAATCATTTGCTTTTTTAACGCTATCTTTATACCCAATAAAACGATGCTCATCTAAACTTCTAAACCAAAGCATGTTAGAAACAAAATCATACATTTTACGTATCGGATGATCTTTATCAATTGCTGAGTTGTTCACGATATAGCGTAGTGAAGAGCTGCTTGCATCATTGTAATCATAATTTAGATTTGGTAAAAGTTCATTAATAGCAAATTTATCAAACGACTTAGCATTAACATTGTTCAATGTACTATCTACTGTATACTCAAAATAGAGAACTTCATTAATCGACAATGACTCGAACTGAATATTATCAACATCTGATTTCTTGTACTTGTAGTCTACTTCATCTTCACCAAACTGAAAGACATAGCGGAATGTTGCATATTGATATTTACCTTGATTGTTCAAATAATAGTCATATAAATTAGGAGATACATTTCGATCTACTAAGTGTGTAACTATATCAAAAAGTGCAAGGCCTAAGTTTGTCTTACCAACAGCATTTTTTCCATATACAATTATTGTTTTCAAGAGTCCATCTAGTACGCATTCTCTGTTAAAGCTATATTGCTTAACATCTGAGAAATCAATGCTCAATTTGTAATCAAAACTCTTGAACCCTTCTACTTCAAATTTCTTTAACATTACATTCACCTCGTACTTTAAGTATAACGCACTTATTCTCACACTGCAATTCTATCCGTAATTTTTTTACGGATAATCTTAAATCATTAAAACTAACAATCATGATTTATTACGTATTGAAATATCTACCCCTTTCTCCTTTCAAAATAAAAAGCCCCTGATTGGATACCATTCCTATCAGAGGCATTTAAAACTCATATTTTTTATTGATATAGTAAAACATACTGCTGATTCTTTTATTAATCAAATAGATTTCTTATCTTTTTGAATATAGATAATTGCTTGAAATTAAAACCTTATCTGCTTATCTACCTATTTTCCAAAATAGATTGTGTGATGAATCTAAACATCATAATACCGCTTAAACACTGGGTTTTCTAGTAGTCAGAAGTGCTAGTTATCTTTTTGATGAGAGCAACTCCACTGGAGGTACCAATGCGAGTTGCACCAGCTTCTAACATCGCCATGACATCTTCATATGAGCGAACACCACCCGCTGCTTTGACTTCAATGATATCTTTAGCCACTGATTTAAGTAAAGCAACATCTTCTTTGGTTGCTCCATGAGTGGAGAAACCAGTACTTGTTTTCACAAAATCAGCTTTTGCATCAATCACAGCTTGTGTTGCCATGACTTTTTGTTCATCGTTAAGTAAACAAGCTTCTATGATGACCTTAAGTGTATGTTGACCAATCGCTTGTTTCACAGCCGCAATGTCTTTGACCACATACTCATAGTCACCATCCAATAATTTTCCTACATTAAGCACCATATCAATTTCGTTTGCGCCATCTTGAATGCATTGAGCTGCTTCAAACGCTTTGGATGCGGTCGACATCGCTCCTAATGGAAAACCAATAGTTGCACAAACGCCAACACCACTTCCCTTAAGTAATTCTGCCACAAGTGGTACACGTGATCCATTCACACACACAGTTTTAAACTGATATTGCTTGGCCTCTTCACAAAGCTTAATGAAATCTTCCTTTACTGCATTTTGCTTTAGTAATGTATGGTCGATAAATTGATTCATGTTTTTTCCTCTTCTTTCATTTTTAATCGTTCCTTTATCGCAGCTGAAGCCACGATGTGATCACCAACATAATCACTTTTCTCATAGGCTCGCGCAATCATCGTCTCACAGCCTTTGCCTAAGATCAATAAGCAGTCCCCTTTTTTGCATAAGGTAATGGCTTGACGAATGGCTTGAACACGATCGGAGATAATCACATACGGTGTATCCTGTATTCCTTGTGCAATATCATGACAGATACTGATGACATCCTCATCTCGAGGATCATCTTCAGTTAAAACAATCATGTCACACATTTGATCTGCCAATTGTCCAAATACTTTTCTCTTAAGCGTATCACGTTGACCTGCACTGCCAAACACAGTTAAGAGTCGTCCATGAGTCATTTTTGAGGCATATTCAAAGATTTGAGTGAAGCCATCTGGAGTGTGGGCAAAGTCCACAATTACATCATAATCCTGCCCTTCATCAATACGATGCATTCTTCCTAACACTTGAGATAAATGTGGTGTTAATTCAAGAAAATCAACATAAGACTTATTCGCATGATGCACCACACTAACAAGCGCTAAAGCTAAGTTCATGACATTAAAACCTGCGATAAGATTTGTCGTAATGGACACTTTTTCTTGTTTGAGGGTGTCATCTAAATCAAAGGTGGTATGAGTACTGTACGTCTTGATGTTTGAAAGCACCACATTGGCTAAGGAAGATTCCCCTACTTTAATTACAGCACTATTACATTCATCCACCATTTTTAAACCATAAGGATCATCTATATTGATGATGCATAACCCTTCTGGTTTAATTTGAGAAAACAGTTTAGCTTTCGCAATAAAATATTGCTTCATATCACCATGATAATCAAGATGATCATGCGTAAGGTTAGTGAAAATCGCCACATCGAAATCAATTCCTAGTGTTCTACGCTGATCCAAACCAATGGAACTAACTTCCATAGCGCATGATTGCACACCTTCTTTAACCATTGTGGATAAATAGTGATTGATTGTCACTAAATCTGGCGTTGTCAATTGAGTAGGTAACACCACATCTTTGTAGGAAGCATGAATGGTTCCTATGACACCACAAGATTCAAAACTGGCTACCAATTGCTTAATTAAAGCAGTAACACTGCTTTTCCCATTGGTTCCAGTGACACCATACATTGATAACTGATGTGAGGGATTATCATAAAAGCGTTGCGCAACCTGACTCAACGTCTCGACCACATCATTCACATGGATGTATAGAGTACCTTCATGCTTGGTAAGTGGTTGAGAGTGAACAATCACAATTGCGCCATTGTGAATGGCTTGATCCACAAATTTATGGCCATCATAACTAAGACCTTTTATCGCAAAAAATATCGCCTTAGAAGAAGGAACTCGTGAATCAATCATGAGTGAATGAATCTGCAGTGTGGACGTTGTCTCTATGAGTGAAGACAGAACTCTCATACTAAGCTCCTTTCTTGCGTTTTCTAAGTGCTTTTTCACATTTTCTCAGTAAGTTAGGATGGAAAAGCTGAAGGTAGACTCCAAGGCGTGTGAACTCAATTAAATCATGATTAAGTAACGATGAGGAAAGCTCTTTTAAAATAGTTTCATCATCGATTGGCTCATAAAGTGCATACACTTCTTTAAAAGCAACGCCTTCACAATGAATTAATGCATGATGTTGAGCATCGTAAAACACATGTTCATCATTCAACGAACCAAGATGTGTGAATGGATAAAATGGACTATGAAGAAGATGTAATCCATACGTTTTAATTGGATCAACACAACTTCCTTTAAAGTCTTTATACAGCTTAAAGTACTGTGGCAAATCAAACACAGCAGGTCGTTTCATCATTAAAGCATTGAGCAATGGATCAAAGAAAGGCACAAGAATGTGTTCATTTTCAAAGTTCATCACGCTTGCTTTCTCATAAAATGAGTTCATATTTAACAATAAAAACTCATTTCTTTTTGCATATTCCATATCTTGCCAAATATCAAAGAAATCAAAGCGAATGGCTTCAGATACTTTTTGAAACTCTTCTTTGTTCTTTAAAGCAATATCAATCATTTGGGCATGTGCAATCGATAGTACATTGGGTTTACTACTGGTGATAAATGATTGATGCAAATGTGAAGTACGCCACCGCTGTATATCTTTCTTATGCATCTGATGAAGATTAAAACGGTGGGCTTTTCTTAAGTGATGGGCTATTTTATTGATCATGATAAGCCTCAATCATGGCACATACCGCAATGGCTGCCGTTTCTGCTCTCAGCGTTTTATGTCCTAAACTGATGAGTTTAAAGCCATGTGAACGAGCCAACTCAACTTCTTGATGTGAAAATCCCCCTTCAGGTCCAACCACAACAAGCGATGCAAGATTCATGCAAGTTTGAAGTGAAACAGATTCATGTTCAACACGTTCAAAACACAATCCTTTAAATGCGGCAGAGCGATGACAAACTTGTTTAAAAGAATGCAATGATTCAATCTGACACATGTGTTTGCGATGACTTTGTTCACTCGCTTCTTTAGCAATAGTTTGATAACGTACACGCTTCTTTTCAAAGTCCTTTACATCCACATCAATGATGGTTCGCTCACTTACAAAAGGAAGAATGCGTGTAGCACCTAACTCGGTTGCTTTTTGAATCACCCATTCAAATTTATCTTTTTTAAGTAAAGCGACCGCTAAGGTCAAATCAATGGGAAAATCATCCTTTTGATTGATTTCATTAAGAATAGTTCCTACTTCTTGATTAGGTTCAATTCTCACTTCAAAGACACGTGAAGAAGCATCAACCACACAAATGGTGGTTGTTTGCTTCAATCTTAAAACACGATTCAAATGATGCATCATCGCTTCATTAAGATGAACCGTTGTGTCTGTGATGTAACTATCAATGAAATAGCGTTGCATTTACTTCACCAAGGCTTTTAGTTTCTTCACTTCAAAAGGTTTAATGACACGCACATGCCCTACTGGAAGCCCATCTAGACCTAAAAAACCGATATGTGTACGGGTGAGTTTAACTAAATTAACGTTCAATGCTTCAAACATGCGACGGACAATTCGATTCTTACCTTCATGAATGGTAAGAGAAACAATAGTTGTACCTTTTTCTTTTTGAAATTGCGTGAAATTAATAGTAGCTGGTTGGGTCATCCCATCATCTAACATGATGCCATTGGTTAACTTATCACTCATGGCTTTAGTTAATGTTCCTAAAATAATCGCTTCATATGTTTTTGAAACCTCATATTTAGGATGGGTCATCAAATTCGCAAATTGACCATCATTGGTCAAAATCAATGCCCCTAAGGTGTCTTTATCCAAGCGACCAACAGGAAACAAGCGAACATCTTTAGGAACATAATCCATGACTGTAGCACGTCCACGATCATCACTGGCTGTGGAAAGTACATTTTTAGGTTTATTTAAAAGATAATAATAAAAAGTCGTTTGACCGTAAATGTTCATCCCATCTACACTGATGGTATCAGACGGGCTAGCCATATACCCTAAAGTATTAATGGTTTCTCCATTGACTTTTACACGTCCTTCTAAAATCATTGCTTCAGCTTTTCTAAGTGAGGCAACTCCTGCTTGCGCAATGAGTTTATGCAGTCTCTGATTTGACATATAAATCCTTCTCCTCACTTTCAATTGGTTTAAGTGTTGGTAATGCTGATAATGATGGTAAATGAAAGACATCAAGAAAATGAGAAGTTACCTCATACAAGATGGGTCTTCCAGGCGTGTTTTCACGTCCTGCTTCTTGAATAAGATCAAGGGCTAACAATTTTCTAACAATCATGTCAACATTTACCCCACGAAGTTGCTCAATGATGGCTTTCGTGCACGGTTGACGATAAGCAATAATAGCTAAAGTTTCTAAGGCAGAGTTGGATAAGGTAGAGGTGGCTTTCATGTGAAGATGTGTTGCTAAGACATCATGAACCTCACTCACAGTTACCATCTTCGCTTTAGATGCCACATTAATGATAGTTAATGCGCTTTGAGTTTGAGTGTAACGCTCATTAAGTGAAGCAATCATTTCAAGTACTTCTTGTACACTACAAAGAAGCACCATCGCAATGGTTTCATGTTCAATTCCTTCATCCCCACTCATGTAAATGAGGGCTTCACATTGTTGAATTAAAACTGGATTCATACTGCTTCACTCCATTTCAAATAAATCATATCATCGACATTAGAGTAATCCAAGGTGTGTAAACGAATGCAATCAAGAACTGCTAGAAAACTAACAATCATGCATTCTAAACTATCACACGTTTGAAACAGCTCTATAAGAGAGAAAGCAGTGTGTTTTGCTTTCGCGAACAACAATATACTATCAACACGATCTTCCACTGACATCTCTTTAAATGTTGTTTTTACATCATAGGGTGTGGTGAGTTTGTATCGCACTAATACTTTGCTCATGGCTTTGAGTAAATCATTCATATCGTGATCATAATTGGGTTTATATTCAATGACGGGTGCAATATCAAGAGCACTAAGATGCTTTGATCGTTGTTCAAACATCTCTTTTAATGTCACAGAAGCCTCTTTAACAGCACTGTATTCTAATAAGCGAGCGACAATGGATTGAGGATCTTCAAGTGCATCCGTTTCAAAATCACTTTTCTCTTGAGGAATGAGTTGCTTTGACTTATATTCAATGAGCCCCGCAAACTCCGCAATGTATTCTGTTGCGATTTCAAATTTCTGCTCTTTCATTTCATTAAGAAAAGCTTCATATTGCTCAATCAGTTGTGTGATATCCAAGTCAAAAAGATCAAGTTTTTTCTCCTTGATCAGATAAAGCATCAAATCTAATGGACCTTCAAATGAGGCAATAGTAATGTTAAACTTCATAACTCGCCTATTATATCACACACCAAAGGTGTTGACTATCACTCACAAATTTCATGAATGAGCACTAAAGGCTTCACAGGTTCTTGTGAAATCACAATCGCATCATTTAGTTTATCCAATACATCTTGTGGAAGTGGATCATCATGATGAATATCACAAATCACATCCCCTTCTGACACATGATCGCCTACTTTCGCTTTGAGAACTAGTCCTACACCAAATTTCAGTACATCATCTTTGGTTAAACGACCTGCTCCAAGATAAGATGCAGCTAATCCTAACGGCATCGCTTGAATGGTTTGAATGATGCCTGATTGAGTTGCTTTAAATGGAGTGATGTGTTTGGCTTGTGGAAGAAGTGAGACATCATCAACATACGATGGATCTCCTCCTTGAGCTTCAATGAAGGTTCTAAACTTCGCCAATGCACTACCATCATGAAGTGAAGCAATAACCGCATCTTTTGCAAAATCAACATCACTGAATAACTGTGCTTGTACAAGCATAAGACTAGCAGCTTCAATACACAGTTGAGTTAAATCTTCAGGTCCTTCTCCCTTTAAGGTAGCAATGGCTTCCTTGACTTCTAACGCATTACCAATTGCAAACCCTAATGGTTGATTCATATCACTTAAAATAGCTTTGGTGTTTTTGTTGGCGTGTTTTCCAATGCTAATCATAGCCATCGCAAGTTCACGAGCTTGATCAACATCCTTCATGAATGCACCATCACCAAATTTAACATCCAAGAGTATCGCATCTGAACCTGCAGCCAATTTCTTAGACATGATACTTGAAGCAATGAGTGGAATAGCAGGAACTGTTCCAGTAACATCTCTTAAGGCATAGAGCAGTTTATCTGCAGGGACAAGATTTTTTGATTGACCCATGATAGCTAAGCCATTATCATTCACCAACTGAGCAAATTTCTCTGAGCTAATTTCGGTTGAAAAACCCGGAAAAGATTCCAATTTATCGATGGTTCCGCCCGTATGACCTAATCCACGACCACTCATTTTTGCTACTTTTCCACCACATGCAGCCACCATTGGTGCTAAAACAAGGGATGTTTTATCCCCTACGCCACCAGTGGAATGCTTATCATTAGTTATGCCTTGAATGGAAGATAAATCTACCACATCCCCACTGTGCATCATTTCATGGGTTAACCATGCTGTTTCTTGTTCATTTAAGCCATTTAAAACGATGGCCATTAATAAAGCAGATGATTGATAATCTGGAATGCGTTGAGCAACCAATTCTTTAATCCAAAAGGCAATGTCTTCTTGAGTTAAGGGATGCTTGTCTCTTTTTTTAGTAATAATCTCTAACATGTTTGACATGATGAAGTTCTCCTTTAATAGTTTCGTATGATTCCAATGGATGCGAATGCACTCTCTTCAACACTGAGTGGTACAGCACATTCAAGCACAATCTTAGTAGGGTGCTCAAGAATTGAACCTAACTCAGTGATAGAAATCTTCATGATTTGTGCTTTTTGCTGACTTAAATCATCAAGATCTTCTTGTGTTAAATCTTCTAACACCATAATGCAATTGGCAGGTAAATCTTTGAGTGATGAAACACTGATGACATCCAACCAACGTTGTGGTAAACCGTATTTTGATGCTTTGGGTTTATAAAACACACATTCATTTTGAAGACCGACAAGACAAAATTCATGAACAAGTGGTTTTTCTTCCACAAGAATTAAGGTTCGATTAGAAAGTGGAATGTGGTTACGATACTTTACTTTCACTTTTACTTTTGAAAGTTTAAGAATAAGCACTGCCCACATCTTAACTAAATGATGACTGACATTGAGTGGTAGACGCTTCATTTTTCTCAAGTTGAGTGTCATTGGTAACCAAAAGAAGGCTAATGCCATTCTTATACTTAATTTAATCATCGATGAAACTCCTTGCATATAAAAGTTTGGTATTCTATGGTGTTCACAAGTTTCATTTCTGATTCAAAATAATCAAGTTTCACATCACCATCAAAGTCATCTTCAATATAAGATAACCATAAAATCGAAACATAAGGGAAAAACAAACGATATAACATGAGTCCACCACAAATAAAGACGTCTTCTTTGTGATTCAACACGGCTTCAAACAAGGTTGTTACATCATTAAACACAACCACATTATCATGTTTAGGAACATAATCCTGAGACGATGTGAGGACCCATACTTCACGATCTACTAGTTTAACTGGAATGGACTCGTAGGTCACACGTCCCATCACACACACATGATGACGTGTTTTGGCTTTGAAATGGGCTAAATCTTCAGGGTTATGAAAAGGAATGGACTTGTGATGTCCGATGGTTCGTGTGCGATTCATCGCAACGATCATTTGCAACATTACACACTCACCTTCCCAGCAATGTGAGGATGTGGTTCATATCCAATGAGTTCAAAATCCTCCTCTACGAAATCTAAAATGGATTCTTTATGCTTAATTCTAACTGCAGGTAAAGGTCTGAAATCACGTGTCAATTGAAGTTGAACTTGTTCAAGATGATTTTGGTAAATATGAACATCCCCTAAAGTATGAACAAACTCTTTAGCTTCATACCCACATACTTTTGCAACCATCATAAGTAAGAGCGAATACGATGCAATGTTGAATGGAACCCCTAAAAACACATCTGCTGATCGCTGATAAAGCTGTAAACTTAATTGATTATTATGAACATAAAACTGCATAAAGGCATGACATGGAGGTAAAGCCATGTCTGAGAGTTGAGCAGGATTCCATGCACTAATGATATGACGACGTGAAAAAGGATTATGCTTTAAATCTTCGATTACATTAAGCAGTTGATCCACTCCAAAAAAATCACGCCATTGATGGCCATATACAGGACCTAAATCACCATGCTTAAGCGCAAACTCATCATCCTCTTTAATCTTTTGGATGAACTCATCCATGCTCTCACCTTGATAATCAGCATGTTTTTGATACTTAGCATAAGGCCAATCATTCCATATCCTTACATTCTTTTTTACGAGTGTTTGAATGTTGGTGTTTCCAGAGATAAACCATAACAACTCAACCAAAACCGATTTAAAATGAACTTTCTTTGTGGTAATCAAAGGAAAGCCTTTACTTAAGTCATAACGAGATTGATACCCAAAGGTTCCAATCACTCCAGTTTGCGTACGATCATCACGTGGTTGTCCATGTGTTAATACATGTTGAATTAAATCATGATATTGCTTCATATATCCCTCACAATCTTAGATTTATTATACACCAAAATTAAACTCACACACTCATAAACAAAGCATTACCACACACAAAAGAAAAAGCGCTATAAGCGCTTAATGAGTCGATTGGAGAAAGGACACTTTTTCTGCTACAATCTCACAACTGTAAAATGGTTTATTTTCTTTCGTCATAATCATGTTGGCTTGAACACGACCCTTCACTCCAATGAGAGCTCCAACCTCACACACTGCAATTGCAGATTCAGCTACACCACGCCATAAGGTACAAAGAATGAGATCTTTCTCATATTCTCCTTGAGCATTTTTAAAGTTGCGATCCACTTCAAGCAACAAGTTTGCCACCTTGCTTCCTCCACTGGTCTCTCTTAACTGTGGTAATTCAACTACCTTTCCTACTAAAACAATTTGATTCAACATGACTTTCGTCCTCCTGTTCATGCATTATAGAAGATACGAAAGAAGGGTTCAAACCGCCATACTTGCAGTGTAATCAAATATCACAAGAAAAACGAAGGCATATCCTTCGTTTAAGACAAATTATTCAATGGGTTCAATTTTTACTTTACTCACATGGTTGAGTGAAGACAAAAGTGCAGTTCTCGCCTGCTGAATATCATTGTGACTCATGTCTTGAAACAAGTGA
>Ga0208243_1000640_pt1 | contig 17152 bp, 17 predicted proteins | sample Subbio2Aug_QV12A_FD_184826 | JGI IMG/M metagenome (GOLD analysis project Ga0208243, IMG submission 184826) | Serpentinite rock and fluid subsurface biosphere microbial communities from McLaughlin Reserve, California, USA - CR12Aug_QV12A (SPAdes) | ecosystem: Environmental > Terrestrial > Deep...
GGGCCGCCGCCGCCACGGCTGAGGCGCGCCCGTCGCGCTCCCAGACGCCGGCCGGCGCGGCATCGACGAGGGTGATCCCGAGGCCGGGACGCGACTGCGCGATCGCCACTGCGGCCGCGAGCCCGACATAGCCCGCCCCCGCCACCACGATGTCGGTACGCTCTGAACCTTCGTGCGTCATCGTCGAACTCCATGGCGGCGATGCGGCCGCAGCTTGACTTGCCCTGCCCAACTGGCGGAAACCGGCTCGCGAGCAAGGCCGGCGGGACGGCGGAAGGAGCCAGAAACGATGTCTTCAGCCATGCAGGAACTCCTGTCCATTCTCGACCTGGAGCGGCTGGAGCACAACCTGTTTCGTGGTCGCAGCCCGCAGACCGCCTGGCAGCGGGTCTTCGGCGGCCAGACGATCGGCCAGGCCCTCGTCGCCGCGCAACGCACCGTCGACCCCAGCCGCCGCGTCCATTCCCTGCACGGCTACTTCATGCGCCCGGGCGACACCAAGGTGCCGATCGTCTACGAGGTCGACCGCATCCGCGACGGGCTGTCCTTCAACACGCGGCGCGTCGTCGCGATCCAGCACGGCCACGCGATCTTTTCTCTGGAGGCCTCCTTCCAGCTGGCCGAGGACGGTCTCGACCACCAGGTCGCCATGCCGCTCGACGTGCCCGGTCCCGAGGACCTGAAGACGCAGCGCGAACTGCTCGAGACGATGGAAGGCGTGCCCGAGGTCATCCGGCGGTTCTGGGCCCGTGACCGCCCGCTCGAGATCAAGCCCGTCAGCATCGAGCACTATGTCAGCCGCGACAAGTTGCCGCCGCAGCAGAACATCTGGATTCGCGCCACCGGCCCGGTGCCGGGCGAGTGGCCGATCCAGAGCGCCATCCTCGCCTATCTGTCGGACATGACGCTGCTCGATACGTCCACCTTCCCGCATGGCCGCGCCATCTTCGACCCCGACCTGCAGGTGGCCAGCCTCGACCATGCGATGTGGTTCCACCGCGACGACCCGCTCGACGACTGGCTGCTCTACACGCAGGACAGCCCTTCGTCTTCCGGCTCGCGCGGGCTTTCCCGAGGCGCCATCTACAACCGAAAGGGCCTCCTGATCGCCTCCGTGGCGCAGGAAGGGCTGATCAGGCTGCGCTCAAACGCCTAAATCATAGGCAAAATCGCAATTTTGCCCACATTACAGCCCGCTGATTGTGCAGCGCGGTAGGCCGGCCTTCGTCGGCGAAGCGTTTTTCCATCCTTTTCAACGATTTGGTCGCTCCCCGCGCGAGTTGGCACGGAGCTTGAATCTGCATGGCCACGCACCGGTTGCCGCAGGGTGGTCCGGAGTGTCTGTAAACGCGGGAACCCGCACAATCGAAGGGTGAAACCTGATGAAGATCGTGATGGCTATCATAAAGCCGTTCAAGCTCGACGAGGTGCGCGAAGCGCTGACCGCCGTGGGCATCCAGGGGCTGACCGTCACCGAGGTCAAGGGCTACGGACGCCAGAAGGGGCACACGGAAATCTACCGCGGCGCGGAGTACGCCGTCAGCTTCCTTCCCAAGATCAAGATCGAACTCGCGGTCAGTTCCGACATGGTCGACAAGGCCGTCGACGCGATCAGCAGTGCCGCCAAGACCGGTCAGATCGGCGACGGCAAGATCTTCGTCTACGGGATCGATCAGGCCGTGCGCATCCGCACCGGCGAAACCGACGTCGACGCGCTTTGAGAGCCATTTCGATTTCAAGGAGACAAAAATGAGCCTTTCCAACCACTTGAAGATCGCGATGCGGACCGCGTCGCTCGGCGGCCTCGCCGCCGCCCTCGGGCCGGTGATCGCCTTGGCCCAGGAAGCGGCGCCCGCCGCGGCCGAGGCCGCCGAGGCGGCCGCCCCGGTCATGGACAAGGGCGACACGGCCTGGATGATGATGTCGACCGTGCTGGTCCTCTTCATGATCCTGCCGGGTCTGGCCCTCTTCTACGGCGGCCTCGTGCGCGCCAAGAACATGCTGTCCGTCCTGATGCAGTGCACCGGCATCACCGCGCTGGTCATCGTGATCTGGGTTCTCTGGGGCTATTCCTTCGCCTTCGGCGGTTCCACCAGCGCGTTCTGGGGCGGCTTCGGCAAGCTCTTCCTCGCCGGCGTGAACGCCGACAGCATGGCGGCCACCTTCTCTGCCGAATTCGTCATTCCGGAATTCGTCTTCATCTGCTTCCAGATGACCTTCGCCTGCATCACGCCGGCGCTGATCGTCGGTGCCTTCGCCGAGCGCATCAAGTTCCGCGCGGTCATGCTCTTCGTCGCGCTCTGGGTCACCTTCGTCTACTTCCCGATCGCTCACATGGTCTGGGACGCGAACGGCCTGATCTTCACCGGCGCGCATGCCGGCGGCATCGCTGCTCTCGACTTCGCCGGGGGAACCGTCGTCCACATCAATGCGGGCATCGCAGGTCTGGTCGGCGCCATGATCGTCGGCAAGCGCGTCGGCTACGGCAAGGACAACATGGCGCCGCACTCGATGACGCTCACGATGGTCGGTGCCTCGATCCTCTTCGTCGGCTGGTTCGGCTTCAATGCCGGTTCCAATCTCGAGGCCAATGGCGGCGCCGCCCTGGCGATGATCAACACCTTCACCGCCACGGCCGGCGCAATCCTCGCCTGGGTCGCCATCGAGGGCATGTCGCGCGGCAAGGCATCGATGCTGGGCGCCGCGTCGGGCGTGGTCGCCGGCCTCGTGGCCGTCACCCCGGCGGCCGGCCTCATCGGCCCGGTCGGCGCGATCGTGCTCGGGGCCATCGCCAGCGTCATCTGCTACTATTTCGTGGCGGTGGTGAAGATCAAGGCCGGCTACGACGACTCGCTCGACGTGTTCGGCATCCACGGCATCGGCGGCATCGTCGGCGCGATCGGCACGGGCGTCTTCGCGTCGAGCTCGCTCGGCGGCATCGGTTATGCCGACGGCGTCACCATGGGCGGCCAGGTCTACTCGCAGGTCGTGGCCGTGCTCATCACCATCGTGTGGTGCGGCATCGCCTCCGCGATCCTCTACAAGCTCGTCGACCTGCTCGTCGGTCTGCGCCCGACCGCGGAAGCCGAGCGCCAGGGCCTCGATCTCAACTCGCACGGCGAAGTCGCCTATCATTCCTGACCGGAGCGTTCGCGCCGCCCGCGGCGCGGACGTCGTGGACTTGATCGCATCCTCCCAGACTGGGGCCCGGTTCGCCGGGCCCCTTTTTTGTCCGCGGCCGGCGCCGGCCGGGCCATGGTTAATGGCGCTTTAACCGCCTGCCCCTAGTCTGGATCCGTTCCGGAACCGCTCGCAAGGCGGCGCCGGAACGCGACCAGAGGATCGATCGCATGCGTCAAGGCACGTCAGCCGCCCTTGCCCTGTCCGGACTAGGATACGGCATCCAGACCTTCCTGCGCCGCCAGCTTCTCCGCTTCGTGGGACTCGCGCTGCTGGGATTCTGCGGCTTTGCCGTCGCGAGCCTGGCCACCTGGAACGTGGCCGATCCGAGCTTCAGCCATGCGACGTCGAACCCCGTCACCAATGCGATGGGCTATCCCGGCGCCGTGCTCGCCGACCTCGCCATGCAGTTCTTCGGCCTCGCCTCGGTCGCCGGCCTGTTGCCGGCCTTCGCCTGGGGCCTGTTCTTCACCGCCGCCCGCGGCCTCGACCGCCTGCCGCGGCGCGGCCTGGCCTGGTTCGCGGCTGCCGTGCTTGCGGCCGCCTTCGCCGGCTGCATCGGCGCGCCGGAGACATGGCCGCTGCCGACCGGCCTCGGCGGCGTCGCAGGCGACATGGTGCTCAGGATCCCCGCCCTGTTTGCCGGCGGCTACCCGAATGGCTGGCTGGCGGTCGCGTGCGCCGCCGCCGCCGCCGTCCCTGCGATCTGGCTCATGCTCTTCGCAACCGGCCTCCTCGGGCGACAGACGGTCGACGCCGATGCCGACGAGAGCGCCGAGGCGAACGAGTTCGACGAGGACACGGATGACGACCGCGGCTTCGCCGTCCTCGGGGCAGTCGTGCACTGGTGGCTGTTTCTCAGCGCCTTCGTCCGTCGCGCCCTTGGTGCGGCGCGCCGCCCCGCCCGGCGGACGGACGATGACGTGGCCGAGGACGACGATCCGCTGCTCGACTTCGTCGTCTCGCGCGACGAGCGCCTGGCGCCGTCCGCCGGGGAGCCGCTGCGGCGGGCGCGTGTGGAACCCGCTTTCGCACCTGAGCCGGACTTCGACCTGCCCGCCGGCGGCTTGGACGCCGAGGACGACGAGGACGAGCCGATGCCCGTGCGCGCTCCGGTTCAGCGACGGGCGGAGCCGCAGGCGCAGCCGCGGCCGGCACCCGCGGCCGACGCCACCGTCCGCAATTTCCGCTCGCCTCCCGGCCAGGCGCGTGTCGAGGCGCCTGCGCCCCGGCCGCTCCCCGGTGCACGCCTCGAGCGCGAGGCGCAGACGAGCTTCATCGGCCCCGACACCTTCGAGATGCCGTCGCTGCACTTCCTGTCGGAGGCCAAGAACGTCGTGCGCGATCCGAGCCTGTCCAAGGACGCGCTGGAGCAGAACGCCCGCCTTCTGGAAGGCGTGCTGGAGGATTTCGGCGTCAAGGGCGAGATCATCCACGTCCGCCCCGGTCCGGTCGTCACGCTCTACGAACTGGAACCGGCCCCCGGCATCAAGTCGAGCCGCGTCATCGGTCTGGCCGACGACATCGCCCGTTCGATGAGCGCGATCGCCTGCCGCGTCGCCGTGGTGCCCGGCCGCAACGCCATCGGCATCGAGCTTCCCAACGCCAAGCGCGAGACTGTGTACCTGCGCGAACTCCTCGCCAGCCGCGACTTCGAGCAGTCGAAGGCCAAGCTCGCGCTGGCGCTCGGCAAGACCATCAACGGCGAGGCGGTGATCGCCGACATCGCCAAGTTCCCCCACCTGCTTGTGGCCGGCACCACCGGCTCGGGCAAGTCGGTGGCCATCAACACCTTCATCCTCTCGATCCTCTACCGCATGAAGCCGGAGGACTGCCGGCTGATCATGATCGACCCGAAGATGCTGGAACTGTCGGTCTACGACGGGATCCCCCATCTCCTGACGCCCGTCGTCACGGACCCGAAGAAGGCCGTGGTCGCGCTGAAATGGACGGTCCGGGAGATGGAGGACCGCTACCGCAAGATGTCCAAGGTCGGCGTGCGCAACATCGACGGCTTCAACCAGCGCGTCGGTCAGGCGCAGAAGAAGGGCGAGGCGATCTCGCGCACCGTCCAGACCGGCTTCGACCGCGACACCGGCGAGGCCGTCTACGAGACCGAGAGCCTGGATCTCAAGCCGCTGCCCTACATCGTCGTCATCATCGACGAGATGGCCGACCTGATGATGGTCGCCGGCAAGGAGATCGAAGGCGCGGTGCAGCGTCTCGCGCAGATGGCGCGCGCCGCCGGCATTCACGTCATCATGGCCACGCAGCGCCCGTCCGTCGACGTCATCACCGGCACGATCAAGGCCAACTTCCCGACCCGAATCTCATTCCAGGTGACGTCGAAGATCGACAGCCGCACGATTCTCGGCGAAATGGGCGCCGAGCAGCTGCTCGGCATGGGCGACATGCTCTACATGGCCGGCGGCGGCCGCATCCAGCGCGTCCACGGCCCCTTCGTCTCCGACGACGAGGTCGAGAAGGTCGTGGCCCACCTCAAGCTGCAGGGCGTCCCCGAGTATCTCGACGCCATCACCGAGGACGACGAGGACGAGGGCGACGAGCCGTCCGGCAAGGGCGGCGGCTCGGGTGGATCCGGCGGCGGGAACTTCGACGATTCGGAAGACCCCTACGACCAGGCGGTCTCCGTGGTCTTGCGCGACGGCAAGGCGTCCACCAGCTATATCCAGCGACGGCTGGGCATCGGCTACAACCGCGCCGCCTCCATCATCGAGCGGATGGAGAAGGAAGGCATCGTCGGCCCGGCCAACCATGCCGGCAAGCGCGAGATCCTCGTGCCGACGGAGGAAGAAGATCCGTTCTGAACCCGGCCGCCCGCGCCGGGCCAAACTAAAGCCGCAGTCGCTTCCTAGCCCTGCGGCATGATCAGGAGATTCCGACCCATGACAGCATCCAACCCGCTCCGGCCCGGCCGCGTTCGCCGCGCCGCCGCCGCCTTCGCCATCGCGGCTGCCGCAGCGATGACGGCGCTGCCATCGACGCAGGCTGCCGCCCAGGGGGCAGCGATGGCCGACGCCCAGAAGATCGCCGACCACTTCGCCGGCGTCCAGACGATGACCGGCGAGTTCGTGCAGTTCGGGCCGAAGGGCGAGCAGACCGGCGGCAAGTTCTTCATCCAGCGCCCGGGCAAGATCCGCTTCAACTACGAGGAGCCTTCGGGCTTCAAGGTCATCGCCGACGGCGAGTCGGTCGTCATCAACAACGCCAAGCTCAACACCTGGGACCTCTATCCGCTGTCGAAGACGCCGCTGAAGCTGCTCCTCGACAACCGCATCGACCTGTCGGGAGACAAGGTCCGCTCTGTGCGCCAGGACGACGACCTGACCACGATCCAGCTCCAGGACAAATCGATCTTCGGCGACTCGACCATCACCATGATGTTCGATCCCAAGAGCTATGAGCTGCGCCAGTGGACCATCACCGACGCGCAGGGCAAGGACACCACGGTGATGATCTTCAATGTCCAGCAGGGCGTCACGTTCGACCCGAGCGTCTTCACCATCGACTATGCCCGCGTCACCGAGGCGTCGCAGGGCCAGGGCGCCAATCGCGGCAAGTAGGTCCGTCCCTTCGCCGGTCTGCGGCCGGACGGTCCGTCGCGACGCTTGATTTCGGCGCGCCGGGATGGGAACGGTTCGACGAGGGCCGCCGCGGCCGCGCGGCGGCCCTCTCCCGTTCGTGCTCCCATCCGGAAGACGCCATGCCGCTGACGATCGCCACCTGGAACATCAACTCGGTCCGCCTGCGCTTCCCGCTGGTGGAGAAGTTCCTGCGCGAGAACCGGCCGGACGTCCTGTGCCTGCAGGAGACGAAGTGCCCCGACGACCTGTTTCCCGCCGATGCCTTCCGTCAACTCGGCTACGAGCACGTCGCGGTCAGCGGCCAGAAGGGCTATCACGGCGTGGCGACGATCTCGCGGCGGCCGCTGGCCGTCGTCGAGAAGCGCCGCTTCTGCGACAATGACGACTGCCGCCACCTCGCGACCCGGTTCGATGCCGGCGGAAAGTCCGTACTTCTTCACAATTTCTACGTCCCTGCGGGCGGCGACGAGCCCGATCCGGCGATCAACCCGAAGTTCCGCCACAAGCTCGACTTCATCGAGGAGATGCGGGGCGTCGCGGCCGTGCAGGATGGGCAGAACGCCGCGATTCTGGTGGGCGACCTGAACATCGCCCCGCTCGAGGACGACGTCTGGTCGCACAAGCAGCTGCTGAAGGTGGTGAGCCACACGCCGGTCGAGACGGAAGGGCTGGAATCCATGCGCCATCAGGGCGGCTGGGCCGACCTGATGCGCATCCATACGCCGCCGCCCGACAAGATCTACACCTGGTGGAGCTACCGCGCCCGCGACTGGGAAGCCGCCGACCGCGGCCGCCGCCTCGACCACGTCTGGTCCTCGCCGAACCTGGTCGGCAGTCTGGCCGGCATCGAGGTGCTGAAGGAGGCACGTGGCTGGGAACGCCCGTCCGACCACGTGCCGGTGATCGCCCGCTTCGGGTTGGACTAGCCCGGCGCGCGGCCTACTGGAACTTCGGCTCCAGGCTCTCGATCTTCGCGATCATCGTCATGAGACTCCGCGACAGCCGGCGGTGCAGCATCGCCGCGATCTGGGGATACTCCTCGAGCATGCGGCGGAAGAGGGCGCGGTTGAGCCGGACGACTTCGACGTCGCCCGCCGCCACCGCGCCGGTGAGACGCTTCGTCTCGACGATCAGCGCCATCTCGCCCAGCACCGTTCCCGGGCCGCACTGCGCCACGACGACGCGTCCTGCCTCCGTGTCGCGGACAAGCGCGACGACGCCCGCGACGACGACATAGGCGCTGTCTGCAGTATCGCCCTCGCGGTAGAGTTCGCGGCCGATGGAATATCGCTGCCGCTCCGTCCCGAAGGCGAGCAGGCGCATCTGTTCGGGCGTGAAGTCCTCGAAAATCTCCACGCCGGCCAGAATGCCGATATCGTCTTCTAGCGTCATGAAGCTGTCCCGGGCTTCCCCCCGCCCGGCCCCGGCCAGGCGAGATGGATTGCCGACTCAGGGAACGAGCTTGTATCCGCCGCTTTCTGTCACAAGAATTTCGGCATTGGAAGGATCGCGCTCGATCTTCTGTCTCAACCGGTACACGTGCGTCTCGAGCGTATGGGTCGTCACCCCGGAGTTGTAGCCCCAGACCTCCTCCAGCAGGACGTCACGCGTGATCACCTTCTGCCCTGCCCGGTAGAGGTATTTGATGATCGACGCCTCCTTTTCGGTCAGCCGCACCTTTCCTCCGCGCTGGTCGAGGAGCAGTTTCTGGCTCGGCTTGAAGGTATAGGGACCGACGACGAAGGTCGCATCCTCGCTCTGCTCGTGCTGGCGCAGCTGCGCCCGGATGCGGGCGAGCAGGACGGCGAAGCGGAAAGGCTTGGTGACGTAGTCGTTGGCGCCGGCCTCCAGCCCCAGGATGGTGTCCGAATCGGTGTCCTGGCCCGTCAGCATGATGATCGGCGACTTGAAGCCGCCCTTGCGCAGAAGCTTCACCGCCTCACGGCCGTCCATGTCCGGCAGGCCGACGTCCATGATCAGGAGATCGATCAGCCCGGCCCGGGCAGTCGCCACGCCCTTCGTCGCGTTCGCCTCCTGGATCACGCGGAATTCCTCGTAGAGCGAGAGCTGCTCCACCAGCGTGGTCCGGAGGTCGTCGTCGTCGTCGACGATCAGGATTGTGCGTGACGTCATCGTTGGATCCAGTTTTTCATGTCGACAGCCCGTCCGAAGACCATTCTTCTAGGAAACGCGCCGAAACTGTGGAAGCCGTTCACCGTGATTTGTTCTCAAATGATATCCTACCCCAAAAAACGTGAACGCAAGATGCCCGGCCGCGAATTCGGTGGAATTCGAGTGCCCGTCACGGTCCGGCCACGCCCGGGGTGCCCGCGCCAGGGCCTGCTCGCGATCGGCGGGACGGTGTTTGCCTGCGCTCTCGGGCGCGGCGGCATCACCGCCTTCAAGCGCGAGGGCGACGGCGGCACGCCGCTCGGCCCGATGAAGGTGCTGTGGGGCTACCGTCGGCCCGGTCGGGGGTTCCCGCCGCCGACCCGCCTCCCGATTCTGCCCGCCGCGCCGTCGCTCGGCTGGTGCGACGCGCCCGGCGACCGCAACTACAATCGGCCGGTGCGCCTGCCCTACCCGGCGAGCAGCGAGACCATGCAGCGCGCCGACCGGCTCTACGACGTGGTGCTGGTGCTCGACTGGAACATGCGCCCGGCCATCCGCGGCCGCGGCAGCGCCATCTTCCTGCACGTCGCCCGGCCAGGCTACGCGCCGACCGAAGGCTGCATCGCGGTCTCCCCCGCCACCATGCGCCGGCTGCTGCCCCTGATCTCGGCCGGAACGGTGGTGCGGGTGATGCGGTGAACCCGCCGCCTTGCGTCACCCGTAGCGCCACACCACCGTGCGCTTGACCTCGGCATCCTCGAGCGCCCGCGTCACCGGCACCTGGTACTCCGCGAGGAACGTCAGCCGGTCGCGCGGCAGGTAGGAACGCCCCGGGTCGCCGACGAGCACCAGCACGCCGGCCGCCGCCAGCCCGTCGAACCAGCCGAGCAGGCCGGCGGTCATCTCGCGGTCGTAGAACACGTCGCCGGCCAGGACCACGTCCCACGCGCCCTCCGTTCCCGTGAGGTCCGCGTCGGTGAAGGGGACGCCCACGCCGTTGGCCGCCGCGTTGAGAGCGACCGCGCCGCGGCAGAACGGGTCGACGTCGGCGGCGAGCACGGCGGCCGCGCCGGCCTTTGCCGCGGCGATCGCCACCAGCCCGGATCCTGTCGCGAAGTCGAGCACGCGTCGGCCGGCGACGAACTGCGGATGGTCGAGCACGTAGCGGGCGAGCCCCTGCCCGCCTGCCCAGGCGAAGGCCCAGAACGGCGGCGGCAGGCCGATCTCCTGCAGTTCCTCCTCCGTCCGATGCCAGAGGGCGTGCGCCTCGTCGGCGAGATGCAGCAGGATTTCCGGCACGTGCGGCGGCGCGCGCAGCACCGTGTTGGCGCGGATGAAGCCGTCGGCGCGCTCGGGTGTCAGCAGGCTCACTTGCCGATCCGGCTCAGGACAGCCCGCCCATGCGGCAGACCTCGTCCCATTCCTCGTCGCGGACGGGCTGCACCGACAGCCGCATCGACTTCACCAGCGCCATCTCGGCGAGTTTCGGATTGGCCTTCACCGCTTCCAGCGACACCGGCTTCGGCATGTCCCGCACGGCGCGGACGTCGACGCATTCCCAGCGCGGATCGGCACTCGTCGAATCCGGATGCACGAGGCCGCAGACCTCGACGATGCCGACGATCTCCTTGCCCTCGTTGGAGTGGTAGAAGAACCCCCTGTCGCCGATCTGCATGGCGCGCATGTTGTTGCGGGCGAGGTAGTTGCGCACCCCGTCCCACTCCTGTCCGGCTGCACCCTTCGCCTTCTGCATCTCCCAGGACCATTTGAAGGGCTCGGACTTGAACAGCCAGTAGGCCATCATGCGGTCTCCGGCTTGTTGAAGGTCCAGCTCCACGGGCGGATCTCGGCGGAGGCGAACAGACCGGCCTTCGCATAGGGATCCTCGCCCGCGATCAGTTCGGCCGCCGTCTGGTCGGGCGCGTCGATGACCACGAGACTGCCGTTCGGCTTGCCCTCGCTGTCGAGGAACGGCCCCGCCAGCGCCAGCGAACCTTTCGCGTTCAGCGCCTCGAGGAAAACCAGGTGCTCCGGCCGCGTGTCCATGCGCAGCTGCAGGCAGCCGGGCTTGTCGTTGCAGATCACCGCGAACAGCATGACGTCCTTCCCCCTTCGATCCTCCTGCCCGCGTCAGCTCTCGCTCTTCAGCGGCCGTGCCAGCAGGTTCGACACCGCTTCGCGCACCGTGATCGTCCGGTCAAGGATCATCGCGACGCTTTCGGTGATCGGCGCGTCGATGCCGCGCTCCTGCGCGATCCGCCGGGCGATCCGCGCCGTGGCGACGCCCTCGGCGAGCGGCAGCCCGTCCAGCGGATCGCCGCGGCCGATCGCCCGTCCGTAGGCGAAGTTGCGCGACTGGCCGGAGCCGCAGGTGAGCATCAGGTCACCAAGACCGGAGAGCCCCATCAGCGTCTCGGGACGCGCGCCGAAGGAGGCGCCGATGCGGCGCAGCTCGACGAAGCCGCGCGTGACCAGCGCTGCCTGCGCGCTGGCGCCGAGCCCGGCGCCGACCACCGCGCCGGCCGCGATCGCCAGCACGTTCTTCAGCGCACCGCCCGCCTCGACGCCGACGAGATCGTCGCTCGAATAGCAGCGCAGCGTCGGCGTCGACAGGAACACCGCGAGCCGCGCCGCCGTCTCGATCTCGAACGCAGCGACCGTCACCGCCGTCGGCAGACCCGCCGCGACGTCGGAGGCGAAGCTCGGCCCCGACAGCGCGGCGGGCGGGTTCGCGGGCAGGACCTCCTGCGCGATCTCCGACATCAGCCGCCCGGTGCCCGCTTCGATGCCCTTGGCGCAGAGCACCAGCGGGATGCCCGGCTCGATGACGTCGCGCGCCTGCGACAGCACCGCGGCGGTGGTCTGCGCCGGCACGACCGACAGCACGCACTCGGCGCCGCCGACCGCCGCGGCGAGATCGTCGCATGCGGTGAGGTCGGGATGCAGCGCCATCCCGGGCAGGTAGCGCGGATTGGAGTGGTTGCCGTTGATGGCATCGACGGTCGCCGGGTCGCGCGCCCACAGCCGGACGCGGTTGCCGGCCACCGTCAGCGTCTGGGCGAGCGCGGTGCCCCAGGCGCCGCCGCCGAGCACGGCGATCTGCGGCGCCGGCCTCATGCCTTGGCTCCGCGCTTGCCGGCGCCGACCAGTGGCGCGGCGGTGGTGTCGAGCGGCCAGCGCGAGCGCGGCGCCATCTCCATCGCGTCGCCGTCGTCGCAGAGCCCCGCGCGCAGCCGCTCGATGCCGGCCCAGGCGATCATCGCCGCATTGTCGGTGCAGAGCGCCGCCGGCGGAGCGAGGAAGACGAAGCCGTGCCGCTCGCACAGCGACAGCAGCGCCGCGCGGATCGGCCCGTTTGCGGCGACGCCGCCGGCCACCACCAGCGTCGGCGCCTCCGACGCCGGATGCTCGCGCCGGAACCGCTCCAGGCTCCGCGCGACGCGGTCGGCCAGCGTCTCGACGATCGCCCGCTGGAACGAGGCGGCGATGTCGGCCACGTCCTGATCGGACAGCGGCGCGATCGCGGTCGCGGCCTGGCGCACCGCCGTCTTCAGGCCCGAGAAGGAGAAATCCGGCCGCGCCTCGCCCTTCAGCGGGTGCGGGAAGTCGAAGCGCTTCGCGTCACCGGTCGCAGCCACCCGCTCGACGTTCGGCCCGCCCGGATAGGGCAGGCCGAGCAGCTTGGCCGTCTTGTCGAAGGCCTCGCCGATGGCATCGTCGATGGTCGAGGCCCAGCGCTCGTAGCGCCCGGGTCCCTCCACCAGCAGGATCTGCGTGTGGCCGCCCGAGACGAGCAGGATCAGGTAGGGGAACTCGACCTCGCCGATCAGCCGCGCCGACAGGGCGTGCCCCTCGAGATGGTTGATCGCGACCAGCGGCTTGCCGGACGCCGCCGCGATCGCCTTGGCGGTCATCAGCCCGACCAGCAGCCCGCCGATCAGGCCGGGACCCGCGGTCGCCGCCACCGCATCGACCTCTTCGAGCGTCGTGCCCGCCTCCGCCAGGGCCGCTTCCACGATCCCGTCCAGCGCCTCGACATGGGCGCGCGCGGCGATCTCCGGAACCACGCCGCCGAAGGCCGCATGCTCCTCGAGCTGGGAGAGCACCACATTGGAGAGGATGCGCGGCGCGGCGCCATCCCCCCAGGCGACCACCGAGGCGGCCGTCTCGTCGCAGCTCGTCTCGATGCCGAGCACCCTGATCCCGCCATTTGCGGTGAGCATCATTGCCCGCTTGACCTTTCGCCGGTAGGTAGGGCGGAGGGAGGCCCTCCGGATGGGGACGGGTTAACACGGACCGGTGAGGATGCAAACACGACCGATCAGGATCGGAACCCGCGGCAGCGCGTTGGCGCTGGCGCAGGCGCACGAGACCCGCGCACGCCTGATGGCCGCGCACGATATGCCGGAAGAGGCCTTCGCCATCGAGGTCATCTCCGTCACCGGCGACCGCATCCAGGACCGTCCGCTGGCGGAAGCGGGCGGCAAGGGCCTCTTCACCAAGGAGATCGAGGAGGCGCTGCTCGACGGCCGCATCGACCTCGCGGTGCATTCCTCCAAGGACATGTCGACGCTGCTGCCGGCCGGCCTCCACATCGCCACCTTCCTCGAACGCGAGGACGTGCGCGACGCCTTCATCGGCCGTGACGCGAAAGCACTGGCCGACCTGCCGCACGGCGCCACCATCGGATCCTCCTCGCTTCGCCGCCAGGCGCAGATCCGCCGGCTGCGCCCCGACATCCAGGTCGTCATGTATCGCGGCAACGTGCAGACGCGGCTGAGGAAGCTTTCCGAGGGCGCTGTCGACGCCACCCTTCTCGCCCATGCCGGCCTGCGCCGGCTCGGGCTTGGTCACGTCGTCTCCTCGCTGCTGCCGACCGACGATTTCCTGCCGGCGCCGGGCCAGGGCGCCATCTGCATCGAATGCCGCCAGGGCGATGCGCGGATCGAGGACATCCTCGCACCGATCCATCACCGCGACACCGGACTGGCTCTCGCCTGCGAACGCGCCTTCCTCGCCGCGCTCGACGGTTCCTGCCGCACGCCGATCGCCGCCCACGCGGTGGTGGAGAGCGGACGCCTTCGCCTCACCGGCATGATCCTGAAGCCCGACGGCAGCGAGACGCACGGGATCGAGGGTGAGGGCGATGCCGCCGATGCCGAGGCTATCGGCCGCGACGCCGGCGCCCGCATCCGGGCAAAGGCAGGCCCCGACTTCTTCTCCGACTGGACCTGAGGCCGTGGCCCGGGTCCTGGTCACCCGGCCGGAACCCGGCGCCTCCGCCACGGCCCGGCGGCTTGCCGCCGCCGGGCACGAGCCGGTCGTCCTGCCGCTGAGCGCCGTCCGCGCCCTCTCCCCGGCACTGCCGCCGCCGGACTCCGTCGACGTCGTCGCGGTGACGAGCGCCAACGCGCTTCGCCATCTGCCGCAGGTCCCCGCGGCGCTGCTGGGAAGGTCCTGCTACGCCGTCGGCGGCCGTACGGCCGACGCCGCCCGCCGCGCCGGTTTCGGCGACGTCAGGACCGCATCCGGCGACGGCGCGGCGCTGGCGTCGAAGATCGCGGCTGCCGAAACCCGCGGCTCGACCGTCCTGTATCTCTGCGGCCGCGTCCGACGGCCGGAGTTCGAGAGCGCGCTGGCAAGAGCCGGCCTCGTCGTCCATCCCGTCGAAGTCTACGACACCGCATTCGTCGAGCCGGGCGTGGCGGCGGTCGCGCTTGCGGCGGAGCGGCGGCCGATCGACGCGGTCCTGCTCTATTCGCCGGAGTCCGCCCGGGCGATGGCCGGCACGATGGCGACGGGAGATGCGGGGCCCCGCCTCGCGGGAGCCTTCTTCCTCTGCCTGTCGGGCCAGGTCGCCGCCGCGCTCGGAACCGTTGGCCATGCGCGGACTTATGTGGCTGTGGAGCCCACCGAAGACGCCTTGCTCGCCCTCCTCCCGACCGGCTGACGCAAAAATGCTACCCATCGGCGTGTTGCACGTGCGAATGTCGTGATAGGAAGCGGCCCCTCGTCGATGGAGCCCAGTCGGAGCAGCGAATGGTCAGACCGCCCAACATCCGCCACTCGAAGGGCCGCCGCGACCCCGTGACCATCGATCTCGATCCGGCCGACGTGAAACGCGAAGCGGCCGCCGAGACTGCCGGCGCGGAGGCGAAGCCGGCCAGGGCCACGGCGGCGAAGGCGAAGGCCGCTCCGGCGGAACCGGCCGCGACCCCCGCCTCCAGCGCCGTGCAGGCGGAAGCCCAGGCGGCGCGCGCGTCTTCCGACCCTCTTCCGGCCGGTGAGCCGGCAGCAGCACAGGCGGCGTTGGCGGGGGAGCCGGGCAGCTCCGCGCCCGACCCTGCCGCCACGGCAGCTGCCCGGTCTGCCGCAGAAACGAAGAACCCCGCCGACCCCGCCCCCTCCGCACCGCCGCGGTCTCCGGTTGAGCCCGGTCCCGCCGCCCCCCGGCCAAAGGGCGATGCCGCCGCCGAACAGAAGCCTCTGTTCGGACGAGATGCATCCGGCACGGCCACCGCCCCTGCGCCCGGCACGTCCGGGCCGTTCCGCGCTGCGCCGTCGGCTCCGCGCACCGGCGAAGCGCAGGGATCTGCCGGCGGCGCGGCCGACGGTCCTGCCCCGCGTCGCGGCGGCCTGTCGCTGGTCGCCGCCGGCATCGTCGGCGGCATCGTCGTCCTCGCCGGCGCGGGCGCCCTGCAATATGCGGGCATCCTGCCTGTCCCCGGCTCGTCGGCCGATCCGGGAGAACCGGCCGGGCTCGCCGAACTGCGCAGCGAACTCGCGGCTCTGCGCGATCAGGTCGCAGCCGGCGGCGCCGGTGCCGTGGCGGACCCGGCGCAGGCGGCGCGGCTGGACGAGGTCGCCGGGACGGTCGAACGGTTGCAGACCGATCTGGCGGAGCTGCGATCGGCCATCTCGCAAGGCAGCGGCGGCGATGCGGCCGGGCTCCAGGCGCTCGACCAGCGCATGACGGAACTGGAAGCGAGCCTGGCCTCGCTTGGCCAGGCTGGCGGCCAGGCCGGCGGCGAAACCGTCGACCTCGCGCCGCTGACCGAACGGATCGGCGCCGTCGAGAGCCGGCTCGCCGACGTGTCCGAGACGGCACGGGCGGCGGCCGACGCGAGCGCGGCCCTTCCCGAGCGCATCGCCGCGCTCGACGAGCGGCTTGCGGCGATCGACGGTCGGGTCGCCGAACTCACATCGCAGCTGGAGGAACAGGCGTCCAACCCGCGCATCGCGCTGGCCATCGCCGCCGCCGGCCTGAAGGCGGCGATCGACCGCGGCGATCCCTTCATGACCGAGCTCGAGACCTATGCCTCGATCGCGCCGGACGCGCCGGAGATCGCAGACCTGCGCGGCCTCGCCGCCAGCGGCGTCCCGACGCGCGCTGCGATCAGCCAGGCGGTGAACGATGCCGCCGGCCGCATGATCGCGGCCGCAGCCCCCGCGGCGGAGGATGCCGGCTTCTTCGGCCGGCTGCTCGATTCGATGCAGTCCGTCGTGAAGGTCCGGCCGATCGGCGACGTCGAGGGCGACGACGTCGGCGCCATCGTCGCGCGCCTGGAAGCGGCCATCCGCGCAGGCGACTATGACCGCGCCGTCGCCGAGTTCGAGAGCCTCCCCGATCCCGCGAAACAGGCGGGCGCCGGCTTCATCGCCGACGTCAGGGCGCGGCAGACCGCCGACGCCCTGGTCGAGCGGGCGTTGTCGGGCGCGTTGCGTCCGCAGGAGGGCTGAGATCATGCTGCGCATCCTCCTGTTCATCCTGATCGTCTTCGCGCTCGGCGTCGGCTTCTCCTGGCTGGCCGAACGGCCCGGCGATCTCGTGCTGACCTTCGACGGCTACCAGTACGAACTGACGCTGATGGCGGCGGCGGTGCTGGTCACGGCGATCGTGGCGGCCGTGATGATCGCCTGGTGGCTGCTGAAGGCGATCTGGAACAGCCCCTACACCGTCTCGCGCTACTTCCGGGTCCGCCGTCGCGACCGCGGTTACCAGGCGCTGTCGACCGGGATGATCGCCGCCGGAGCCGGCGACGGCGCGCTGGCGCGCCAGATGAACCGCCAGGCGGCGAAGCTGGTCAGTTCCGACCAGGAGCCGCTGATCCATCTCCTCGACGCGCAGGCGTCGCTGCTGGAAGGCGACCACGCCGCCGCGCGCAGGAAGTTCGAGGCCATGCTGGAAGACCCCGAGATGCGCGTGCTCGGGCTGCGGGGGCTCTACCTCGAAGCGCAGCGGCTCGGCGACCGGG
>Ga0208243_1000641_pt1 | contig 17103 bp, 14 predicted proteins | sample Subbio2Aug_QV12A_FD_184826 | JGI IMG/M metagenome (GOLD analysis project Ga0208243, IMG submission 184826) | Serpentinite rock and fluid subsurface biosphere microbial communities from McLaughlin Reserve, California, USA - CR12Aug_QV12A (SPAdes) | ecosystem: Environmental > Terrestrial > Deep...
CCATGTTCGAGAAGGGTCAGAAGTTCAAGGTTGGCGACGCTGACTTCAACGACATCATCAAGGGCATCGTCGACGCCGATATCGACGAGACCACTCGGATGTACATCGCCAAGTGGTTCGGCGCGTTGATCCGTCACAACCAAATGGAACTGCTCCAGATCCGTGTTGGGGTAGCGAACTACCTGACCCTGATCATCAATGGTCTGATCCAGATCTGCAACAATTCCATCAAGGTTAACGCCGAGTAAGGGGAACAGTCATGAGTTCAGGTAACAAGACTCAATTGGCTGTTTGCCTTGAACAGCATTTGGAATTGTCCCGGTCCAATGATCAGTTGGATCGCATCGGTCGTAGTCTTATCTCGATCGCTGGTACGGAAGATTTCCAGAACGTTAAGGACAACGCAATCAACGCCATGAGTGCTGTAGGGCGTGGGTTGTTTGCTGCGGGGAAATGGGTAGGTGGCAATACCCTGGACATCGCATTGAAAGGTTTCACGGCTGCAGGTGCTCAACTGTCCAAGTCTTTCTCGGAAAACGGTACGCTCATCAAGAACGTACTTAAGGACGTGGGCAAGACCTCGGATAAGGATCTCAAGATCCCTGCCGCCAAAGCCGCCCTCATTACAGTCTCGGGTGATGCAAGCCATATTCTTCAGGACATGGAGACATTGGCTAAGACACTCGAGCTGTGGGTTGCTCACAACAAGGACGTGATGGACTTCCTGGATAAGGAACTCATTACCCTCAAGAAGCTGAAGAGCGCCAGCAAAGCCGAACAGATCCATGCAGTTATCGAAGAGTTCGAAGGGCTGAAATACCCTGCGTTCAAACTGGGTAACAACATGGGTAAGGCGGTTAAGTCGGATACTCTCCCAGGCGGACGTGTCTTTATCTTCTCCGATGAAGGCACTCCGAAGTACTCTATGGGTGGCGATGCTCCTTCTGGCGAGGCCAAAACCTTGAGTATGTCGAAGTCTGAAATCTCCGACATCATGAACAAATTGGATAAGGTTAATGACCTCCATTTGAAGGTTAAGGAATCCTATGACGGTTACACGGCTTTCATCAAGTCGTGGGCTGACATGGTGAAGGGTGTCGATGGAAACCTTAGCCAGTTGGACAAGGTCAGCAAAACGATCCTTGGTGAATGCGAGAAACTCATGAGCGGTAACCAAGGGGCACTCGCATTTTATAGCGGATTCACTCCACGCGTTGTCGGCTATGTCGACAAGTACATTCATGGTGTACTTGGGGTGTTCGCTTAATTGTTTATAAACAACCCTCTCTTTCGTTAACGAAAAGGATACACGGAAATGGCACGATCTTCCCTCGACTACCTGATGATGGTAGCTGGCACTGAATCCCTGAACGGCGGCGACACTGGCGGCGAAAGCGAAAACAACGCTGCCGCTGGCGGCACTACCGTCGACACCGACAACATCGAAGCGGCCGTTGAACAAGCCCGCGCCGATACCGCTGAAGCTCAAGTTGTTGTTGAGCAAGCGGCCCAAGCTGCTGAAGAAGCTGCTGTCGTCCTGGAACAACACGAAGAAGTTCTGCAAGAACTGGTCGAAGAAGTTGCTGGCGTGGAATCGATGCGTTCCGGCGCTACCACCTTCAACGGCATGGCCTTCGCCGATCGCTACAACCGCTGCGTCAAGCTGAACGCCCAACTGGGTGGCCGCGACTTCAACCGCTGCGGCGCTGAATCCCTGAACGACCTGGCCTCGGCCAAGATGTTCTCGGTTGCCGGCGTGGAAGGCTTCATGGACACCATCAAAGCTGGTGCTTCCAAGGCCATCGAGTTCATCAAGGGCATCTTCAACAGCATGATCAACTTCTTCGTTGGTCTGAAGTCCACCGCCGACGGCCTGGAGCGTCAAGCCAAGACCCTGTCCGCGACCATCAGTTCGAAAGAACCGAAGTCGAAGATCAAACTGGGTTCCTGGAACATCGGCTGCGACTACGCCAACGCCGGTCTGCGCGGCATCGACGGCATTCTGCATGCTGGCGTGTTCGACCTGATCTCCAGCTCCCTGCCAGCCTTCATGGACCTGAGCAAGAAGCTGGACGGCGTCGACGTGGGTACTTTCCGTACTCAGTACAAGAAAGTGACCGACGACATCAAAGAACTGGCCAAGGCTGCTGGTAAGCCGAACGTCAACCAGACTGCCGACAAGACTTCGGTCCTGATGGTCCATGCTGGTTTCCGTGTGTTCGCCTCGTTCAGCGAGAAGTTCGAAACCGAAGCTGAAGCCGTCGCCGCTGCCCGCTCGATCAAGCTGACCTTCGGCAAGACCGACGATGCCGCCAAGTTCACCAAAGGTGAATCCGACATCAAGGCAAGCAAAGCGCAACTGGAAAGCACTCTGAAAGGCGTGCACGACTACGTTGCCGAGCTGCGTGACAGCAAAGTCTCCGCCAAGTTCTCCAAGGCTGAACGTGACCGTGTCATCGGCACTCTGAACGTTCAGATCAAGGGCGACCACAGCGAAGGCGACGCCAAGCGTGAAAGCGCGAAGAAAGCAATCGACCTGTGCAAAGCGATCTACGTGTCGGCGTCTACCCTGACCTCGTCCGTCGACCGCCTGTACATCTACCTGGCCAACCAGATCCTGGGCGCTGTTAAAGCTCACTTCTGATCGCCATCGGTGCGTTGAACCTAACCCGCCTGCCCTAACCGGGTGGGCGGGTTAGCCTTCTTTCTATTTGCATTTTGATGCTATGTGCTAATTATCCACTCGATAGGTACTGATATGAATGGGCAAAGCGTGGCTCCTTTACGGTATATCGTAACCCCGACCTTGAAAGACATTTCTGATCAAGATCGTGAAGAGTTCGATACTGTTGAAGCTCAGCCTGTAATGGCAGAACTTTCTGCTGAGAATGATCAAGTTGCAGGTACCGAAAAGTATTACAACTACATCCTGCACTCGCAAGCTGTGGTAGCTGCTGAACTGGGTTCGGTTGTTGGTGCTGAGGGTCTTTGGTCCTCTCTGAAGTCCGGCGCCAGTAAAGTTATCCAGATGGTTAAGGATTTCTTTAAATGGATTTGGAGTTTCTTTTCTGCGAAAGAGAAGAAGATCGACCATAAGCTGAAACTGGTTGATAACCGACTTCGGGATAAGGGGATCAAAGAAGGGGATATCAACTACCCTCAAGGTACCTATTACATCTATCCGAAAACAGTGGTCGGAAGACCAGCCAGTGATTTGAGTTGGGTAACCGAGACCAACAGTCGTATTGCCAAGGGTATCACCAATGCCAGTGCTTACGGCAATCTGTTGACGGAGCACCTGAAGACTTTGGAGCGAATGGCTAAAGATCGTAAGCCAGTAGCGGACATGGTTCAAGCTACGATTACTTACCAAGGTAAAGTGCGCGGGTTGTTCGCCACATCTACCAATTCGGATAAGGCGACGTTCATCACTCAAGATGACTTCCGTTTTGGTGCAACGAAGATTATCTATAACCCCATCAACACCCGTCGTAAAGATTTCCATGTTTCTACCTTCACCACCTCAGTCACTACGGTTGAAGAAATCCGTAAAGAGACTGTTGCCAACTTGGCTCAGGTGAAGAAGATGACGGTTGACTTGCAGAAGCTCGAGAAGGAAATGGTTGATACACTGACCTTCCTCAAGAACTCGAAAGATATCACGAGCGGTGTTCACAAAGTCTTTTCGAATATCATCCGTAACAGCTTGGATGACATCCGGACATTCGAGCACGTTCTCTACCGTTCGCTTAATACCGTTGGCGACCTACTTAAGGCTGCCGTTAACTAAGGAGAAGGTCTATGCGGCTTAATCTTGTAAACCTTCCCTTGCTAATAGGGACAGGGCTTTCTGGTATCGCGTGTGGAAGCTTTAACCCCAAGTTTGGTAACAAGGTAGCCATTAATGGAGATCTCTTCAAATACGTGATCCCAGGTCCTCCTAAAGAGGTCTTCGTGTTTGAGCGCGTTTCCTTGGCGGAACTGTTTGAGGGTAACCCTCAGTCCATCGTTGGGGTTGTTAGTCGTGATTGGGCTCATCCAACTCCTTTGGAGATCGTGGAAACATTGGGGACCGACCTCACTGTTCAGGATCCTCCTGTGGAACCGCTGGAGTCTGGCGATGAGGATGACTTGAGTAAGTTGTTCAGTACGTGGGTTCAATACATCGGCCTGGGTGGTCTGTACCGTGCTGACGTGGATCTTTCCACTACTGACGGTTGGTTGCACGTGGAAGCTAAACGTTCCGTAGTGTTTAAAGGTAGCGTCTCTATTAAGGTTCAGGAGGCAGAATGAGTCCTTATCAAAAGTTAGGTCTTATCGGGATGTTGATTAATGGTCTCGATGAAGTAAAGTTCACCCAGGAGGATAACTCTCGTCTCCTCCGTTTCTTGGAGAATCAGGGAATCGGTGAAGTCACCCGAGATAACCTGGTCCTTCAACTGAACGGCAACGTCGATATCATTGCCCGACATTTCGATTATTACGATTCTTCGGAGATGGCAACCAACAAGCCACTCTGCGACTATCTGATCGAATTGGGTAACGAGATCGATAACGGCAGTTACCCGTCGCTTCGTGACGTTTCGATGATCATCACTGCTCAAGGTAACAAACCAGGTAGCAGCAACAACCAGGATGGTGTTGAGATCTTGATTGCCAAGGCCAGACACGTCCTGGACAAGTACGAAGATCTGGATGGCGATGAGTTTCCCAAGCAGCCTGACGAGTTGTACCAGTTTGATGCTCGTCGTTTGGAATACCTTGATCGTCTTCTGTCGTTGGTTGATGTGTTCGTAACGGCTCGCTTTGGTATGCTGGCAGGTATCGAGGAATACGCTCCGTTGGATTACAACGCAGTACACCCCATTGAAACCTTCGACATCGGTGGCTTTGAATGCGCGGCTAACGAAAGCTGCAAGTGCGGTTGTTCCTTGGATCACTCGTTGACCATGCTTCAAGGTATGGCTGACCAGTTGGGGGATAAAACGACTACCTCGGATTACTACTATTTCGAAGGTGTTACTCGGGCTAACGGCTTGGAGATGGATAACATCTCTGGTAGTGAAGGCCCTGTCTTCGACGCGGTTAAGAACCTGGGCAAGGTAGCTTATAAAGCAGCAATGGAGACGTGGAAAAATGTCCAGGCCTTGTTCGATGAAAGCGAAGATGACGCGGATAGTAACGTCACTAACGACGCTGATGACAACAAGAAAGCTATTCAGTCGATGGATAGCGCGGACGCCAAGATCAACGACAACGCCAAAGCCGGTATCATCGCAATGGCGGCGAAAGTTGACGTGTCCGGTGCCATGGGCAAGATTGTTGCGCGCTTGTCTGGACCTTCGAGTGCTGGTGGTGTTATTGATGGTCTGCTGGGCTTGCTGGGGACTAACAGTGCTTTGACCAAAGATATCGAAGGCGAAAAGAAAAGCGCTGAAGATGCTCTGGCTGAACTGAAGAAAGCTTCGGAAAGCGTAAGCGGTGACGACACCAATAAAGATGCAGCTGCTGCGGCGAAAGCGGGGATGCAAGACAAGATCTCCAAAGCCAAAGAAGCAGTAGCCTCGGTCAAGAAGAAAGCTCAAGACCACAACAAGGTTACTAAGGGGATTCGTAAAGCCATTCGTGGGATTACCCCTCACATCTTTATCAGTGTCGGACCCAAGAAAGAAAAGGATGACGACAAATGAACTCACTCCATCCGGCGCTGGTTAAGCACTTCCTTAACCAGATCCCAGGTGCCACCAGCATACTGGGAATCGAACAAGGTGAACCTGGTACCTTTGTACTTGTCGTTGAGATCGACGGCAAGAAAGAACGCCTGGACGTCCCCAAGAGTGAGTTGTCGACACGTTTGAAGACAACCCATCTGAGTGTCCGCGCTAAAGCCGGTGCTACCTTCACAGAGGTCTTGCAACGCCTCAGTGACGACCACGGCTTGTATTGGGTTCAGGGGGTCGACTACACGGCTATCGATGCTCCTGCCAAGGGAACTCTGTTGGTCGATGTACCAGCTAGTAGCTTCATGTGGCAAGGTTCTGTGACCCTGACGATCTTCTCCGATGAAGACCGTTGTAAGGACCCAATCCGTATCCCATTGGAGAGTGCACGCACTGCACTGATGTTGAGTCAGAAGATCTTCAAGCCTGATAACAACATCGCTACCCCCAAAGGGAATCTTACACAGAAAGTAGCGGAAATGATCGTCGCTTATTTGCAAGAGCGTAACGATAAAACCTACGGCCTGAAAGAGTTGGCTGGGTCAAAGGTTCTGCGGGTATTCGCTGATAGTTTCAGCAGTGTTGCCATTTTGGAAGTTAAAGGCAAAGGGAACGTGTTTATTCGATTCGATTCCGAAAAGGATAACGTGGTTCCACCGACCAACCGTTAGCCATACCCAACGGTGGAGGTATCCCCTCCACCGTTGGTCTAAGGAGTTGAGATGTCCACTCTGAACACGACTGTACCGGCTGAGGAGAATTATGATTCTTTCCTTCGCCCTGCTATTTATGATTCCATCATTGCAGTATTGGGTTTTTACGGATTACGTTCTGCAACGAACATTTACTTCAACGGCGAGAATGACGTCGTTAAGCTGATTGGTAACAACCAGTCGGATGGGCAAACCGCTGACCGCTTTACTGACGGTACATTCCGGAACAAGATCTTCATCAAAGCAGAAGTCGAGGACAGTGAGTTCTGGGACCTCCGTCGTGATATGACTGAACGACCGGTGTTTTTGAACCCGGAACTCCCGTTGATTATTTGCCCTTCGTTTGAGGGTAAACAGATCCGGGTAAACGTAGTGTCTCGTTTCAATACAGAAGCCCAAGCGAAAGCGTTTGTAAGCAAGATCAACCGTCAACGTAAGAACCAAGTGGTGGACTTTAACTTCACCCCGACTGTTCACATGCTCTTCAACAAAGGCTTGGTACGATTTGTGGATATTCTCCACACCATGCTGAAGAAGAATGAGCCGGGTATTCCAGAGTTGCAAGAGTGGTTCGGTAAGTACGCTCAGTTCAACTTCTCGGGTGTCACCAACGTGGCGGGTAAGCTTCCGCAGATCGTGGTCCCTCTCAAGCCAAACAACATTGGGATCAGTTTTACAGACCCCTTTGTAGCGAAAGCACGGAAAGGTTCCGTTTACGCTCAGTTTGAAGTTGAGTTCAGTTATACCTTCTACTTCAACTCGTTCATGGGTTGGGAAGTGGAATACCCGTTGAATGTTTATCAGGAACAGATCCCGGAAGAGTACATCCCCCGTCCTCAACCAGGGTTCACTGACTTTAAGGGTGTTACGTCAGGTCCTGAGGTGACGTCAGGTCGCGAGATCAATCCGCCTATTGACTTCATTCAAAGTCCTTACTTCCTGAAGTTACCGATTCATGATCCGTTTACCGCTCCTTATGAGTGGTGGATCCAGCCGGTGGTTCAGGCTCAGTTAGCACTAAAGGATCTCCCTGAACAAGTGATCGGGAACATCTTTGAGTTGCCCGAGTTCAAGTGGCGACCTAAGGCGGTGGAGTATATCAAGCGTCGCCATGCCTTTGCCTTCCTCCATCACGAGACTCCTTTCCTGTTCCGTCTCTTTGCAGGTGACCGCATCGTTCCACCTAAGGACGTCCGCATGGACCCAGATGGAACGGTTGTGTTACTGACCAAGCCTAATCTGAAGCTGACCTATCACTTGGTGGCCTGTATCGACTACGCCATTCGTGACTACAGCAAACAGCTCTGGGATGACGTGGGTTGGGATGATGATGGTTACTGGGGGATCATCCGAACGATCTTCGGTTGGGTCGACTTCAACAAGTTCCCTAAGCCGTGGGTACACAACATTCCCACCATTCTTGAAAACATTGATTTGGGGCACGGTCGTGTCACTCATCGGTTCAACGTCTACCAAGGCCAGTTCGGTATTGTGGCCCATAACGCAGGATAACGATTATGAGTTGGTCTACTAAGCCGTTAGGTGATCAAACACCGCCGGAACCAGAAGCCCCCCGTATTCACAGTGAGAGTTATCGTCACGCTGTTGTTGATAGTACTTACCAGCCCGAACGCGTTCTCCTGTCACAGGACAGTGGTACTCCACGGGTTTGCCGTTTCTATCACCAGTTTTTGAATCAGTCTGACGAACCTAAGCCGTTTACACTGGAAGGGGTTGGTACCTATCAGCCCTATGAAGTTATTGAAAGCCTCCCATTGCTGCTGGACGATGGTAACGGTTCTTTCAGCTTCAATCCTCAGACTGCTGAGGTAGAAAAGAAGTACGTGGCCCGGGTTGTCTTTGATAAGGTTCCTACAATCCACGACGTCTTCATCTTTGACATCGGTGATGGTAACGCTGGGTTGTTTGCCATCACTGACCAACCTGAGATTCGTGAAGCTACTGCGAACAAGCGTTACGAGTTCCAGTTTACTTTCCTGAGCATCGTCAACGAACAGATCGACGTTATTCTGGAATCCCGGGTTGTTAAGCGTTGGGTCTACTACCGTGACTCTGCCCTGAACGGTGGGCGTACTCTGATCAGCGGGACCTTGGAGAAAACGGCCAAGGAGCTGTTCGGCTGGAAGACGACTATCGCTCAGTACATCTTGACTGAGTTCTACTGGAACCCTGAGAACACGATCGTGTTTGATCGTCCAGGAACACCAGAAGGTAAAACGGAGAAGATTTACGATCCGTACTTGGTTAACTTCCTGACCGCGGTGATTACTCCAGACATGCGTGGTCGTTACCCCTGCATTAACCAGTTCTCCCTGCAATACGGTGGGCTGGAAGATGCTCGTTATGGTCCGATCAATATCTGGACCTTCCTGCTGCGTCACGACATGAACATCCTGCCGTTGTGTAGTCGTAAGGCTAAGGTGATCGACGTTAACCGAGTGGAAGCTACCCGTTTGTACGGTAACCTGCGCTCCAGTCGTATTCGTCATTTTATCACTACCAACCCGGATGACTTCAAGAAGTACTCCGCTTACATCAACGTGGACGGATATCCGATCCTCAAGCCTAGTCCGGAATATGACATCTCGTACATGTTCTCGGAAGGGTTTTACTTGGGCCACCCAACGGGTGAGTTCGAGGATCTGGTGTACTCGTCCTACCGTGACCAATTGATCGATCACGAACGTCTTCTGAAGTACGTCAAAGACTACTTCAAGTTGACTCCAATGGAGCGTCTCTACCACGGGGCCATCCTGATTCGTTTGATTGACCTCTCACGGAAAATTCAAGGACCTCTCTGATGTTAGATCTTAATCGGTATCTCCACATACGGGAAGAGATCTTCAGGCTTTACAACATCTTGAATAACCGACTCTATCCTGTACGGGTTACGCCGGTTATGATGATGACTGTAGAAGAACTCCGTAACCGTGAAACCTTTACCCGGGACGATTCGATCGGGGATTACACTCGGTACGAGGATTACCAAGAGATCCAAATGGAGTGCTGGCGGATAATCGATATCCTCCCGAACCTGGTTAAGGAACGGGACTTGGGCTTTGCTCGACCGAATGACCACATCGTGGAAATCTTCGAATCCGCTCAGAACTACCTGCGTTACTGGGTAGAGCTGGTCACCAATGCGACTGAGTTCCGTCCACCTCCTTTGGATGAGCTGAGAGACATCGAAGCGTTGGCTTATTGCCTGTACCCGGAATACAAGAAGATCAAACAGTACTTATTGGTCCGGGACTCCTACCTCAGTAAAGAGGATCAGGCTAAACAGGTAGAAGACGGGTTCCTGAGCCTGGCTGCGTTGTTCGGGATGATGTCGAGCGATCAAGCGAAGAAAGACAACCTCGACTTCATCAGCCACTTGGAAGGACTCGGTATTGACACGGGTCGCTCTACGGTCACGGAGGAGGACTTCTCCGCGCTGCACAGCATCAATCAGTCCGCCACTGTCAGCGATGGCCTATTCGCTCCAGAACAGGTGTCAGAGCTCCCTAGCTGGACGTTTAACAGGTAACTCTCATGGAAATGCCTCGCGCGTTAGCGAACATCATTGATTTTGCCCGTACGGTTAACAATTACCAAAGCGACACGATGTCTACGCTGACCGCGATGATCATTACACCGGATAACGAACAGATTGAACTGATCATGCCCAAGGGTATGGCCCGCTTCAGTATGTACGCGCTGAACCGGTCGGACGATCTTCGCATCAAAGGTCAGCTACAACCTGGTGTCTACATGAACAAGGTGTTGAAGAACAAAGATAACCTGTACATCGAAGTGACTGAACGTCAAGGACTGACACAGACCACTCAGAAGTACCGCGCTACCCCCAAAGGGGACTCTAACCCCCAGATGGAAGGTAACAGTGTTCAATTGGCTAACATTGACGCCAAAGACTTCTTGAACATTGTGGAAGTTGAGTTCCAGATGATGGAGCCGGGTTATGCGATCTTGAAGAACAGGATTGTCACCGACAAACACTTGATGGCGACAGTTCGAGATGTGTTGGAGTATCAGCTCATCAAGTTCGGTAAAGAACTGCAACTGATTGGAGCGGACGCGTGGAGAGGAGTCGACATCGAAGCTCCCGTGGATAATCTTCGGATCTTCCCAGTCATTGATGTTTCCCCACCTATCCCGTTGAAGGACCTGGGTCAGTGGTTACAACACAACGACCAGTTCGGGTTCTACTCCAAAGGTTTCGGGATGTATTACCGCAAAGGCATGTGGTACATCTACCCGTTGTTCAAGATGGGTCGTTACGAAACAGCTCGGAAGGTGTTGAACATCTACCGAGTTCCTCAGGATGTTATCCCCACACTGGAGGTTACTCACTTCACTGAAGGGAAGGTGACCACTATCCTGTCGACAGGTGACGCCAGGCATATTGACGGGTCGGATATTGTTAAGCAAAACAAGGGTACTGGTAAACGTCTTGTCAGTTCTGACGCTATCATGGGTGAGACTGGCGGGTACTACAACAAGGGTGTTCACTTGACCACCCGTGCAGACACCCTGAGCGAGTACCAGACGTCTAAACGGGGGAGTGGTGAAGATGTAGCGCCTTTCTCTGATACACCGACTAACAACCTCGCCAAGCACTTATCAGACAACGCTTTCAATGAAGGTAACTTGGAGACCATCCAGTGGATGAACTCTGACCACTCTAAGTTGGAGCCAGGGATGCCAGTCAGATTCTTCTTTCTGACGGGTGACGTGTTGTCCTACAAAGAGGGAACCTTGCTGGGTGCTCGTACTGAACATACCCGTGACCAGCAAACCCCTAAAGATCTGAAGTTCAGACAGAGCAGTGCATTGTCTCTGTTCTTGAACGATCAGATTGTTGAGGTGACTTAAGTAACTTTTAAGGACAGGTCTGTTTATATACAGCCGGTAAGGAGTCTCTGGGGAAAGGGGATTATTTTGTATTAATAGGGGGTTAGGGGCTAACGCCCCTAACCTTACCTTCTATGCTTTTGATTTATCTACTAATTAATAAACCTACATCATCGGTAAGTAGGGTCTACTAATCAGTAGTCTTTATTATTAAACTAAACAATCTTTATTATTGGAAATTAACCACCCCTCAGTAAAAGGAAGAGAAAATGAGTGAAGGTAAGAAAGTATTAGTAGTAGTCGAAGACTTGGATCGGGTAATCCTCCAGGAGCAATTGATAGCAATGGGACTTGATATCGACGTCGTAGTCGATCGTGAAACAGCCGGTTCGATTGTAACTGGGCTAACAGCGCTTCCGACCATGCGTGATGAAATGATGCGCATTATTGGGAAACGGGACTATGGCAGCGACTTCCGTAGTGACGCTGGGGCGCTCGCCGATCGGGTGGCTAAAGAGTTCAATGACTTCTGCCTACATTACAATTTCAAAGCGTTGCGTGATTCGGTCATTGGGAAAATTAACTACGGCTTAGCTCAAGGACCTGACTCCGGCGGCAACCCCGCAGCTACCGAATCGTTGCAGGAAGCTTCTGCTACCATCAAAACCCCGGATAACATCATCCCCACTATTCTGGGAGAAGTGCTGAAAGAGCTGAAAGGGATCAAGGAAGCAGTAACCTCCCCTACTGTTCTCAAGATTGATATGGGTACTAAACCACCTATGGAAATGAGCCCTGAACTCCGGGAGCTGCTCTGCGGGAGTCAGCGCACTGTTTCCGACTTGGTAGAAGGATTAAGATCGTACACCACGGCTATTGCTGGCGAGAAGTTCAGTTCTTCCCGAGTTGTACACTGGCCTAGTAATAAGGCAGAGTTCGTCGACCTGGTAACTAAGGCCATCAATGCCACTAACGAGGGTAACCAGGAACTTCCGGCAATTTCGCTGGCTCAACTTACCGACAATGTCCGTATGGATATCATCAAGTTGTTGAATCCATCCTTTTCCGTATCGCTTCATGGTCACTACAACGCGAACATCGAACCATTCGATACTGGGGCGATCTTTGCTGCGTTGCTTAAGGGATTGGATGACGGTAGTGGAATCGTAAACTTCTACGGTCTGGATACGCTCAGTGTCCGTGACAAAGGCACTCTGCGCTATGCACTCCAACGGGCCCTTGGCAAGCATCGGGTGAAAGTAGTCGGTGGCAACAAACAGCTTTTCTTGGAAGGCTTGGTTAACGCTCTGGAAGAAACCAACACCCTGGGGAGTTATGTGGAGATTGAGGGGATCGGTCTTTTGAGTGTTGAAGACTCTGTTGATTTGGTCGCTCTACTCAAAGAAGGCCTCTCAAAGGGAGGAGAACTTGCTCGAGGTGGTCATGTTACTGGTCACGGTATTCTTGAGACCCTTTTCGAGGCGCTGGGATCTAACGAAATCAACACAGTCAAGTTGCAAGATCTTTGCGTAATGGATTCACGGGCCAAGCGTAACCTTCATACCAGCCTCAAGGTGGCTTTGACGAAATACGATGAACTGCAAACTCGTGACAAGAAGCTGTTTGTTGCGGGAGCTGAAGACCTGCCTAACGAGGTCACGAATAACAATACCGCTTATACCTTGGGTATTCTTACTAACCTCTGGGCTCAAGCCGCTTCTGAGAAGGGTATCCAACTTGACCAGATGTCCTTGCTGGATCATCTACTGAAACAAGTAGGCGGTGCCTTTGAAGTAAGGTTGGGGGATGACCCTGCATCAATGGTTTTCAAGCATGATAAACAGGGAGCGACAAATCTCACTAACATTACCGGGGTCAGTATTATCATTGGTAACCATACCTTTGATCGTAACAAAGATGGGTCTCTCAAGATCCGTACTGACGCGAATGGTAAATCCAGTTTCGCTGTCCTCAACACTGACGGTGGCGTAATGCTTCATGGTCCTGGTTACATGGGGTAACTGAGTAATTAATAAATAATTACTGAGCAAACCATAGTAGTACTCCCCACACAAGAAAGCTCCTCTCAGGCTTAAGCCTGAGAGGAGCTAACTATTAAGGTATGCTTATTTTTGGACCTATATCATCTGGGTAGTTAACCATTCGATTAATGTACTGGAGCACTGTTATGAATTTTGTTAATGGCACCGCTGAAACCTTCGCTGAACTTTTCGGTCCCCATGGGTTTATCTACGCTACCCGTATACAGGATCTTTACCCGGATAAAGAGATCACTGTTATCTTTGCTAAGACAGGGGATTTTCCAGAGATTGATAACGTCCCAGCTCAAGCATTTGTTTCTCACATGAAGTTGGATACACTGAAAGTAAGTTACGATAAGAATGATCCTCTAGCCCTGGTTCTCTATCCGGAGATCATGAATGCGCAGAACGTTGGGACTGAAGGGATGCGTACGGAGTTCATTAACATCGGGACTCTTATTCATGAACTTACCCACGTCAGACAGGTATTCTCTGGTCGTATGGAAACCGTAGGGTTCATGAAAATGATCTGGGAGGGCGTGTACCACGAGATCGAGTTAAAGGGATACCTTGCTCAGCCTTGGGAAAAAGAAGCCTGTATGGCGCAACTGGAATGGCTTAGCAAAGGAGATGAAGAGCTAGCCAAAGCCTGGTACCAAGAGATGGTAAAAGCTTCAATGCAAATAGATCAATAAGCAAACATAGTTACCCTACCAGCCTTAGAGGCTGGTAGGGTACTTATCTATGTTTTTTTTTTCCTACTCTATCACATCATGTCATCCGAATTTTCCAAACCTTTAGAGGTTATTCGCTGTTGCAAACTACGTCTGAACATTGGCTTACCCAAGATGTCGTGAAGTAATCCGAACTTAGGATCCAGTCGGTAGAAGAAGAAACGGTCTGGCGGAGGAGCGCCTTCACCACGCATCTTCCCAAGCATGCAACACCAGTAACTCGCTTGCTGACCCCGAGCTACGTGAATACCCAATACACAATCTACTTCGTTAGTGATCTTGGTCGACGTCTCTGTCATCGACTGACCTGCTGTATCACGAATGAAGTAAACCTCACTCTCATCGTCCATCTCTTTCAACGACCGCTTCGCGTCAGGGTTGAGCTGGTGCGGTGTGACGAAACAGATACCACGGTTAATCATAAACGAACGAACACGACGATACAGCAACTGCAACTTGTCAGACTTACTGTCACCAGGGATCTTGTCGTAGTTCATCAGAGCCAGGTAGTCGTAGCCGTAGAAGATGATCTCGTGGCCTTTGAGCTCCAGCGTACGAACCCGATCAAAGAGACGGTTCATGTCTTCTTTGTTGGACTCGATCTGGTTCATAACCAAGAACCAACCGTTCTCACGGAAACACTTGGCAATCTCGTCAGCGATGTTACCTGCATCGTCTGCCAAGAAGTCTGCGTTGTTATCCAGAGCCGCAGCACAAGTCAACTTGTACATACGCTCCAGTACCAACCCCATCGTGTCTTCCGATGAGTCAAAGCAGATGGTAGGGATCTTCGAAGGATCTCGCAAGAACGGAGTGTTGTACTTAGCAATACCCCAAAGGATATGACCCATGGTCAAAGACTTACCACGGTTAGTCAGTGCTTCAATCATGTACGTCTTGTTACGGTTAAACCCACCATCAGGATACATGGCGATGTTTAGGCCGTGCAGGGGACTCTTCAGAATACCCTCAGGACTCTTCTCCCGCTTAGCCAGTTCAATGACCGCCAACATGCTGGTGGTGTCATTACTGTTAACACTTACCACTACTTCGGACTGACGTTCGTTAAACGATTCGTTAACCCGTTCTTGAATAAGGTCGAGCAGAGCACCCCAATCCTCACGTTTCATTTCGTGGAGATCTTTGTAAGCAAAGTCCCTGATCTTCTGACGGAATCTTTTCTGGAAAGCTTCTTCTTGAGCGTTCTTACGAATGTCTTTAATCTGACGGAAGATAAGACGACGAATCATTTCTTCTGAATCGAAGTCCTCCATCCCATCTGCAACAACCTTCTTAATTGTGTCATCACCCTTACTGAAAACAGCGATACGCTGCATCAACAAAGATTTTATAAGCGGATCTCCATCCTCCTGGTCGAGTGTCCAGAAGATTGCTGAGCGTATGCCTTCTCGAAGAGCCTTATCTTGCGTCAAAATATCGGGTGGCGGTGCCGGTAGTTCTTCCAGAATTTCTGTCAATTCTGTTAACAGGTTTTTGTCTTTCAGCTTCTTAGCCTGATAGACTGAGGTCAATAGTTTGACCAATACCAGCAAATCGTTCATTCCTAACTCCTAGGAGCAACTAACCAATGATCTTCAAATATCCGAACGGGGATCCGTTCCACGTTATCTTCCTGACCAGCGACCTTTTGGAGGCTGTTCAGAGTGCTAAAATTCCGCTATTGGAATTGCACAAAATTCATTCATATCATAACCAACTGACGTTTCATCAGGTGGCTGCTTACATCGCGGTTCAGCAGGAAGCTGCTAAACTACTCGGTGTTGAGATGCCCGAACTGGCGACGTTGTTTGGTGAAGGCTACAACGGCGGAATGGTTGAGCAAGCATTCAATGAGATCGACAGTAATTCGTTACGGGAGCATTTGATCCGTTCGACCCACTTCAAATCGATTTCAGTAGGACAAACGATTCTGCTTGTTATTGAGCCGGGTACCGAGGTTTCTACCTCTGGTTGGGACGAACTTAAGGGTCGTACCCTCTCTTTGGCCTTGCAACAAACACTCTATGAGCAAGTAGGTTATCTGAAAGTTCATAACGGCAAGGTAATACGTCCCGCCGTGGGAGTGTTTTCGATGGCTGATGTCTACGGATTTGTGAGTCAACAGAATCCTTAACAAAGCGGTATAGTATTTTATGTGCAGTTTAATACCGCATTAACTTGCATACACAACTTTCTCGACAGGAATGCATCATGAGCGAAGAACTTAAAGTCAAAAAGGTTACGGCGAGCGTCGATAAGAAGCCGAACTATTTCTGGGCTACCAAACAAGCCCTGGGCAACGGCAACCTGGGTTCGATCACTGGTACCGAAAGCTACGCAGAATTCCAATCCGCCCTGGCCGCCGTGAGCGGTTCCGAAAGCCTGAAAGTAAGCCAGATGTTCGACGGCTTCAATCAGAACAACTTCGACACGATCAAAAGCGCCTGGGGTGCCGACGTCAAGCAACGCGCCAAAGACGTCATCGACGGCTTCAACGCCAGCGGCCAGAACTTCGCCGCAGTCGCAGGTCATGAAGGTTTCTCGCTCCAGAACTTCAAGGGCGACGAGCAGTCCATCCGTGCGGCCAACCTGGTGCTGAACGCCCAGTCCCACCTGCAAACCAAAGGCGCCGACGCCCTGTACGCTCCGATCTCGATCGGCTACAAGGAAGAAGGCGTTGAAATGACCGTACGTGCCGCTGGCCTGGGTACCTACACCTACGGCGCTACCGCGTTCCAGTCCGCTTCCGATCTGCGTCCGGTCTTCGGCCTGCTGCGTTCCGGCGACATGTTCAAAGAAGAAGTCCTCGCTGTGTACCCTGTGTACCCTGCTGATGACGGCGCCGATACCCGCCGTTTCTTCGCCCCTTCTTCGCTGTCCACCCCAGTGCCTATCAAGTACATGCCGGGCGACGCGTACGGCCGTCAGGAACACCTGACCCAGGACCTGGTTGTTCCGGTCAACATCCCGAACTTCCTGGCTCTGACCCAGACCCCTGGCCAACAGCCGTGGACCAACA
>Ga0208243_1000645_pt1 | contig 16975 bp, 14 predicted proteins | sample Subbio2Aug_QV12A_FD_184826 | JGI IMG/M metagenome (GOLD analysis project Ga0208243, IMG submission 184826) | Serpentinite rock and fluid subsurface biosphere microbial communities from McLaughlin Reserve, California, USA - CR12Aug_QV12A (SPAdes) | ecosystem: Environmental > Terrestrial > Deep...
TTCGAGATTGGATAAGGGCTCCATCTCGCCGTCCTGGCCGCGCTTTGGCGGGGTGCCTGCCGCAGGTGACGAATGGATGGCCCGCGGGACCGATCGGGCAAGCCGGAAGGCCGTATCGATACCTTATGCTGAGCCTATCCGAATTTTGTCAGTCTTCCCGAAACCGCGACGCTACCTAAGAGCCGTGGAACGAGCGCCGTTCACATATTGGAGCGCAGGCTACCCGCGCCGCAGAAAGGGCCCAGAGATAGCGGCCAGGTAGATCTCATAGAATTGCATCGGATTGATCAAATCGTGCATGAGATCGAGCGGCTGCTTTCGCAGAGGGAAACTTCGGGGGCACGCGGAAGATCAAGCACCTATTAGGAGATGCGGGCTGCGTGGAAGCCTGGCCGGCCTTATTCAGAACTTTCTGAAAAAGCCCTCCGGCCCCCTCGAGGGTTGCTTTCCGTTTTGGAAAATCCACGAAATCTGACGCGCTCCTGCGGCGTCGCCGCGAAGACCCGACCGTGGATGCAACGGCGCGCAACGTTTTCCGCTTTAAGGAAGAGGAATCGTGTGGCAGTCGCATTGTTTCAATAAAACACGAAAAAATAGAGCGCTATCATAACCGAGTCTGGAACCGAGTTGACCCGCGACGAGCGGAGTTGAAAAAAGCCCGCGACCGTGAAGCCGCGGGCAAGAGGACTTACAGGAGCCGCTCGATACTGAACACGCCAAGCGACGCCGACCAAATAGGGCAGAAGCGCCTCTAGGCAAGCGTGGCAGGCCAGGCACCGCAAGGACCCAACGATGACCAAAGCTGAGAAGCTAATACGAGGAATAGAATCGTTGCGTGAGACTATCCGGCGCGCGTGGTTAAGATCAGGCTGGCTGCTCTGACGCATGATGACCGACTTGCAATTTGAGAGTATATCGAACGCTGTCTCGCCGATCTGATCGGCGGAGCCCCTACGAGGAACTCCCCCCGGAGGCGCATGGCGAGTTGTGGGTATCGTGCGTCGCGCGGGGCGGCGGGGGCACCCGATGGCGGGGCGCGCTCAGGCGAAGAGCGTCTTTCAAGTGCACGGCATAGCGTCAGAAGCCAAAGCGGTCTCAGATCCCTCGGTCGCCGAATGAAATTTTTTGCAATCATCGTCTTGGCCCGGGGCTTAGCCACCAGAGGGGTTCGTCGATCCATTACGTTGTTGATGGTCAGATGGGATCGTGTTTCGTCCTGGCTCCTATGGCGTTTTGTCTCAGGCCGCAGTTGCGGCCAAAGCCTTTGCCGCCTGCAATTTTCCGCTGGCGCGTAAGAGCAAGGTAGCGTCGACGCTCGACGACTTCTTAATTCTGGCTTCCGCAAAGACGGAGAAGTCGGAACCGGACGAGGCCGACGCGGCTCAAAGGCATCCAGAAGAAGGCCACATGGGTTGGGCCTCTGCTAGCGCCCAGATCGTTCCAGCAATTAAGGGGCGTGAGACGCGTCGAAAGCTTCCAGCTCAGGGTGTTTTCTAGGGCCTGCTATTATGTCCTCACCCTAAGCTTAGCCTAGCTGAAATCTAATCCAGTAGATTCCGAATTTTTCGTATAGAAACAGTCGTTGCTCAATCTGGAATGAAGAGACATCGTCATCCTTGGGAGGAGGAGCTCAATGGCAACGAAACCCGCGGCTGTCCGGACGCGCGGCGTGTTGGGGCGCGAACGGGACAGTCAAAACCGTGTCTCAGACGATCAACTCCAGGAACTCCTTCAGGCATTGCAAGCCTTAAAGGAGGGCGACTTTGCCACTCGGTTACCGGGCCACTGGGATGGAGTGATCGGAAAAATTGCCGATAGCCTCAATGAGGTAAGCGCCACCAACTGCAGGATGGCGGTCGAACTTGAACGGGTCCGCCAAGCCGTGGGGCGTGAGGGGAAGACGCGCCAGCGAGTAAAATTCGCAAATCACGCCGGGGCATGGGGAGGAATGGAGTCGTCCGTTAACGCCCTGATCGACGATCTCCTTTGGCCGACCAACGAAATGACTCGCGTCATAGGCGCCGTGGCGCAGGGGGACCTTCTGCAATCAGTGCAACTGGAGCTTGAGGGACGCCCCCTGATGGGCGAATTCCTGCGTTCCGCGAAGATCGTCAACACCATGATCCGCCAGCTTCGCGAATTCACTTCAGAAGTGACACGGGTCGCGCGCGAGGTCGGAACCGAAGGAAAACTCGGCGGCCAGGCGCAGGTTCGCGAGGTAACGGGCGTATGGAAAGAGCTGACAGAATCTGTGAATTTTATGGCCGACAACCTCACTAGCCAGGTGAGAAATATCGCAGAGGTGACGATCGCCGTGGCTAACGGCGATCTTTCCAAGAAGATCACGGTCGATGTGCGCGGCGAGATCCTGCAGCTCAAAGAAGCCATCAACACAATGGTGGATCAACTTCGCTCATTTGCCTCAGAAGTCACGCGCGTGGCGCGCGAAGTTGGCAGCGATGGCAAACTGGGGGGCCAGGCGATCGTGCCGGGTGTCGCCGGTACTTGGAAAGACCTCACCGATTCGGTGAATGCAATGTGCGGCAATCTGACGGATCAGGTGCGCAACATCGCCCAAGTGACGACCGCGGTCGCCCGAGGCGACCTATCGCGAAAAATCACCGTGGATGTGAAAGGAGAAATCCTCGAGCTCAAGCAGACCATCAATACCATGGTCGACCAGCTGAACTCGTTCGCTTCCGAAGTCACAAGAGTTGCGCGAGAAGTCGGCACCGAAGGAAAGCTTGGCGGTCAAGCGGTCGTCGCCGGGGTCGGCGGCACTTGGAAGGATCTCACTGACAGCGTCAATTTTATGGCTGGCAATTTGACGGCGCAGGTTCGAAACATCGCCGAAGTGTCGACTGCTATCGCTAACGGAAATCTTTCGAAGAAGATCACCGTAAACGTGTCCGGAGAAATTCTGGAGCTCAAAGAAACAATTAACACGATGGTCGACCAATTGAACGCCTTCGCCTCTGAAGTGACGCGTGTGGCGCGCGAAGTCGGGACGGAGGGTCGTTTAGGAGGCCAGGCGCAAGTGATGGGAGTAGCCGGCACATGGAAAGATCTGACGGACTCGGTCAATTCGATGGCCGGAAATCTTACCGCGCAAGTTCGAAATATTGCTGAAGTGACTACCGCGGTTGCGCGCGGAGATTTGAGCCGAAAGATCACCGTCGACGTAAAAGGCGAGATTCTGCAGCTCAAGGAAACCATCAACACGATGGTCGACCAGTTGAACGCTTTTGCGTCTGAAGTGACACGCGTCGCGCGCGAGGTCGGCACGGAGGGCAAGCTCGGCGGACAGGCTCAGGTGCCGGGCGTCGCGGGGACATGGAAGGATCTCACGGACAATGTGAACTTTATGGCCGGCAATTTGACGGCTCAGGTACGAAACATCGCCGAGGTGGCGACCGCGATTGCCGATGGCGATCTTTCGAAAAAAATCACGGTCGACGTGCGCGGCGAAATCCTTTTGCTCAAGGAGACGCTGAACACGATGGTGGATCAGTTAAACGCCTTTGCGGGCGAGGTCACGCGCGTCGCGCGCGAGGTCGGCACGGACGGACGTCTCGGCGGCCAGGCTGTCGTGCCCGGTGTTGGCGGCACGTGGAAGGACCTGACCGAAAATGTAAACCTACTAGCCGCCAACCTGACCACGCAGGTCCGTAATATCGCGGAGGTGACGACTGCGGTCGCTCGCGGAGACCTGAGCCGGAAAATCACCGTTGATGTGAAAGGCGAGATTCTGCAGCTCAAGGAAACCATCAACACGATGGTCGACCAGTTGAACGCCTTCGCGTCAGAAGTAACGCGCGTGGCGCGCGAGGTCGGCACGGAGGGCAAGCTCGGCGGTCAGGCTCAGGTGCCGGGCGTAGCAGGCACATGGAAGGACCTAACGGACACGGTGAACGTAATGGCCGCAAACCTGACCGAGCAGGTGCGCGGAATCGTCAAAGTCGTGACGGCGGTCGCCGAAGGGGATCTCAGTCAAAGTCTTACCGTAAAATCCAAAGGCGAAGTAGCTGCGCTGGCGGACACCATCAATAGTATGACGCGAACTCTCGCGACCTTCGCCGTTCAGGTGACGACAGTGGCGCGTGAGGTCGGCGTTGAGGGCCGGCTTGGTGGCCAGGCAAATGTGCCGGGAGCAGCCGGCACATGGAAGGACCTGACGGGGAATGTGAATCTTCTTGCAGCGAATCTCACGACACAGGTGAGATCAATCGCTGACGTCGCGACTGCGGTGACGAAAGGCGACCTTACACGACTCATCCAAGTCGATGCGCGTGGAGAGGTCGCGGAGCTCAAAGATAATATCAATACGATGATCGACAATCTCAGGCTCACCACGGATCGCAATACCGAACAAGATTGGCTAAAAACCAATCTTGCCAAGTTTACCGCCATGCTACAAGGACAGCGTGATCTGAGCTTGGTGGGTCGCTTATTGCTTTCCGAGCTCGCGCCACTCGTCGGCGCGCAGCAGGGCGTCATCTATCAAATGCACTGCGGCGACGGTCCGCCAATTCTTAGTCTCCTCTCCGCCTACGCCGATGACCGAGAGAGGAGCCACCAGCTCCGCCTTAGTATCGGAGAAGGACTCGTGGGCCAGTGCGCGACTGACAAGCGACGAATCCTGATCAATGACCTACCCGCCGATGTGGCCCCCATACGGTCGGCGTTGTTCAGTTCGGCGCCCCGTAATATCGTCGTGCTCCCGGTGTTGTTCGAAGGACAGGTCAAAGCGGTGATTGAACTCGCAACTGTCGGCAACTTTAGTGAGCTGCAGACAATGTTCCTGGAACAACTCACCGCGTCGATAGGCATAGTTCTCAACTCGATTGAAGCGACGATGCAGACGGAAGCGCTCTTGGGGCAGTCGCAGCAACTCGCCGCCGAGCTTCAGGCCCAGCAGAGTGAACTACAAAAAACCAATGAGCAGCTTGAGCTGAAGGCTCAACAGGTAGCCGAGCGAAACGTTGAGGTCGAGCGAAAGAATGAAGAGCTGGAGCAAGCGCGCCGCGCCCTCGAGGAAAAAGCCGCCGAGTTGGCGCTCACCTCCAGATATAAATCTGAATTTCTGGCGAATATGAGCCATGAGCTCCGCACGCCACTGAATTCGATTCTTATTCTTGGCCAACAGCTCGGTGAGAACCCCCAGGGAAATCTGACCGAGAGGCAGGTAGAATTCGCACGAACGATTCATGGCGCAGGCACTGACCTGTTGAACCTGATTTCCGACATTCTAGATCTATCAAAAATCGAATCTGGCACGGTCACGGTCGAAGCGGAGGAGCTAGACTTCAAGAGTCTTATCGAGCGGGTAGCGCGACCCTTCCGGCACGAGGCTGAGAATCGCGGCTTATCATTCCAGGTAAACGTCAACGCCAACGTTGGCCGCAGCATCGTGACCGATTCCAAGCGGCTTCAGCAAATATTAAAAAACCTTTTGTCGAACGCATTCAAGTTTACTCCGGCGGGCGCTGTTTGGTTCGATGTGCGAGCCGCGACGAAAGGCTGGAGCGCGCAACACCCTTCGCTCTCGCAAGCGCATCTTGTCGTCGCCTTCAGCGTCCGCGATACCGGAATCGGCATACCTCAAGAAAAGCAGCCCATCATCTTCGAGGCGTTCCAACAGGCTGACGCTTCAACGAGTCGTCGATTTGGCGGCACTGGGCTTGGTCTTGCCATTAGCCGGGAGCTTGCCACTCTTTTGGGGGGTGAAATTCACCTGCGGTCAACCCCGGGAGAAGGCTCAACATTCACGCTTTGTTTGCCGATTGCCTATGCTGGTGCGGGCGCGTCGCGATCAGTCGATCCACAGCCCTTGATGCAAATGCCACAAGCGCCGTTTGGCAGCAGTTTCAGCATTGCACCACAAAAGGATGATCGCGAAAATATCACCGAAGACGACGGCGTCTTGCTGATCATAGAGGACGACCCGGATTACCGACGCATCCTCGCCGACCTAGCGCGGGACAAGGGTCTCAAAGTCATTATGGCTGCCACTGGTTCTGAGGCAGTAGCTTTGGCCCGTTCCTTCAAGCCAACGGCGATCTCGCTCGATGTTTATCTGCCCGATCTGTCCGGTTGGACAGTGCTCTCACGACTCAAACAGGATCCTTCATTGCGCCACATTCCGGTGCAGATGCTGACGATAGATCATGACCGTAAGCAAGGGCTGGCGCGCGGGGCCTATAGTTTTATTTCGAAGTCTGTTACAGCAAGCGAGCTAAGTTCGGCTATCGAACGTATTGTCGATTTCTCAAAGCCACGCCAGCGAAGGCTTCTCTTGATCGAGGACAGCGTGGTCGAACAATCAGCGATTCGCGCCCTTCTTGAATACGACGATGTGGAGATCGTCGTGGCCCAATCGGGTCAAGAAGCCTTGCACGCCTTAAGCAGCCAAAACTGGGATTGCGTCGTGCTGGATTTAGGCCTTCCGGACATGTCCGGTTTTGACGTCCTTCAGCAATTAAATGCCGAGAACGCAAGCGCGACCGTTCCGTGCGTGATCTTCACGGGCAAGAAGCTATCGGCTGAAGAAGATGCGCGCCTTCATACGATGGCGCAAAGCATAGTGGTGAAGGATGTTGAGTCGCCCGAGCGTCTGCTCGATGAAACCGCGCTTTTCTTGCATCGGGTGATCGGCGACTTGCCGCCCGAAAAACAAATTATGTTGGAGCGACTCCATAGTTCCGATGAAGACATGTCCGGCCGGACGATTTTGCTGGTTGACGACGATGCTCGGAACCTTTTCGCCCTGTCGAGTTTGCTCGAACGTCGAGGGATTAATGTACTTACAGCTGCCAATGGCGGCGACGCCCTCGACCTGCTTGAGAAACAAAGCTCGATCTCGCTCGTGCTTATGGATATCATGATGCCCGGAATGGACGGCTATCAGACAATCAAGGCAGTGCGCGAGAATCCGCGTTTCGAGCGTCTTCCGATTATTGCGCTAACCGCAAAGGCCATGAACGAAGATCGCGAGAGGTGCCTTGAAGCCGGCGCGTCCGATTATCTCGCCAAACCCGTAAACACTGAGCAGCTCTTGTCTACGCTGCGATTATGGTTCGCCAATGACGGAAGCTGATAGTTTCGCTGATGAAGGCAAAGTCAATATCCTCCTCGTCGATGATCAACCGGCGAAGCTATTGAGCTATGAAATAATCCTGAATGAGCTAGGTCACAATTTGTTGAAGGCGAATTCGGCGACTGAAGCATTTAAATTATTGCTGGAAAATCAGGTCGCCGTCATCTTGGTTGACGTCTGCATGCCGGATCTTGATGGTTTCGAGCTTGCGCAAATGATCAGGGATCATCCGCGCTTCACCGATACTGCTATCATATTCGTATCTGCAATAAACGTAACGGAAATGGACAGCCTGAGAGGCTACGAGCTAGGCGCGGTGGACTATGTTTCGGTACCCGTAGTTCCAAACATATTGCGTGCAAAGGTTCGGGTTTTCGTTGATCTCCACATCAAGACACAAGCGTTGGCTCGCATGAACAGCGAACTTGAACAGCGAGTGGCCGAACGGACAGCGGAGCTGGAAACGGCGATCGCACGTCAAGAGTTGCTAGCTCACGAAGTAGATCATCGGGCACGTAATGCTCTCGCGGTAATTCAATCGATAGTAGCGTTAACGCCAGCCGACGACGGTCTCTATTTTGCTAGTGCAGTAAGAGGCCGTATCCACGCCATGGCCACGGCGCACAACCTGCTTTCAGAGAGCCGCTGGAGTGGCGCCAATTTACTTAATCTCGTGAAGGAAGAACTCGCTCCATACGCTCAAAGCAGCATCAAGATTGCAGGGGAGGCGGTTTCGATCGCGCCATCGATAGCGCAGAGCCTAGCGCTTGTGCTGCACGAGTTGGCGACGAATGCAGCGAAATATGGCGCTCTGAAAGATTCTGAAGGCTCCCTGTCCGTCAGTTGGCAGTTGAGCGACGAGCGCTTGGAACTCAAGTGGCGCGAAGAAGGGAACGCGGATGTCGTCCCCCCATCTCGCGCGGGATTCGGCTCCAAGGTCATCGAAACGAGTATCACGGGACAACTGCAAGGTCAGATCGAGCGCGAGTGGAAGGCGAGTGGTTTGGTATGTTTGATCCGAATTCCGAGCGAGCACTTTCTGGTGTCCGGGCCTAGCAGGGGCGCGTCTGAAGATAAGCGCCGCCGTCAAGGTGACGCCCCACATGTCCGCGGGCGCAGCATTCTCGTGGTGGAAGATGAAGCCATGGTCGCCATGATGACATGTCACGTCATCGAGGATCTCGGCGCCAAGGTGATTGGTCCTTTTGGGCGAGTGGAGGAAGCTCGGAAGGCGCTATCCGAATATCTCGACGCGGCGGTGCTCGATGTAAATCTCGACGGCGAACTCGTGTATGAGCTAGCGGATGAATTAAGAAATCGCGGCAAGCCGATCATCTTCGTCACAGGTTATCATGCCGCCGCGATCGCTCAGGAGTTCGGCGATGTGCCGGTGCTAACAAAGCCGATAGAGCCAGACGAACTTGCCGCGGCGTTGGCGGAACTACTCGTGGAGTAATATCGGGCTTCGGACGGAATTCGGCCGCGTCGCTCGACGACTGGCGCCTCGCCGATTGCGTCTATCGTCTGCGGCGGCTGATGGAGGCGCGCATGGGGAACAGCGGGCACCGCGAGTTCATCCAGGTGCTGCGGCTGATGGAGGACTTCCATCAACATCTCGTCGAACAGGCCATCGCGGAGGCGCTGCGTCTTGGCGCAATCAGTTTTGACGCGGTGAAGATGCTCCTGCTCGCCAAATTGGAGAACCGGCTAGCCTGGCTCGATCTGACATTCTACCCCTATCTGCAGTGGCGACGGTCGGCGCGACAGACCCGCGCGCCTATCTCGGGCTCGTCCCCAACGCAGCCGCTATCGAGCCAAGTGTGCGAGTTTCGGCATGAGCGCCTCGCAGGAGTCGACCTCCCAAATGATCGTCGCGCCGCAGGTGCTGCTGGGCAATCACCTCAAGGCGTTGAAGCTTCCCACCTTCGCGCGAATATGAGAAAGTGGCGCTGGAATCGGCGCAAGATCGCGCCGATTATCCGCGCTATTTGCTGCGCCTGTGCGAACTGGAGCGCATCGATTGCGAGCGGCGCAATGTCGAGCGTCGCATTCGCTTGGCGCGCTTTACGCAGATCAAGAGCCTCGACACATTCGACTTCGCCGCGCAGCCGTCACTCAACAAGCCGCTGGTTCTGGAGCTGGCGCGGTGCGAACGGATAGAGAAGCGACAGAACTGCATCGCGCTGGGTCCATCCGGAACCGGCAAGACTCACCGCGCTCGCCCGTGGGCTCGCCGCTTGCTAAAAGGCCTTCAGCGTCGCTTTCACCTCGGCCGCCGCCCTCGTGCACGAACTCATGGAAGCGCGCGACGAGCGCCGCCTGCGGGCGCTGCAAGGGCATCTCAACACCATCAAATTGCTGATCGTCGAAGAGCTGGGCTACGTGCCGTTCACGGCGGTTGGTTCTGAACTGCTCTTCGAGGTCTTCAGCCAGCGCTATGAACGTGGCGCCACGCTGGTGACCAGCAGTCTGCCATTCGATGAATGGACGTCGGTGTTCGGGTGGAACGGCTCACCGGCGCGCTGCTCGATAGGCTCACCCATCATGTCCACATTCTGGAGATGAACGGCGACAGCTATCGTCTCGCGACAGCCAGATATCCGACGCTAACCGGACGCCGTCTCTGGCGGGAGATCAAGGAACGCGGATATGCCGGCGGCTACACTGCGGTCACCGACCTTCTGCGCGAACTTCGGCCCCCGCGCGCGAAAGGCTTCGAGGAGGCGCCGATCACGAAATCGTCTGATCGCCATCCCGCCAGACTGGGGAATTTTACTTCGGCGCTTCTGGGGAAATCGAAATCGGCATTTACACAGCGTTAACTACAGAACCAAGGGAGAAGCCGACGCAGCCATTTAACCGCCGTTGACAATCGTCTCGCTGGAGGCAAAATTCTTCCAAGGCCTCCTTTCGGCGCACAAGGCGCCGCGTCGATTGAGGGAAGTCACACCTTATGTCGCACACTAACCGTGCAACGCGCGATCCCACACGCGAATTGAATCCATCCCGCTGGTGGATGCGCAGCGCGGCGCTTCGCCGGAAGTCGGAGCGAGCAGCAGGTAGCCGCCGTCTCGATTGCTCTTGCACACGAACAGCTCGGGAATTGGACGCCACTATGTTCAATGTGGTACAAGAGCTACGCTGCTCAACGCTTTGAACCCCTCGAGAATGGCGCTAATCCAGCAACCAGAGCGATACAGTTTGATGCGTCCTAGCCCCAGCTTGTCTCAGGTTCACTTACACGAGCCGTTGTTGGCTGCGCTGGTGGACAATGCCTTGGACGGCATCATCACGATCGACGAAGCTGGAACGATCCTGTCATTTAATCCTGCCGCGGTCGCATTGTTTGGATATGCGGCTGACGAAGTTATCGGGCGAAATATCCGCGTGCTGATGCCCGAGCCATATCGCAGTCGGCATGATGACTACCTGAGCCATTACCTCCGCACCGGCGAAGCCAAGATTATTGGCATCGGTCGGCAGGTCGAAGGACAACGCCGAGACGGGTCGGTCTTTCCCATAGAGCTTGGAGTTGCCGCAGTAGAAGCCGAGGGCGAACGCTACTTTGTCGGATTCATACATGATTTAAGCGAGCGGCGCAGATTTGAAGCTCGAATGCATGATCTGCACGCGGACCGTCTCGACATTATCGAGAATATGACAGTCGGACTCGCCCATGAACTCAAACAGCCGCTCTCGGGGATCAACGCCTATCTCCACATTGCAAGCAGGCTCCTTAAGAAGGGGGATTTAACAGAAATAGAGCAGGTCCTCGACAACGCCTCCAAGCAGGTATTTCGTGTTTCCGAAATAGTAGACAATCTGCGCCAATTTATCGCGCGGGGCGAAACGATCAAAAGCCTCCACCATTTAAACGAAGTCGTCCGAACCTCGTGTGAATTTACCGACTCCATCGCCAAGGAATGCGGCGTCGCGACAGCGGTGAATTTGGATGCGCAAACGGACCAGGTGCTCATCAACAGAATTCAAATCCAGCAGGTCGTCGTCAATCTGAAACGAAATGCGATCGACGCGATGGAAAATTGCGAGAGGCGCGAATTAGTCGTGTCGACGCGACTGATCGACGATAATGAGATTCGGGTCGATGTCGCTGATACTGGTTCAGGCATTTCGGAGGCGATCAAAGCCAAATTGTTCGAAGTGTTTACGACCACGAAGCCCCATGGACTGGGCGTTGGATTGTCTATCTCACGCTCGATTATCAACGCGCATCACGGACGGTTGTGGGTCGAGCCCAATCCTGGCGGCGGTACGATCTTCAGTTTCGTATTGCCGTTGGCGAAACAACATCAAAAGCTCGCGGAAGCCTAACGTGTCTCGAAAGCGACCGAAAGAGCACCACCAGCGTTTGATTGAGGCCGCATAAATGGGTTGGCGAGGCAACACAACAGTGACAAGGACGAAGCGCGCGAGTGCGCAAGCGCCCTCTGTCAGGCACCGTGATCGGGCGGGCATAGCAATTTTGTCATTCTATTGGGTAACGTTTATTTATTTTTGCGTCGCGCTTCTTTTACTCTTGGCTCGCTGCCGAACATCCTCTTTTGCCGCGTCGCGTAGTTCGGCGCGAAACTGATCGCGTTTTTCGTGGACGGAAGCGATAACGTATCCTGCTGGAATGCCCAAACCTACCAGCGCGGCCTCCGAGATTTGAAGACTGGCCTCGACCGTCTCGGGCACGGCATCAGTTACTCCAATTGCGTAGAGGTGCCGTGCGTGTTCGGTATCCCTAGCACGCGCGACGATCAGGACGTCAGCCCTGAGTTTACGGACGCCAAGAACGATCGCGTCTACATTCGAGTGCGAACCGACGGTCACAATGACAGCGGCGGCCTCCATTATTCCACACGCTTTCATAAACGCGGCATGTGTCGCGTCCCCGAAGTACACTTCATGCCCGTTCTTTCGTTCTTCTGTCACCGAGGCTGCATCTCTGTCAGTGGCGATATAAGGAATATTATGTTCCTTCAGGAAGGACGTGACGACCTTGCCGACGCGCCCATGACCGACGACGATTGCATGCTTATGCTGTTCGCGGGGCGCCGCCTTCAGCGTCGCATCAATCTTCTTTGGCGGTTCCATTCGAGAATTAATTTGTCGTGCGGCAGCGGACAATGCCGGAATGAGAACCATCGTAAGCGACGTGACCGCAAGAACGAATGAGGACAGTACAGGATCGATAAGCCCCAAACTTTTCGCCAGTCCTATCGCGACGAAGGCAAACTCCCCGCCGGGGCCAAGCAGGAAACCCGTTTCGATAGCGACGCGCCACGATTGGCCGAATGCCTTCGACAGCGCAATGATGATCGCCGCCTTGAAGGCGATGAGGCCGGATACGAGCGCCAAGATGGTGAGCGGATCGCGTGCGATCTCCCTCACGTCAATGGTCATCCCCACCGTGAAAAAGAAGATACCCAGCAACAGGCCCTTGAACGGCTCGACGATAGCTTCCACGGCCTTACGATATTCAGTTTCGGCCAGAAGTAGGCCCGCGACGAACGCTCCAAGCGCCATGGACAGACCCTCGACGGCGGCCAGCACGCCCGTGCCAATGATGACGAACAGAACCGCCGCCGTAAGTAGTTCAAGAGATTCCATGGATCCAACAAGACGGAAAAGAGGTCGCAGCACTACTCTTCCAACCAGAACGATGAGCGCAATGGCCATCGCCGCATGGGCCAGTGTTATGCCAATGTTCGTCGCAAGCGAACCTTCAGTGTTCGAGCCGATGATCGAAACGAATATAAGTATCGGAATCACCGCCAGGTCCTGCGCCAGCAGGATAGAAAAGCTCGCTCTGCCTGCCCCTGTGGGCAGCTCGCCGTGTGCCGCAAGAATTTCAAGAACGATCGCGGTCGAGGATAACGCGAGGCAGGCTCCAAGGATGACTGCGACTGATGGCGCTTGTCCAGTCCAGGCGATGATGAGGGAAAGCAAACATGATGTGATAACGACCTGCGATCCGCCAAGCCCGAAAACGAGTCGCCGCATTGAAAGCAGCCGATCGTAGGAAAGCTCCAGTCCGATAAGAAACAAAAGAAAAACGACGCCAAGTTCGGCGATACCGCTAACATTTTTTGCATCGACGACGGTGAACCAATAGAGAAACGGCAGCTTGTCGATGAATGAACCTAGCCCGAGGGGACCAAGGAGCGCGCCCGCTCCCAAATAGCCCAGTACCGGGTTCAACCCGAGATAGCGTACCAGGGGAATGACGACGCCGGCAGTCCCTAGAACGACGAGCGCATCGCTATAGACCGGTATGTTGATTGTCGGAGCCAAATTACCTCCAGAGTTGCACGGTGAAGGAGTACGAAACTCCTTAAGCTTCATATACCGCAGTTGGGCCTTCGATCGGCAATCTCAGGGCTCGCGGCCAGAGTCGCGAGCGCTAGACCTTAGCGATGACCAAGCCCTTCGGCTTTCGACCCCCCCGGGGGCCGCAAGCCTGCTTGCAGGAGTCTCGATCGTTGGGCTCCAAGGACGAGCCATGCTGGCATGGCTCCAAGGCAAAACGATCGGTCAGAACCGCACGCGTTTCAGCGAACTCGCCTGCGTCATGCTTAGCATCTCAGCGTAGTCCTAGGCACTCACATTTTTATGGCGCAGCCCATTATCGTCGTTCTAATATGCCACAAACGCCGACGTTGCGTCTCGACCTGCGCTGAACAAAAAATCCCCTTTGATGGCAGGATCGAAGTCTGCGTTCGCCGAGCTAGAATGCAGGCACATTCGGGCTTTCGGATGCGTCAAGGGGGCTTCTATTCTAATGCCTGGCGAGCGAGTTGCGCACTTCAATTCAATCTTGCGCGAGCACATTTCTTCCGCACGGGCTCGCGCGGCAGCGAGCGCCTGCATATGATCGTTACGTCCGTCGGGACTTCCGTAGCCGTTCAGGCCTGCTCGTCAACTTGCCGGCGTCGCTGAAAGCAAAGCCTGCATTGCCAACCCTGTAGCATACATACATGCGATACTTGTCGCGTGTGATCTTCTCGCGGTATCGAGAGTTTGCTTCTCTCTTTGGCGAGACAGATCTGCCGCGTCCTGGAGCTGGGTTATTCCGACCTCGGGCAGGAAGTAATGGTTGTGCATGTCGACACGAAGGCTGTGAGAGGTGCAACATGGGATTTGTCGGTGATTTTATTTTAATGAACGAATTGCGTGCGACGAAGATCGCGTTTGCAAACCTTCCTCCCTATTCACAGCAGATAGCACTTCGGGAATTTCGCCAACTCACATCTAAAAGTGAATCGTGCGACTCGAAAGAGACGCTTTCGGCGAGGGTGTTCGAAGCGGCACTTCGCCGCCAAGAGCTTGGTCATACTGCAAACGCAATACCTGAGTGGGTTGGAGCTTGCTTAGCCGAAAGTCATTTGCTTATGCGGCAAAAGGCCTGGAGCAGCAATTCCAAATGGCAGTCCAAACTCGCTGAGGTTGAAGCGTGGATTGAGCAAGCAACCTCTGGCGTCCCAAAAACTGATGGATGACACGATTGGAAACACATACATTTTCAACGGAATTCTTGCTCCAGCGGGCCTGCGGGGCCGTTCGAGGGCGTCTGAATTGGTGTTATCGGACTTGCTACCTTCCCAAGAGCAATGCCGGCGATTTTGCGGTGACGATGGCGCCGGCGCCGTTGGCGTTTGGGGCGGCGAGAAGATCATCGTTGGTGCCGATGTGGAAGCTGCGGCGCTGACGCGGGTGATCAAGGCGTTGCGGCGATGACCCCGATCTCGCCGGACGCGCGGGTCTGGATCGGCACCGGGCCACACCGACATGCGCAAGGGCTATGCGAGCCTCCGTAGCCTGAGTGCTATGTCCGCGCGAGCATGCCGAATGGCCGGTCCACCGGCGGAGACATAGAAAAAATGAATATTTCGCATAGCCGGCTGCAGTTGGCGGGAGCATGTCCTATTTTCTTCTGGTCCTATATGGGGGCGGTCCTTGCCGTAGAATATAGAAGGAGCGTGGTGTGAATCGCTTAAACTACCAGCACCTCTACTATTTTTGGGTCGTTGCTAAACATGGGGGCATAACTCGCGCATCCGAACGATTGGGGCTCGCACAGCCTACCATCAGCAGTCAACTGTCAACCTTTGAAAGAAATATGGGGTCTCGTCTTTTCCAAAGGGACGGACGCAGGATGTCCCTGACATATGTCGGCGAGCGCCTCTTTCGCTATGCCGACCAAATCTTCAAGCTCGGAGAAGAGATCCATTTGTCGTTGCAAGAGGCACGAGCGCTGAGCGTTAGACGCCTGATTATCGGCGTTGTAGCCTCGCTTCCGAAGTTGGTGGTTTATCGCTTGTTGAGCCCGGCATTCGAGGTGGGTTCTCCGGTGCAAGTGGTCTGTCATGAAGATAAACTCGAACGGCTTATGCCAGAACTCGCATTGCACGACATCGATTTGGTAATTTCGGATGTGCCAGCAACGACCGCGGCCGGCACCCGGGTATACAATCATCTTCTCGGACAATCCCAGATTGCGGTGTTCGGCTCGAAGAAGTTGGGGCCTTCATACTGCGAGAACTTTCCAGTATCCCTGAACGGCGCGCCCCTGCTATTGCAGACAACGAATATCGCGCTCCGGGTATCGCTCGACGAATGGTTCGAGGAACACAACATCCGACCTAATATAGTAGCCGAAATTGAAGACAGCGCGCTGCTAAAAACGTTCGCCGCTGAAGGGGTTGGGCTGGCAATCGCGCCATCGATCCTGGCCAACGCGCTGCAGCGCCAACATGACTTGAATGTCATCGGCGAGCTCGAGGGTCTATCCGAGCAATTCTATGCGATCACAACGCAGAAAAAGTTCAGAAACCCCATGATTTCAGCCATTATCAAAGGGCCGGACCGAACCGACAGCGATTGCGCCACGGAAGATTTGGAGCGTCAGAATGGATATTCCAGACCTTGGCTCATGAAGCTCTTGTCCCTAAGTTACATCTGGCTAAATCTCCCCGAAGCCTGCGAAGCAACCGCCTTGTTGTGCCTCTGACGTCACACGAAAGTTGAACAGCGTGCCGAGTCGGCGACGCGAGGTCGCGGAGGTGCCGCATCTCGAGACGCTGCTCGATATTGGCACGGATACGCAGCCCGGCGTCATCATCGACGACAAGGGCTATTTCAGCAAGGACGATCGCCGCATATGCAAGATCGCTCGGCGATGCGCCCCCGTCCCGTAGGTCAATGAAAAAGACCCCCTTTTTTCTTCGCGCACGCTCTATAAGGCGCGTTCGCGCGCCGAGCAGGGCTTCGGTCGGCTCAAATGAATTCAAAGTGCGTCGCTCTACGCTGCGAGACGGCCGCCTCTCTGTTTGATCAAATTACCTCTCCTTGAGAAATGAAATATATTGCCATTGAGGGGCGTTGGCACCGACTCGCCGATGCTCCTCCCGTTGGCGGAGGGCGTTCTTGTGCTCGCCGACAACATGCTCGGTAAATAGACCGCCCATTCGGCATTCGTCGAAGAGCATCGATGCGATCTTCAACATTGAGCGCGAGATCAGGACTGTCTCGGAAAGGAGCATCTGACCAATTGTCCTCTTGAACCGACCATGCTGTTGCTCATTCGTCAATCTCTGCTTCCCTTGTTCAGGAGACGGATACAGTAAGAGGTAGGCGTCTCGGCCTTGTCAGGAGACGCGCTAGAGATTTGATGTCCCTTCTCGATCGCATTGAGGATATGTGTCTGACATGTCAGAAATTTGCGTTGGCAGGCGGTCTCGACCGGCGGCGGCAACTCTCAGGCTTTGTCCATGCCAAAGAAGAAAGGGATCGTGTCCCTTGGCGTGGTGTAGCTGGTTGGCGTGATCGCCACGTTCGCCGGGAAGCCGGGTTGATCAGGCGGCTACAACGGGC
>Ga0208243_1000648_pt1 | contig 16921 bp, 16 predicted proteins | sample Subbio2Aug_QV12A_FD_184826 | JGI IMG/M metagenome (GOLD analysis project Ga0208243, IMG submission 184826) | Serpentinite rock and fluid subsurface biosphere microbial communities from McLaughlin Reserve, California, USA - CR12Aug_QV12A (SPAdes) | ecosystem: Environmental > Terrestrial > Deep...
GCCAGCCGCGACCCTGAGCTGCCATTCGACGAGGTCGACCCCCGTCACCATCTCCGTCACCGGGTGCTCGACCTGCAGCCGCGTGTTCATCTCCATGAACCAGAACCGGTCCGGCCTCAGCCCCTGCGATGCGTCGACGATGAACTCGATCGTTCCGGCGCCCGAATAGCGAATGGCGCGCGCGGCCTTGACCGCGGCACTGGTCATGGCCGTCCGCATGGCGTCGGTCATGCCGGGGGCAGGGGCCTCCTCGATCACCTTCTGATGCCGGCGCTGCGCCGAGCAGTCCCGCTCGAAGAGATGCACGGCATTGCCGAAACTGTCGCCGAACACCTGTACCTCGATGTGGCGCGGCTTCTCGACATATTTCTCGATCAGCACGGCATCGTCGCCGAAGGCGGCCTTCGCCTCGCGCCGTGCGCCGCTCAGCGCATCCGGAAAATCCTCCGGCCGGTCGACGCGTCGCATGCCCTTGCCGCCGCCGCCGGCGCGCGCCTTGATCAGCACCGGATAGCCGATCTCGTTGGCCTTGCCGGCGAGCAGCACCAGCGCCTGGCCCTCGCCGTGATAGCCGGGAACCACCGGGACCCCGGCCTTCTCCATCAGCCGCTTGGCCGCGTCCTTCAGCCCCATGGCGCGGATCGAGTCCGCCGACGGACCGATGAAGACGAGGCCGGCGGCCGTCACCGCCTCGACGAAGCCGGGATTCTCCGAGAGGAAGCCGTAGCCGGGATGGATGGCCTGCGCCCCGGTGGCCAGCGCCGCCGCGACGATTCGGTCGGCCCTGAGATAGCTCTCGCCCACCGGAGAGCCGCCGATATGCACCGCCTCGTCGGCCATCGCCACGTGCAGCGACGCGGAGTCCGCATCGGAATACACCGCCACCGTCCGCACGCCCATCCGCCGGGCGGTGCGGATGACCCGGCAGGCGATCTCGCCGCGGTTCGCGATCAGGATCTTGGAGAACATTGGCACCTCCGGGCTGCGGATCTGGCCGGAGGATAAGCCATGCTGCGGCCGGCCTGTCCAGTGCACGCGGCCGCACGAACCGGGCGCGCGCCGCGGCCAGCCGCCCGACGGATTCAGGCCGGTGGCAGGAAGGGCTGGGAGATCGCCTCGAAGACCGGCAGCGCCTCGAGGCGCTCGCAATGGGCGGCAAGCTGCGGGAAGTCCGCCATGCGCAGCACCTCGGGCAGCGATTCGCGCATGTGCCGCAGGGCGCAGGCCACCGCGATGTCCGCATGGCCGATCGCCTCGCCGAACCAGAAGGGCGTCGGCCGGCCGGAGCGATCGGCCTCCAGCGCGGCGAGCGCACCGAGCATCTGGCCGCGCCGCCGCTCGACGAGGAGCGGCGAAGGCCGTTCGTGCAGCCGCAGCTCGTAGAACAGGCCGACGCCGACTTCGGCCATGCCCGTCGCCAGCGCCGTCACCTTCAGCGCCCGCCGCCGTGCCGGCTCCTCGGCCGGAACCATGCGCCGCTCCGGCTCCACCAGGCTGTCGAGGTGATCGAGGATGAGGTGGCTGTCGATCAGCACATCGCCGTCGTCCAGCACCAGCGTCGGCACCTTGGTGAGCGGATTGACGGCCGCCAGTCTTTCGGCGTCGCCGAACACCGACCACGGCCTGTGCTCGAAGGGCAGACGGTAGAGCGCCAGCGCGATTGCGACCCGCCGCACGAAGGACGAATCATACTGACCGATCAGGATCATTCCGGGCCTCCCGTTCAACCTCTCGCATCCTCGCCTCCGGCGGCCGCCGCCGCAACGGCCCTCTGGCGGTCTGCTGTCGTTCCCTGCCAGACGGAGAGGACCGGCGGGCGGCCCCGGACCGGAGACGGACCGTTCCCGATCCGCTCCCGCGGCCAGATGCGGCCTCCCGTCGGGCGGACGGCTGGGCTAGGTTCGGCGGCAGATCAGAGGGGGAATCCGGTCCGATGGAACCTGCAGGCCCGCAAGGACTTCGCGCCCAGTTCACGACCATGTGGGCGGCGCTCTGGGCGTCGCCGCTGCGGCGCGCGGTCCTCCTGCTCTATGTCGGCATCACCGGCGTGATCCTCGCCACGGCAGGAGGACAGGTCCTGCTGAACCAGTGGAACAAACCGTTCTACGACTCGCTGGAGCGGCGCGATCTCGACGCCTTCCTCGACCAGCTGCTGGCCTTTGCCTATATCGCCGGCCTGCTCCTCGTCCTCAACGTCGCCCAGGCCTGGCTGAACCAGATGCTGCACATCAAGCTGCGCGAGGGCCTCGCGCGCGACCTGATCGGCGAGTGGATGAAGCCGCGTCGCGCCTTCCGCCTGGGCTATGCCGGCGAGATCGGGGTCAATCCCGATCAGCGGATGCACGAGGACGCGCGCCATCTCGCGGACCTCACCGCCGACCTGTCGATCGGCCTGATGCAGGCCACCATCCTCCTGGCCAGCTTCATCGGCGTGCTGTGGTCGATATCGACCGGCCTCTCCTTCTCGGTGGCCGGGCATGCGGTCTATGTACCGGGCTACATGGTCTGGGCGGCCTTCCTCCATGCCGGCCTGGGCTCCGGCCTGAGCTGGCTCGCCGGACGACCGCTGGTGCGCCTCAACGAGGAGCGCTACGCGCGGGAGGCCGAACTGCGCTTCTCGTTGATGCGCGTCAACGAGCATGTCGACGCGATCTCGCTCGCCGGCGGCGAGGCGGACGAGAAGGTTCGGCTCGAGCGCGAACTCCAGACGGTGCTGGCGGCGGCGAGGCGCATCATGACCGCCGCCGTGCGGCTCACCTGGGTGACGGCGGGCTATGGCTGGATCACCATCGTCGCGCCGGTGGTGATCGCGTCGCCCCTCTATTTCTCCGGCGACCTCACCTTCGGCGGGCTGATGATGGCCGCTGCCGCGTTCAACCAGGTCAACGGCGCGCTGCGCTGGTTCATCGACAACATCAGCGGCATCGCCGACTGGCGCGCCACGCTGGCGCGGATCGCGTCCTTCCGCAGCAGCGTCATCGCCGCCGACGCCCTGCTCGGGACCGAAGCCCGCATCCGCATCGAACCGGGACCATCCGACAGCCTGGTGCTCGAGGACCTGTCGGTGGTCTCGGCCGCGGGCCGCGTGCGGTTGTCGGTCCCGAAGGCGAACGTGGCCGCCGGCGGCCGGCTGCACGTGGTGGGCGAGCCGGGCGCCGGCAAGACGCTGCTGTTCCACGCGATCGCCGGCCTGTGGCCCTGGGGCGGCGGCACGATCAGGCTGCCGAGCGGACGGACCGTGGCGTTCATTCCGGGCCAGCCCTTCATCCCTCGCGGGACGCTGGTCAGCGCCGTGACCTATCCCTGTGCGACACCGGCCACGGAGGCGGAGGTCGGGCTCGCCCTGGAACGCGTCGGGCTGGAACGTCTCAAGGGGCGCTACGCGGAGGTCGTGCGCTGGGACAGGGAACTGGGCGACGATGACCGGCGCCTTCTCGCCTTCGCCCGCGTGCTACTGCAGAAGCCGGACTTCATCGTCGTCGACGAGGCGCTGGACGCCCTCGGCGAGGCGGCGCGCAGGCGGGTGCTGGACGCCATCGAAAGCGCCCTGCCGGAAACCGCGCTGATGACCATCGGTACGGTGGCGCCCGCCGATTCGCGTCTCGGCCCGGTCGTCCGGCTCCAGTTCGACCCGCAGGGAGACGCGACCGGGCGTGCCGGACCCGTCGCGGCGGTGGCCTGACGCTCCGGTTCCGCCGCCGTCCTGCGCACCCGGTCGCCTGCCGCCGCGCTGCTTTGCTGCCGGCGCTGACGGCTGCTCCCGCCCCCGGTGGTGCGGCGCCGGACGCGGCTGGCGCGCCACCATCGGCAGCCCCGGAGACGATCCCGGCCGCTGCCACGAAAGGTTGCGCCCGGGCGAAGATGGCGTTCACGTATCGGAGTGAATGATACATCGCTGAAATTTCATGTGATTGCTGCCGCAGCTATAAGAATCCAGCATGAGCGGCCTTATTCCTGAAAGCGATGTAATTTTTTGCCGTGTTTTCTAAAGATTTATTATTGATGATGACAGTGTCCGAGATGAAACCGTCGCTGTCATGGACTTTTCAGAGAGTCCTCATATTTGTAATATGATAGTATGAAGATGTCTTTTCTATTGCTTTCGTGTCCCTCTGTGAATTCTGGCGGCAACGCACGGCCGGGTGTGGCGAAATGGCAACGTCCATGCCGCAACGGACGCGGATCTCGGTCAGTCAGGTTGTTTTGCGGTTGATGGGTGAGAGCTCTCGAATATACCGTCGCGCTCATATTGAACGATGCGGCTATGGGGAGTGATCATGCATTCGGGAAAGATTACGGCGGCTCTTCTGCTCGCGCTGGCGAGCAGCACGGCCTATGCGGCGGACCAGGTCGAGTACCTGCCGCCCGCCACCTACAACTGGACCGGGTTCCACGTTGGCGTGGGCGCAGGTCTGGGCGGCGTCTCGCACAATGCGGGCGCGGAGATCTACGACTATGATACCGGGGGGCTGATCCAGGTCGGGCCGGTCGATCTGTTCTCGATCGGCGGCATGCTCGACGTGGGCGGTGACGGTGCGCTCGGCACCATCGAGGGGGGCTTCGACTACCAGATCGGCGAGCGTTTCGTGCTCGGCATCCAGGGCGACTACACCTGGTCGAACTTCGATGCCGGGGCCGGCCTCGGAGCGGAAGTCTGCTACGAAGCCGATCCGGATCCGGACAGCTGCGACGTTGGCGCCGTGGACGATGAAATCAGCCTCGACTACTCGCTGACGGCCAGGAGCAGCTGGAGCATTCTCGGCCGCGCCGGCTATGTCGCCAATCCGGGCGCGCTGGCCTACGTGCTCGGCGGTTTCACCCGCACCAACATGGAAGGCGAACTGACGCTGAACTCGGCACTCGGCGGCTCGCAGCCCATCGCCGACTACGACTACGAGCGCGACGGATGGACCTTCGGCGGCGGCATCGAGGCGCCGATCAGCGGCGCCATGACGCTGAAGATGGAGTACCGCCGCACCGAGTGGGAGAACGACAGCAACTTCCCCTTCTCCGAGACCGGCGGAATCAACACCTGGGACGACGCCATCGTGCAGTCGATGCGCGGCGTGCTCTCCTGGCGCTTCGGAGCGGACAACGCCTCCCAGCAGGCCGCCGTCGACGCCATCCCGGCCGTCAACTGGACGGGCTTCAACGTCGGTCTTGCCGGGGGCTTCGCCACCCTGCGCCACAATGCCGGCCTCGAAGCCTATGACTACGACACCGGCGGCCTCATCCAGGTCGGCCCCGTCGACATCTTCTCGCTCGGCGGCGACCTCGACTTCGGCGGCGAGGGCTATCTCGGCCGGCTCGAGGCGGGCTACGACTTCCAGCTCGGCCAGCGCTTCGTGCTCGGCGCCTTCGCCGACTACACCTTCTCCGGTGCGGAGTCGCAGGTCGGTCTCTTCGGCGACTATTGCCTGGAGGGCTATGATTCCGGCATCGGCGGCCCCGGCACCCCGGACGACTGCGACAACGGCGTCGTCACCGCCTCGGGTGACCTCACCTACACGCTCGAGACGGGGGACAGCTGGTCGATCGGCGGCCGCGCCGGCGTGCTCGTCAATCCGCAGACCCTGTTCTACGGCCTCGGCGCCTTCACGCGCCAGAACATGAACGCCGACCTGACGCTGAACAGCGGCATCGACGTCATCGGCTCGCAGGAACTGCTGTCCTACGACTACGAGCGCGACGGCTGGACCTTCGGCCTGGGCGTCCAGACCATGCTCACGGACAAGCTGTCCACCAAGCTCGAGTACCGCAACACGCAGTGGGACGACAGCGAGATCATTCTCGGCGACGCGGACGCCGGCGTGATCCGCAACGAGGACTCCACGGTGCAGACCTTCACGGTCGGCCTGTCCTGGAAGTTCAACTGACCGGAACGCACCGCACCGCATGCGGTCCCGAGGCCCGGCCCCGCGCCGGGCCTCTTCGCGTCGGCCGGAGCCGGGGATTCGGGGGCACGCCGGCGGCAGGCGCCGGGCGATCCGGGGAGGCGGTGAACATGTTGCGCCATCGCAACAGCAACATCGAAACAGACGCCTTCCCACGTTTTCCGTTGCAACCATCGCTTTGCCAGCGCTAGCGTCGATGCAACGGATTCGGTCTGGCGGCAGGGGGCGGAAATGCGCGCAGGAAAGTTGTTGCTGGCGATGCTCCCGGCTCTTGCTGCAGGCGCAGCCTATGCCGCCGACCAGGTCGAGACGGCGCCGCCGGTTCCGGCCTACGACTGGACCGGTCTCCACATCGGCATCGGCGCGGGTCTCGGCGGCGTGTCGCACAATGCCGGCGCAGAACTCTACGATTACGATGAAGGGGCGGAATTCGACATCGGCATCGCCGGTATCCGCTCCATCGGCGCCATGCTGGATCTGGGCGGCGACGGTGCACTGGGCACGGTCGAGGCGGGCTTCGACTACCAGATCGGCGAGCGTTTCGTCATCGGCATCCAGGGCGACTACACCTGGTCGAACTTCGACGCCGGCGGCGGGCTGGGCGCCACCGTCTGCTACGAGGACAACCCCAATCCCGACAGCTGCGACATCGGCGCCGTCGACGATGCCTACGCGCTCGACTACACGCTCACGGTCAAGAACAGCTGGAGCATCATCGGCCGCGCGGGCTACGTCGCCAATCCCGGTGCCCTGACCTACGTGCTCGGCGGCTTCACCCGGACCGGGCTCGAGGGCGACCTCACGCTGTCGTCCGACCTCACCGGAACAATCCCGCTCGCCTCCTACGACTACGAGCGCGACGGCTTCACCTACGGCGGCGGCATCGAGGCCCCCATCACCGGGGCGATGACGCTCAAGATGGAATACCGCCGCACCGAGTGGGAGAACGACGACAGCATCGTCTTCGACGATTTCTCCGGCGTCGACATCTGGGACGACGCGATCGTCCAGTCCATGCGCGGCGTGCTGTCCTGGCGTTTCGGCGGTGACCGTGCCTCCCAGCAGGCTGCGGTCGATGCCATCCCCGTGGTCGACTGGACCGGCTTCCACGTCGGCGCGGCCGGCGGCTTCTCCACCCTTCGCCACAATGCCGGGCTGGAGGCCTATGACACGGGCCTCGGCGGGCTGCTCCAGATCGACGGGGTCGACATCTTCTCGATCGACGGCGACCTCGACTTCGGCGGCGAGGGCTTCGTCGGTCGCCTCGAAGGCGGCTACGACCTCCAGGTCGGTCCGCATTTCGTGCTCGGCACCTTCGGCGACTACACCTTTTCCAACGCGGAGACCCAGGTCGGCCTGTTCGGCGAGTACTGCCTCTACGACAACAACGGCCAGGACGACTGCCTCTTCGGCATCACCTCGGGCGAGGCGGACCTGACCTACACGCTGGAGACCGGCGACAGCTGGTCGGTCGGCGGCCGCGCCGGCGTGCTCGTCAACCCGCAGACCCTCTTCTACGGTCTCGGTGCCTTCACGCGCCAGAACATGAAGGCCGACCTGACGCTGAACACGGGCATCGATGGAATCGGTTCGCAGGAACTTCTGTCCTACGACTACGAGCGCGACGGCTGGACCTTCGGGCTCGGAGTCCAGACCATGCTCACCGACAGGCTGTCGACCAAGCTGGAATACCGCAACACGCAGTGGGACGAGAGCGAGATCATTCTCGGCGACGCAAATGCCGGCCTGATCCGCAACGAGGACTCCACCATCCAGCTGTTCACGGCCGGCCTGTCCTGGAAGTTCAACTGACGGCACTGCACCGCGCGCTCTGCCGCGCGGCAGGTCCACAGTAGCGAGGCGAGAGCCAAAGCCTGCGGAGGCGGGAGAGGAAATACGGGGACAGTTTACTTAATTCGATAGTATTCGCCGCCTTCGTCAGCTGTTCTCGATTCGAATTAAGTAAACTGTCCCCGTATTTCCGGCGCCCATCCTGCCCGCGCAGGCCGCCGACTGTCGTCATCCTCAGGTACGAGCCCGCCCGGCGACGGACACGCAGCCTCAGCCTCCGGCGGGCGAGCCTCGAAGAACGCACCACGCTCCTTCAGCGACGCGAGCGCACAAGCCCCGGGCGGACGCGCCGAACGACGCATCGAAGCCCTGTACGATGCTCAGGGAAACAGGTCGCCGGTCTTCGGATTGACCTTGCGCTGTGCGGTCTTCGACGGGTTGGCGAGCCCCGGTGCCCTGCGTCCGGCCGGACGCGTGGCCGCCAAACGGACGATGGCGACCGCGCCGCCGACGATCGCCACGATGGCGACCAGCACGATCAGGTTCACGAAGTCTGCGCTCATCACCCGCTCCCTGGCCCGTCGCTCGTCGCAGGCTAGAGGCGGACGGACGATGGCGCCAGCCCTTGCCGCCGCCTAAGGCCGCTCCGCGTTCCGGCTCGCCCGTCGGGCGGCCTGCTCGGTCTCGGACGGCTCCGAACCTTCGTCGCCGAGCGGATTGAGGGCGAGTTCGTAGCGCTGGCCGGCAAAGATCTTGCCGTGACCGGCGGCGGGAGTCCTGTCTCTTGGACGGCTGACAGCCTCGTTCGCGTCGTGAATCTCGTTCGGGGTCTGTCTGATCATGATCGCATTCCGCTGTTCAAAAAGAACCAACGGCGACGGATGCGGGACGTTCCCGGCCATTGCGCAACGCACATTCCCGCAGTCCTGTCTGGCGGATCCGGACCCTCGCGGGCCGCCTGCCTCATGCCCTGCCCAGGATCTTCTCCATCGTCCTGCCTTTGGCCAGTTCGTCGATCAGCTTGTCCAGAATGCGGATCTCGCGCATCAGCGGCTCCTCGACCTCCTCCACCCGCACGCCGCACACCAGCCCCTTCACAGCAGCGCGGGCGCCGTTGAGGGCAGGGGCCTCGCCGAAGAAGGTCTCGAAGTCGGTCCCGGCGTCGAGCACGGTCTGCAACGCCGCCCCTTCGTAGCCCGTCAGCCACGCGATGATCGCGTCGACCTCGGCCTTCGTCCGTCCCTTCCGCTCCGCCTTGGCGACGTAGTGCGGATAGACGCTGGCGAAGCTCGTCGAATAGATGCGGTGCTTCGGCATGGCCGGCTCCTTCGTCGGGCTCTACATCCTGAACAGGCCGAACTTCGTCTCCTCCACCTCCCGGTTCAGCGCCGCCGAGAGCGACAGCGCCAGCACCTCGCGGGTGCGCGCCGGGTCGATGATGCCGTCGTCCCAGAGTCTCGCGGAGGAATAGAGCGGGTGGCCTTCGCGCTCGAACTGGTCGAGGATCGGTTTCCTGAACGCCGCTTCCTCCTCGGCCGGCCAGGTGCCGCCCTTGCGCTCGATGCCTTCGCGCCGGACGATGGCAAGCACCGTTGCCGCCTGCTCGCCGCCCATCACCGAGATGCGGGCGTTCGGCCACATCCACAGGAAGCGCGGCGAATAGGCCCGGCCGCACATGCCGTAATTGCCGGCGCCGAACGATCCGCCGATGATGACGGTGAGCTTCGGCACGCGGGCGGTGGCCACCGCGGTCACCAGCTTGGCGCCGTCCTTGGCGATGCCGCCGGACTCGTATTTGCGGCCGACCATGAAGCCGGTGATGTTCTGCAGGAAGATCAGCGGAATCTTTCTCTGGCAGCACAGTTCGATGAAATGCGCGCCCTTCTGCGCGCTTTCGGAGAAGAGCACGCCGTTGTTGGCGATGATGCCGACCGGCATGCCGAAGAGATGCGCGAAGCCGGCCACCAGCGTCGTGCCGTAATTGGCCTTGAACTCGTCGAACTCCGAGCCGTCGACCACGCGTGCGATCACCTCGCGCACGTCGTAAGGCTGGCGCGTGTCGGCCGGGATCAGCCCGTGGAGTTCGGCCGGATCGTACAGCGGCGGCCGCGGCGCGGCGAGCTGCAGCGAGGCCGGCTTCACCCGGTTCAGGTTGGCGACGATGCGGCGGGTGATCGCCAGCGCATGCTCGTCGTTCTGGGCATAGTGGTCCGCCACGCCCGACAGCCGCGTGTGCACGTCGGCGCCGCCGAGATCCTCGGCAGACACCTCCTCGCCGGTGGCGGCCTTCACCAGCGGCGGCCCGCCGAGGAAGATGGTCGCCTGGTTCTTCACCATGATCGATTCGTCGGCCATCGCCGGCACATAGGCCCCGCCCGCCGTGCAGGAGCCCATCACGCAGGCGATCTGCGGAATGCCGGCCGCACTCATGTTGGCCTGGTTGTAGAAGATGCGGCCGAAATGCTCGCGGTCGGGAAAGACCTGGTCCTGGTTGGGCAGGTTGGCGCCGCCCGAATCGACGAGGTAGACGCAGGGCAGGGCGTTCTCGGCCGCGATCTCCTGCGCGCGCAGGTGCTTCTTGACCGTCATCGGATAATAGGTGCCGCCCTTCACGGTGGCGTCGTTGACCACGATCATCACCTCGCGGCCCTCGACCCGGCCGATGCCGGCGATCATGCCGGCCGACGCGATGTCGCCACCATACATGTCCCAGGCCGCAAACTGCCCGATCTCAAGAAACGGCGAGCCGGTGTCGATGAGCTGCGCCAGCCGCTCGCGCGGCAAGAGCTTGCCCCGCTCCACATGCCGCCGCCGAGCGTCCTCGGGCCCCCCGCGCTCGACGATGGCAGCCTTGTCGGCAAGGTCGGACACGAGCCCGCGCATGCGCTCCGCATTGGCGCGGAAGGCGTCGGAGGCGGTGGAGAGGGACGTGCGAAGAACGGGCATGGTAGGAATCCTAGCGGATGAGTTCGACTTCACACGGCAGGTCGAGTTCCGCCCAGACGCGGTCGGCGGTGACGACGGTGGCGTTCAGGCGGATGGCGGTGGCGATGCAGGCGCGGTCGGCGAAAGAGAGGCCCGCGCGCTTCGTCGAGGGACGCAGGAGCGCGGCACGAACCGCGAGGTCGGCGTCGAAGTCGACGAAGTTCACATCCCGAGACGCCAGAAACGCCCGCATGAGATCGAGCGGTGTTCCCTTCTCTGCGCCACGCATGAGGGCTTCGCTGGCGTTCACGGTCGACATCGACGCTCCACGGATCCGTGCGCTCGCCCGGTCGGCGCCGATCTCGCTGCGGATGATCGCGAGAAACGCCGACGCGTCGATGACGTAACCCGTCATTCGCGCGAACCCGGCGGGGTTTTGCTGTGGCCCTCTCTGGCAAGGCGATCGTAGCGCTCGTCTTCCCGCCGCGCCTCTTCCCGCCGCTCGGCGATCAGCTCGTCGACGACGCTCGGCTCGTCGGGATGCTCGGCCTTCCACTTGCGCGCGAAAGCCTGCACGCGCTTCAGCGCCACGTCCGGCGAGACGATCCGGAACTCGCCATCCTCGACGCGCGCCGTGACGGTGTCGCCCGGCTTGACCAGCATGGCGGCGCGCATCCCGGCCGGGATCACGATACGCCCGGCGCTGTCGATCTTCAGCCGGACGTAGTCGACCGACCGCAGGCCGGTCTCTTCGGCCTGGAATGGGGCTGTTTCTTCGGAGAATCCGGGATCGGGCATCGCTCGTTTCCTGATCGCCATTGTCTCCATAGCCTGCCAGATTTTACACCCCCTGACAAATCGATCCCGATCTGTCAGGTGGCCGTCGGATGCCCGTCACCCTTCCCCCATCATCTCCCGCCCGATCAGCCAGCGCCGGATCTCGCTCGTGCCCGCGCCGATCTCGTAGAGCTTGGCGTCGCGCAGCAGGCGGCCGGTCGGATAGTCGTTGATGTAGCCGTTGCCGCCGAGCAGCTGGATGGCGTCGAGCGTCGCCAGCGTCGCCTTCTCCGAGGCATAGAGGATGCAGCCGGCCGCGTCCTTGCGGGTGGTCTCGCCGCGGTCGCAGGCGGCCGCCACAGCATAGACATAGGCGCGGCAGGCATTCATCGTCGTGTAGAGATCGGCGAGCTTGCCCTGCACCAGCTGGAACTCGCCGATCGGCTGGCCGAACTGCCGGCGCTCGTGCACATAGGGCATCACCACGTCGAGGCAGGCCGCCATGATGCCGAGCGGCCCGCCGGCCAGCACCACGCGCTCGTAGTCGAGCCCCGACATCAGGATCTCGACGCCGCGCCCTTCCTCGCCGAGCACGTTCTCGAACGGCACCTCCACGTCCTGGAACACCAGCTCGCCGGTGTTCGACCCGCGCATGCCGAGCTTGTCGAGCTTCTGCGCCACCGAAAAACCGGTAAAACCCTTCTCGACGAGAAAGGCGGTGATGCCGCGCGAGCCGCGATCCGGATCGGTCTTGGCATAGACCACCAGCGTGTCGGCGTCCGGCCCGTTGGTGATCCACATCTTGGAGCCGTTGAGCACGAAGCGGTCGTTCTTCTTCTCGGCCCTGAGCCGCATCGAGACGACGTCCGAGCCCGAGCCCGGCTCCGACATGGCGAGCGCGCCGACCGCCGTTCCGGCGCAGAGCCCAGGCAGATAGCGCGCCTTCTGCTCCGCGGTGCCCCAGCGGTTGATCTGGTTGACGCAGAGATTGGAATGCGCGCCGTAGGACAGGCCGACCGAGGCCGAGGCGCGGGAAATCTCCTCCATCGCCACGACATGGGCGAGGTAGCCCATGCCCGAGCCGCCATGGTCCGGATCGGCGGTGACGCCGAGCAGTCCGAGCGCGCCGAGCTCGGCCCACAGTCCGGCCGGGAACGCGTTGGAACGGTCGATCTCGGCAGCGATCGGCGCGATCCTCTCCTGCGCGAAGCGGCGCACCGTCTCGCGCAGCGCGGCGATGTCCTCGCCGAGGCCGAAATCCATCACGTGGTCATACATCGAGCCTCTCCTTCAGCTGTCTGTCCGCGCCTGCAGGGCGCGTCGGTGATGCGCCCACCAGGCGCATCGTCATGGCGTGGTAGGTGGCGGCGACCTCCTCGACCGACAGCCGCTCGTCCGGCCGGAACCAGACGATGACGCCGGTGATCATCTGGATGATCGCCATGGCCGTCAGCGTCGGATCCTCGACGAGAAAGTCGCCGGCGGCCGCGCCCTCGCGCAGGATCTGGCGCAGGTCCTTTTCATAGGTGGAGCGCAGACGAAGCACCGCCGTCAGCCGCTCCGGCGACAGGCTGCGCAGCTCCATGTTCGAGACATGCGTGGCGTGCCGCCGCTCGACGTGGAAGACGATGTGGTTTTCGACGAAGGCGGCCAGCCGCGCGCGGGGCGTCCCGCCGGGGTCGGCGGCAGCCCAGGCGGCGATCAGCCCCTCCATGTGCTCGCGCATCAGCGTGAACAGCAGGTCTTCCTTGGTCGGGAAGTAATTGTAGAGCGCCGCCGCCTGCAGCCCGATCTCCGCCGCCAGCCGCCGCATCGACACCGCCTCGTAGCCATGCCGCGCAATCAGCGCCACCGCCGCCTCCCGCAGCGCCGCTTCCGTCTTCTCGCCGAACGAACCGGTCGTGCGTGCCAAGGCGTCGCTCCTTCCCACGGAGAGGAATAAAACGAACGGTTGTTTCATTCAAGAGGGACGAAAGGTCGGCCCCGCCCTGGGGCGATACGGCTTCGAACTGCGAATCGTGTACTGGCGCTCGCCGCTGAAGCAGCTACGGTGGGGTCATGGGCTATGGCGTCTTCATCCACCGTACGGATTCGATCTATGATGACAGTCCGGCGGAGCGGTATCAGTTTCCGCGGCAGTATCTTGGCCGCGTCCGGGCCTGCGTCGGAGACTGGATCGTCTACTACGAGCCGCGCAAGGTTCGCGAGACGCGCGGGTACTACGCCATGGCGCGGGTTCAGGAGGTGATCGAGGACCCGACCGCGCCAGGCATGTACATTGCCATCATCGAGCCAGGCTCGTTTCTGTGCTTCGCCAATCCCGTTTCCTTTGCACCCGACGGCGGCGTGGTCGAGCGCGGCGTCCTCAACGAACGTGGCGCAATCTCGGGACGCGCCCAATCCGCTGTCCGTCCACTGTCATCGGCGGACTTCGCACGCATCCTGACCCGCGCCTTCGACGAGGAGCAGCCGGTGTTGCCGCGTATCGGCGAACCGCACACCCCCCAACAGTTCACCGACCAACCCCAGCAACCCTTCATCTTCGATGACGTCCGGAACCGCGTCGGCACGTTGACGTCGCGTGTGGTGCGCGACCGTGTGTTCAGGAAGATCGTACTGCAGGCCTATGACCGACGCTGCGCCGTTACCGGCCTGCGGCTGATCAATGGTGGCGGTCGCGCGGAAGTTGACGCCGCCCACATCAAGCCTGTCGAGCACAACGGTCCGGACGACCTGCGCAACGGGATTGCGCTTTCAGGCACGGCTCATTGGATGTTCGACCGCGGACTGATCGCATTGGCAGACGACCTCACGATTCTCGTCTCGCGACAAGTGAACGATCCCGACAGCGTGCGAGCGATCATCAACCGGACGGGCCGCGCGCATGCGCCGGAACGGCCACTGGAGCGACCGCATCCAGCCTTTCTCCAGTGGCACAGGGATCACTGCTTCAAGCAGTAGTTTGTTTCGGCCGGATCATCCGTCGTGGGAAGTCGCAGCTGATCACTGACTGCGGAAGTCCCCCGGTGATTAACCGGCGGGGTGATCCTGCCCCGTAACGCGCTGCCGCGGGGTCGCCCCCCAACGACCACGCTGAGGCCCTCTTGTTCACGGGATTTTTGTCATGACAAGGTCGGGCACGAAGTGGTAGGTTGTGACCAAAGGAAACCCCATGCCCGCCAGACCGACCCGCACGGAAAAGCTAGACTTGAGGCTGACGCCCGATGCCAAGCGCATGCTGGCGGCGGCGGCGGCGGCGGAGAGGCGTTCCATCTCCGATTTCGTTCTCGACAGCGCGCTCGGCCGTGCGGCCGATACGCTGGCCGACCGGCGCAGCTTTCATCTCGACGAGGAGCGCTGGCGCGCTTTCGCGGACGCGCTGGACGGGCCGGCGCGGGATCTGCCGCGTCTGCAGAAGCTGCTTGTCGAACCCGGCATCTTTTCCGGCAGCGAACCGGCGTGACGAGCTTCCGGGTCGAGAAACTGACCCGTGGCCATGCGGTCGATGCGTTCGACTGCGGCCAGGAAGCGCTGAACCGGTTCCTCGTCCGCTATGCGCTGGCGAACCAGCAGGCGAACGCCTCGCAAACCTATGTCGGCCTGGCGGATGACATGGTGATCGGCTTCCACACGCTGGTCGTCGGTGAGGTCGCCCACGCGGATGCGCCCGAACGGCTGAGCAAGGGATTGGCGCGCCATCCCGTGCCGGTGATGCTTCTGGCACGTCTGGCCGTCTCGTCACGGTGGCAGGGCAGAGGCGTGGGGGTCGGGCTCCTTCGGGACGCGGTGATCAGGACGATTCGCGCGGCGGACATCGCGGGCATCCGGGCGCTCGTCGTCCATGCCAAGGACGATGAAGCCAGGAACTTCTATCGACGGTTCGATTTCCAGGACTCGCCAACCGACCCGCTCCACCTCTTCGCGCTGATGAAGGATCTGCGCAATCTCCAGGGTGATGCCTGACGTTTCCGTACGCTACCCCGCCCGTGCCGCCGCCAGCGCCTTCGGCAGTTCCTCCGCGAACAGGTCGAGTTCCGCGTCCAGCCCGACCGAAATCCGGATGCAGCGGTCGAGGCCGGGGGCCATGGGCTTGCGGATGAAGACGTCGCGGGCAAGCGTCTCCTGCAGCACCTTCAGCGCGAAGGCCCCGTCGGCGCCGCAGTCGATCGTCACGAAGTTGGTGGCCGACGGGATCGGGTCGAGCCCGTTGTCGCGGGCGATGCCGGCGATGCGTTCGCGGCCGGCCGCGACGCGGGCCACCACGCCCTGCAGGTAAGCCTGATCGGCCAGTGCCGCCTCACCCGCAACCTGCGCCATCTTGTTGATGCCGTAATGGTTGCGCACCTTCTCGAAGCTGCGGATCACGCGTTCGTCTCCGAAGGCATAGCCGCAGCGCAGCCCCGCCAGCCCATAGGCCTTGGAAAAGGTGCGCAGCCGGACCAGGTTCAGCCGCGACAGGTCGATCCGCGGCTGCGCCGAGGCCGGGCCCGTCTCGCCATAGGCCTCGTCGAGCAGGATCAGTGTCGTCTGCGGGATGGCGTCGATGAAGGCCTCGACGTCCGACGCCTCCCACCATGTGCCCATCGGGTTGTCGGGGTTCGATAGATAGACGATCTGCGCTGCGTCGCGCTTCACCGCGTCGGCGAGCCCCTGCAGGTCCTCCCTGTCGTCGCGATAGGGCACCGTGACGAGCCGCGCGCCGAAGCCCGCGACATGGAAGTTGAAGGTGGGGTAGGCGCCGAGCGAGGTGACCACCGTGTCCCCGGGGCCTGCATGGAGACGCACCGCCAGCCCCAGCAGCCCGTCGATGCCCTCGCCGATGACGACGTTCTGCGCACCGATGCCGAGATGGCGGGCCAGCGCCGCCTTCAGGTCGAAATTGTCGGGATCGCAGTATTTCCACATGGCGCCCGCCGCGTCGGCCATCGCCGCAATCACCGAGGGCGCGGGGCCGAACCCGCTCTCGTTGGCGCCGATCCGGGCGCGGAACGGCGCGCCGCGGCCGCGCTCCTGCGCCTCGGGGCCGACGAAGGGCACGGTCGCGGGGAGGGCGGCGGCAAGCGGCGTCAGGCGGGGAAGGCTCTGCATGGTGGATTTCCGGGGGCGGCAAGGTGCGGCAGCTGGCGGCGGACACTAAGACGAATCCCCTCGCGAGGGAAGCGCGCCGGAACCGCGCCCCAGGTCGTGCAGCCGATCCTCCGATCCCTCGGGCGCCGCTCGGAACTTCGTCGGATTTGCGACATTGTTTCGGCGGGCCGGTGACCGAGAGCAGCCGCCAGGGATGAAGACGACGAGACCGATTGACCTGCCGCGCGCCGCGCGGCGGAGAGGGAGACATGTTGCGATGACAAGAGAAACCGCGATTGCGGGCAGGCACCGCTCGACCAGCAGGGCGCGCAGCGTCGCGCTCCTTGTCCCCATCCTGCTGGCGATCCTGCCCCTCTCGACCGCCCGTTCGGAGGCGGGCAGCAGTTGCCGCCGGATCGAGCACCGTTCGGCCGCACTGGCTGCGCCCCAGCGGCAGGATTCAGGCC
>Ga0208243_1000650_pt1 | contig 16918 bp, 17 predicted proteins | sample Subbio2Aug_QV12A_FD_184826 | JGI IMG/M metagenome (GOLD analysis project Ga0208243, IMG submission 184826) | Serpentinite rock and fluid subsurface biosphere microbial communities from McLaughlin Reserve, California, USA - CR12Aug_QV12A (SPAdes) | ecosystem: Environmental > Terrestrial > Deep...
CGCCACCGGCTGCGCCGCCTGCCGCGCCGGCAAAGCTTGCACCGCCGCCGCCCGCCGCGCCGCCGGTAGCGCCTGCAAAGCTCGCGCCACCGCCGCCGCCCGTTCCCCTGCCGGAGAAGACCAATGGCTGACGACCGGGAGCACGCGCTCGGTGAAATCGCCTTCTGCGAGAGCATTCTCGCCAAAGGCGGCCAGAGCGTGCTCACGGAAACGTTCCGGGAGACCTCCTCCATCGCCGCCTGGGAGCATTATCCCCCGGGCGACGTCTTCGATCCCTCGAGCGGGGCGCAATGGTTCTACCATTGCCATCCCGCCGAGGAGGATACGGCCGAGCATGGCCATTTCCACTGTTTCGTCCGGCCGCAGGGCGTCGACGGCCCGATCCACCATCTTGCCGCCGTCGGCGTCGACGCGCATGGCCGCATGCTGCGGCTGTTCACCGTGAACCAGTGGGTGGTGGGCGACGACTGGCTCGATGCGGAGGGGACCATCGCGCTCCTGCCGCGCTTCGACGTGCACATGCCGCGCCCCTCCTATCTGGTGAACCGCTGGCTGACCGCGATCTTCTTCGCCTACGAGGCCGAGATCGCCGAGCTGATCCGCGCCCGCGACCAGACGCTCGCGAGCCATTCGGCGCCGGCGGGCACCGACGTCCGCCAGGACCGGGCGCTGGAGGTGACGTCCGAGATGGTCTTCGAGGTGCAGCCGGCAGCCGAGGGCGATGCCGGCACCGGCTGAGATCAGCAGGGCGTCAGCCAGATCACCCCGCCGAAGCACACTGCGGACGCTGCCGCCGACAGCAGCGCCAGCCGCCACGCGGCCGTTCGCATGAAGTCGACCGTCTCCGGACCCGCCCGGCCGTCGGTCGTCGGCCCGCCGGTCGATCGGACGAGCAGCAGGAGGTGCCCCGCCAGCACGACGGCGAAGAGGGCGACCAGGACCGCGCGCTGCACCGTCAGTGGACCGACGAGGATCCGCGCGTGCCAGTCGAGGCTGCAGCCCATGGCCTGGGTGCCGTAGATGGCGAGGAAGGCCCCGCTCCACAGCAGAAAGCCCGAAATGACCACTCCCAGCGGCCCGATCTCGCGCAGCTGGCGTCTCATGCCTCGCCTCCGGACGTGCCGAGTTCCGCCATCAGCCACCAGAAGGCGAGGGTGACCGCGCCCGCGGCGAAGGCGTAGAGGTGGACGAGCAGGCCGATGCGGAGATCGAGCAGCCGTGCGGGGGAAACCCACCCGGCGGCGATGCGCCACAGGCCGTAGCAGGCGAAGACGAGGCCGATCACGGCGTGGAGGGCCGCGTAGCAGAGCGCGACGAATACCGTCGCGGCCGCCGCATGCGCGGTTGGGTCGGGGATGGACGCCGCCGACCAGGCGAAGTAGCCGGCGCCGGCTGCGTGCAGCATGGCTGTAAGAGCCTGCGGCCCCTTACGGCCCGCCGCGCCGGCCTTCACGCCAGCCGCCGCGCCGAAGCCGCCGATCCCCAGGACGGCCAGGATGGCGAGGCTCGACAGCAGGTCCGGGCGTGGCATCCCGGGCGCCGGCCAGCCGGGGGCGGAGACCCACAGGAAGAGCCCTCCGAATGCGAGCGAGGCAAACAGCGTCGCATTCGCGACCAGTGCGAACAGCGTGGCCCAGACCGAGGGTGCGCCGCGGCTTTCGAAATGCGACGGAACCGAGACGCCCCGGCCGATCGGTTCCAGACCGGTGTCCTCCCGCCTGCCGCGGCCGACGGTCCACCGAAGGAAGAGGCCGACGATCGGGAGCGGCGCGACCGCCGCTATCCAGTAGACCTTGAAGAGCATGGCGAGGAAGAAGACGCCGGTGGCGAGCGCGGTGATCAGGGGCAGGTAGCTCGGGCGCGGCAGTTCCACGACCTGTTCGACGCTTCCGCCGATCGCCTCGACGGCCAGGGTCTCCATGCGGCCCTCGCGCACGAAGCCGAGATAGCCGCGGCCGGCGGCGAGGTCGGCGCCGATGTCGTCCGGACGGAGCGTGTCCGCGCGGGCCTGGACATGCGGCAGCGAGGCGAAGGCATAGGCCGGCGGTGGCGTGGGCATCGCCCATTCGAGCGTCTGCGCCCGCCAGGGATTGCGCCGGAAGGCCTGGCCGAAGCGGAAATGCAGGGCGAAGTCGAGCAGGACCAGGCCGAAACCGATCGCCATGACGAAGGACCCCACCGAAGAGACGAAGTTGAAGATCTCGAGCCCCGGCTCGGCGGGATAGAGGTGCGCCCGGCGCGGCATGCCGCGGAGCCCGGTCAGATGCATGATGAAGAAGGTGAGATTGAAGCCGATGAAGATCATCCAGAAGGCCGGCTTCGCCAGGTGATTGACCGCCATGCGTCCCGTCATGTGCGGCACCCAGTGGTAGGCCGCACCGAGGACGGGAAAGACGAAGCCGCCGACGAGCACGTAGTGCAGATGCGCGACGACGAAATGGCTGTCATGCGCCTGAACGTCGAAGGGAACCATCGCGACCATGACGCCCGTCAGGCCGCCGATGACGAAGATGAAGAGGAAGCCGAAGACGTAGAGCATCGGCAGCGAGAAGCGCGGCCGGCCGTGCGACAGCGTGGCCAGCCAGGCGAAGATCTGCACCGCCGTCGGTATGGCGACGAGCGCGCTCGCGGCCGAGAAGAAGCTCAGCGCGAGGTGCGGGATGCCGACGAGATACATGTGGTGGACCCACAGGCCGAGCGACAGGAAGCCCATGGCGATCAGGGCGACGACGACGGCCCGGTAGCCCGCCAGCGGCCGGCCGGCGAAGACCGGCAGGAAGGTCGAGATGGCGCCGGCCGCCGGCAGGAAGATGATGTAGACTTCCGGATGGCCGAAGAGCCAGAAGAGGTGCTGCCACAGCAGAGGGTCGCCGCCGCGCGCCGGATCGAAGAAGGGCAGGTCGAAGGCGCGCTCGAGCTCCAGCAGGATCGATCCGAGGATCAGCGGCGGAAAGCCCACGAGCATCATGCCGGCCGTGACCAGCATGTACCATGCGAAGATCGGCATGCGGTCGAGCGACATGCCCGGCGCGCGCAGCTTGAGAATGCTGACGAGGATCTCGATGGCCGCCGACAGCGCCGAGATCTCCACGAAGGTGATGCCGAGCAGCCAGACGTCGGCATTGATCCCCGGCGAGTAGACGCGCGAGGAGAGCGGCGTGTACATGAACCAGCCGCTGTCGGGCGCGACGCCGAGCGCAAGGGCCGCGATGATGATCGTGCCCCCGAAGAGATAGCACCAGTAGCCGTAGGCGGTGAGGCGGGGAAAGGCGAGGTCGCGGGCGCCGAGCAGTTTCGGCAGGAGGTAGATCGCCAGTCCCTCGAGCATGGGGATGGCGAACAGGAACATCATGATGGTGCCGTGCATGGTGAAGACCTGCGCGTAGACGCCTTCTTCCATGAACGGGCTTTGCGACGAGGCGAGCTGGGTACGGATCAGCATTCCGAGCAGTCCGCCGATGGCGAAGAAGACCGCAGCAGTCGCCATGAAGCGCTTGCCGATCACCGAATGGTTGACGGCCGCAAGCCGCGCCAGGCCGGGTCCCGTGCCCCAGATGGCGGTCAGCTGCCTGTGGAGGCGGAGCGCGTCGCTGCGTGCCGGCTGCGTCATTCGGCGAAGTCCCTTTCGAGCAGGTCGAGAAAGGCGCCCGGCTCGTGCACCTGGACCTCGAAGCGCATGGCGGCATGTCCGGTGCCGCAGAACTCGGCGCAGAGTCCCCCGAAGGTGCCGCTGCGGTCGGCCAGAAGCCGCACGTGGTTGCGGTGGCCGGGCACCGCGTCGATCTTGCCGCCGAGCGCCGGGACCCAGAGGCTGTGGATGACGTCCGCGCTGACCGTGACGATGTCGACGGGGCGTCCGACCGGCATGTGCAGCACGCCGATGGTGACCGGGCTGCCTTCGGCGTCGACATAGCGGAATTCCCACTGCCACTGCCGCGCATGGGCCTCGATGCGAAGCGGATCGCCTTCCCCTTCGCGCGCCAGCAGGTGCTCGCCCTGCACCAGCGACACGAAGAGCAGGCCCAGCAGGACCGGCACCGGCATCACGAGCCCGCCCCACAGGATCCACCGTCCGGCCGGGAGCCTCGCGCCTGCCGACGGCTTCAGCATGACCAGCGCGAACAGGCCCATGACCAGCCCGAAGAGCACGACGGAGGCAGAGAACATGACCCACCACAGCCGCGCGATGGCACGCGCTCCCGGGCCGGCGGGGTCGAGCGCGGACGAATCGCCGGCGCAGCCGGCGAGCAGGACGGGGGCGGCGAACGCGAGCGCAGGGAACAAGAAGGGGCGCGCGCGCCTTTCTGGCGCAACAGGAGACGCCGCATGCCCGACGACGAGAGCCGCCCCAACCCGGTGAACCAGGCCGTGAACGAACTGGACGTGACCTCCGCGGTCGCCATCGCCGGCCACCCGATCCACGCCATGAGCGTGCATTTCCCGATCGCGCTGGTGATCGGAACTCTCGGCGTCGACCTCTTCTACTGGTGGTCGGCCGACCCGTTCTGGCTGCGGGTCGGGCTCTGGTCGTCCGGCTTCGCCTTCGGCGGCGGCCTCGTCGCCGCTATGGCCGGGACGGCCGAGCTGCTTCTGGTCAAGGGCATCCGCGGCCGGGTGGCGAGCTGGGCCCATGGGGTGGCCGCCATGACGCTGATCGCGGTGGCGGGGCTGAACTGGGGCATCCGCGTCCAGGACGCATCCGACGTGCTGCCGCACGGGCTCCTCCTGTCGACGCTGGCGACATTCCTCACCGGGCTGGCCGGCTGGCACGGCGGCAAGCTGATCTTCCATCACGGCATCGGCCTCATGGTATCGGCCAAGGACTGAGGTCCCGCGCCAGCCGGCGGAGCCCGCCGGGTTCGGTGAGGACGGAAGGGACGAGGCTGCTCCATTCGAGGTCAGGCTTCGCCAGCACGAGGGCCAGGACGGCGATGATCAATGCGACCGTGACGGCGGTGACGGCGACGAAGCGCCAGACCGGGTAGATCTGACCCTCCTCGAACAGGCGGATGATGACGAGCCCGGTCAGCGTGTGCAGGAGCGACAGCACGGCCACGATCGCCAGCTTGGCGGAGAGCCAGGGCTGGAAGGCCTGGCTGGCGAAGATGAGCGCTGCTCCCGACGCGATGGCAAGGAAGGCGGCCGGCGACACCACTGTGAGGAAGGCGAAACGCACCGTCCTCTGGAGCATGTAGAGCCGGTCGCCCTGGACGATGCGGGCGCGTTGCACGTAGAGCCCGGGGAGGCTGACCAGCCCGGCCATCCAGACGCAGACGGCGGCGATGTGCAGGAGCTTGAGCCACACGATCATCCGTTGCGCCCATGGCCCGCCAACTGCCGCCCCTTCCTTTTCCCGAGCACCGCCTGTTCGCCGGGCGCCGTGCACGGCCGAACCGCGCACGGCCCGCGACCGGCGACACGGAACAGGAACACGGAAGGAGGAGGATGGTTCCGGAGGCGTCGGGCGGCGCGGGCGGGCGACCGTTCATCCTGGCGGAGCGGACTGCGGGATGCCCTCAGGCCAGGACGGTCCGCCCTGCGGTGCGGAAGAACGTCACCGCCGCGCCGGACGGTCGCGGGCGCCGCCGGGAGCAGAGGGTGCCGCCGCGCCGCTTCCGGTGACGGCATAGAAGGCCAGCAGCGCCAGCCCGGCCGCCGACACCCCGTATTCGAGGCTCCAGCCCCCGAGCTCGTGGATCGGCGCGATCATGGCGACGCCCAGGAGGGTCCAGCCGATGCGCGTCGCCATTCCGAGCGGGCTGAGAGCATGGCCGACCAGCCCGCCGGTGACCAGCACGAGCGCGGCCGCCGAACTGACGAAGACGTAGGCGATGTCGAAGGCACCGCCGACCATCAGCAGGCCGGGCTTGTAGATGAACAGGAAGGGCAGGATGTAGGCGATCCAGCCGAAGCGGAAACCCTCGATGCTGGTCCTGAGCTGCGGTGCCTGGGCGATGCTGGCGGCGGCGAAGGAGGCCATGGCGATCGGCGGCGTGATCATCGACAGCATGCCGTAGTAGAAGACGAACATGTGCGCCTGCATCGGCGCGATGCCGAGCTGCGTCAGCGCAGGGGCCGCCAGCGACGCCATCAGGAGATAGACGCCGGTGGTCGGCAGTCCCATGCCGAGGACCACGCCGACGCCAGCCGTCACCAGCAACAGGGCAAACAGGCTCTCGCCGCCGAAATCGAGCAGGTAGAGCGAGAGCGCGAATCCCAGCCCGGTGGTCGTGAGGAGGCCGATGATCATGCCGGCGGCGGCCGTGATCAGCAGGATGTCGCAGGTCGACTGGCCCGTCGTCACCACGGCGTCGAGCAGCTTGCGCGGGGTCAGCCGGCGTTCCTGCGGCCCGAAGAAGGAGGTGGCGAGGCCGAGCACGACCATCGTCACGATCGCCCAGATGGCAGCCAGCTCGGCGCGGATGTTGAAGGTGAAGATCGAAAGCAGCAGGACGCCGATCGCGACCATGGGCAGCCAGCCCTGGGCGAGCACGGAGGCCATCGGCGTGCGGTCGAGGTCTCTCAGCGAAGGGATCCTGTCGCGATGGGCGATGAAGTGGATCTGCACGAAGATCGACAGGTAGTAGAGGATCGCCGGCAGCAGCGCGGCGACGACGATGTCGCGGTACGGCACCTGCAGCAGTTCCGCCATCAGGAAGGCGGCCGCGCCCATGATCGGCGGCATCAGCTGGCCGCCGGTCGAGGCGACCGCCTCGATCGCGCCGGCCTGTTCGGGCCGGAAGCCGGCCTTCTTCATCATCGGGATGGTCATGACGCCGGTGGACATGACGTTCGACACCGCGCTGCCCGAGATCGACCCGAACAGGGCGGAGGCCGTGACGGCGACCTTGGCGGTGTTGCCGGGTCCTTTGCCGGCGACCCGAAGCGACAGCTGCGTGAAGAAATCGCCGCCGCCGACGGCCAGCAGCAGGCCGCCGAACAGGACGAAGACGACCACCACGAAAGCCGCGATCTGGAGCGCCTGGCCCCAGGTGGCGGTCGAGTCTGTGCCGAGGAAGCGCAGGACGTCGGCGACCGGCTGCGGCCGTCCGGTGAGCGCTCCGGGAACCCAGTCGCCGAACAGCGCATAGAGCAGCATCACGGCGAAGATGACGATCAGGGCCCAGCCGATGACGCGACGAAGACCTTCCATCACCAGTCCGGTCGTGACGACGCCGAGAACCAGCGCTTCGGTGGGATGCAGGAAGGCGCCTTCCGAAAGGACCGGGAAACGGACGAAGACGAAGAGGCCGAGCCCGAAGGCGGCGACGCCCAGAGCCGCATCGACCGCGTTGAGGACACCCCGGCCGGGCCGGCAGGCCCGGAAGAAGACAACGGCGAGCGCCGCGCCCAGCATGAGCGCGGCGATCTGCTCGGGATAGATCAGGACGCCGAGGCGTTGCGGGACCGATGCGATCCAGGCGATGGACCCGGCCGGCACGAGGACGGCCAGGATCGCCGGGATGAACCGAAGCGGATTGCGAACGTCGGCGTTCATCTCGATCTATCCCTGCCGAAGATCGATCATTCGCCGGACCAGATGCCGACGCTCTTGTAGAACTCGATGGCGCCCGGATGGTACTCGAGCACGCCGGCCTTGCCGATCTTGGCGGGATCGTACTCGTTCCAGATCGGCCCGGTCTCCTTCAGCGCGGCCTCGCCCTCGAACAGCGCCTTGACGACCTTGGCGACCACCTCGTTCGGGACGTCGGCATTGGCAAAGAGCGTGTAGTCGTAGGCGAAGATCACCGTGTCCTCGCTGACGCCGGGAACCTTGTAGGAGCCGACCGGCTTCAGGAAGGTGCCGGGGAGCTCGGCGGCCAGCACCTTCTCGTCGCCCTCCTTGTAGTTGAGGAAGGTCACGCCCTTCAGCGTGGTCTCGAAATCGAAGGTGTATTGCGCGCCGGCGGTGGCGATCGTCAGGTCCGTCGCTCCGTCCTTGAAGGCCTGGAACTGCGCCGGGAAGTTCGCCGTGGGCACGCTGGTGACGTCGTCATAGGTGAGGCCGGCGGTGGCGAGCGAGGCGCGGATGATGTAGTCGCCGAGCGAGTTCGCCGGGAAGCGCGGCACGCGCTTGCCCTTCAGGCCGTCGAGCGTCTTGATGCCGAGCGAGGAGGGAACCATCATGCCGGCGTTGAACGGGATCAGCGTGGCGACCAGCTTGAGGTTGGGCGCCGGCTGGCCGGCCGACATGCCCTCGCCTTTCAGGGCGTAGAAGGTCTGCGGGTAGTTGGCGATGCCGAACTCGACCCGGCCGTCATTGACCAGCGGGATGTACTGCGAGGTGTTGGCCAGCATCTGCGGCCGCACCTGGAGGTCGGTGGCCTGCGACACGGTCTTGGCGATCGCGGTCGCGATCTGCTCCGTCGCGCCGCCCTGGGTGGTCGCCAGGCCGATGGTCTGCGCCATTGCGCCGGAAACGGTCGTCACGGCGATGGCCGCCGCGAAGGCGAGGGTTTTCAGCATGGTCATGTTCCCTTTTTCTTGGTTTCGTTTCCTGAAGGGTGGCGGCCGACGGGTCCCGGCCGCCACTGCGGTCGATCGATCGGTTTCGTGCCTTACTGGCACTTGTCGGCAGGCGCCTCGTCGAACTTGGTCCACTCGCCGCCCTTGATCTCGATGATGTAGCCGGGCAGCTCGGCGTCGTGGCCGGCAAAGCAGATGTCGTCGCCCAGGATGCCGGAGAAGCGGACGCCCTCCATGCCGGCGACGATGGCCGCGCGCTCTTCCTCGAGCTTGGCCGGGTCCCCCGTCACGCCGGCCTTTTCCATCACCTGCTTGAGCAGGTAGATGGTGTCGTAGGCCTGGGCGTCGGAATGGTGGGCGCCGAGCTTGTGGATGCCGCGCTTGCCGGTTTCCTCGACGAACTTGGTGTTGAAGGCCTGCGAGGCCTCCGTGCGGCCCTTCCAGAAGCCGGCGACGAGCAGGGTGCCGTCGCCCTCGGGGCCGAACAGCTCCACGACGTTCGGGTCGGCGAAGATCTGCGAGCCGATGATGCGACCCTTGAAGCCCTGGCGGCGCAGTTCCTTGATGACCTTGGAGGCGGATTCCGGCAGCGCCGCGATGGCGACGAGATCGGGGTTGGCCTGCATGATCTGCGCGGCCTGGGCGGACATGTCGAAGCTCTTGTACTGCACGGCGATCGGCTCGCCATGCTTGATGCCGGCCTTGGCGAGCAGGGCGGGATAGAGCTTGGTGCCGGCGGCGTTGGAGACGACCTCTTCGGAGATGTAGACGATCTCGGCGGTGTCGGCCTTGATGCCCTTGGCCTTGATCGAAGCCAGGAGACGGCCGAACTGCTTGGTCTCGTCTTCCGTCAGGCGCCAGCCGTAGGTGCGGCCGTCGGTGAGGCCGGGCGCAGAGGCCGAGGTCGGCATCATCAGCACCTTGAGGCGTTCGGCGTCGTTGAGCGCGACAGCCGATTCGCCGGAGGAGAAGGGGCCGGCGATGGCCAGCACGCCGTCGTCCTGGATCAGCTTGCGCGCGCCGACCGAGGCCTGCTTCGGATCGGAGCCGGTGTCGAAGCGGACGATCTCGACGGGCTTGCCGTTGATGCCGCCGGCGGCGTTGATCTCCTCGACGGCGATGTCGATGGCCGTCAGCGTCGGCTCGCCCGGACCCTTGAGCGGGCCGGCGGTGACGACGATGTTGCCGATCTTGATGGTTTCCTGTGCATAGGCGGTGCCTGCGGCGAGCAGGATCGCGGCTGCGGCGAGTAGCGACCTGACTTTCATGGATGTTCTCCTCTTGGGTTGTTGCGTCGTCTCGTTCAGTTCCGTCCGCCGGTCACGCGCGTTCTCCAGGCGCGGGCGACGGCGAATTTCGGTGCCCTCCGAGATAGGCCTCGGTCAGCGTCGGGTTCCTCGACAGGGCGACCGCGCTGTCGGCCAGCACGATCGAGCCGAGTTCGAGCACGTAGCCCCTGGTGGCGACTTCCAGGGCCATGGTGGTGTTCTGCTCGACGAGCAGGATGCCGATTCCCGACCCGTTCAGTTCCACGATCAGGTCGAAGAGCCGCGAGACGAACAGCGGCGAGAGGCCGAGCGATGGTTCGTCGAGCATCATCAGGCGCGGCCGGCCGACCAGTGCGCGGCCGATCGCAAGCATCTGCTGCTCGCCGCCCGACAGGACGCTCGCCTTCATGTCGCGGCGCTCGGCGAGGTTGGGGAAGCGGTCGTAGATCGCCTCGATATCGCGCGCGGCGTCGCGATCCGAGCGCAGGTAGACCCCCATCTGCAGGTTCTCGTGGACCGTCATGGACACGAAGATCTGGCGGCCTTCGGGCACGAGCATCATGCCCGAGCGCACGCGGGCCGACGGGCTGGCGTTGGTCAGGTCCCTGCCGTCGAAGACGATCCGGCCGCCGGCCGGCCTCACCGCGCCCTGCAGCGCACGCAGCAGGGAGGTCTTGCCGGCGCCGTTGGCGCCGAGGACGGTCACGATCTCGCCCTCGCCGACGGAAATGGTCGCGTTGCGGACGGCATGGGTGCGGCCGTAGCGGACGTCCAGCCCTGACACCTCAAGCAACATGGTCGGCCTCCTGGGTCCTGGCCTTACCGGCCTGCCTGGTCCCGAGATAGGCCTCGAGAACGGCCGGGTCGTCCTGCACGGAGCGCGTCGACCCGTCATAGATCTTGCGGCCGAAATTGAGCACGACGGCATGGTCGCAGAGGCTGCGCACCAGGCTCATATCGTGCTCGACGACGAGCAGCGTCACGCCTGTCTGCGAGATCGTCATCAGGAAGTCGCGCAGGTTCGCCGTCTCGGTATCGTTGAGGCCCGCGGCCGGCTCGTCGAGGAGAAGGATCTTCGGCTTCGCGACGAGCGCGCGCACCACCTCGATCTTCTTGCGGATGCCGTAGGGGAGGGTGGCGACCACCTCGCCCGGATAGGTCGACAGGCCCATGCGGTCGAGCAGGTCTTCCGCCTCGCGGCGCCATCTGGAGCGTCCGAAGAGCGACAGAGGGGTCAGCATGCCCGCGAGGCTGCCCGCCCGTGCCTGCTGGCCGAGCATCACGTTCTCGACCACCGACAGATGCGGCATCAGGCGGATGTTCTGGAAGGACCGCGCGATGCCGAGCCCGATGCGCGACCGCGAGGGGAGCCCGTCGATCGCCTGGCCGTCGAGCCGGATCTCGCCCTCCGACGGCGCGAATACGCCGGAGATCAGGTTGAACAGCGTCGTCTTGCCGGCGCCGTTCGGGCCGATCAGCGCCGTGCGCGAGCCCTGCGGGACGTCGAAGGAGACATCGGAGATGACCGCCAGGCCGCCGAAGTTCTTCGAGACCGCCCGGAGCGAAAGCAGCGGCGCGCTCATGCCACCTGCTCCTTCGACGGCGAGGGTCTGCGGAAGCGCAGCCGCTCCAACATGGTGCGTGTGATCAGTCCTTCCGGCCGCAGGACCATCATGGCGATGGTGAGCGCGCCGAGGATCACGAAGCGCCAGGAATCATCGGGCGGACCGACCGGACCCTCGATGCCGACCAGTGCGGCGAGGAAGGACTTCACCTGCGGCAGCACGGTGCGCAGCAGTTCCGGAAGCAGCGTGAAGAAGGCCGCGCCCGCAAGCGGACCCCAGGCGGTCTGGGTGCCGCCGAGCAGCACGTAGAGAAGGACATAGATGGAGACGAGCGCGTTGAAGCTCTGGATCTCGACGAAGGAGAAGGAGTGGGCGTAGAGGCCGCCGGCGAGCCCCGCCAGCGCGCCGCCGATGGCGAAGGCCGAGACCTGCACCATGCGGATGTTGACGCCCATCAGGTCGGTGACGACCTCGTCGTCATGCGTCGCGCGCATCGTCAGCCCGAACCGGGTCGACATCAGGTAGAACACGAAGAGGGTGACGCAAGCCGCGACGATCACCGGGACGTCCCAGTCGATGAAGGCGGGCACGGACATGCCCATGGCGCCGCCCAGCGTCTCGGAGTTCAGGATCGTGCCGGCCACGACTTCCGCGAAGGCGAAGGTCGCGAGCACGAGATAGACGCCGCGGGTGCGCAGGATCGGGAAGGCGATCAGGAAGCCGACGACGCCGGCCACGACCATCCCGACGCCGACCGTCACGGGAACCGGAAGATCGAACATCGCCGAGAGATAGGCGGCGGTGTAGGCGCCGAGCGCCTGGAAACCGGCTCCGCCCAGGTTGAGCTGACCCGTCGCCACCGGCAGGAAGATGCCGTAGGCGAAGATCACGTTGATCGCCAGGATCGAGAGAATGCCTGCCCAGTAGCCGCTCATGGTCAGAGCTTCCCCTTGCCGATCGAGTGATGGCCGAGCAGGCCCTGCGGACGCAGCAGGAGGGTCAGCAGGAGGAGACCCCAGACCGCGACCTGCACGGTGTCGGCGCCGAAGAAGTGGATGGTCATCATCTCGGTCAGGCCGACGATGAGGCCGCCGAGCACGGCGCCCCAGATCGAGCCGAGCCCGCCGACCACCATGCCGGCGATCGCCTTGGTGCCGATGTCCTCGCCCATCTGCGGCGACACCTCGCCGTAGTTGACGGCGAAGAGCGCACCCGCAAGGCCGCACAGCAGCCCGGTCAGCATGAAGACGACGGGGACGACGCGGTTGGTGTCGACGCCCAGGATGTTGGCGGCATCCGGGTTCTCGGCGATGGCCCTCAGGCCCCGACCGATCCGGCTCCGGTTGAGCAGCCATGTCAGTCCCACGACGATGACCACGACGATGCCGAGGCTCACGACCTGCGGAATGCGCACGAAGATGCCGCCGATCGACATCGTCAGGTCGGCGCTCGGGCCGGGAAAGCGCTGCGCGTCCGTGCCGTAGCCGATCCGCACCAGGTTCTCCAGGACGAGCAGGAAGCCGAGGGAAGACACCAGCGGGATGGCGTGCTCGGTCGAGTCGCCGTACTTCGTCTTCAGGTACCGGAACGTGAACCGCTCGACGAGCAGCGACGCCAGGATCGAGACGCACATGCCGAAGAAGAGCGCGAGCGGCCAGGGCAAAGGTCCGGACAAACCGAACGGCAGACCCCAGTAGGCCAGCGCCCAGCCGATCATGCCGGCCAGCATGAACAGCGTCGGAATGGTGAAGTTCAGGAAATTGAGCACGCCGATCGTCAGCGTGAAGGCGACAGCAACGGTCACGTAGACGCTGCCGAGCATGAGGCTGTTGACGAATTGCTGGATCAGCAGCATGGCGTCGCCTCCCGGTCGAGCCGGAAATTTGTATACAAAACGCGGGACCTAAGGCCGCAACTTGGATACAAAGTCGAGCGTTCGACTGTCACTGCGCGATACAAATGCCCTCCAGCGCCGCGTTAAGCGGTTCCCTGCGGCGGCGTCCGCCGTCCGTCTGCGTTGGGATCGAGGATCCCGGTTCAGTTGCCGCCTCTGCGGCGTCACGCAAGATGCTTGCGCGAAAACCCCTGTGTCGTGCGGCTCCGGGCCGTCGAGGGCCTCTCTCTGCCGTGTGGCTTTCACCACGCCGCCTCGGCGCAGATCGCTGGGACCGGCGTCGAAGGCGTTTTCTCGTCGTGACATTCGCTGAAGATTTCAGTTGATATGTCCTGACAATATGTACACATTGAAAGGGTGCTTCGGCATTGTCAAGCGGAACATTCAAGAGGCCGGTGGGTATGGTTGCAGACAAGGAACGGGTTCTGATCGCAGGGGCGGGGCCGGTCGGGCTGGTCGCGGCGTGCGCGCTTGCGGAGGCCGGGATTCCGGTCACGATCGTGGAGCAGAGCCGGGAACTGCCGAAGGATCTGCGCGCCTCGACATTCCATCCGCCGACGCTCGACATGCTCGAGCGCTTCGGCGTCACCGACCGCCTTGTCGAGCAGGGACTGGTCTGCCCGCAGTGGCAGTTCCGCGACCGGTCTGAAGGGGTCGTCGCGACTTTCGATCTCGGCCTGCTGTCGAACGACACCAGCCATCCCTACCGGCTGCAGTGCGAGCAGTGGAAGCTGACCGAGCTCCTGCGCGCCTGGATCGAGGAAAGGGATTTCGTCGATCTCGTCTACGAGGCGGAGGCAGTGGGTGCGAGGCAGGACGAGGCGGGCGCGACGCTGCTTGTGCGCCGGCCCGACGGAACCGTCGAGGAGATGCGCGGATCCTACCTGATCGCGGCCGACGGCGCGCGCAGCGCGATCCGCAAGTCCCTGGAGATCCCGTTCGATGGCATGACGATCCCGGAGATCTTCCTGTCGATGTCGACGCATTTCGACTTCGCGCAGGCGATACCGGATCTGGCGCCGATCGCCTACGTCACCGATCCGACCGAATGGGCCGTGCTGCTGCGGACACCGTCGCTGTGGCGCGTGCTGCTGCCGACCGATCCGAACCAGACGGAAGAGCAGATCAAGGATCCAGACACGATGCAGGCACGGCTGCAGGCGCTGTGCCCGAACGGCGCCGGCTACGACATCGTGCACGCCACCGCGTACCGGGTGAACCAGCGCGTCGCCGCCAGCTTCGTGAGCGGCCGCATCTTCCTCGCCGGCGATTCCGCCCACGTCAACAACCCGCTCGGCGGGATGGGCATGAACGGCGGCATCCACGACGCGATCAACCTCACCGAGAAACTCGCGAAGGTCGTCAAGGGCGAGGCGCCGCTCGATCTGATGGGGCGCTACGAGCGCCAGCGGCGCAAGGTCACGCTCGAGGCGGTCCAGGCGCAGACGCTGCGCAACCGCCAGATGATGAACGAGACCGATCCGGCCCAGCGGCGCGCCTATCACGACGAGCTGCGGTCGATCGTGGCCGACCCGCGCAAGCACCGCGACTACCTGCTCAAGTCTTCGATGATCCAGTCGCTGCGCGATCTCGAAGCCGTCGCCTGACGCCAACCCTGTTCAAGAAGCCCAAACTCGAGGTAGATTTCCATGGTCGACAGTCTCGGTTACCGGATGAAGTTCGGCGTCATCGCGCCGTCCACCAACACGTCAGTCCAGCCCGAATTCGATTCGATGCGCCCGGTCGGCGTGACCAACCACTTCTCGCGCATCATCATCCCGGACGATCCGGTCAACTCCGACGAGGATTTCAACGAGCTGGTCATGCGCATCCGCGCGGCCACGATGGATGCCATCGACGCCGTCAAGACCTGTTCGCCCGGCGCCATGATCATGGGCATGTCGGCGGAGACCTTCTGGGACGGCAAGGATCGCGCCGACACGCTGAAGGCGCAGGTCGAGGAACGGGCCGGCATGAACGTGGCGATGGGCTCGGACGCCTGCCAGGCGGCGCTGAAGAAGTTCGGCGACATCAAGCGCATCGCGGTCGTGACGCCCTACATGCCGATCGGCGACGAGCAGGTGCGCAAGTTCTTCACCGACTGCGGCTACGAGGTCGTGACCGTGAAGGGCCTGAAGTGCAAGAGCCCGATGCTGATCGCCCACGAGAGCGAGCAGACGCTGCGCGACGCCATCATCGAGGTGAACGATCCGTCGGTCGAGGCGATCGTGCAGGCCGGAACGAACCTCGCCATGGCCCGCGTCGGCGCCATCGCCGAGTTCTGGCTCGACAAGCCGGTGATCGCCATCAACACCGCGACCTACTGGCATGCGCTGCGCATGAACGGCATCGAGGACAAGGTCCAGGGCTTCGGCTCCCTTCTGGCGAAGTACTGAGCCCGAGGAGCCGGACATGCACTACGACTTCGTCCCGCTGCCGAAGCGCAAGCCGCTGACATGGCCCGACGGCAAGCGTCTGGCCGTCATCCTGACCACGAATTTCGAGTACTGGGACAAGGTCCAGCCCACGGACAAGAAGTACTATCCGGGCGGACCGGGAATCGTCGGCGGCGACCTGCCGGGCAATGTCTACGACAATCCGAACTTCACCTGGCGGGAATACGGGCAGCGGGTCGGGGTCTGGCGCATGTTCGACGTCTTCGACGCCGAGGGCGTGACGTCGAGCTGCACGATGAATGCCAAAATGGCGATCGAGCGCAAGGAAGTGATCGAGGCGGCGCTGGCCCGCGGCTACGAGATCGTCGCGCACAACTACGTGCAGGACGAACTCCTCACCGACTACATGTTCGACGAGGAGAAGGAACGCGCGGTCATCCGGCGCACGCTCGACGTCTACGAGCAGGCCGTGGGCCGGAAGGCCAAGGGGTGGCTGTCGTCGTCGCTGCGCTCGACGCTCAACACGATCGACATCCTGTCGGAGGAAGGGCTGATCTTCGTCACCGACCTGCTCAACGACGACCAGCCCTACCTGGTGAAGACGCGCAGCGGCCGGCCCATGGTCTCGGTCTCCTACACGTCGGAGGTCAACGACTTCTCCTTCCTCCGGCAGGGCCTGACGGTCGAGACCGGCTTCATGATGTTCAAGGAGCAGTTCGACTGGCTCTACGCGGAGAGCGCGGTGAGCGGGCGCTTCATGAACATCGGGCTGCATCCGCACGTGATCGGCCAGCCGTTCCGCATCCGCGCCTTGCGGGACTTCATCCGGTACGCCAAGCAGTTCGACGGGGTGTGGTTCGCGACGAGGGAGGAGATCGCGGAATGGTATCTCGAAAATCACCAGAGCCACATCGAACCGGGGACGGCGTGATGGCGGATCCGGCGCCCCGGCGCGACGGAAGCCTGATCTTCGTCGATCCGGAGATGGTGGGCCGGCTCGAGCGGGCCGAGTCCGGCCGCCCGGTCGAACGCGCCTACGAGCTGATCCGCCGGGCGATCCTGACGGGCGAACTGAAGCCGGGGGACCATCTGCGGGAGGAACCGCTGGCGGCCATGACCGGCACGAGCAGGACGCCCGTGCGGGAGGCGCTGCGGCGGCTGGTCGGGGAGGGGCTGGCGATCGCCGAAAACCGCCACCGGTTCGTCGCCGACTTCTCCTACGAGGAGGTGGTGATCATCTTCGACGTCCGCGCGCGGCTGGAGAGCTATGCGGCCGCGGCGGCAGCGCAGAAGATCACCGACGAGGAGATCCGGAGTCTCGAGCGGCTC
>Ga0208243_1000651_pt1 | contig 16905 bp, 14 predicted proteins | sample Subbio2Aug_QV12A_FD_184826 | JGI IMG/M metagenome (GOLD analysis project Ga0208243, IMG submission 184826) | Serpentinite rock and fluid subsurface biosphere microbial communities from McLaughlin Reserve, California, USA - CR12Aug_QV12A (SPAdes) | ecosystem: Environmental > Terrestrial > Deep...
GGATGTCGGCCACCACCCGGCCGGGGCGGGCCGCCATGACCAGCACCCGGTCGGACAGGTAGACGGCCTCGGCGATGTCGTGGGTGATGAACACGACGGTCGGGTGGCTGTATTCCCAGATTGCCAGGAGTTCGTCGTGCATGTGCTCGCGGGTCAGGGCATCGAGCGCGCCGAAGGGCTCGTCCATCAGGAGCACGGAGGGCTCCGTCATCAGGGCGCGGGCGATGGAGACCCGCTGCTGCATGCCGCCCGACAGTTCGCCCGGATAGCGCTGCCCCGCGCCCGTCAGCCGGACCATGGCGAGCAGCTGCTCGACGCGGGCGGCGATCTCCGCCTTCGACTTCCGGCCCTCGAGCTCGGCCGGCAGCGCGATGTTGCGCGCCACCGTGAGCCAGGGCAGGAGCACCGCCTTCTGGAAGGCGATGCCGATTTCGGGCGACGGCGCGGTGACGACGTCCTTGCCGAGCAGGACCGCCCCCTTCGACGCATCGATCAGCCCGGCGATGATGCGCATGACCGTCGACTTGCCGCATCCCGACGGCCCGACGATCGAGACGAACTCGCCGCCGGCGATCTTGAAGGTGGTGTCGGCGAGCGCCGTCACCTCGTCGCCGGTGCGGGTCCTGAACACCTTGGTCAGGGCCGAGACGTGGATCGGGCTCGCCTTGCTCGACGTCGGCAGCCCGGCGGCCTGCGCGAACTGCATGTTCATTGGCTGGCCGCCTGCACGATCGGCGCGCGGTCGAACGCGTTGGCCTTCTCGTTGAACTCGTTGGTGAAGAACTTGGTCGGATCGAAGTCGGTCTTGATCTGGCCCGTCTTCTTCAGGAGATCGTAGTGGCGCTGCCAGGTTGCCGCATCCTGCGAACCCCACATGAAGTCGGTCGGGAACTCGTCGATGCGCATCTGGCCGATGGTGGCGCCGAGGATGCGCATCTCCTTCTTCATCGCGGCCGCGACGTCCTCGCCGGGCAGCGGCGCCCGGGTGGGATAGGTCTTCCAGAAGGTCTCCACCACCTTCTCGGGATTGGTCTTGATGAAGACCGCCGACTTGGCGACGCCGCGGGCGATCGTCTCGACGATGCCGGGATTGGCGGCGATGTAGTCGTCGCGGGCGACGAGACCGATGCCGTAATAGTCGTTCTGCCAGTCGCCGTAGGGCAGGAGCCGCAGGTCGTAGCCGGCGTTCTGGTAGGCCGCGAAGAGGCCGGGCCAGGCGATGAAGGCGTCGATGGTGCCGGACTTCAGCGCTTCCATGGAGGTGACACCGTAGCCGGTCTCGACCACGCTCCTGGCGGGCGCCTCGGCCTTGTCGTCGTCCATGCGGATCTTGGTGAAGGCTTCGAGCGTCGTCGACAGCGCCGGCATGCCGACGACCTTGCCGGCGAGATCGCCGAAATCCTTTATCGGCGAACCGTCGAGCACGGCGGCCGTGTAGATGCTCTTGCGGATGAGCACGTAGATCATCTTGACCGGCAGGTCGCCGCCCTTCTCGGCCGTCAGCAGAACGCTGTCCGGCCCGAGCATGGCGAACTGCGCCTGACCGGAGAGCAGGAGCTGCATCACCTGCCCGCTCGTGCCGGCGGTCTCGATCGTCACGTCGAGACCTTCCTCCTCGAAATAGCCGAGTTGCTCGGCGAGCGGCCCGTAGGGTTCGTAGGAGACGTCCTGGTCGGTCGTGCTGAGCACGATGGTCGCCTTCTTCATCTCCTGCGCGGACGCGCCGAGCGGGATGACGGCCAGGAGGGCAGCCCCGGCGAAGCCGGCCAGAAGCCAGGCCCGGCCTGCGGTTTCGCCGGTGGCCGTGAGGGTTGGAATTCTAGACATGACGGCGGGTTCCTTGTTCGCTTTGGAGCTTCACAACGATCCGCCTCGGACGTTCCCCACGTTTTTATAATTTATAAAATTCCCATGGCCAGCGCCTTGTCAAGCTGTTAAGCCTGTTTTTGTGACGATTTTCGATTTTGCTTAATTCGTGTGCATGTCGTGATAGAAACCGCCATCTGCCATCTGCTCCGCCCTGCCGAGACATGCGCTCGTCCGGCGTCCACCCGGACCGTCCCGCGAGGCGCGCGATGAAATCCACTGTCACCTCCGTTCAGATCGGACGCACGGTCCTGCTGCTGTCGGCCTCCGGCTTCGCGGCCAGCGTCAACCTGCGTTCGATGGACATCATGCTGCCCAGCCTGGCGGCGGATTTCGGCGTCACCGTCGGGCAGGCCTCGGTCGTCATCACCGCCTATGCGCTCGGCTACGGCGCCTGCCAGCTCGCGGTCGGGCTGATCGGCGACCGCTTCGGCAAGTACCGGCTGATCATGATCCTGTGCCTGCTCAGCGCCGTGGCGAGCGCTGCGGCGAGCCTGGCTGCCTCGATCGGCCAGCTCGCCGTCGCGCGCCTGATGGCAGGCGTCGCGGCCTCCGGCATCGTTCCGCTCGCCATGGCCTGGATCGGCGACCACGTGCCGATGGCCGAGCGCCAGCCGGTGATGGCGCGCTACATGTCCGGCACGATCTCGGGCGGCCTGCTCGGGCAGGTGATCGGCGGAATCCTGGCCGAGCATTTCGGCTGGCGGATGACGACCATCGTCTTCGCCGCCGGCTTCCTGGTCGTCGCCGCCGCGCTCGCCTGGGGAACGCGCTTCACGAACCGGAGCCCGGCGGCGGCGTCCGAACGCATGAGCATGATGACGCATCTCGGCGCGCTGCGGCGCAACCGGTACGGCCTCACCGTGCTCGGCGGCGTCGTCATCGAGGGCATCGCCTTCTTCGGACCGCTCGCCTTCACCGGTGCGATGCTGCACCACCGGTTCGGTATCGATCTCGGCACGGTCGGGCTGGTCATCGCCTGCTTTCCGCTCGGCGGCCTCGTCTATTCGTTCTGGCTGTCGCGCCTCCTGAAGCGGTTCGGACAGGCATCGATGATCGCCGCCGGCGGCGGCTTCGCGGCCGTCGGCTTCTGCACGCTTGGGGCGAGCCCCTATCTCTGGTCGATGCCGATCGCGGTCGCCGTGACGGGTTTCGGCTTCTACCTGATCCACAATCCGCTGCAGGTGCACGCCACGCAGATCATCCCGGCGGCGCGCGGAACCGGCGTGGCGATGTTCGCCACGAGCCTGTTCGTCGCCCAGTCGGCGGGCGTCGCCCTGGTCGCGCCGATCGTCGACCGCTGGGGACTGCCGCCGGTCTATTTCCTGTCGGCGGCGGTGCTGGTGGTCAGCGCCGGCTGGCTAGCGAAGGGGCTGGGACGCCGCTCGGCGCCCGCTCCGGCACCCGCGCCCGCGGACGTGTGAGGCGGCGCCGTCGCGCCTTCGGCAGCGAAGCGGCTGCCCGGCCGGCTCAGAGCGTATGAATCAATCGAGGATGCGTAAGAATGCCCACTGAAATCCTTGAGATTTGAGGCCCAAGCTGAGCGGAAACGGGCATTCTTTCACATCCTCTCAGTCGGCCGGCCGCCAGAGCGGGCCGCGCCGGCGCACCGGGTCGAGCAGCGACCAGTCCGTCGCCGGCAGGTCGTAGCCCAGCGGAAAGGGCGGCCGTGCGTCCATCCCGATCGAGGACAGCACGCGGTCGTCGCGATAATAGGCGCGGCACACGACGCCCTCCAGGACCGCCAGCGCCGCCGGTTCCTGCGCCCGCATCGCGGCCAGCAAGGACATCCGGGCAGCGGGATCGAGGGCGACGAGGCGACCGCCCGCCGCCCCGTCGATCCGGCGAAGCAGCGCGGCGAGTGCGGGTCCGTCGCGGCCGAGCGAGAGGGTCATGTCGGCCAGGATCGCCTCGTCGTCCGCGCCGGGAACGCCGAACGCCTCGCTTCTAGGGATCATGTGGCCGGCGATGCAGCGCAGGCAGGCGATCTCGCCGGCCGACAGGCCGCCCGACATGCTCGTCATGGCTTCAGTCGAAGAGGTCATGGATCCGGCTCTTGATCTGGTCGGCGACGTAGAGCGCGATCGCCTGGATGGTCGAGGTCGGGTTTACGCCGCCGGAGGTGACGAAGACGCTGCCGTCGACGATGAACAGGTTCTTCACGTCGTGGCTGCGGCCCCATTCGTTGACGACCGACGTTTTCGGGTCGGTACCCATCCGCGCCGTCCCCATCAGGTGCCAGCCGGCATAGGAGAGCGGCGCGCGGGTGACGATGTCGCTGGCGCCCGCAGCCTTCAGGATCTCGGTGCCGCGCGCGACCGAGTGGGCGAGCATCTTCTGCGTGTTCCCGCTCAGGCGGTAGGTGATCTTCGGCGCCGGAATGCCGTCGCCGTCGCGCAGGCGCGGGTCGAGCGTGACGCGGTTGATCGGCTCCGGCAGATCCTCGCAGATCGAGACCATGCCCGCCTGATGGTCGAACAGTCTGCGGAAGGCGGCGTGATGCCCCTCCCCCCAGGGCAGCAGGCCGTCGGCCAGGCCGTTGATGGCGGTGGCGACCGGCCCCGCGCCGCGGGTGAACTGGTAGCAGTAGCCGCGGACGAAGTCGCGCGCCGGGTCGGTCTCGTAGAACTGCATCGACCACATGAAGACGCGCGAGCCGCGATAGCCGTCCATCGGCTGGTCGAAGCGGCCGCGCACCAGCGCATAGGGGTGGAACATCAGGTTGCGGCCGACCTGGCCGCTCGAATTGGCGAGGCCGTCCGGGAACCGCTCCGACGCCGAGTTGAGCAGGATACGCGGCGTGCCGATGCCGTTGCAGGCCATGACGACGATCTCGGCCGGTTGGAAGACCTCCTCGCCATCGGCATCGAAGTACCAGGCGCCGGTCGCCATCCGGTCGTCATTGGTGTCGATGCGGCTCACCCGGCAGCGCGTGCGCACCTCGACGCGGGCGCGCAGGGCTTCCTGCCAGTAGGTGATGTCGGTCGAGGCCTTGGCGCCCTGCGCGCAGCCATGGCCGCAATGGCCGAGATTGATGCAGGCCGCCCTGCCCTCGTGCTCGCGCGAAGCGATGGCGGTGTCGGACGGCCACCAGTGCCAGCCGAGCCCGTTAATCGCCCGTCCGAGCGTCTCGCCGGTGCGGCCGAGCGGCAGCGGCGGCATCACCGCGTCCTTCGGCGGATAGGCCGGATCGCCCTCGAGCGCAGCGACGCCCGTCATGCGGTCGTTGAGCGCGTAGAAGGGCTCCAGCGTGCGGTAGTCGATCGGCCAGTCGTCGGCCACGCCGTCGAGCGTCCGCACCCGGAAGTCCGATGGGTGCATGCGCGGAAAATGGCCGGCATAGAGGATGGTGCCGCCGCCGACGCCGTTGAAATTCGCGACCTTGATCGGCGAGTCGTCGTCGTTGACGGGATAGTCGGCCGGCATGGCGCGCCGGTTGGGACTGATCGCATAGTCCTCGAACTGGCGGGCTTCCCAGTCGCGGCCGGTGCTCGGATAGCGCGACGACTGCTGCCAGTCCCCCTGCTCCAGGCACAGGATGCGCATGCGGGTGTCCGCCAGGCTCCAGGCCACCGCGGCGCCCGACGCGCCGGCGCCGATGACGAGCACGTCGACGGGTTCGTTGATCTTCGACCGGTTCACGAGGGATGCCCGCGGGTTCAGAGCGCCAGACGCGGCGTCTGCGTACGGTTGATCAGGCCGGTCTTCCGCAGCGGCGGATGTTTCGCCAGTGCCGCCTCGTCCGGCTCGGTTCCCCAGCCCGGCCGGTCGGGCAGGATCAGATAGCCGTCGCGGTACTCGGGCGCGTGGGTGAAGACCTCCGCGTCCCAGGCGATGCGGTCGATGTCGGTCTCCATGATGCGCATGTTGGGCACCACCGCGCTGAAATGCGCGTTCATCATCGTGCAGAGATGGCCGTAGAAATTGTGCGGCGCGACGTTGATCTCGTAGGCGGCGGCCGCGGCGGCGATCTTCAGCGACTGCCACACCCCGTTCCAGGGCGTGTCGATGATCGCCACGTCGACCGACTGGCTCTGGAAATAGGGCAGGAACTGCTGCAGGCCGATCAGCGTCTCGCAGGACGAGACCGGGTGCGGGCTGTGCGCGCGGATATAGGCCAGCGCCTGCGGGTCGAGCGTGTCGATCTCCACCCAGAACAGGTCGAGATCGGCCGTCTCGCGCAGGATCTTCAGGAAGCCCTCGGTGCGGGCGTTGAAGTTCAGGTCGAGCAGGATGTCGATGTCGGGTCCGGCCGATTCGCGCATGATCTCCAGATGCTTGCGCAGGTTCTTCAAGGTCCTGCGCTCGACGTTCAGCGACGGCTCGTGCGGCCGGCCGAAGCCCGGCGACCAGGCCTCGATGCGGTCGTTCTCGTCATAGTGGAAGATGTTGGTCTTGAGCGCGGTGTAGCCCTCGTCGCGCACGTCGCGGGCGATCTGGCGCACGCCGTCGGCATCGACGATGCCCGGCGAGAAATGCTCGGTGCGCATGCGGTAGGCCACGCAATGGGACCAGTAGACCCGGATCCTGTCGCGCACCTTGCCGCCGAGCAGCACGTGGCAGGGGACGTCCAGCGTCCGCGCCTTGACGTCGAGCAGCGCGTTCTCGATCGCGCCCAGCGCCTGGCCGACGACGCCGCCCGACGCCGGGCGCGTGACGTTGTGCAGATCCTCGCGGACGTGCTCGTGCAGCATGGCGCTCTGGCCGATCAGGCGGTGGCCGATCTGCTCGATCACCGCGGTGACGCCCGGCGAGCCGAAATTCTCGTCATACTCGCTCCAGCCGACGACGCCGTCCTCGGTGGTGATCTTCAGGAAGTGGTAGTTGCGAAACGAATTGCTGCAGGACAGCGTCTTCACCTCGCTCACGATCGCCTTGTTCTTCACGGTCATTCCTCGGTTATTCACTCATCTGTTGACGTGGCGTCAGACGCTCGGCGGCGCCCGCGTTCGATCCGGGCGAAGCACCCCTCACCGTCTCGGGCTTCGCCCGATCCACCTCGGGGCGAGCCACTCGTCTCGCCCGTCCTTCGGCCCCCCTGCCCGGGGGAGAGGTGGCACGCGAAGCGTGACGGTGAGGGGGTGGTTGCGCACGGGCGTCGATCTCTCTCGACAAAGCCAGGGCTGAAGCCCGGGCCTAACCCCAGCCCGATATCGACTTCACGTCGGTGAACTCCTCGATTCCCCAGCGGCCGCCCTCGCGTGCCCGGCCCGAGGCCTTGACGCCGCCGAAGGGCGAGCCCGCCCCGCGCGGCTTTCCGTTCATCTCCACCATGCCGGACCGGAGCAGCCGGGCGACGCGGTTGCGGCGCGCGCCGTCACCGCTCTGCACGTAGTTGGTCAGCCCGTAGGGCGTGTCGTTGGCGATGGCGACCGCTTCTTCCTCGGTGTCGAAGGGGATGATCGACAGCACCGGGCCGAAGATCTCCTCGCGGGCGATCGTCATGGCGTTGTCGACGTCGGCGAAGACGGTCGGCTGGACGAAATAGCCGCGGTTGAACCCCGCCGGCCGGCCCGGCCCGCCGGCGACGAGCCGCGCGCCTTCGGCGATGCCCGTCTCGATCAGGCCCTGGATACGCTCGAACTGGCGTTGCGACACCACCGGACCGATATGCGCTCCCGGCTCGCTCGAATGGCCGACGGCGATCGAGCGGGCGACCTCGGCCGCCGTCCCGACGGAGCGCTGGTAGATCGACCGCTCGACCAGCATGCGCGACGGGGCGTTGCAGTTCTGGCCGCTGTTGACGAAGCACTGGCGCACGCCGCGCTCGACGGCCTTCTCGTCGGCATCGGCGAAGACGAGGTTGGCGCCCTTGCCGCCGAGTTCCAGCGCCACGCGCTTCAGGCTGTCGGCGGCGGCCTTCGTGATGGCGATGCCGGCGCGGGTGGAGCCGGTGAAGCTCACCATGTCGACGTCGGGATGGGTCGCCAGCCGGTTGCCCGCCCCCGGGCCGTTGCCGACGACGAGGTTGAAGACGCCGGGCGGCAGGCCGGCCGCGTCGACGATCTCGGCGAAGACGACCGCCGACAGCGGCGCGATCTCGGACGGCTTCAGCACCACCGGGCAGCCGGCGATCAGTGCCGCGGCGACCTTCAGCGTGATCTGGCTGATCGGCCAGTTCCACGGCGTGATCAGCGCCGCGACGCCGACCGGCTCGTGCACGATGCGGTCGTTCGGCGCATGGGCGCCGAGCGGCCGCACGAAATCGAAGTCCTTCGCCGCAGTGATGAAATTGGCCATGTGGCGCGGCCCCGCTCCGGCCTGCGCGGCGCGCGCGAGGTCGATCGGCGCTCCCATCTCCCGCGAGATCGCGCGGGCCATGTCCTCCGTTCGGTCGAGATGGATCGTGCGCATCCTTTCCACGACGGCGATGCGCGCTTCCGGCGGCGTCGCCGCCCATGCCGGGAAGGCGCGACGGGCGGCGGCGACGGCGGCATCGACGTCGGCGTCGGAGGCAAGCGCGACGGTACCGAAGGGCTCTTCGGTCGAGGCGTCGACCAGCGTCTGGCGGGCGTCGGATCCGCACGCGATCCAGCGGCCGTCGACATAGATGTCCCGCATTTCGATCATGGCACCGTCTCCCGCCCCGTTCATCGTTCCGTTCCTTCGAGTGCCGCCGCCGACAGCCGTCGTCCCGAGCCGGTGTCGAAGACGTGGACGTCCGCCGCGCGCGCCGTCAGGTGGATCGTCTCGCCCGGCCGGACCTCCGTGCGACCCCGGATCAGGACGCGGATGATCCGGTCGCCCATGCGCGCGGTGATCTGTGTCTCCGAGCCGGTCGGCTCGATGACCGAGACGACCGCCGGCCAGCCGGCCGCGGCGAGGGTGAGATGTTCCGGCCGGATTCCCACCGTCACGCGGGCCTTGCCGCGAACGGGCATCGGCAGTGCCAGGCGCGACCCGTCGTCGAGCACCAGCGTCTCGTCCCGGTCGACGATGCCCTCCAGGAAGTTCATCGGCGGCGAGCCGATGAAGGCCGCCACGAACAGGCTGCCCGGCCGGTCGTAGAGGTCGAGCGGCGGCCCCATCTGCTCGACGATGCCGCCGTTCATCACCACCACGCGGTCGGCGAGCGTCATCGCCTCGATCTGGTCGTGGGTGACGTAGACGGTGGTGACGCCGAGCCGCTGGTGCAGTTCCTTCAGTTCCGAGCGCATCTGGACGCGCAGCTTGGCGTCGAGGTTCGACAGCGGCTCGTCGAACAGGAAGACGTTGGGCTGGCGAACGATCGCCCGGCCCATCGCGACGCGCTGGCGCTGGCCGCCCGACAGCGCGCGCGGCTTGCGGTCGAGCAGCTGCTCCAGGCCGAGGATGCGCGCGGCGTCGTTCACCCGTGCATCGATCTCGGCGCGCGGCAGCCGGCGCTGGCGCAGCGCGAAGCCCATGTTGTCGCGCACGTTCATGTGCGGATAGAGCGCGTAGTTCTGGAACACCATGGCGATGTCGCGATCCTTCGGCACCACGTCGTTGACGACGCGGCCGCCGATGGCGATCTCGCCGCCGGTGATCTCCTCGAGCCCGGCGATCATGCGCAAGAGGGTCGACTTGCCGCAGCCGGACGGCCCGACGAGCGCCACGAACTCGCCGTCGGCGATGTCGACCGAGACGCCGTGGATCACCTCCAGCTGCCCGTAGGTCTTGCGGACGCTCCTGATCGCGACTGTGCCCATGGCCCCTGGCCTCTCCCTGTTTCCCGCCGGCTTGCTGCCGGTCTGTCTCGTGCGTTTCGGCGTTCGGCTAGCCGACGTTCTTGGCCTTCGCCGGATCGTCGGATTCGAGCTCGCGGGTGATCGCCTCGTAGGCCGCGCGCTCGTGCAGCTTGACCAGTGCCGCAGCCGCCTCGAACGCTCCCGCGCGGATGGCGTCGCGGATCGCCTTGTGCTCGGACAGCGAGTCGGCCATGCGGCCGGCGATCATCTTGAAGCCGCTGTGGACCGAGGTCAGCGCGCTCAGGTTCATCAGCATGCGCAGCGACCATTGCGAGTGCGGCGTGTCGTAGAGCAGCGTGTGGAACTCGTGGTTGAGCTGGATGTAGCGCGCCGCGTCCTGCGCCGCGACCGCCTGCGCCGCGGCCTCGATGTTGGCGTCGATCTCGGCCAGCCGCTTAGCGCTGTAGCTCGCCGCGCCGAGTTCGATCGCCAGCGCGCCGATCAGGCCGCGCAGGGCGTAGATCTCCCGCAGCTGCTCGCGCCCGGCGCTCGCCACCACGGCGCCGACATGCATCTGGACCTCGAGCCAGCCCTCGGAGGCGAGGCTGCGGATCGCCTCGCGGATCGGGGTCTCGGAAATGCCAAGCGCCTCGGAGATCTCGCGCGTCGTGATCCGGTCGCCCGGCTTGACCTTGCGCGAGATGATGAGCTCCTCGATGTGCCGGCGTGCGAGGTCCGCCTTCGACAGATAGATGTGCGGCTGCGTCATCGGTTCCCCCGCCCCTCGATTGCGTCCGTCATGTCGGTCATCCCTTCACCCCTTCGTCGCGCCGTCGGCCAGACCCTGGATCAGCCATTTCTGGACCAGGAGGGCAAAGACCACCACGGGGATGACGGTGATCGTGCCGACCGCCGTCAGCGCGCCCCAGTTCGCGCCGTTCACCGTGTCGCCGGCGATGCCCGCGATGGCGACCGGGATCGTCGAGGCGTAGCGGTTGGTCAGCACCAGCGCGAAGAGCAGCTCCTCCCAGGCGAGGATCATGCTGAAGATCATGGTCGACAGCAGCCCCGGCATCGAGATCGGCACGATGATCTTGAAGAAGGCGCCGAAGCGGCTGCAGCCGTCGATCATCGCGGACTCCTCCAGTTCCTTCGGGAGTGCCAGGAAGAAGCCGCGCATCAGCCACATCACGTAGGGGATGAGGAAGGTGCAGTAGGCGAGGATCAGCGTGATGTGCATGTCGGTGACGCCGAGCGAGCGGGCGACCAGGAACATCGGCACGGCGAGCGCGATCGGCGGCACGCCGCGCGACAGGAGGATGAGCACGCCGATGGTGCCGGCGCCGCGCAGCCTGATGCGGGCGAGCGCATAGCCGGCCATGGCGCCGGCCACGATCGACAGCAGGCCCGATCCCGTCGCCACGATGACCGTGTTGATCAGGCGGCGCGAGATGTCGGCGCGCTGCATGTAGCTGACATAGGTCTCGAGCGTCGGCGTGAAGACCAGGGTCGGCGGCACGGTGAAGATGTCGCGCTGCTCCTTGAAGGACGACAGCACCATCCAGAACACGGGGAACAGGAAGACGATGCAGGCGAAGACGCCGGCGGCGATGCGGATCTTGCGGCCGAGCCGCGACCGGCGCCGCAGCGGGGCGTGGAGTGCGGCGGCGGTCAATAGCGTTGCTCCAGCTTGCGGGTGCCGAGGAGGAAGAGACCGGTCAGGACCATGGTCAGCACCAGCACGATGACGGCCATGGCCGCGGATTCGGCGAAGCGCAGCGACCGGAAGGCTTCCTCGTAGATGAACAGGTTGATGACGTTGGTGGCGCCGCCCGGCCCGCCATAGGTGGCCGCCAGCGCGATGTCGAACATCTTGACCGCGCCCAGCCAGCGTACGACGAAGGTGGCGGCGATGATCGGCACGAGCAGCGGCAGCGTGATCGACCACAGCATGGACCACCAGCCAGCGCCGTCGATCTCGGCCGCCTCGAAGATGTCGCGCGGCAGCGACAGAAGGGCCGCCGTGGCGATCAGCACGACGAAGGGCGTCCACCGCCAGGTGTCGATGATGACGATGGCGGCCATGGCGAGGTTCGGATCGCCGAACCAGTCCAGCGGCCCGAAGCCGGCCAGCCCGATCGCCCAGTTCATGATGCCCCAGAGCGGGTCGAGGATCATGCGCCAGATGCCGCCCGCCACCACCGGGGCCACGACCATCGGGATGATGAAGAGGGCGCGGACGGTGCCGCGTCCGCGCCAGTCGGCATTGATGAGGAAGGCAATGCCGAACCCCAGGACGATCTGCAGCGGCAGAGCGAAGACCAGATAGACCAGGGTCACCTTCATCGACGACCAGAACCGGTAGTCGTCGAGCACATGGGCGTAGTTCTCGAAGCCGATCCACTCGACGGCACCGAAGGTCATCAGGTCGAAGCGGGAGAAGCTGATCTCGATCGTATAGAAGATCGGATAGGCGAGCATCGCCCCGAGGATGACGGCGGCGGGACCCATGAACGCCCAGCGCGACGCGACGTCGGCCAGTTTCGTCCATGCGCGGGCTCGCGCCGCGCGCACGCCCGTTGCCGTCACTGTGCTCATGGCGATGCCCTCCCGCAACGTCCGATCAGTCGAGGACCTTCTCGATCTTCTCGGCGGCGACCTTCAGGGCTTCCGCCGCGCTGATCTGGCCGGCCATGAAGCGGGAATGCTCGTCGGCGAGGATCTGCTGCGCGGCGTCCGAGCGCGGGTGGCGGATGCGCCACATCCGGCCCTTCTCCGCTGCGTCATAGGCCTGCTGGAGCGCGGCGAAGACCGGACCGAGCCACTCGACCGGCGGCCTGGCGGCGAGCGTCGACTTGCGCGCCGGGAAGACGCCGAGATTGGCCGAGTGCCAGGCCTCGCCCTCCTTCGACGAAAGCCACTGAATGACGGTCCAGGCGGCCTGCCTGTTCTCGCTCTTGGCCGACACCGTGCCGTTCCAGATGCCGCGATGGGCGCCGGGGCCGACGGAGCCCGCCGGCAGGACCTGGATGCCCACCTGATCGGGCTTCAGCGTCGTCGTCTTCTCGTCGATCGCCGAGCCCTTGTAGACGCTGCCCCAGTTGAACATCGTCGCGACGAGGCCCTGGCGGAACGCCTGCAGCGATTCCGAGAAGCCGTGGCTCACGGCGCCCGTCGGCGCATATTCGAGCAGCTTCCTGTGGGTCTCGAGTGCGGCGGCGCCGATCTCGTTGGCGAAGGCGGGCTTGCCGTCCGCGTCGAGCAGCTGTCCGCCGTTCGAGTTCATGATCGTCTGCCAGATCGTCGGCGTCAGCGGCTCGCGGACGAAGTAGGTGTCGACCGCCCAGGCGTCGACCTTGCCGTCGCCGTCGGTATCCTGCACCAGCTTCGGCGCCTGCTCCAGATACTGCTCCCAGGTCAGGTCCGGCGTCGGCAGGGGCACGCCCGCCTTCTCGTAGAGCGCCTTGTTGACGAACATCATCAGCATGTTGGAGCGCAGCGGCACGCCGTACTGCACGCCCTTCCACTCGCCGGCGGCCAGCGGCGCGGCGTTGAAATCGTCCCAGTCGTAGCCGGCATCGGTCCAGGCGGCCGCCTCGGCACCCTTCAGGTCCATCAGCGCGCCGACCTCGGCCAGCTGCGGCACCCAGGGATCGTCGGCGATGATGATGTCGTAGGTCGGGCTCGGGCCGGTCGCGTCGAGCATGCTCTTGGCCAGCAGTTCGACATAGGGGACGCCGTCGATCGTGACCTTGATGTTCGGATAGGCCTTGTTGAACTCCGGCACCATCAGCGTCTGCCACTGGTTGGCGAAGGCCTCGTTGGCGATCATCCTCACCTCGACCGGCTGCTCGGGCGTGCCGAGCCCCTCCTGCCCCTGCGCCGAGGGGGCGCCGAGGGCCGTAACGGCGACCGCCGAAACCGCCGCCGCCATCAAGGCGCGGCGGGATACGCAGCCTGCTGCTTCATGAAAACCAGACATGCATTCCTCCCTTGCGTGGCGAGTGGCGACGGAATCTCTTCCCCCGTCACCCTCGTCACTGTTCCTCTCCTACATTCTATAGAATCCAGAATGTGGGAAGTGACTACTGCGGCCGGGACCTCCTGTCAATCGGCCTCGCGGACGAAAAAGCGGCGTCCGCGCGTTGGGACGCGCCGCATCGCGCCCCTACTCCCGCGGACGTTCTGCTGTTAGACCTCTTCCGTCATCCGGCCTCGAAGGCCGGCCCGAGTGACGACGGGTCGGATCAGGATCGGATCCGGCGGCGATCGGCATCACCGGACAGAGCGTGCGCTCGCGCGGCGGCGACTCGGAACAGCATGGCGGGGGCGGATCGTCGTCAGCGGGAGGAAGCGGTGCTGGGCATGACGAGGCGCTTCGGCCGCGCATTCGAAGGGGCGCCCGGCGGCGCCGTCCGTGGTGCCGCGCCGGACCGGCGCGCATGACGGGCTTCCTGCACCAGCAGCGGCTCGACGCCGTGCGCAATGTCATCCGCGGACGACGCGCGCGGTCGCTCCTCGATCTCGGCTGCGGCGACGGCGATCTTCTCGTCCGCATCGCCTGCGACGGACAGGTCGGGCGCGTGGTTGGAATCGACCTCTGCGCCCTTTCGCTCGCCCGGCTCCGTGCGCGGCTCGAGACGGACGCTCCTGCGACATGCGACGTGGAGATCGTGCACGGATCGCTGCTCGACGCTCCCGACCGCCTGCGCGGCTTCGACTGCGCCGTCCTGGTCGAGACGATCGAGCATCTCGACGCCCAGCGCCTCGGCGCTTTCGAGCGCGCGATCCTCGGCCGGCTCCGGCCGCAGACGCTCGTCGTCACCACGCCGAACGCCGAGTTCAATCCGCTGCTCGGCGTGCCGGCACACCGCTTCCGGCATCCCGAGCACCGCTTCGAATGGGACCGGGCGCGCTTCCGCCAGTGGGCCGGCGGCGCAGCGAACCGGCACGGCTACGTCGTCGCCTGCTCCGACATCGCCGGCCGGCATCCGCATCTCGGCGGGGCCAGCCAGATGGCGGTCTTCGACCTTGCGGGACAGGACCATGCCCGCGGCGCGATCGCGGACGACTTCGGCTGACTTCGCGGGCCGCGCCACGGCGCCCGCATGATAGCGCCGGTCCGCTTGAACCCCGGATGAACAGGTCGGCAGGCCGGCGTTCAGGTGGATCCTGCCAGTATTCACGACACCGGCACCTTACGCCGGTCCGGGAACGCCGGGTAAACCTTCACACATCGGAAAAATAAGGGGAAGTCGATGAGAATTTCACTTGTGAGAACCATCCTGAGCGCGTCCGTCGTGGCCGCAGGTGTCGCAGCCGGCACTCCGGCTTTCGCCTACGCATCCAAAGAAGCCTGCGAAAGCGCCGAAGGGACCGGGAAATGCTGCCTTCTCGGGCTGCAGGACGAGGGCGCGCTCTTTCACTGGGGCCTCTGCGGGGCGATGCTGGACGGCAGGAAGCCGGCCGTGAGCGGAGAGGCGCTGCGCAAGCCCACCACCACGCTCAAGCCGTCGGGCACCGCAAACAAGAGCCTGCCGAAATAGGCGGCGCTTCCGGCGCCGTCACCGGCCGTTTCCGCGGCGCCGTCGGGCGGGAGGGGAGCGCGACGGAGTAGACGGCGGGGATGGCGGGCGCTAACAGTCCCGACGCACCCGCAGCGATGGCCGGGCGGAACCATCGCCCGGGTCCGTCCGCGTCATCGGGGCCGCGCCTTGCGCCACCGCCGCCGGGAGGCGCCAACCGGAGCATCTGCCGCATGACCGCGCCCTCCCGCCCCGACTTCGTCGCCGACGAACGCGCCGCGCAGTCGGCCTTCTTCGCCGCCACGATCCCCGGCCACGCCGGGCACGAGGGCAGCGCCTATCGCCTTCCTCCGGAACGGACGCTCCTCAATCTGAACCCATCGATCCGCGCGGCCGCGGAAAAATACTTCGCCGACAATGCCATCGCCTGGCACCAGCACGCCGCGCACGGCCTGTCGTCGCAGGCCGCCTGCCTCAACTTCCTCATGCCGCTCGCCACGCGGCCCGACATGCTGGCCCGGCTCGTCCGGTCCGCCGTCGGCGGCGACCTGCCGGAGATGCTGCCGGTCGAGACCGGACCGGACGGTGCGCCCTGGCATGTCGGCTTCGAATGGATCGGGCGGGCCGACTATCTCAACGAATGGCCGCGCAGCGGCCGGCCACGGCGCGGCGCCAACGTCACCTCGGCCGACGCGATCCTGCGCTTCAGGCAGGCGGGCCGCACCGAGACCCTGCTGGTGGAGTGGAAGTACACCGAATCCTACGGCGCGCTGCCCGAACAGAAGCGCGAGGCCGAGCGCCTGCGTCGCTACCAGAAGCTCATCTTCGCGCCCTTCGGACCGATCCGCAGCGATGCCGGGCTGAAGCCGGCGGACCTGTTCTGGGACCCGTTCTACCAGCTGATGCGCCAGCAGATTCTCGCGCATCGCATGCAGGCCGCCCGGGAGGACGGGGCCGAGCGCGTGCGGGTGCTGCACGTGGCGCCCGCCGGCAACTGGCGCCTGCGCCGCGTCACCTCGCCCGCCCTGCGCCCGCTCGGCGACGACGCCTACACGGTGTTCGGCGGCCTGCTCGCGGAGCCGGAGAGCTTCGTCAGCCGCACCACGGAGGCGCTGTTTGCCCCGCTGATCGCGGACGCGCCGGCCGGCGATCCGTGGGCGGCCTACCTGCGCGACCGCTACCTCCCCGGAGCGGCACCGGAAGCCGCTGCCTGATCCGCTCGGCCACGGCCCTTCCGCCCGCGCCCCACGCCCCTCCTCCGCGCTGCACCGCATTCCGTCGCCCGGCGGATCCCATGTGCCCGAGCGGCGCGATGCATCTGTGGATATCCCGCGCTCGCGGCGGACGACGGCGGCGCGCGGCTGGACCTTCCGGGCGGCCAGGCCATAGTTTCGGGAACCACCGGGAGCCGCCGACCTCTTGATCCGTTTCCTTCACTCGAGCGACCTGCATCTCGGCAAGCGCTTCGGCAACCTGTCCGAGGATCTGCGCGGCCGGCTGCGCGAGGCCAGGCACGGCGCGATCGGACGCCTGGCCGGGCAGGCGCGGGCGCACGGAGCGGACGTGGTCCTGCTGGCCGGCGACACGTTCGACACCGAGACGCCGACGCCCGAGATCCGCCGCCAGGCGATCGCCGAGATGGCCCACCACGCGCCGCTGCGCTTCGTGATCCTGCCCGGCAACCATGATTCGCTGCAGGCCGCGCCGCTCTGGGCGGCGCTAGGCAAGGACCTGCCGGAGAACGTGATCCTCGCCACGCAGGCCGCGCCGCTGGCGCTCGCGCCGGGCGTCGTCCTCCTGCCCGCGCCCTGCACCTCGCGCCGGCCGGGCCGCGACCTCGGCGAATGGATGGACGCGGCCGCGAC
>Ga0208243_1000652_pt1 | contig 16905 bp, 23 predicted proteins | sample Subbio2Aug_QV12A_FD_184826 | JGI IMG/M metagenome (GOLD analysis project Ga0208243, IMG submission 184826) | Serpentinite rock and fluid subsurface biosphere microbial communities from McLaughlin Reserve, California, USA - CR12Aug_QV12A (SPAdes) | ecosystem: Environmental > Terrestrial > Deep...
CATGCGCCAGTCATCAATAGTATGATTCCCTTCCGGAATGTTCACGGAGACACTTCCAATGAAACGCAGAATTTTCGCACTCGCGCTGGGTCTTGGTTTCTCGGCATTCTTCGCGCCCCGCCTCGCGCTCGCCGAAGATCATTTGACCGAGGCGATCAGCTACACCGAGGAAGCGATCGACCATGGTAAACGAGGTCACGCGGATGTGTTGGTGACGCACGCCGAAGCCGCGCTCAAGCATGCTGAAGCTGCCGAAAAGGCGATGAACAATCCGCACATTAAGGAAGGAATAATGCAGTTGAAGGCATCGATTGTGGAAGGCAAGAAAGAGAACGCCACCACCGCAATCGGACACGCCATAGAGGCGTTGACCCATTTGGAAGCGGCGCAGAAATAAGGAGCAAGACTCCCCGCCGGTTCATCCACGGTCGCGCCGTTCTCCAGCTGCTCCGCACGAAAAAGCCAGGTCGCCGCCGCCCCCGCTTGCCGGTGTCCGCCAATCTCACCGGCACGCCCTGATACCGGGCATGATCGCCGTGCTTCCGGTAAGACCCTTATAACAGGATTCCATTCGTGCAACCAGCGAGGGCGTGACCGCCGCCACGCCCCGATAATGAGAAAAAAATTTGAGCACGCGGAAAAAACCGAGAAAAAAACTGTTCAACCGAACCGCCTTTGCAGAGAGGCTGCAGTAGGCAGCGATCGACGCCGAGGGAATTCCAGCGCGAGAACTGTTGAGGCAAATCGGCGTGCTTGCTCGTTCCTTGGATCAGTGCCGGCCAATTGGGGCTGCTTCAAGCGCTTAGCAACTAACTGCCGGCCGGAGGTTTGAAACTTCGCGCCGGCAGTCGAACTCTGCAAGCTCACTTGGTCTTCAGCCATTCGTCGGGTTGGCGCCGGCCGCGTCCCGAGCCAAATATAACGCGCGCCCCGGGTCGGTCGGGGGGAGGCCTCCCGATCTGATCGTGAGTTCAGACGGGCTCATCCGCTCGGCGTGCGGGACCGCGTCAACCGCTGGGCGATTTTTCTCGAGCGCCGATCCAAATCTCTTCCGACCGGAGAGGGCTCTCCAAGCGTCGGAGGACCTATGGATAGCGTCGCTTCGATGTTGATGCTAACCTTTGCGCGCAAGCCGTTTTCCTGTCTGTCATCCGTACTGCGAAATGAGACAACGATCAAACGCCGAGTGGTTATTGGCCCTACGGGCAGGCGATCAGAATCAGGCTGTCGCGCTGGCTGAGCTGCGTGAGCTCGTGCTTGGTGCGATCATCAAATTTCTCTCGCGAAATGAAACGCCTGGAGGTTGGTCGCTCGGCCACGATTTGCATCAAACGGCGGAGGACTGCGCCCAGGAGGCCATTATCCTCATTCAGTCGAAGCTCGATCAATTTCGTGGCGAGAGCAAATTTACGACATGGGCCTATTCGATCGCGGTTCGCGTCACTCTTGGGGAGCTTCGACGACGACGCTGGCGGAAGGCGGTCGTGAATAGCGCGCGTCTTGGCGAAGATATGCCGGTCTGGCCGACCGATGCTCCAGAACCCGAGCGTAGTCTGGAACGGCGACAAGCGTGGGCTTTGTTGGTCCGCCTTATCGAGAACTCTTTGACGCCACTCCAGCGAAAAGCGCTTGTCGCTCACGCTTTTCAGTGCATGCCGCTTGATCTTGTCGCCGAGTGGCTCGGCGGCAATCGCAATAGCATATACAAGCTTATTCATGATGCACGAAAACGCCTCAAGGCCGCGCTACTTTCCGAAGGCGTTACGCATCAGGATATCATAGCTACGTTCGACTCGCCCCAGCGCAAAACTTATCTCAGCGATGATGGTAAGATTTTCCCGTCTCAGAGCGTCTCAAATGCGGTTGAGTCCGGAAGCTAGGAATGAAACAAAAGGAATTTGCCCGCCTGCTTGATACGATCTTCGCCGCCAAAAGCGGGGAAGAGATGTCGTGTACGGATTATTTCGATAGTCTACCGCGCTACGCCGAGTTGGAAGCCTCCGGCTTGGACGCCGCCGCCACCCTCCCCGAGGTTCGTCACCACATGCATCAATGTCCCGAATGCGAAGAGGTGTATCTCGGATTGCTGGCGCTTGTGCGCGCCGAAAAGGCGGCCGATCGCGGGTGAGCCGGCGCGCTCGTCCCGGGGCTTATCGATCGAGTCAGCGGCGACATTACGAATTTCGTCACGCTTTTCTTATATGATTGAATTTCCTGCGGGAGGCATTCTCCGAGCGAAAAAATCTCGCCGGTCGAGGTAAGATTCTCCGCGCCGCGGCGTCTAAGTGACGTCCGAGCCGAAAAAGTTGGCTCGCTAAGGTCGGCAACAGGGAGAACGCAAGGCATGTCAAATCTCTACGAGCGCCTCGGGGGCGAGAACGCCGTTAATGCCGCAGTTGAGCTTTTTTATCGCAAGGTTCTCGCGGACGGTCGCATCGCGCAGTTTTTTGACGGCGTCGACATCGATCAGCAAATCGCCAAACAGAAATCATTCCTGACCATGGCGTTTGGGGGTCCAAATAATTACACGGGAGCCGACATGCGCAATGCGCACAAGCGTCTCGTTGCGAAGGGTCTCAATGATTCGCATGTCGATGCGGTAATCGAAAATCTGAACTACACGCTCCGTGACCTTGGCGTGCCAGAAAAAGAGGTTAAGGAAGTCGCGGCGATTGCAAATTCCGTTCGTGATGACGTACTGAACCGTTGATCCGATGCTGAAGTTCGAGGATCGTTCGGTCGAACTCAGGCTAGGTGAAACTGTGCTTGAAGCGCTGGAGCGCGCCGGCATCGACGCGCCTTCGTCGTGCCGGTCCGGCAATTGTCAGACTTGTCTGCATCGCGCGGTCGAAGGCGTCCCTCCGCCAGAGTCGCAAGTTGGCTTGACAGAGGGTCAGAAGGCGCTCGGCTTTTTTCTGCCCTGTGTCTGTTTGCCGACGTCGCCGCTGACGATTACGCGGCCGGAGGACGTCGGAGCGCGTCGGGATGCAGTCATTCGAGCGATTGACCCGCTCGCGCCGGATGTGATCCGACTGCGTGTCGATGCAGATGATTTTGCGTATCGGCCAGGGCAGTTCCTCGAACTTGTCGCGGATGGCGATTTAAGACGTCATTACTCGCTCGCGAGCCATCCCGAGGACGATCCATTTCTCGAGATGCATATCCGACTGTATGAAAATGGCCGAATGAGCCGACGGCTGGGAGAATTCAAGCCGGGCGACCGCTTGCATGTCGCGGGTCCGTCCGGGACATGCTTTTACGAAGGCGTCCACGAGGAGCAGCGCCTGCTGCTGATCGGCGCCGGGACGGGTCTTGCGCCACTCTATGGCGTGTTGCGAGACGCTCTGAAGCGGGGCCATCTCGGTCCAATTCGTCTTTACCACGGCGCACGCAGCCGTGATGGCCTCTATCTTGATGAAGAGCTGAAAGCGCTGAGCCGGACGCGGGCGCATGTCGACTACCGACCATGCCTGCTTGATCCAAATGCTCCGGCCGGAGGAGACGTTGCGGCGACAGCCCTGCACGCAGAGCAAAACGTCAAGGACAGCGCAATTTTTCTGTGTGGCGGCGAAAATCTGGTGAAACGGCTGAAGCGTGATTTCTTCATGCGCGGAGCCAGCATGAAAGACATCCGATCGGATGCGTTCACGCCGCAGGGCTAACGTTTGGCGGATCGGTATGGGGCGAGGCAACAGCTTCAGGATTGACGTATCCGTGACGCCACGCCGCGCGCAGGTTAGCAAGAGTGTATATTCGATCCGTGCCGCCATCGGCCTAGGCGGGCGTCTTCGTGTGTGGACGGACGCGGATTCGAAGGCGCATCGAAGAGGAAGGCGCCGCGACCTGTAGGGGCGCAGAATTTCGGGAACCCCTAGGGGATGCAAGAATGACTCTAGCCCACCGCATCGCAGGCAGCGCGAGAGCCGTGGGTCAAGGGAGTTCGCCGTTTTCTTCGGCACTGCCTCCAACGTAGCTCCCATTAGGTTTCGCGACGCTGACACCAGGGATATAGCCCAACTGCTCATCCAAGGCGGCGAGGGTCCGGAAGGCCGAATCTAGCTCCGCGGTCGCTTCGCTCAAGGCGATGCGGATTTCAGTCAGCCTGCAAATGGCGGCCTGGTCGGCAGCGACGATTTCGGGTCTCACGCGCACAGCCACTTCCTTGGCCTTCGCGATTTCCAAGCGATTGAGCCTTGTAAAAACGTCCTGGCGCGCCGCCGCCGCCTCCTGTTCCAGCGCCTCGGCCCTGGCATATGCTTCGCGATAGCGCTGCAGCGTCCCGACGGCTTTTTTCTCAAGATCCGCCTTCTCGCTCATGCTCTCGTCCCAGGCCATTGGTTCGATGATTTAGACGGAGTTCGGCTGAAGAAACTTTTAACGGCTTCGAGCCGCGCATCTAGTTAAGTCGAATATCCCAACTGGGATAATTCCAAAACCGCATTATCGGATTAGCTCGCTCTCGTCGAGCCCCGTCCACATCGATGTCCAAGACGCTTCGATCGCCTCGCCAGCGCTCGCTGAGATCGTAGCGAAGACGCCGATTATGCCCCGAGCAATTCTCGGGGCTCGGGCCGTCCATCCGGACCAACGATAACTTCAAAATGTTCGGCGCAGATCTCACTTTGTGTGTCGTAAATCTCTGCGACATAGATGATCATCGGCGCTGGCCAGTCCACGCGCGTCGGCCGCTCGGTGAGCGTGAATATCGCGTCATCGACTTCGAAAAGTTCTGAGCTGTTGCATGGGTCCATGACGTCTTCGACGCCCTCAAGATAAGAACTGGCGAGCGATCTTGACCAGTGATATCGGAGGATTAGCGAATGCGATACTTCGTGGTGGAGGTGATCGATTTCATCGACAACGCACCCACGGATTGCCGCCATGGCGCTCGGATCAAGCGTGTAAGCGATATGTTGGAGCGTTTGCGGGTCCTTTTGGCGCGCTCCTTTGGCGGCCTTCCGCGAAACTCGGAAAATTCGTGGGAAGTACAGGCGCAACGACGGACACCAGACGCGTCCATGGTCAGTCCTTCTCTTTCGCAAACTCACATTGTGCCGCATCAAACCAAATGTCCGGTCGTCTCGTGCTCTGAGCGCGTGATCGGTATGCTACAGGAAGCGCTGCAAGCGTTGCGAATTGTTAAGGCGATAATTCGGCAATTGTTCGATGCCAGGCCCCTAAGGCGGCGCGCCTGCGGCTACGTGTTCGAAGCTGTGGAACAAATCTGCGGTCGAACGCGATTGTCGACATGCGTGGACGCCCGTCGTGCTGATGAGCGACATGCGGCTCAAATTGAAATTCTGGGAGTACGCTTCACCGGCAACGCATTCCGTCGAGATTTGTTGAGCCGTGGCGATCGCATTGCAGCGGTACTTTCGCAAGCGCCGTTGCCGCAGAAGAGCGTTCGCCCTCACATGGCGCTCGACCGAATTTTTGCGCGGCTGCTTCTCATTGGCGCTTCTTTAAGAGCGATGCGCGCGCTCCAGGCTCGGCCGAGCTGCGCCGCCGGCTGTACGATCGCGAACTCGACCACGATCGTCGCGGCGGCGATCGCGGCCAGAGCGCCAAAGACAGCAGGCGTTACACCGATCTTGGCGGCAAATGATTCCGCCGCGACGCCGATCAGCGGCAGGTGGACGAGATAGACCGAAAACGACACCCGGCCGGCCCTACGAACGGCATTGCCGACAGGGCCCGCGATGGGCGGGCCTTTAAGGCGTCCCAGAACAACGCCGGCGCTGATCAGCGCGACCAGCGCCCACGCCAACCCCGAGAAGGGGCCAATTGCAATTCGCGCCATCATGGACGCGACCAGACTCCACCATGCAGCCACTCCAGCGGTCACCGGCGGCGCCTTCACCAGCCAGGTGGCGCGCCGCCGCACCTCGCTGGCGAGCGCCGCGCCAAGCAAAAGCGCTTCCGGGCGCAGCGCCCAGAGCAGGGAGCCGTGCGGGTGGGGAATAAGCGCGAGAAGCAGAATGGCTGTGATAACCACGTAGAGCGGCGCGCGCGCTCGCGCTAGCAGAAGCGCTGGCGCCAGGAAATAGAATTGTGCTTCGCTCGCCAGCGACCAGAAGTGAGATGTCGCGAGCGCGTCGCCGCAGCGGGCGTCGATCTCACATCGCGCCCAATGGACGTTGGCAACGAACGCCGACGCCGCCCAAAAGTCGTTGGCGCTCGACGCTGGGGGTTCAAGATCGGCCAGCGCGATCACTGCGAGGATCGTCCACGCCGGAAGCGCGACCCGGGTCACCCGGCGCGCATAGAAGGCCCCGACAACTCGCGTGAAAGTGTTGGCCGATTCTGCCAGATCGGCGAGATTCTGGAAGATCAGGAAACCTGAAATCACAAAGAACAGATCGACGCCGACGCTGAGATCAGGAAGGTTGAGCCAGAACGCGACGATCGATTGCGAGCCGAAGGCGAGCGCGAAATGCGACAGCATCACAGCGCCGATCGCCAAAGCCCGCAATTCATCGAGCGTATCAATCCGTTCCTTCAAACGGCCGTGTCCCTTCTCAGCTTGATCGTGCCGCGTTTGGGCCGAGCCCTGATCGACCGAGCATCCTCGCATCGGCGCCGGCGGCGCCTTTCCTCTTGACCGACCTTGCGGCGGCGTCGAGGCAAAGGGTTCGTGTTTGACTTCCCGCAGGCTGAGCGCACGAAGCCTGCCGCTGCGCGCGGCTTTATGTTAATGCCAAAATCCCTGTTCGAGACAATCACATTATCGCCATGCTTCTAATAAAATGCTAACCGGCGCGCGGCATTTCCGTCGTGGAAATCGGACGATGATCAGTTCGCATGATTGGAGAGACGCAATGAGAACAACCAATCTTTTCATCCTACGAGGCTATGTTGGGCAAGAGCCCAAGGGGTTCGATGATGGCAAAATCGCCAAGATCAGCGTGGCGACGAACCGGAGTTGGACCGACAAGAAATCGCGCGAGCGCATTGAGAAGACCGACTGGGTTACGGTCACCGTCTTGAATGAGCGCGACTCGGCTTTCGTGTTGAAGAATGTCAGGAAGGGCGCGCCGATCTACGCCGAATGTCGCGTTGCTGAAACATCCTATGAGAAGGACGGCAAGACGATTTACGGCGTGGACGTCGTCGCCAACGTTTTCGACCTCTTAAGCCGGACTGATGGGGGTGAAGAAAACGCCGCGTAATCAGCTGCGGCCGACACGTCGGGCATCCAGGCGACCTCAAAACGGGAAGGCTTGGAGATTGCGTTGCGCGCCATGAACCATTCCGTTGAGGACGGTCGCACAGCGGCTGCAAAGCACCAGACCTTCGAGAAGAGTATCGAACAAGGCGTCGTTGATATCTTTCGCCAAACGCTTGCTGTTCAGGTGAAAAGCCGGCATTGATCGTTGTTTAATTTTCGTAATTCACGTGCGACGAGATACGCCTGCATGATTGTGTGCGCGAATTCAAGCACTATCCGTGTTGGCTCGGCTACGGCGCCGATCACAGCGCCCGCCTGTCGGGCTCGCACTGGCCTCGTGTCGGCGCGCGGCGCGCCGTCGCTATGCTCACTCGGACCAGAGGTCGCAATTTTCCGAAAGGCGGGCCGGGTAATAGCCCTTTGGCGTCTCTACGCTCGCATCGGGGACTATGGCCATTCATGCGCTCGCGTAGATTTCCGGCCGGGACGAGACCAACACCCATTCCGCTTTTCGCTCCCTGTCACGTGAACCTCCCCTCGCGACCACCAAGTCGGTCGCGCTATCCATCCTGGCGCTCTGTCGCGGTTCGATTACTGTACGCGACAGGAGCCGCGTGTCGTTCGCACAGCTTGCCCCGATCGCTCGCCAGCCGCTGCATAGCGTCGCGACGCGTGGCTGCGCTTGTCGCTCCGCGCACCCTGAATGCCGCCACATATCGGCGCTATCGGCTACCTTGCGGCTGTAGCCTTACGATGAGCGATCAAAGCATAGGCTGCGCTTTAACGGAGGCCAACCGTGATCCCCAATCAGTCCAACACGGTCGCAGAGGTAGCGCCGACGACGCTCGAGCTGACCGACTACGATCTCTCGCATATGATCGTATATCTCCGCCTGCTCGATGCGGCGCGCGATGGCGCCGGCTGGGAGGAGGCGAGCCGGATCGTCCTCAACATTGATCCCGACGTCGACCGTGAACGTGCGCGGCGCGTCTATCACAGCCATTATGCCCGCGCACGATGGATGACGCAGCAGGGCTATAAGGAGCTGCTGAAAATGCCGAATTCGTGACGACAATTGGGATGCGCCCCGGGGCTAACGCTTCACCCGCTTTTTCGCAGGCTCGGCGCGCGGCGCATCCCAGTAGAAGCTTCGGCCGCCGAGCGCTCCCGTGAAGCGTTCGCCATCGCCGTAAAGTGTAAAAACAACAGTCGTGTTGGGCACCACCAGTTCGAGGCGACGTTGCTCCCGATCATAGCGTATGACGCGCGCCGTCATCGTTTCACCTTCTCTATCGGCGTCCGCTAAAACAATCTCGTTCATCGCAACACCATGCATAAGATCGACCAATATTTGGATAGCCGCCTGCCCCCGCGTCGCGGACAAAGCGCAACGTCGCCCATTCTTCGATTGCGCGCAACAGGCGCATCCCGCGGCGACATGGCTTCGTCTCTTACTCGCTTCCTTACGCTTCGGATGTGCACGCGCCCAAGCCGCGTCGACTGTTTGCGCGGCGTAGGGGCCGTCACTCAATAGGCGCCGGGCTTCTCATAATCAGCCCATTTGAACGACGCGTCATGGCATTATTGATACGGCCACGCGGGATCGATCATGGCCAAGCCAATTCTCGGCATTGCGCGATGGTGTGAGAACGAAGAGGCCCGAGGCTCGGCGGACAATTCGACTGACCTGATTGTGTGTCGAACTTTGCACAGATCTCTCTTGCCATGTCGGGCCTTCGCCCGTTGCTCTTTACTGGCTTGTCTAGCGCCGGCGGAGCCACGTCGGCGCCTGCGCCGAAGAATTTTCCCCTTGCCGCTATGCGGCAATTCCTCGCGCATGGGCGCTGCGCGCCCTTTCAAAATTCTCCGTCGCGGCCGGCGCGCAGCGCTTTGCTTGCCCGCTGCAGCCTTACGGCCTTGCGGCTCTGTGGTCTCCTTACCCCGGCGCTTTCAGACCGCCATCGCATCGGGCCGAGGCCCAACGATAGGAGAGAGAAATGTCGCAGCTCAACACGCACATTCAGGTCGGTCGGGTCGGTCAGCTCAAGGAAGTCGGCGCCAATCTCGTTATCACCGTCTGCTCGAACAACCCCTATAAGAACGGCAATGGCGAGTGGATCGACAATCCCGAGTGGATCGAACATACGATCTTTGCCCGGCAGGACTCGCGCATCAAATGGGCGCGCGAAAAACTCGAATCCGGCGACCTGGTTCAAGTGACGTCGCGCCCGAAGCAGACCGAATGGAAAGCGGCTAATGGCGAGCGCCGGTTCGGCTACACTTTCGCGGTAGAGGATATTCAGCACCTTGCCGACAAGCCGGCGAAGAAGACGGAAGCGCCCGCCGCGAAGCCGCAGGGCAAGAAGTCCCGCTGAAACGCGATCGAGGGGCCGCGCGCGGCCCCTCGATCACATGCAGACTAATTTACAACTTCAGATTGCTCGTCGGGGCGATCAGCAGACGGCGCCCAAGCCTGGCGCGCATTGATCGGCGCGGCGATCTGCTCGCCGCAAGAGACTCTGTCGGCATCAGCTTGGCGCGGCGTGTCGCCACCTTGATCACGAAAAAGGCTAACGCGCCGCTGATCGCTCAAATACATTCATCATCGGGCCTCTTCTTCGCCAGCCGCGCTTCTTTGCCAGGCAGTTTGCGCGAAACGGACGAGATCCATTTCTCCTTGGCCATAAATTTGCGCGAGTCCGCTTTCATCGCAGAGCAGCCCAATGTCGGCGGCCTCGGCGCAACGCATGATTTCAGGCGCCAACTCCTTTGGAAGAAAAAAGGCAACGTAAGGATAGCGCGCTGAGTGGCATCCGCCAAAAGCGCCTGCGTTGCAGCTGGACACAGGGACTGAGCCGTAGGCCGAAATCGCGATTGTCGCGGAGGCGACCCCGACATCCAGCCCCCAGAGTGCGGGTTCGTCGTCGAATGCGGTCGCGCGCTCCTCTTCGAAGGCCGACATTTCCGCTTCGACGTCATCCGCCATCTTCAGGCGGTCAATCACTTTCGTCTCGATATCGAGGGCTGTGCTAACGACGCCCCAGCCGCAGCCCCGCAGATCGCAGTAGGAGCGATTGCCTGCGAGCGCGCCCTCCTCTTCCGCTTGATCGAGCTCCTCGGGCGATATGTCGGCCAAGTCCGCGACATTGAGGTGGCGATGGATCTTTACGGGGAACGAGCGCGGAGCCCAACGCATGGAGGTCACCTGGAAACGAGAAAATTTAAAGTGAGATGGGCTCGATATGCTATCTCGTCGGTTCGGAACATATATAGAACATGCTGGACATGGCGCCAAAAAGGCGCCAGCTTCGCTGCATGCTCGATTCTTCAAAAAATCAGGCGATTCGTCCGCTGGATCGCATCAATCTTCGGTTGTCACCCGAGACCTTCGAGGCGATCGATCAAGCGCGGAGCGCGCGTCCCGGCAATGTCTCCAGAAACACCTGGATTGCCGAGGCCATCAAGGAAAAGCTCGAACGGGACGATGCTCTGGTCGACGACCAAGCCATTGAGCGGAAGCGTCATGCCTAATTTTTATGAGTTTTTTGCCGGTGGCGGGATGGCCCGGGCAGGGCTTGGGTCCGATTGGACATGTCTGTTCGCGAATGATTTCGATCACAAAAAAGGTCTCGCCTATCAAGCCAACTGGGGTACGGGCGGAGAACTCAAGGTCGGCGATGTTCGCCAGGTCACCGTGGATGAGCTGTCAGGATACGCCGACCTGATTTGGGGGTCGTTTCCCTGCCAGGATTTATCATTGGCCGGAGGCGGAGCCGGGTTGAAGGGAGAGCGCTCTGGAACCTTCTATCCGTTCTGGGATGTCATCACGGGGCTGATCGACGACAATCGCGCGCCGAAGATTATCGCGATCGAGAATGTTTGCGGCACGCTGACCTCCCACGGCGGACGAGATTTCGAAGCGATCTGCAAGACCTTTGGCGAAGCCGGATATCGATACGGCGCCTTGATCATCAACGCCTCTCTGTTCGTGCCGCAATCCCGGCCACGATTGTTTGTGATCGGCGTAAGAGACGATGTGACGATAGACCCGTCGCTCCTGTCGCCGGAGCCAATCGAGCCATTTCATACGCTGGGATTGCGCAGAGCCGTTGACGGCGTTTCCTCCCGCGCCCGGAAGAACATGCTGTGGTGGAATTTACCGACGCCGCCGCGTCGCAAGAACTCTTTCGCCGATATCATCGAAGAAAATCCTTCGAGCGTCGACTGGCATACCGCCGCTGAAACCAAGCAAATTTTGGCGATGATGTCGCCTGTCAACAAGGCGAAGGTTGAAGCCGCCAAGCGTTCGGGGCGTCGGATGGTGGGCGGGGTCTATAAGCGCACCCGCCTCGACGAAAATGGCGTCAAGGTCCAACGGGCGGAAATTCGGTTTGACGATATCTTGGGATGTCTGCGGACGCCCGCAGGCGGTTCAAGCCGCCAGACGATCGTCGTCGTCGATGGAAACAAGATTCGTTCGCGCCTGATTTCGTCGCGGGAGACCGCCCGATTAATGGGACTTGATGACGCGTATAAGCTGCCAAAAAATTACAACGAGGCTTACCATTTGACGGGCGACGGCGTCGCTGTCGATGTCGTTCGGCATTTAGCGCGCTATCTGCTTGAACCGCTTCTCGACGTGTGCGCTCCGGCGGAGAAGGCCGCGTGAGCGTTATTCCTTGCGAGCAGGACCCAAGCGTGCGCCAGCAGATCGCAGAATTTGCTGAAGTGCTCAAGACCCAAGCGCATAAACTCGGCGACCACGGGCTTGCGGAAAAAGACTTCTACGCCTCGCCGATTTTCCGCGGCGCTATTCAACAGGTGCGCGGAGAGTTTGCCGCAGCGATGCGAGGTAAGCGGGAGTTCGTCCAGCATGTTCTCAATCACATGGAGGACCGAGGCTTCATCGCGGGCTGGGACCGCGCCAAGCGCGGCGTGTTGCATGACTATGTTGTGACGCTACCAAGCAGACGAACGGCAATCATCGACCTGAAAGGCTGTTTGGATGGCGACAACTCGAAAATTTTCGAGCGCCCGGAAGGCGCAGATGAATTTATCATTTGGAGCCTGTGCACCAATGTCGGCGCCGACCCGCGGCGCAACGCCTGGTCCGGGGTTCATACGCGCATAAGCGCTCAGATCATCGCGCGCAATCAGCGCGTCGATGGCCTCGTCATCTGGGATATGGTGTGTGGAACGATCGGACGCGCCTGTCCGAAGCTGTTGGGTGAGAGCGATGCCAGAACGACAGTGATCGGTCCTTTCTGTGCGCCGCCGCCGTGCATCTATCTTTTCCCGTCTTCCATACCCTCTGCTGAGGCGCCGAAAGTCGGCGCGCAATCACTGCTGACCGTCGAACTCCTCGCTGCATTCCATTCCTGCTTTGGAGGTCGCGATAACGAGATTAATCATGTCAGCTTCGAAATCGCCTCGCTCGGCGATGAGACGATGCGGCGCACGACGATCGAACGAGGAGGCGTGGTGGAGCATTCCTCCGACATGACGGCGATCCGACATGCCTAATCCGAACGAGCCCGCTCCTCGTCGCGATCCCGATTTCATAAACTTTCCACCGTTCGAGACTGAGGATCTGCGAGCCAATCTGGCGAGGTTTCTGGATACATCGTTCGAAGAGGCCGTGGGGCAGACTCGCCGTGTCGGGAATTACAAATGGGGCGTCTACGCCTTCTTCGATTATGACGGCGAACCGATCTATGTTGGGCAGACGAATGAGATGCTACGCACGCGCATTCGTCGTCACCTGACCAATCAACGCACTGATGCTGTTGCCATGTCAGTGCTTGACCCGTTCGAAGTGCTCGAAATCGAGGTCTGGCCGCTGCCACAATATCAGGAGACAAGTGGCAAGGATGCTGACGCGCGCAAGCACCTGGATGCTTTGGAGCGATTGATCACGCAGCGCGCGGTTGATCGGTCAGAGTTCAAAGCGATCCTGAACGAGAAGGATCCACCGCCTGGGTCGCTCGTCGTCGAAGCGCCCCGATCTTTGCGCGCGAGAATCGTTTCCGATCGCGTTTACGAGCTCCGATCACATCCCGATTTTCGGATCGCTCGAAGAGCGCTCATTATTTCGCGGCTTGCTCAGGTGATCTCCGAGCGAAAGGTCCAGGGTGGATTACGACGCGTATTGCTGACACAGGCCTTGCGTCTTCAGTGGTTGGCGTCGCGTCGCTATGACGCGCTGGGTGGCGCTGCGTCGGTTGAGCAAGAAGGCGATGAAGATGGTTGACCGCGTGCAGCGAAAATATTTTGGATTTCGGTGACAAATTGGAGCCGTCGTCCTGACTTGCCGCTCCCACAACACGCCTGCCATTGTGACTTCGTCGTGTGGAGGCGGGTCGGGATCTGCTCGTCAAAGGATACGTCAATGGATTGGCGAGGACAACAAAACCGAGAAGACGACGAGGAAGCGCGCTGGCGGCAGCTTCCATTCCGCGAGCGCTATAACTGGCGGGTTGTATTCACATCGATCGGCTCGGCCATCGTCGTCCTCATTTTTATCATCTGGAGCCAGTGGCAGTGATCCACCGGCGCTGGTTTCGGATCGTTGTTGGCGCTTCCCTCCTCTGCGGCATCGGCTTCTTGCCCGTGCGCGCCGGCGATGTGGAAATCCACTACGCGCCTGATGAAAACCTTGAGCGCATCGACGTCGACCTGATCCGCTTGGCGCGCGCGAAGATCGACATGGCGGTCTACTCGCTCACGGACTGGGCCGTCGTCGACGCGTTGATCGAGGCGCGCCGGCGCGGGGTCGCCCTCCGCATCGTCCTAGACCCAGGCCAGCAGCACGCGCTCGACCGGCTTCGCTCCATTGCCGACGATGTCCGGATGAAACCGGCGGGCGCATACATGCACCTGAAGTCCTATGCCGTCGATGGGCGCCTTCTTCGGTCGGGATCGGCCAACCTGTCGGCCTCCGGGCTCAGGCAGCAGGATAATGATCTCGTCGTTCTACACGACCCGTCTGCGGCGAAGTCCTTCGAGGCGCGCTTCCAGCAGCTATGGAATGTTTCCCGGCCGCTTCCCAACTCTGCCGCTTACGCCGAGCCGGCGTCAAAGGACGCGCCGACGCCGTCCAAGGACTGCGCCATCAAGGGCAACGTCAACCGCAAGGGCAAGAAAATCTTCCACGTACCCGGCAGTCGCGACTACGCCCGCGTCACCATCACGGGCGCCGAAGAACGTATGTTCTGCTCCGTGGCGGAAGCGACAGCGGCAGGCTGGAGGCCGGCGGCGGGAAAATAGCGACGGTGTACGGACTGGCCTCGGTCATCATCCCTGTCGAGTTCGCATCCCTGCAACCCGTTGTCGATGACAGCCGGGGCGCCTCTTACGGCGCCAGCGCGCGCCCAATCGCGATTCCGGTGACGACGAGGGCCGCGCCAACCGCCATCCCATAGGCGAGCCACTGCGTCGCCTGCCGTCGCGCCACGTCTCGCGCGACGTCTTGCGCCGCGAGCGCGACGGCGCGGGCGAGGTCGGCCTTGGCCTGTTCGACCCCGGCGCGCATTTGCGCGTCCGCCGTCTCGCGCGTGCGCGTCATGATGGCCGCCGCCTCGGTGGCAATCGCCTTCGGGAACTGGCGATAGAGGCTGTCGTAATATTGAAGCGCGAAGATGACGAGCCACAGCGCGTCATTGTCGCGAAGCCCGAGAACTTCCTTCACACGACGAAGCTGTCGGCGTTCTGTTTCCGTCGCCGTCCGGCCGATCAGCTTTTCAAAGCCGGTCGCGTCGTGGGCTTCCATGCCATCAGCCATTCGGCACGACCGCCGAAAAGACGCTATCGACCTGCGCGAGCCAACGTTTCAATTCGGCGCGATTGCCGATCGGCATATCGGCGAGCGCCTTTCGAATGCTGAGGCGCTTGCTGTAGAGGTCATCGCTCACACGGTCCGCCATATCTGGAAAGAGGATGCTCTTGCCGCCCCTCCCCTCGATCGCTTTGCGCGTCTTCGAGCCGTTATAGAGCTCGAACTTCTCATCCGCGCCGAAGTAGCCGTTCTTGACGACGTGAACGGTCGAATTGGGGATCGCTTCGAGAAAATCCTGCAATAGCTCCAAGGAGTCCCGTTGACGATTGACGACCCACAAGGTCACCAGGCGCCGCTTCAGTTCATCGAGGGTGCCGCTCAGCGTGACGCCGTAGGCCCCTACCCCCTGGTTGTTGCGCGCCGCCGTATTGACGATAACGGTCTTGTCCGCGTTTTCGTCACAGAGATTGACGAGCCGAATCCAGCCGTCGGCATCGTCCAGATTGACACCCTCGCACGGGATCTCTTTCTCATAGTTCTGCATGACGTCAGGATTTGACGTGTCGGCATCGACCACGACAACCGCCTCGCCGCGCGCCGTGAGAAAATGGATGAGCGCCATTGTCACCATGGACTTGCCGACACCGCCCTTGCTGCCGCCGATCATGTAAATCGCCTTATCCATTCGCCGATCTCCTAGATTTCATCGCGGTCGCGACGCACGCGGAAGGACGACGCGCGCGGCACAGGTTCAGACTCGATGGTCCCGGTGGATACGGGCCTTGTAATTTCCGATGACGTAGGCACCCGCATTTTCCCATTCGCGCGGAAGGGATGGCTTCCCCGCTTAGAGCCGCGCCGGGCCTTTTGTTCGGCAAGCTGTCTCAGCACCCGAAATAGCGAGGGAGCCGAAATCATAATGCCCTGCTCTCTGAGGTAATCGAGAAGTTGAGCATTCGTCAGTCCGCGGCCTTTCGCCTTCATCAAAGGCCCATAGATCGCGCCAATTTGTTCGCGCAGCGTGAGCCGACGGTTCGGCTTCAGCGCGTTAATCCCCTCCTTCAGACGCTGCAGGTCCTCACCGGTGAGCTTCATGCGAGCCTCTAATAAAATGGCAACTATTTAGACCCACTCCCTTCCTTACGCAAGACCTTTATGACAACGATGCGAGAGCATCTTGGAGATCGAGCTAATATGCGCCTGATGCGACGGTGAGAATTTTATGCGAGTCCGCTGGGTCTCTGTGTGAGACGCTTTCGATGTTGATCTAAGAGCCTCGTGAGACTCTCTTGATAGTGCGCTGAGAGTGTTCCGAGACTGCTTTGAAAACCGCACAAAGCCTCGAAAAACGTTGAGAAAATGAGGGTTTTGCCGTATACAAAGCGAAGAGTGGTGATGAGTGGCAGGATAGGGATTTTGTGAAACAAAATCTGTATGTGCGCTCGCCGCGCCGGCCATGTTCGCGTCCGGCAGTTTGCCAAAGGCAAACCGGACGCTAAGGACGATCGACGAATGGCGGACAAGCGACATTACGATCGGCGCAAGACGCGATTTATCGGTTTCCGCGTCGATGAGACGGAGGCGGCGGCGTTTCTGTCATTCTGCGAAGCGAGGAATCTGACGACAACAGAAGCGCTGCGTCGCATGGTTCGCGCGGCCAGCGACATGGGGCCGACGTTTGACGGCGAAGGACGCGTCGAAGTCGTCGAATTGACGCGACAGCTGCGCGCGATCGGCGTTAATCTCAATCAAGCCGTTCATCATATGAACGCGGGCAACGCTTTCCCGGGAGAGAATGTGCGCGCGTGGCTTATCGAAGCGCATGGGATCATGCGGACGCTCGACGCGCTCTACGCGTCATTGACGTATCGAGCGCGGAGACGCGCCGAGACGGCGATCGAGAAGGACTGCGCCTCATGACGACTCTCGCGGCGCTTGATCTTTCGATTCTGACGGAAGGCTT
>Ga0208243_1000653_pt1 | contig 16857 bp, 13 predicted proteins | sample Subbio2Aug_QV12A_FD_184826 | JGI IMG/M metagenome (GOLD analysis project Ga0208243, IMG submission 184826) | Serpentinite rock and fluid subsurface biosphere microbial communities from McLaughlin Reserve, California, USA - CR12Aug_QV12A (SPAdes) | ecosystem: Environmental > Terrestrial > Deep...
TATGATTCATAAATAATTACATTTGAATAATTTTGCAATTTCTCAAAAATCCATGATACAAATTTCTTAAGTGAAAAACAATGACGAACACTGCGGCTAACAGCACCTTAACGCTTCGCTTCGGCACAAGGCCTCGCTCGGTCTGCGACACATAGGCTTCTGGCACTCCCCTTGCCTGCGCAAGTGTCGTGACCAGTCCCTAACGTCCCGTTCGGGACTCAGGGCCAGCCTACGTCGTTAAGGCTAGTTCGTTAATTGCAATTAGTTGATCTAAAGAAGAAAACGCGCAAATTTTTTTAAGAAGGTTTTGTCGATTAAAGTGCAGAAAGAGAACAATTTAAGCTTTGCTCTCTTTGAAAGTTCTGTTTGCAATTTATGATTTTAAGATTTAAGAGAAAATTTGCGCTCGATTGTAGGACCCTTGCGACTAAACTTTCATACTATATTAACTAACTGCAATTAACATCGCCTTAACGCTCTCTCGGGCGCTTGTCCACTTCGACTCAGATTCCTGATGAAATCTGATTCTCGTGGGGCCCTCCCTCGGCCTAAAGGCACATTCCGTGTCGCGCTAACGCCTCCTACTGAGGCTCAGCTACACGGAACGTCGTTAAGGCTGGTTCGTTATGCGTAATAGACATAAATTTCTTCTATAAAAAATAAACTTAAAAATATTTTAAGCCTCAAGGAAATAGAAAATGGATAATTACTTTCAAAAGCAATCTGAAGCTAAAAAGCTTCTACAATCGGTGCAAGGGATAACAAATTTCGATGCAGTAGCAACATGGGATTCAAATGCATCTGACCAAATAAAAATCTTACTTGAATCTAATATAGTTTTAAATAATCAATTAAGTGACCTAAATAAACAATTAATAAAAGCTAAAAATGATTATCAATCAATTCCATTTTTTAAACGCTTGTTTACATCTAAATTTCCTATAAGAACAATAGAAAATCAAATTAGTGTAAGTAAATCCCATATTAGTGAAAATACTTCACTTGCTGAACAGCTTCAGGAGTGGATAGACAAAACTCCTGATGACATTTCACAAGCAAAAGCATTACTAGTTGAACTTAAACAAATAAAAAAAGAATTAACAATTTTAAAGAAGGAAATTTCTGCAGCGATCAGATCCACTAATCAACAAGCAAGGGCAAAAAATTCAAAAATAGCAAATCAATATTTCACAAACTCAAAATATAAGCAAATTCAAAGAATAGGTGTACGAGCAGAAAAAGAAAGTGCCTTGCGTATGCATGAAAGTGAAAAAGAAGTGGTCGAAAGCCAAATCATTGAAGTCGAAAAAATGATACTTTGGATCGAAAGAATTAAAAATTCTTAAACAATGTCTACTACGCATAACAGCGCCTTAACGCTTCACTTCGGGACTTACGCCCTCGTTCGGTCTGCGACACATTCCTCTCCGTCACGCTTCTTGCTCCGCAAGAAGACGCGCCGACGCTAACGCCTGCTCCGCAGGCTCAGCTACGAGGAACGTCGTTAAGTCTAGTTCGTTATGCGCTATTTATTAAAAAATTGTAGAATTTAAAAAATGATATTGGAATTTTTTAAATAAACTTCTAACTTTTGCTCTTCAGCATTCTGAAATTATTTTGACGTAAAGAAAAGGAAATACAAGACTTAACTATGTTTACAAAGGATGAATCAAGAAAGAATATTCAAAATTTAACTGAAAATTTTGCTCAGAAATTAAATTTCATTAAAGTCTCCGGTGAATATAAAGAAGCACAAATTGAAGATGAATTTATTAAGCCACTATTCAAATATTTAAATTGGAATATCTCCAATGAGGGAATACAGCACCCTTCGCAACGAGAATTTATCGTTCAAGCAAGAGGAAAAAATGGAAAGGAACCAGATTACCTTTTACAATTAGATAATACTCCTTTATTTTACATAGAGGCAAAACATTCGAAATACGATTTACAAAAAAGAACAGACTATATTTGGCAGGCTTATAGCTACGCTTATTCAACACAGACAAAAGCTAAATTTGAAAAAGTTGACTTTGCACTATTAACAGATTTTGAAGAATTTCGCTTCTTTGATTGTACTTTTGCTGCGAAAAATCACACGACACTAAACAATTATTGCGTCTTGGACTGGACATTCGATGATTACATTTCGAATTTTGATAAACTTTGGAACTTTTTTGAAAGAGAAAATGTTCGTAAAGGTAGCTTATCCAGTTTATATATAAATGAAAAGAAAATAAAAGAAAATCGAATTCCTCCTGACCAGGCATTTCTAAAGGATTTAGACGATGAACATAATGGCTGGCGAATAAAACTCGCTAAAGACATTAAAAAATATCAGCCTAACTTTACTGCTGAATTCATCACCCAATCTGTTCAATTGATTCTGGACCGTTTTATTTTTATTAAGGTATTATCTGACAGGGAGATAGAAGCAGATATAATACAGAATTTAGTTAACAAAATAATAAAAGTTAAAGATAAAGAGGAAGGTGTCGTTTATGATGAATGTCGAGAAATTTTTGATGAACTAGACAGGACTTATAACGGAAGCATTTTTGCAAAACGTTCCGAACTAGATTCAGTTAAGGTTAGCAATAAAATATTGTTAGAAATTCTAAAGGACTTACTTCCAGAAAATTCAAGATATAATTTTAAAGTTATTCCAATCGAAATACTTGGAACTATTTACGAACAATTTCTAGGTAAGGTCGTTGTCACAACTGATAAACGTGCGAGCATTGACTATAAACCAGAGGTAAGGAAAGCTGGAGGAGTTTACTATACTCCTGATTATATTGTAAATTACATTGTAAACGAGACAGTTGGGGAAAAATTAAAGGAATGCAAGAAATTTGAAGATTTATTAAAAATTAAAATATGTGATCCTGCTTGCGGATCTGGTTCTTTTTTAATCGCTGCCTTTGATAAACTTATTCATTGGACTATTTTATACTATGAATCAAAGATTTCCATAGAAAACAATTTAACTGAATTAAAAGGAATATCTAAGGATGAACGTAAACTAGTTTATTTAGATTCTGACGGTTTAGTCCGGTTAACTTCGAAAATAAAAAGAGAAATCTTGTTATCATGTATCTTTGGAGTCGATATAGACGCCCAAGCAGTAGAGGTAACGAAAATGAGTCTATCGCTTAAAGCTTTAGAAAATACAAATCATTATGAGGTACATAACGAGCGAACACTTTTCCACACTACTATCTTACCATCACTCGAAGGAAACATCAAATGCGGCAATAGTTTAGTTGGAACAGATATTTATGATGGAAAACTTCAACTTGACACAGAAGTTGAAAAAATTTTAAAACCATTCTCATGGGAAAACGAATTCAAATTCATTAAAAATAACACCGGATTCGATGTGGTCATTGGTAATCCACCTTATATTCGAGTGCAACAATTAGATTATATTTTTACTGATTATTCAAAGGAAAAATATTCTGTCGCGTGGCGACGGGTAGATATATCAATCATGTTTATTGAATTAGCAAATCGAATTCTTAATCCAAAGGGAATAAATGCATTTATAACATCGAATCAATTTTTGATTACGGAATACGGAAGACAAGCTCGAAAATTTCTATTGGAAAAAGCCAGAATAATTCAAATAGTTGACTTTGGAGATTTACCAATTTTCAAAGATGCTCTAACATACGTTAGCATATTTATACTTGGTCGTGGTAAAACAGAATCTTTTGATTATCTTAAGGTAAAATCGTTAGACCAAAAAATAAGTGAAACTCCTAAAACGCAAATACAAGGGGAAACTCTTAATGAGGATTCTTTTATTCTAGGAGACTCGTCAAAACAAGCCCTTCTGTCTAAATTGGTAAAGGAAAATTCACCGTTATCTAACTATGCAAAATGTTGGGCCGGCTTATTTACAGGAAAAGATGACATCTTGATGTTCGATGAATCTGAACTTAACACTCTCCCATTTGAACGAAACATCTTATTACCAGTAATAAGAGCTCAAGATTGTTCAAAATATGGCTACTCAACAGCATCCAAATATGTCATTTATCCATATAAAGAAGTAAATAACCGAACTGTTTTACTTGAAGAGAAAGAATTATCTAATCTTTATCCAAAAGCATATCAATACTTAAAAGAAAATAAAACTATTTTAAATACTAGAAAAGATTCAAGAAAGGAATTTTCAGAAAATAAATCATGGTATTCCTTAACTCGCTTTGGAAGATATGCAATATTCAAAAAACCTAAAATAGTCTCACCAGGAGAAGTAAAGAAGAATAAATTTGCCCTAGATGAGAGTGGTTCTGGGTTTAGTTGTGCGAGAGTTTTTTCCATTACTACTGAAAATGACAATCTAAAATTACCTTGTTTACTAGGCATTTTAAATTCGAAAGTAGTAGAATTCTATTTACATTCCGTTTCGCCTTTAAAGCAAGGTGGCTATTATTCATATTCTTCAAAGTTTATCGATTCTGTTCCTATACCTAAAGTATTAATTGACGAAACCAATATTCAAACAAAAGAGTTATTGAATCTGACTCAAAATATTCTGATTGAAAACAAAAAATTATTAAATGTTCAACTAGAATCAGAAAGAAATAGCCTAAAAAGAAAAATTGAACATTTAGAAGGTAAAATCAATGATTTAGTTTACCAAATCTACAATTTAAATGTAGATGATATCAAAATAATTAATTCAGAAAATTAAGAAACTATTTTTATCAAATAATAAACAGCGCATAACAGCGACTTACCGCTACGCTTCGGCACGAGGCCTCGCTCGGGCTACGCCAAATTGTCCTCCTGGCATTCGCCTTGCTTACGCAAGCTACATGCCAGTCCCTAACGTCCCGTTCCGGGACTCAGGGTCGGACAACTTCGGTAAGTCTAGTTCGTTATACGACATGACAAAAAATTGAATCATTAATATGAAAAAGCTAAAAAAAATAATCACTATTCTACTATTCTTAAACTCTGCGTTATTTTCGCAGTCAAGCAAACCTACTTTTGAAACAGGTATCAAAGTCCTAAGAGCTCAGTTCATTCCTTTTGAATATAGTAGAGATAAAACTGATGCGATTCCACTTTGGGGATACAAAGTAAATGATTTGAGGAACAATACCAAAACTATTAATCCTTTTTTCTTCATTTATAAAAACTTAGAAAAGGGATTTGGTTTTGAATTTGAGTACTCTAAAATTCAATTAGAAAGAGCCAATTATGATATTGATACTATTTATAGATTTAACAATACTACGCAATATAATCGATATAAAGAATATTTAAGAAATAATGAAAGAAGTGATTATAAATTAAATTTCTTTTTTTATCTTTCTCCGGAGAATAAAGAATATTTTGCAATTGGTGGCGGTATCAGAAAAATTGATAGAATTAGAAATAGTTCAAAAGACAACTTTACTGCTGAAGAAAAAATAATTGCTTTAGGTCCGCAAATTGTTTTGAAATCTAAAATTCCAATCACGGATCAACTTTCTCTTAATCTTGGATTAGATTTATATCATACTCAAGGTAAAAGAGATTACTACTATCTTGATTCTAATCTATACTATTTCTCTTCCGGAGCAGCATCCACTCTTACAAGTATTAAAGGAAATGGTCAAACTAAAGGTGTTTTTCAAGGTTATGAAGCAAATATTTCCTTGAAGTACAACTTCCTGGAGAACTTCAACCTTGCGTTCGGATATAATTATAACTACTCTTATTTTAAATATGAAGATTTGAATGATTCTATTTATTCTTATTCTTCTTTCAGAAATACATTTGGATATGAAAATAGTAAACTTTCTAATGGAAAAGAAATTATTAGAGGTTTTTATATTTCTGCATCAACCGTGTTTTAATTGTCACGTCGTATAACAGCACCTTAACGCTTCGCTTCGGCACTTGCGGCCTCGCTCGGTCTGCGACACATAGGCTTTCTGTCACTCGTTTGCATTCGCAAACTACGTGCCAGTCCCTAACGTCCCGTTACCGGGACTCAGGGTCAGCCTACGTCGTTAAGGCTAGTTCGTTATGCGAAAGTTTGAAAATAATCTATGAAATTTAACCTTGAAAAAATAGGAAATAATCACTTATATCCTGAAATTTTATCTTATTTAGATAAAATTCCAGACAATTTTCTATTTCATAATAACTATTCATTAAGACACCCATATTCCAATCTACAGTTTTCTCTAACTAAAATATTTGATAATCTTGAAATTTTATTAAGAGAATTAAAAGAATTTAATATTAATGCGGCTTCGCTAGGACATAAAATTCCAGATTCAATTATATTCACAACCAAAGATCTATTGATTGATTTAAACAGTTTTTACGATGACTGCTTTCTCATCATAATGACATTAACTCCACCTACAAATGAAAAGTTTCGCACAATAACAGAATGGATTTCGAAAACTAAAACAAGGAGTGCCTTAGAATTTCGATCAGAAACTACAGTTCAAGCAGATTATTGGAAAGAACAAATAAATGCACTTAAACATTCAAATACAAAGCTGAAATATATTACTGGTTACATAGGAGAAATCGTAATACCCGGCTATTATATTGAAGGTGCTGATAAAATTGGAGCAATAGGTCCTATAGAAAAAATTCATCCTAAATTTAGAGGTAAAACAACTGCTTATTCATACAATTTTCATATCAAAAAAAACATACTCTATATCTACTATATTATGAATAAATTACAAAAGCATTTACTCCGTCATTTCAAGGAAATTTACAAGCATAAACTAACAAAAAGCAAAGAATATAACATGAAAACGGATAAAATCAAAACTGTAATTTCTCAAGCGTCAAATCTACCGAACATATTTTTCCCAGATGAAAGTGCAAAAAAAACAACAGATATTTATATAGATGATTCAAAATTTACTTTAAACTATCCAGGAACTTCTAAATATTTTGGTTATAAGTCTATGCAATTCTCAATGTTACTGCTTGTAGAAAAATACAACAATGGTTTCTACCTACCATATGCTTTAGATCCTGAAACCAAAAATTAATAAATTCAAACCTTCGCATAACAGCGTGTTACCGCTACGCTTCGGCACAAGGCCTCGCTCGGCCTCCGGCAAATTCCCCTTCTGGCATTCGCCTTGCGTTCGCAAGCTACATGCCAGTCCCTAACGTCCCGTTGGGACTCAGGGTCGGGGAACTTCGGTAACACTAGTTCGTTATACGACATTTCTTGAAATAAAACAAAAAAGGATAAAATGAAAAATAAACTAATAATTCTTTCAATTTTTCTATCTGTCATCTATGATTTAAATGCATTAGAAACTGATAAAAGTACAACTTCACCCCTTAACCTGCAAGTCTACTTTAGAAGAAATTCTTCTGTTCTATCCACCTTTGAAGAGGAACTATTTATAAAAACTTTTAACAGCTACAAGGAGCGAAACAAAAAAGATCCTATATCGTCATTCGATTTAGGTTTTAGAAAGAAATTTGAGAATTCAAATTTCTATTTAGAAGCTGAATTTTCTGAATTAAAAAAAGGTGGGTATTCAATTGGAAGATTCTTTTGTTTTAGAGAGGCTTCCTTTTGTTCAGAAACACGCGTTCCAGCGGGGACTTATTATAGATCTCAATTTAAATCGAATTTAATTTATGAAATGTTACCAAATTTATTAAGAATTTCTGGAGGATTACGATATCTTAATTCGGAATTATCAGATGGCTATAGATTTCAATATTCATTGAATTTCGGCCAAAAATATATCGGACCTGAATTAGGAATAGAGCTTGAATCACCAAAATATTGGAATTTCAATCTTAAATTTAACTATTCTTATTTTATTCTTGGTGGTCATATCAAATATCAGTATTCTACTTCAAGTAGTAACAGTGAATCAGGAGTCCTTAATTTTATATCCGAACCTCGCACCAGATATTATGGTCAACAAATCGGATTAAAAATAAATTATTCAATCACCGAAAAATATTATATATCTCTTGGCTATTATAGTATTAATGCGAAGGTAAGAACAAATAGCATAAATATATATTCTGAGGATTTTCCTTACAATAATTCCATCAATACTAAATTTCAAACTATATATGGAAACAATTTTGGAGAAAGAATCAATAATTTCTATTTTGAAGCAGGAATATACATATAACAAGAAACGTCGTATAACAACGGCTACTCACTGCGCTTCAGCACTTACGGCCTCGCTTGGGCTGCGCCACATTTCCCTTCTGGCATTCGCCTTGCTTACGCAAGCTACATGCCAGTCCCTAACGTCCCGTCACCGGGACTCAGGGTCGGGAAACGTCGAGTAGCCTAGTTCGTTATGCGTAATGGCCAAAATAAATATTAAAGACGATATTTTCTTATTTTATGAATAAAAACTTTAAACTTATTAGATTGCTCCCGATTTATTCTCTTAATTGAAATCGAACAATATGACTATTGAAAGGCAATTACAGTATAAATAAACTAATTTTAAATTATCTAATGGTACACATCAATACACCTTTTCTTGCTCACGGAATACATTCAATCAATAATACTTTCTTTCTTATTATAGTAATTGGATTACTCCTTCTATTATTGATTTGGACAATGTGGCTTTCATTTATAAAACATAAAGTCGGTATCAATCAAGATTTGAAAATTCAATTTAACATTGATAATCTTTTATACATTCCATATTTTATTCTATTTATTATATTAATAAATGCTTACTCCAGAAATTTTGGTAGTTCTAATGGAGAATCTTTCTCAAATTCACTTGAAACAATTTTTTTTATATTTCTTCTTTCAATTATTTTTAGCTTCATTTCCTTTGCTTCTGACTATTTAAGGAATTATAAAGAAGATGATTTCAATAATTCAAAATATATATTATATAATTTCTTGATTTACGCTGTTCCTGGTATTGGATTATCAGTAATTATATTATATTTTTTTTAACAATTGGCCACTACGCATAACAGCGACTTACCGCTACGCTTCGGCACAAGGCCTCGCTCGGCCTGCGGCAAATTCCCCTTCTGGCATTCGCCTTGCTTACGCAAGCTACATGCCAGTCCCTAACGTCCCGCTCCGGGACTCAGGGTCGGGGAACTTCGGTAAGTCTATTCGTTATACGACATCTGGTAAAATATGAATATAAAAGAATTACAAATCGGACAAGAGATCTCAAATGAACAAATAACCGAAATCTTTGAAGTCGGTAATATGGGAGGAATGAGAAAGAGTATTAATAATAATCTTCTAGTACTAATATCAGATCCTTATAAAAGCTACTATACTGATCGTTGGGATGGAGACATTCTATACTATACCGGCACTGGAAAAATAGGAGATCAAAAATTAGAAAAGCAAAATAGTGATTTAGCTAATTCTTTAAAAACTAGGATGGACATTCATTTGCTTGAAGTTTTTAATCCTAAAAAATATTTCTATCATGGAAAAGTAAAATTTACTGGTAGCGTAATAAAGGAAAAACAACGAGACTTTGAAGGAAATTTGAGAGAAGTCTTAATCTTTCCTTTGGAGAAATTTACACATAGTTATGTTGTTGAACTTGAATATTTAAAACATAAAGAGAATTTATCCGATACAGAAATCAGAAAGCGAAATTCAAAAGAAATTATAGATCTTCTAGACAAATATAAGCCTAAACCAGCAAGCAAGAGATTAGTTTCTTCAATATACTATGAAAGAAATTCAATTTTCAAAGAATTCGTTCGAAGAAGAGCAAATGGCAAATGTGAACTCTGCAATGAAAATGCTCCTTTTATAGATAACAAGGGTAATCCGTTTTTAGAAGTACACCATATTATATGGCTTTCCAGAAAAGGTGAAGATTCGATTGAAAATACAGTTGCTCTTTGTCCTAATTGCCATAGAAAAATGCATATTCTTGAAGATCAAAATGACATGGAACGATTAAAAAATATTTCAAAATCCTTACCAGACGTCGTATAACTACCGCTAACCACTTCGCTTCGGGACTTGCGCCCTCGCTCGGTCTGCGACACATAGGCTTCTGGCACTCCCCTTGCATACGCAAGTGTCGTTCCAGTCCCTAACTTCCCGTTCCGGGACTCAGGGCCAGCCTACGTCGGTTAGCTTGTTCGTTATACGCTATAGGCTAAAAATATTTTCTAAACAAGGAAAAATCAATGAGAAGAAAAATTTTCATAATAGTATCTTTACTACTTTCAATAAGCTGCAAAGAAGCAGGTTCTCAGAACACATCTTCTGAACAAGTTACTCAAAATATTGAAACAAACTCTGTATCAAAAATATATAAAAAAGTCAAAATTGAAAATGGGAAATTGAGACTAAGGGAATTTCCAAATATTGATTCGAAAATAGTAGGGAATTTAGAGAATAATGAGATTGTAATCGTTATTGAAGAAAGCAATAATTTCTCAGAAATTGGTAACAAAAAAGGAAGATGGACAAAGGTAAAATTTGGAAAACTTTTAGGCTGGGCATTTGATGCTTATCTAATTGAGCCTCTTAAAGCAAGTGAAAATAAATTCTCTGAAACTTGTTACGATATTGATAAAATTTTGAATAGGAAATTTGGACTAGTAGGTAAGCGCATTTTCTTAACTTCAAATTCTGAAAAAAGTGAAACGAATAAGTATAGAGAAAATTACAATAATGATGTAAAATTAAGCTACATTAGTTACTATGGTGGAGAATATTTTAATTTAACTTTTGAAAATCAGTCACTTCATGATGTTTACAAAATATTTTCTGAATGTGATAGTCGCCTCACTATGGATCTTTACAAATCGGAAAATGATATTCTAAAATTTGAATTTAGTTCCTGCGATGAGCCATGTAGTGGTTATTGGGAAACTTTCACTTTCAAAAAATTTGAAAATAAGGTATTTGTATCATTCGGTGGTCAAACCTGATCAAACGCCTACAGCGTATAACAGCATGGAAACGCTGCGCTTCGGCACGAGGCCTCGCTTGGGCTGCGCCACATTTCCCTTCTGTCACTCGTTTGCATCCGCAAACTCCGTGCCAGTCCCTAACGTCCCGTCGGGACTCAGGGTCGGGAAACGTCGTCTCCACTAGTTCGTTATGCGAAAAACTGCTAAAATAAATTTAAAGGAAAATTAATGAAAAAAATAACTAGAATACTTTTTATTTGTCTGACAATGTCAGCATATCAAATTTCAGCTCAGGAAGGAAGAAAAAATATCTTTTTGGAATTTGCTTACGAAAAAGGAGTTTTATATCCAGACACTAACGTAAATAAATTTGGCGGTCCTCTTTCTTCAGATAGACGTCGACCGTTAGAAAATTTTAATTTTTATACTTCTAATGTATGGTCAGATGAAGACAAGCTTGTCGCCGCTTATGCTTTTAAAAATGCACCAAAGCCAAAAATCTCCGGACAAAGTTTAACTTTTCTATTTGAATATATGGTTTTGAGTAAACTAGGAATTGGTTTAAGCGTTACAGAATCGGAATATAAAGGAGCTAATTTCTCTTTGTCAAAAGGAAATTTTCTGATTCTTGCAAATCTTTTAAGACAAAATACTAATTTAATTGATAATATTTCTAATGAACAAATAAGCCGTATAGAAAGTTTATTACCTTACTTTCAATATTCAATTAATCCTGTTGCAAATATAAGAACACTAAATCTCAATTTAGCATATCATTTTATGGAGAATAGTATTTTTGATCCTTATTTAAGATTATATTTAGGATATGGAAAATACTCATCTCTAGATCCAAAAGTGTACCATTCTGGAATTGGAATTGGTACAAGAATTTTCCTTAATAATAACATTTACTTACTTACAGAAATTCTTGCAAGTAGGTATGATGCTTATGACACTAGATCTTCATTTCTTCAAATAGGTAATTCTGAAGAAATTCGAGTTTGGACAATAAATGAAGTAAATGCTAAATTTGGAGCAGGTATAAATTTCTAGATTCCTGCAGTTCTTCGCATAACAGCGACTTACCGCTTCGCTTCGGGACAAGCCCTCGCTCGGCCTTCGGCAAATTGTCCTCCTGTCACTCGCCTTGCTTTCGCAAGCTACGTGCCAGTCCCTAACGTCCCGTTACCGGGACTCAGGGTCGGACAACTTCGGTAAGTCTAGTTCGTTATACGACATTTCAAAATGATAAACCATCAGAATATCATAGTTAATTACAAATTTTATCATTATAGTTCAAATTAAATGTACGCCTATTTTCAATTAATTTACCTTGTAATATGCTTCTAAAATTGGACTCTCTGAAATTTAAAAAGTATCGTAAATGAATAAATTTAAGAATTTCTTTCTTTCTAAATTAATTACTATTTTCCTATTTTTATTCTTTTTTAATAATTGTGCCGCTCTAGGATTTTGGGTAATTACATTTGAAGAAAAAGAATATGAAATAGATTCCGCATATAAGAAGAAAGATATAAACACTGTTTTAAATACTTATGGTGAACCTTCAAAAATTGAATTCGTTTCTGATCAATGTAAACAGATCATTTATAGAAAAGGAGATATTAAAATTAAATACGGCGGAATAGGAGCTTCTTATCTTACTCTGCTTTTAACATTCCCCTTGATATTGCCATATGGTTATACTTACGATTCTTTAGAGTTTAAAATTTGTGATCAAATTATAGAAAAAGAAATAAGAAGGAATGCTGAAGGACATAAATTTGTCGGTGGCCTCGGATTTGTTTGTTTACCAAATGGAAGTAATGAAAAATGTACAAAACTTCTTGGAACGAAGGTAAATGAAGAATATAGGCTTAATGATAATGATTTCTTGGCTTGGTTATATCTTATTCTAGTTTGGGGAACGATTTTTATTTTATTATAAAACAAAAGCAATTGGATGTACCAATTTGAAACGTCGTATAACAGCGACTTACCGCTACGCTTCGGCACAAGGCCTCGCTCGGCCTACGGCAAATTCCCCTTCTGGCATTCGCCTTGCTTACGCAAGCTACATGCCAGTCCCTAACGTCCCATCGGGACTCAGGGTCGGGGAACTTCGGTAAGTCTATTCGTTATGCGTCATTGTTAAAAATTCAAATATAAAAGGAAAAATATGGAATTTAAAGGTTTTTTAGATTTTTCTACAGCTAATCAAAAAATTAAAACAATTACTGAAACAGCAATTGGGAAATCAAAATCAGTTATCATTTCAGAATATTTTTTTAAAAATGAAAAACTTATCAAACATATTGATTATATAAATTGGGTAATTTCTCACCACAAATATGATTCGAATGGTTTAAAAACCGAGTTAAGAACTTTCGGATTCTCTGATACACCAAATAATGCTAAACTCGAAGGATATAAAACTTTTAAATACAAAGATAAAAAATTAACTAATGAAACTTTCTATTTAGAATAAAATGGAAAAATAGTAAAAGAATACGATTCTATAAAAATCTATCAAAACAATAACCTAATTGAAGAAATTTATCATTATTCAGATGAAAGTTATTATGTAAAATACGAATACAGCGATTCAGAAAATAAACTTTTAATTCGCTACCCAAATAACAATGGAAATAATCTATATTTTTTTGATAGTAATGGATTTGTTATAAAATATTATTATTTTAAATATAAAGAATCATGCAAATTCATTAAATATAGTTATGAAAACGAAAAAATTAAGAAATTTGTTGAATATCCATACTTAATATATAATTCAATTAATAAAAACGGAGAACCAGAATTCTTCGAAAAACCTACGTTTATACATGAATCCGAATACTTTTATAATTCAAAAGGAAATATAGAAAAAGTCACTAAAACAGATACATTAAACGAGGTTTTAATTGAAGAAATTATCTATAAGTATGAATAGAAAAAAAATCAACAACGACGCATAACAGCAACTAACCGCTTCACTTCGGGACAAGCCCTCGTTCGGTCTCCGACACATGGTCTTCTGGCACTCCTCTTGCTTTCGCAAGCGTCGTTCCAGCCCTAACGTCCCCTCCAGGGACTCAGGGTCAGACCACGTCGGTTAGTCTAGTTCGTTATACGAAAGTCTTTAAAAAATTATGTTAACTGAAAATGCAAAACTAGAATCATTCGTATTAGATATAATCGATAGAATACGAAAAGGTCAACAGATTGAAGATTCTCGAGTTGAATTAAAATCTAATCTTATTGAACCGTACAAAGCTGCGAGAAGAATAGCTGGCCACGCTAATGCTGCCTCAGGGCAAAATATAGTTTGGATATTTGGACTTTCAGAAGATGGAGGCATCATAGGAATTGAAAATTCAGATATTCAAGATTGGTTTTCAAAAGTAAAAACATTATTCGATGAGGTATATCCAGAGTTTTATGAACTTATTATCAGCATTGATGGAAAATCAATCTTAGCAATACAATTTATTACGTCAAGAGCACCATATGTTTTAAAAAATCCAAATTATGGTAAAGAAGGATCTGGTCACATAGAGAAAGAAGTTCCATTTCGAGAAGGAACATCTATTAGATCCGCAAGACGATCTGACTTATTAAAAATACTTACTAAACAATCAAGATCTATAGAGTTTGAAATGATCGATAGTTACCTATATTTAACTCATGGTGGTGGAGAAAAATATAACTGGAATATACACTTCGATTTATACGCATTCTTGACCTTTAATTCTCAGGTTCCTTTAACGATACCATTCCATAGAATAAACCTTCAAATTTCTGACAAAAATGGAAATATCATTATTTCAAATGGATGGAATATAACTGGCGATATAGAAAAAGACACAAACATTTCAGGAGGGAAAACGGAGTTTTTGTTATTTGGTCCAAGTAAAATAAAACAAAATGCGACTATTGCAACCAATCAGATTGCAATAAACTATATCAACGAAATAAATATGATCATCACCTATGAACCATTCATTTATGAACTTAACAGAACGATCAAACTTCAATACTCACTTGTTAAAGAAATCGATGAAAAACAATACAAATTAACAAATGTATTAGGAAGATGGATTCTAAAAAAATAAAGACCTTCGTATAACATCATGTTACCGCTTCACTTCGGCACAAGGCCTCGCTCGGGCTACGCCAAATTCCCCTTCTGGCATTCGCCTTGCTTACGCAAGCTACATGCCAGTCCCTAACGTCCCGCCGGGACTCAGGGTCGGGGAACTTCGGTAACACTAGTTCGTTAATTGCAATGTCCAAAAAGGATTAAAGAGAATCTTTTTTATGTAATTTTCGCTGGTTCTTTCTTTTCGCGCTTTTAAGAAAGAGAAGAGAAAGACAAAAGAGATTCATTTGAAGAGAAGAAAAGATAAGAAAGTGCTTCATTTTATTATTGTCTTTCTCTAATTTCTATTTGGTACAATTATTAGATCACAGTTCTGTTTTAGTAAGTTTAATTAACTTTTCCAGCGAAATGAATGATTTTAAGAGAAGAGACGCTCGGAATGTTTTGGACTTCTTACTTTCTTACTTACACTGGTTACTATTATTGGACACTGCAATTAACATCGGCTAACCACTTCGCTTCGGGTCTTACGCCCTCGCTCGGCCTACGGCACATAGGCTTTCTGTCACTCGTTTGCATCCGCAAACTACGTGCCAGCCCCTAACGTCCCGGTCCGGGACTCAGGGTCAGCCTACGTCGGTTAGCCTAGTTCGTTATACGCAATATCCAAAAAGTGATTAAGAGACTATTAGTAAGTATTCACGCTAATATTTTTGAATTAACGCATTTTTATTTATGATATTCGTTTTATCGCAGTTCTGCCAATTAACTAGAAAGTTTTAATGAAAATTTTCACCTTAAGAAATAAGAATTAAGAGAAATGATGAACTAAAGATGGAAATGAAGAGTTCTTGGTTTTATCTTAAATAAGAAATCATTTTTGACGGCGACTCTATTTTTACATAATGAAGAATAGAATTCTTATTTATAATTCTATAAAGATTTGAAAAAATACAACTTAAGAAGATAAAAATAAAAGAATAAGAAATGCAGATTAAATTGTTTTCAAATCACTTTTATCTCTCACATTGGATACTGCGTATAACAGCGGCTAACCACATCGCTTCGGGACAAGCCCTTGCTCGGCCTACGGCACATAGGCATTCTGGCACTCGTTTGCATACGCAAACTACGCGCCAGTCCCTAACGTCCCGCTTCCGGGACTCAGGGTCAGCCTACGTCGGTTAGCCTATTCGTTATGCGCAATAAAAAAATCCGATTTAAATTTCACAATTTAAATTATGAAAAAAAAAATTAAAGAGATTCATAATTCAAAAGATAATGATTTAAGGAAATATTTCGAACTTAATTCCAGGGAATCCTTAGTTAAATATTCTTTAGATTTAACTCTTAAAACTTGAATTAAGACATTTCCAAACAGAAAAATTCTTCCTAATTGACTAAATCAAAAATACTGTTAAAATAAAAGTCACATACATTATCGCATACTCTTTTCCATAATGAAATATAATCTATTTATATATTCACATAAAATTTACAATTAATAAGCAATAAATATATGTTATTACTGGCTCATGGAGACTATTCAAAATTATTTCTAATCTTTTTTGTTTTACCAATATCCTTAATTTCAATCACTTCGTTGATGAAATTCAAAATTATGAATATTTTATTTCAAATAAACAAAGGTTTAGTCTGGAGAGTAATTTTATCTACATTACTTGATCTCTTGCTTATATTATCTATCTTGGATTATATATTTCATCGAAATATGAGCTCATTAATCATGCTTATTTTTTTATCAATTATATACATTCTCATACAATCTTTGATTTTATTCTCAGAGAAATTTAAAAATTCAATTTTACCTAGCTATAAAATAAGCCTTTCTTTATTTTTTTTGCTCG
>Ga0208243_1000654_pt1 | contig 16771 bp, 9 predicted proteins | sample Subbio2Aug_QV12A_FD_184826 | JGI IMG/M metagenome (GOLD analysis project Ga0208243, IMG submission 184826) | Serpentinite rock and fluid subsurface biosphere microbial communities from McLaughlin Reserve, California, USA - CR12Aug_QV12A (SPAdes) | ecosystem: Environmental > Terrestrial > Deep...
GCTCTACGACCCGGCCGTCGGGCCGGTCTCGCTCGGCACCCTGCCGCGCGCGACGCCCGCCGTGCTGCGCGGGCCGGACCAGCCGCTGCCGAAGGCCGACCAGCTCTACGAGATCACGCTCGAACCCGCCCCCGGCTCGCCCACCGGCAAGCCGACCGGGCCGATCCTCGTCAAGGGCTTCGCCCGGCGCCCGCCGGGCTGAAATGCGGGGACAGTTTACCGATATCGGCGCCTCCCCGCCGCCCGCTCGAGCCTCCCGCCGATATCGGTAGACGGTCCCGCCGATCCGGCTGAAGCAGCGCAAGGGGGCCGCCGCCGCAGAAACGAAGATCGCCCCGGCCGGGTGGCCGGGGCGATCCTTTCGTGCCGCGCCGCCTCGTCCGGTCAGCGGATGCCGCGCTGCGCGCCCGGCTCGTTGCCCGACATGCTGCGCGACAGCGGCATGATCTGCCAGACCGCCGACAGGCCGACCAGGACATAGACGATGCGGGAGAGTACGGCGCTCTGGCCGCCGAAGATCGAGGCGACGAGATCGACCTGGAAAAGGCCGACGAGTCCCCAGTTCAATCCGCCGATGATCAGCAGGATCAGCGTGATGACATTCAGTGCGTGCATCGGATTTCCTTTTTCCACTCGATGTCGAAGCAGAACTCCCCTGGCGCAACGCTGTTCCCTCGGAAATACGGGGACAGTTTACCGACATTCGGCAGACGGCGCGCCCAACTTACGGGGCGCGCAGTCTGCCGAATGTCGGTAAACTGTCCCCGTATTTCCTCCCCGTATTTCCGTCCCCGTATCTTCCCCCGTCCCTCAGAACGGCAGCCGGGCGTTCTCCTTCACCTCCTTCATCACGAAGAAGGTGCGGGTCTGGCGCACCCCGGGCAGCGCGATCAGCTTCTGGCCGTGCAGCTTGTTGAAATCGGCCATGTCGCGGACGCGGATCTTCAGGAGATAGTCGAAGTCGCCGGCGACGAGGTTGCAGTCGAGCACCTCCTTCATCTCCAGCACCGCGCCTTCGAAGGCCGCGAAGCTCTCCGGCGTCGAGCGGTCGAGCACCACGCCCACCATCACCAGCGCGCCGAGGCCGACGGCGGCCGGCGCGACCTCGGCGCGCACGCCGGTCATGAAGCCCTCGTCGAACAGCCGCTGCGTACGCCGGTGGCAGGTGGCGGGACTGACGTTCACCCGCGCCGCGAGATCGGCGTTGGAGAGCCGGCCCTCCGCCTGGAGGGCGCGCAGGATGCGCAGGTCGACCCGGTCGAGCACTGCCATGGAAGACCCTTTCGTTTCCTTGGTCCAGAGTGGAAGCTTCGGGAGATTTCTAACCACCATCGCGGCCCGGACGGAAGGGAGATCTCCGATTTCGAAAGCACATTTCGCCTCTCTTGCCATAGGATCCGCGCCGAAACCGCCATGGAGCCCGCGATGTCCCTTCTCGATAAGTTCGAACGCTATCCCCTCACCTTCGGCCCCACCCCGATCGAGCATCTGCCGCGGCTGTCTGCAGCCATCGGCGCCGACGTCGAGATCTGGGCCAAGCGCGACGACTGCAATTCGGGGCTGGCCATGGGCGGCAACAAGCTGCGCAAGCTCGAATACATCGTCCCGGATGCGATCGCGTCGGGCGCCGACACGCTGGTGTCGATCGGCGGGGTGCAGTCCAACCACACCCGCATGGTCGCCGCCACCGCGGCCAAGATCGGCATGAAATGCGTGGTCATCCAGGAGAAATGGGTGCCGCACTACGACGCCGTCTACGACCGTGTCGGCAACATCCTCATGACCCGCCTGATGGGCGCCGATTCGCGGCTCGTCGACGACGGCTTCGACATCGGCATCCGCAAGAGCTGGGAGGACGCCATCCAGTCGGTGAAGGACGCCGGCGGCAAGCCTTATCCGATCCCCGCCGGCGCCTCCGTGCACAAATACGGCGCGCTCGGCTATGTCGGCTTCGCCGAAGAGGTCGCCGAGCAGGAGAAGTCGCTCGGCTTCGCCTTCGACTACGTTATCGTCTGCGTCGTCACCGGCTCCACCCAGGCCGGCATGATCGTCGGCTTCGCCGCTCAAGGACGCGCCGACCGCGTCATCGGCATCGACGCGTCGGGCACGGTCGACCAGACGCGGGCGCAGGTGCGCTCGATCGTCGACAACACGGCCGGACTGGTCGGGCTCGGCCGCGCCGTGCGCGAGGACGAGATCGTCATCAATCCCGACTATGCCTATCCGGCCTACGGCGTGCCGTCGGAGGAGACCAACGCGGCGATCCGGCTCGCCGCCCGCACCGAGGCGATGATCACCGACCCGGTCTACGAGGGCAAGTCGATGCAGGGCATGATCGACCTCGCCCGCAAGGGCTTCTTCAAGAAGGGATCGCGCATCCTCTACGCGCATCTCGGCGGCGCGCCGGCGATCAACGGCTACAGCTACTACTACAAGGAAGGCTGAGGCAGGCGGCCGGACATCCGGATAGCCCGCTGCCCGCGCAGGCGACAGGGTATCCGGCGGGCGGCCCGGCCGCCCGCTATTCCGCCGCGATCCGCCGCGGCTCCCGAAGCGGCGTCTCCGCATCGCCCAGCATGCCGCCGGCCGCCAGCAGTTCGGCGAAGCGGCCGCCGCGGGCGGCGAGCTCGGTGTAAGTCCCGGTCTCGGCGATGCGGCCGTTCTCCAGGAACACGATCAGGTCGGCATTGCGGATCGTCGAGAGTCGGTGCGCGATGATGAAGGTGGTGCGGCCGCGCCGCAGCCCGTCGATCGCCTGGCGCACCTTCTCCTCGGTCTCCACGTCGAGCGCGCTGGTCGCCTCGTCGAGCACCAGGATCGGCGCATCCTTCAGCACCGCCCGGGCGATGGCGATGCGCTGGCGCTCGCCGCCCGACAGCCGGTTGCCGCGCTCGCCGGCCAGCGTGTCGTATCCTTCGGTCTTCTGCAGGATGAAGTCGTGAGCAGCCGCCGCGGCCGCCGCGCCATGCACCTCCTCATGGCTCGCGCCCTCCCGGCCGAAGCGGATGTTGGCCTCGATCGAGCGGTCGAACAGGCCGGCGTCCTGGTAGACGGTCGCGATCTGGCTGCGCAGCGAGGCGCGGGTCACGGTGGCGATGTCGATCCCGTCGACGAGGATCGCGCCCGACTGCGGCTCGCGCACCCGCTGCAGCAGGCCGATCAGCGTCGACTTGCCGGAGCCCGTCGGACCGACGATGGCCACCGTCTGGCCGGCCGCCACGTCGAAGGTCACGTCCTCCACGCCCGCCCCGCTGCCCGGGAAGCGGAAGCTCACGTGCCGGAAGGACACGTCGCCGCGCACCCGCTGGAGCTCGACGGCGCCGGCCGGCTCGTCGCGCAGCTCGGCCGCGTCCTCCATGCGGAAGAAGTCCTCGAGCTTGGCGCGCGCCTCGAAGATCTGGGTGAAGAAGGCCGTGATCTGGTCGAGCCTGCCGATCAGCAGCGTCGCGAAGCCGGTGAAGGCGATGAGGTCGCCGACGCGCAGCTCCCCGCGCTCGACCAGCACCGCGCCGATCAGGATCACCGCGATCATCGACAGCGTCGCCGCAAAGCGGTTCAGCGCGCTCGCCAGCGCCCACCAGTCGAGCACCGGGTTCTGGGCGGAGATGAGCGCGGCGGCGTATTCGCGCAAGAGCCGCGCCTCGTCGGCCACCCGGCCGTAACCCTGCACCACGGCCACGTTGCCGACCGAATCGGCGACGTGGGAGAAGACGCGGTGGTAGTGGCGCTCGACGCTCGCCTGGCCCTGCCGGGTGCGGGCCATCACCAGGCGGTTGATGGCGACATAGAGAACGCCGAGCACGAGGAGCACCAGGAACATGCGCCTGTCGAGCGAGAACGCCGTCGGCACCAGAAGCACCAGCGACACGGCGGTCGCCATGTGCTGGCGCATGAACTCCAGCCACAGCGTGAACATCGCCTCCAGCGCCCGCAGCAGCGTGTGCTGCGACACCGATGTGCCGCGCGCCTGGTGCCAGGCGAGCGGCATCGCCATCAGCCGCTCGTAGGCCTCCGTCATCACCATCGCGCGGCGCTTGTGGGCGAGCCGGTCGGCGCTGCGGGCGACGAGCACGAAGGCGACGATGTTGAAGACGCCGAGACCGGCCCAGAGCGCGACGGACTGGCCGACGCCCTGCTTGCTCGTCACGGCATCGACGATCCGGCCGAAGGCGATCGGCTCGATGATGGCGACGGCCGCCAGCACCACGTTGGCCGCGCAGATCAGGGCGACCTTGCCGCGTTCGGCGGCGAGCAGGCGCAGTGTCCGCCAGTAGATCTGGAAGAGCGACATGGTCAGAACCTCACGCCGCCCGGTGCGAAGCCGGCAGGAAGGGAGCGGCGAACGGCGAAGCCTGGTCGGCCAGCAGCGCCCGTCCCTCCGACGGAGCCACCACGACCGTCACGAGGTGTTCGCCCTCGGCGGTGACGGCGAAGCTGCCGTCGGTCTCGACCCCGTCGACCATGGTCGACGGCACGGCGCCCCGCCGCACCTCGATGCGCCACGTCGCGGCGCCGAGCCGCAGCACGGCCTCGAACCCGTTCCAGGCCGGCGGCAGGCAGGGCGCGACCGTGACGCGGTCGCCGGTCCGCCGGATGCCGAGGATGCCCTCGACGGCGGCGCGGTAGAGCCAGCCGGCCGAGCCCGTGTACCAGGACCAGCCGCCGCGTCCGTCGCGGTCGGGTCCGGAATGGACGTCGGCGGCCACCACGTAGGGCTCGACGCGGTAGCGTTCGGCCGCCTGCGCGTCGAGCGCGTGGTTGACCGGGTTGAGCATCGAGAAGAGCCGGTAGGCATCCTCCGACTGACCGAGCCCGGTCAGCGCCAGCACCAGCCAGGCGGCCGCGTGGGTGTACTGCCCGCCATTCTCGCGCACGCCCGGCGGATAGGCGCGGATGTAGCCCGGGTCGCGGCCGCCGTCGGCGAAGGGCGGGTCGAACAGCTTCACCACCCCGGCCTGCGGATCGACGAGCTGGCGCAGCGCCGCGGCGACGGCCATGCGGCCGCGCTCCTCGCCCGCGCCGCCGGACAGCACCGCCCAGGACTGGGCGATGGAATCGATCCGGCATTCGCCCGACAGGCGCGAGCCGAGCGGCGTGCCGTCGTCATAGGTCGCGCGGCGGTACCACTCGCCGTCCCAGGCTTCCGTCTCCAGCGCCGCGCGGAGCTTCTCGGCATGGGCCGTCCATTCCTGCGCGCGCTGCGGATCGGTGCGGGCGACGAGCGGCGCGAAGTCGCGCAGCGCCTTGAACAGGAACCAGCCGAGCCAGACGCTCTCGCCGCGGCCTTCCTCGCCGACGCGGTTCATGCCGTCGTTCCAGTCGCCGCCCAGCATCAGCGGCAGGCCGGAGGCGCCGGTGCGCGCGATCGCCAGGTCGAGCGCGCGGATGCAGTGCTCGCGCACGGTGGCGCGGCCGGTCGAGACCTCCGGGCGGAAGAAGGCGTCGTGCTCGCCGGGCTTCAGCGCCGCCCCCTCGATGAAGGGGGTCGTCTCGTCGAGGATCGAGGCGTCGCCCGTCACCTCGATGTAGCGGGCGACGGCATGCGCCAGCCACACCACGTCGTCGGCGATGCGCGTGCGCACGCCCGGCCCGTTCGGCAGCCACCAGTGCTGCACGTCGCCTTCCGGGAACTGCCGCGACGCGGCGTTGAGGATCTGCGCGCGCGCCAGCGACGGGTCGTGCAGCAAGAGCGCCAGCGTGTCCTGCAGCTGGTCGCGGAAGCCGTAGGCGCCGCTTGCCTGGTAGAAGGCCGAGCGGGCGCGTACGCGGCACGCCAGCACCTGGTAGGCCAGCCAGTGGTTGACGATGTGGTCGAAGGACGGATCGGGCGTCGCCACCGAGAGGGTCCGGCCGAAGCCGTCCCACTCGCCGCGCACCCGGCGCTCCCGCTCCTGCGGCGTCATCGCGCGGTGCCGCCGCACGAGGTCGAGCGCGGCCGCGCGCGACCCGGCGTCGCCGAGCAGGAACGTCACCTGCAGCGTCCCGCCCGGCGCGATCTCGACGTCGCGCGCCACGATCGCGCAGGGATCGCGTCCCGCCTCGACCCGGCCGGACGGCAGGGCGCCGGCCAGCACCATGTCGGGGAAGCGCACGTCGCCGCGGCCGAGGAACTCGGCGCGGTCGCTGCCAAGCACGGCGTCGGCCGCGTCGCTGCAGAGGAAGGAGACCCGGTCGGCATAGTCGATGCTGAACGGATTGCGCGCGGTCAGGACGCCCTCCGCCCGCTCGACGCCCGGCAGGATCATGGCGGCGGTGCGTGCGCGGCTGTTGCCCAGTACCCACTCGGCATAGGCATAGAGCCGCAGCCGGGCCGGTTCGGCGCCGTGATTGGCGATGGCGAGCGTCGACGCCTTCACCGGATCGACCGGATCGACGAGCTGCGTCAGCTCGATCGCGAGATCGCCGTGCCGGCGCGAGAAGCGCGACAGGCCCTGGGTGTGGCGCGCCACATAGGCCGCGCCCGGATCGCGCAGCACGCTGGCCGTCGGCGCGAAGGCCTGCCCGGTGTCGCGGTCGACGATGTAGAAGCCCTCGCCCGGCCGGTCGGCGACCGGATCATTGGACCACGGCGTCAGCTGGAAGTCGCGGCTGTTGCGGCTCCAGGTCGAGGACGCGCCTTCGGCCGAGACATGGAAGCCGAACGCGGCGTTCGACACCACGTTGATCCAGGGCTGGGGCGTCCAGCGGTCGCCGTCCAGATGCACGACATAATCTCGCCCGTCCTCGTCGAAGCCGCCGAAGCCGTTCCAGAAGTCGAGCGTCTCGGACAGTTCCGAGGCGCGGTTCTCGCCCGCGGCCGGCGCGAGGCCCGCCTCGCGGCGCTGCGCGGCCAGCACCGGACGCTGGCGCGCATGCTCCATCGCCAGCGTCTCGGCGCGGTCGAGCTGCTGGAAGATCGTGCCGTTGCGGGCGTTGAGCAGCACCCGTGCCGCCGCCACGATGGTCTTCAGCGTCTCCGCCTCCAGCCGGTCGGCCCGCAGCGCGAAGATGTGGTGACGCCCGCCATCCATGCCCTGCCGCAGCCGCTCGGCCGAGCAGAGGCGCTCGAGCTCCTGCTGGAAGTCCTGGGCGTAGCTCGGCATCTCCTCGTTGAGGACGACGAGGTCGAAGATCACGCCGCGCGCCCGCAGGTAGCCGTGCAGCCTGAGCGTCGTTGCCACCGGCTCGACGTCGTCGGGTCCGCTGACGCGCAGGACGACGATCGGGTGGTCGCCGGAGATCGAGGCCGGCCACAGCAGCGTCTGCGATCCGAGGCCTTCCGCGATGACTTCGGGCGCCGCCCGCAGCTCGGGATTGGCGAAGTGCAGGAAGCCGGCGAGCCGCTGCGCGCCGGCCGCCTCGATCAGCGACAGGCCGTGGTGGCGGGTCTGGATCTGCGACCGCGTCCAGGCATGCGCGGCCTGGCGGTCGAAGGCTTCCTGGTCCTCGAGCCTGAGCGCCATGTCGTCGGCCTCCGCGCGGGTCGGGGCGACCACGGTCCAGAAGGTCACGACCGTCTTCTTGCCGGCCGGCACCTTGACGCGGCAGCGCAGCGCGGCGACCGGGTCGAGGACGTGTCCGTCCCCGCCCGCCAGGACGGCGCCCGGCTGCATGGCGGCCGGGTCGGCGATGCTGCGGCCGCGCCCGATGAAGGCGCGGCGGTCCGTCTCTGCCTGACGCTCGAGGACGATGCCGGGCTCGGCGGTCGCGAAGTGCACCAGCACCGGGGCGCGCTCGCCCGGCGAGCGCGCGCTGCGCAAGGCATGCAGCCGGCTGCGGTCGGCCGAGAGTTCCGTGCGCACGAACATCTTGGAGAAGGCCGGATGCGCGGCGTCGCCGGCCCGGTCGCCGAGCACGATCTCGGCGAAGGAGGTCAGGTCGATCAGCTTCTCCTCGGGACCGTCGTTGACGAGCGTGACGCGGCGCGCCTCGCCGTCGACCTCGCTCAGCACGATCACCTCGACTTCGGACCGGAAGGTGCCGATCCACTTGCGGAAGGTCGCGCGGTCATCGGCGAAGATGGTCTCCGCGCGCTCGTCCGGATGCGCCTTCGGCGCGCTGGTGGCCGACCACCATTCGCCCGACGCCACGTCCGACAGGAAGACGAAGCTGCCGGAACGGTCCTCCGACGGATCGCCCGCCCAGCGCGTCACGGCAGCGTCGCCCCAGCGGCTGTAGCCGGTGCCCTGCGCGGTGAGGAAGACGCCGTAGCGGCCGTTGGACAGCACGTTCGCCGAATGGCGCGCCATCGGCGGCTCGGCGAAGCGGCGCAGGTCGGCGCCGCGCCCGGCGGAGGCCGATTTGATGCGGGTGGGAGCCTCTTCCTCGCTGCCGACCACGTTGATGATCTGGCGCGGCGCCTTTTCCTGCAGGAGCAGTTCGGCCGCCTCGATCAGCGGGTCGGCGTGGAAGCGGTCGCGCATGCGGCCGTTCATGATGGCGTTGCCGATGGCCACGACCGACATGCCCTGGTGGTGCGCCATGTAGTTGCGCACCGTCACATGGGTCTTGCCGGCGGGCAGGCGCTCGGGCGTGAAATCGACCGCGTCGACATAGCCGTAGGGGCCGAGCGCGCCCAGGCGACGCAGCTCGCGCAGGTTCGCCGCCGCCTTCGCCGGCTCGAACTGTGCGGCGAGGAAGCTCGCATAGGGCGCCACCACCATGTTGTCGGCGAGTCCGCGCTTCAGGCCGAGGCCCGGCACGCCGAAAGCCTGGTACTGGTAGTTCATGTCCTGGTCGCGCGCGCTGTAGGCCGCCTCCGAGATGCCCCACGGCACCCCGTTCGAGCGCCCGTAGGCGATGTGGCGGCGGATGGCGAGGTTGCTCGACTGGTTGAGCAGGCCGCCGAGCGGCTCCTTCATCACCAGCGGCGGCATCAGGTACTCGAACATCGAGCCCGACCAGGAGACGAGCGCGCCGCGCAGTGCGATCTCGGTCAGCGGCCGGCCGAGCCGGAACCAGTGCTCCGTCGGCAGGTCGCCCTTGGCGATGCCGAACAGGCTGGTCAGGCGGGCTTCCGAAGCCAGAAGGTCGTAGCAGGCCTCGTCCAGTTCCTGGTCCTCGACGCGGTAGCCGATCGACAGGAGCTTGCGGTCCTTGCGCAGCAGGAAGGAGAAATCGGTCCGCAGCGCGAAGCGGCGGGCCCGGTCGGCGATCGCCAGCAGCGAGGCGCGCAGCTCGGCGATGCCGCGCTCGTCGAGTTCGACGTCGGCCACGTGGGCCGCGCAGGTCGTCTCGAGCGCGATGGCCCAGTCCAGCAGCAGCCGGCTCTTCTGCGACCGCGTCTCCTCGTTCAGCGCGAAGGCGAGCTTGCGGATGTCGGCGGCGATCACCGGCAGGCTGACGATGCCCATCGATGCCGTGGCCGGTTCGGCCAGGATCGCGTCGACGGAGCGGCGCAGGCCCTCCAGCCGGTCGGCGAGACGATGGCGCATGGCGCGCAGGGAGCGGCGGTCGTCGGGCAGGTCGGCCAGAGTCTCCTCCAGCACCCGCGCCACGTCCGAGATGCCGGCGAGGTCGCCATGCAGATGGATGGCGAGCGCCTCCGCCCAGCTGCGGTAGGCGGCCGACAGGGTCAGGAGATGGCCGGCCAGATTGCCGCTGTCGACGCTGGAGACGTAGCGCGGTGCCAGCGGCACCAGGGTGCGCGTGTCGTACCAGTTGAAGAGGTGGCCGCGATGCTGCGGCAGGCGCTCCAGCACCGACAGGGTCCGGTCGCCGCGTTCGACCGCCTCGGCGAGGCTGATCCAGCCGAAGTCGCGCGCCGCGATCACCGACAGGAGATACATGCCGACATTGGTCGGCGACGTCCGCCCCGCGACCACCGGGACGGGCCCCTCCTGGAAATTGTCGGGCGGCAGCATGTTGTGTTCGGCCGTCACGAAGGTCTCGAAATAGCGCCAGGTCCGTCGCGCGGCGATGCGCAGCTCGGTCGTCACCTCCGGCGACATCGCCAGGCGTTCCTCGCTGACCAGCGGCCTGCTCACGGCCCAGGCGATGACGGGCGACGACAGCCACAGCAGCGAGAAGCCGGCCGCGAGCCACACGGTCGCCCCGCCCGCCAGCGCCGCGGGCACGAGCGCCAGCGCCACCACCGGCGCCACGCCCCACATGCTCAGCACGTGGTAGGCGAGGCCGCCCTTGGCGCTGCGCGCGGTCTGCGAGGCCGTGCGCCATTCGAGCAGGCGGCGGCGGCTGATCGTCATGCGGTAGAGGGTGCGCAGGATGGCGTCGGCCATCGAGCTCGCCTGGTGCGCGGCGAAGGCGACCGACAGGACGACCTGTCCGGTCGCCGAGAGGAAGTCGCCGGTGGCCGCGCGGGCATGGCCGCGATAGGAGGTCTGCCGCGGCCGCACGATCAGCGCCCGGATCACGTCGACCGTCGGGGCGAAGAACAGGCACAGCATCAGGACCGCCTGCCACAAGAGCGCCTCGCGCAGCGGCAGCAGGGCCCAGGCCGCGGACGACGCGCCGATCCAGGCGATCGGCATCAGCGAGCGGCGCAGATTGTCGACCATCTTCCAGCGCGACAGGCCGGGAATGCCCGACGACGGCGCCACGAGCAGCGGCAGCAGCTGCCAGTCGCCGCGCGTCCAGCGGTGATGCCGCGCCACGTCGACCGAATAGCGGGTCGGATAGTCCTCGACGAGTTCGACGTCGCTGGCGAAGCCGGCATTGGCCCAGGCGCCTTCCAGGAGGTCGTGGCTGAGCACTGTGCCTTCCTCGATCCGGCCCTCGAGCACCATGCGCATGGCGTCGACGTGGTAGAGGCCCTTGCCGGTGAAGCTGCCGCTCTCGAACACGTCCTGGTAGACGTTGGACACCGCGAAGACGTAGGGGTCCATGCCGCGGTTGGCCGAGAAGACGCGCTGGAACAGCGACGCCTCGTCGCCGGTCGTGAGCGAGGGCGTGACGCGCGGCTGCAGGATCGCGTGGCCCGAGACCACGCGGCGGCGCGCCGCGTCGACCACCGGCCGGTTGAGCGGGTGCTGCATCTTGCCCACGAGCCGGCGCACGGCGTCGCGGGTCATGCGCGTGTCCGCGTCGAGCGTCATGACGTAGCGCACGTCGGTCGGCAGCAGCGGATCGTGCGGCAGGTAGGTGGTGTGGGCGTCGCCGCGCAGCAGGGCGTTCAGCTCCTCGAGCTTGCCGCGCTTGCGCTCCCAGCCCATCCAGCAGCCCTCCCCCGCGCTCCAGACGCGGCGGCGGTGCAGCAGGAAGAAGCGCGGGGCGCCGTCGCGGGGATGCTTGCGGTTGAGCTCGGCGACGCGCTCGCGCGCGAGGTCGAGCAGTTCGGCGTCGCCGTCGGCCTGCTCGACGCGCGAATCGGGCCAGTCCGACAGGATGGCGAAGTGCAGTTCGCCGCCCATGTTCGACAGGTAGTGGACCTCGAGGTTGCGCACAGCCTCGTCGATCTCGTCGCGCGTACCGATCAGCGTCGGCACCACCACCAGGGTGCGCGCGTCGGCGGGAACACCCGCCTTGTATTCGTAGCCGGCGAGACTGTGCGGCGGCGCCAGCAGCGCGGCCAGCGCGTTGAACAGGCCGAGCGCGGCCTCGCTCGCCGGGAACGCGAACAGCACCAGGAGCAGCGCGATCGCGCCGCCGGGCATGCCGAGGCGGTCGAGGCCGGCGGCGGCGGCCGCCAGCATCAGCACCATGACCGCCAGGACGGGCAGGGCGATGCCGATCCAGCCGGTCCTGGCATAGAGCCGCCGGAACCGCTTTCCGAGCGGCGAGCGCACGCCGCAGGCGCGGTCCAGCACCGGCCGGTCGCTGCCAACGAGCAGCCGGCCGACGTCGCCGTCGCCGCCCGCCCGCGCGCGTTCGGCCGCCAGCGCCACCGCCTTCGCGGCCACGTCGGCCTCGGCCAGGCGGGCCTTCTTCGAGATGATCTCGATGGCACCGCGGTACTGGTCGCGCGAGGCGAAGTCGAGCTCGGCGAAGTCCGTGCCGTCGCGCAGCACCTGGTCGACGGTGCTCAGCCCCTCGAACCACAGCGTCCAGTCGATGTCGTTGACGCGGCGCAGCCCGCGGATGGTGACGCCTGCGGCCGCGTTGCCGGCCGACAGCCGGTTCTGCTCCGCGGCGGCCGCCTGCTCGGGATCGGTGCCGAGCCGCTCCAGCTCGACGCGCAGCCATTCGAGGGCCGCGCTGGCGTTGCGCGCGCCGTCGCGGAGCCGGAACACGATCTGGCTGGCGAAGGCGGTGTCGCGCAGGTTGTCGCGGCGCAGCCGCAGCTGCGCGATCGGGTCGGCATCGGCGTCGGATCCCAGCCGGTCGGCGAGCAGGTTGGCGACGCGGCGCTCGCGGTAGCTGCGATAGGTGTCGGCGGCGATGCGGTCGAGGTTCTGCAGGAGCACGTAGCGGAGCAGCGACGGCAGCGCCCAGAGCTCGCCGATGAACAGCGGCTGCACCGACTGGTAGCCGCGCACGAAGGCCTCGAAGCGCGTGGCGCCGATCACGCCGTCGCCATGGTTGGCGAAGGCCCATGCGATCGCGAGAGCGCGCGGCGCGGCGCGGCCGTCGGCGAGCGTGCTCTGCGGCAGCTGGCGGTAGAACTTCTTCGGCAGGTCGCGCCTGACCTGGCGGACGGCGTCCTCCACCACATAGGCGTTGTCGAGGAGCCACTGCGCTGCCGGCGGCAGCTGCTCGTCCTCCAGCCGCGCCTTGTTCATCGCCGTGACGACGGCGTCGATGCGCTTGGCCGCGCCGAGCGTTTCCGTGCCCACGTCCACGACCCGGGGCGGCGGGAACGTGCCGCCCTCGCCGCGCGCCATCGCGGCGCCGAGGCTTTCCAGCTCGACCTCCTCGCGGGTCGGCTGCCGGTGGGATGGCGGACGCCCCGCCTGGGCTTCAGGTCGCGCGTCGGGGAGACGAACCGGTTCGGTCCGAATGGTCATGGATGATGATTCCGCAAGAGATCGCACCGGCTCCAGCCAAGAATTGGACCGAGGCTAACGGGTATTTACCGCAGTTCGTTGCGACGCAACATCCGGTCGTTCGACACTAATTGTTTCAGCCCGCTAGGTGCCGTGCAGCGCAATATCCGGGGTCCGCCCGGACACCGCGCCGCCAGTGTCGGACGCGCCGGCTGCTTCGATCGGGGGGCTTCTCTTGCAGCGGCGGACGAGCCATGCTTGGTCTCCTGGGCCCGTAGCCCGGGGAGACCGCCATGCCACGACCCTTTCAACTCGTCGACGTCTTCGGCGTCGGCCCCTTCTCGGGAAATCCGCTCGCCGTCGTGGCCGCGGCCGATGGCCTCTCCACCGCGCAGATGCAGGCGATCACCCGCTGGATGAACCTGTCGGAGACCGCCTTCCTGCTCGAGCCGACCCGTCCGGACGCCGACTACCGGGTGCGCATCTTCACGCTGTCGCGCGAGCTTCCCTTCGCCGGGCACCCGACGCTCGGCAGCTGCCATGCCTGGCTCACGGGCGGCGGCCGGCCGCGGCGGCCGGGCCTCGTCGTGCAGGAGTGCGGTGCGGGGCTGGTGACCGTGCGGGAGACGGACGGGCTCCTCGCCTTCGCCGCGCCGCCGCTGATCCGCTCCGGCCCCGTGGCGCGCGACGACCTCGCGGAGGCGGCCGCGATGCTGCGGATCGACCCGGCCGATGTCGTAGAGGCGCGCTGGATCGACAACGGACCGGGCTGGATGGGGCTGATGCTCGGGTCGGCCGCGGCCGTGCTCGCGGTCGAGCCCGCCGGCCATCACCCGCGCCCCATCGACGTCGGGCTGGTCGGGCCGCATCCGCAGGGCTCCGCGGCCGCCTTCGAACTGCGGGCCCTGTTCACCGCTCCGTCCGGAACGATCGTGGAGGATCCGGTCACCGGCAGCCTCAACGCATCGGTCGGCCAGTGGCTGTTCGAGACCGGACGGGCCAGCGGCGGCTACGTCGCCGCGCAGGGCACGCGGATCGGCCGCACCGGCCGCATCCACGTGACGCAGGGCCGCGACGGCGCCGTCTGGGTCGGCGGCAGGACCGAGACGCTGTTCTCCGGCCGCGAGGGCGTCTAGCGCGGCGGCATCGGCGGCGTCCGCCGGGGGATCGCCATGCGCCTGCCGACATTCGGCCGCATTCCGGGAGCAGCGTCCGCGCGCTTTCCCCCGGAACCCGTTCGCGGTTCCCCTCGCATCCAGACGGAGTCTCCCATGAAGCTGATCCTTGCCGCCTCCACGGTCCTTATCGCCGCCGCATCCTTCGCCCAGGCCGCCGACGCCCCCGTGCTGCGCGACGCGGGTCCCTCCGGCGGCGTCCGCCTCGGCGTCCTCGACTGCGAGATCGGCGGCGGCGTCGGCTACGTGCTGGGCTCGGCCAAGGAGATGGACTGCATCTTCAAGGCGAGCCGCGGCGGCGTCTCCGACCAGTACACCGGCACCATCCGCAAGCTCGGCGTCGACGTGGGCTTCACCACGCGCGGCCGTCTCGTCTGGGCGGTGTTCGCGCCCACCGCCGGCTACCATGCCGGGTCGCTCGGCGGGCTCTATCGCGGCGCGACGGTGGAAGCCACGGCAGGCGTCGGCGTCGGCGCCAACGCGCTCGTCGGCGGCACGTCGGGGTCGATCCATCTGCAGACCATCAGCGTGACCGGCCAGGTCGGCCTGAATCTCGCTGCGACCGGAACCTCGGTGACGCTGACGGCCTCGAACTGAAGCCGCAGACGTTCGGCTGGCGGCGGGGCCCGGTCATCCGGTGTTCCTCGCCAGCCATTCGCGCCACTGCTTCTCGTCGCCGCGGAACACGTTGAGGTCGATCCGGCCGTCGACGCCCTGCGAGAGGCCCGAGCCCGAATACTGCCAGAACACCCAGTTGCGCTGCGGATAGACCTTCGACGGATGCTGCGCCACCGCGCGCACCCAGAACGGGTATTCCGTGAACTCGCCCTTCAGGTTCTCCTCGTAGAAGTCGGGCGTGGCATAGACGATCGGCTTCTGGCCGTAGTGCTTCTCCACCTTCTCCATGAAGACCCGCATCTTGGCGATCACGGTCTTGCGGTCGGGGCGCTTCTTGCAGTCCGACAGGTGGTTCCACTCCACGTCGAGCACCGGCGGCAGCGCGCCCTTCACCTTGGGCACGTTGCGGATGAACCAGTCCGCCTGCGAGGCGGCGTCGCGACACCAGTAGAAGAAATGGTAGGCGCCGCGCGGGACGCCGGCCGCGGCGGCGGCATCCCAGTTGGTCCTGAACATCGGGTCGAGATGGTCGCCGCCGTCCGTCGACTTGATCCAGACGAAGTTGGCGCCCTGGCTGCGCAGCGTCGCCCAGTCGATCTTGCCCTGCCAGCGCGAGACGTCGACGCCGTGCACGGCATGGTCGCGCGGCGAACGCGGGCCGAAGTTGATCGGATGCGCATCGCGGAAGCGTTGCGGCTTGACCACCTTGTCGCGGAAGGCGTTCAGCGCCGGCGACGGGATCGGCGGCGCCAGCAGCGCCGTCTCGACGACCGGGGCCGCCTCCTCCTCGGCCAGCGACAGCACGGCGGGAACCGGCTCTGCCGGCGCTTCTGCCACCGGCGCGACCGGCTTGGTGATCGAGCTCGTCACCTCGTTGGAGGGCCGCGGGACGAGATCCTCGAGCCCGGTCCGCGACGTGCACCCGACCAGCAGGGACAGCGACAGGAGGGCGATCGCAGGCGACGAATAACGCATGATACGCAGGACACACGGCTTGACTGGACACGCGGCGGCCGACCCGGCCTGACCTTCCGCATTAGTGAACGGACAATTACCAACAAAGTCTGAATCCGAATGATTCGGACGCCGTGTTTCCCCCGCAACACGGGCGTTTTCCGCCTCACGGCTGCGTGATCCGTCCCTCCCGCCCCGCGTCCCCTCCCCGTTAACCCGATCGCAGGCCACATCCGCCCATCCTGCGCCTGCAACGGAATCCCGCCGCATGGTCCGCATCATCGATCTCGACAAGGCCCGGCGCGCACGCGACCGGCGCGACCGGCCGCCGCAGCAGCGGTCGCGTCTGCGCACGATCCTGCTCCGCATCCTGGTCGCCGCGGCCGTCGTCGCCCTCCTCGCCCTCGCCGCCAACTGGCGCTCGCTCTGGCCCGCGGCCGCCCCGGATGCCGGCCTCGTCGGCCTCTACCTCCCGCCGGCGGGCCTGCGCGGCGCGGCGGCGGCGGTCGCGCCGGCTCCCGCGGTCAGGGTCGCCGCCACGCGCTTCCCGCTCTGCGGCGCAGGCGAGAGGATCCAATGCGTCGTCGACGGCGACACGATCTGGCTCGGCGGCACCAAGATCCGCCTGGCCGACATCAACACGCCGGAACTCTCCAGCCCGCAATGCGCGGCCGAGCGGCGCCTCGGCGAGCGCGCCGCGCTGCGGCTGCAGGCCCTCCTCGAATCCGGCCCGTTCGAACTGCGCGCCGGGGGCCGCGACGAGGACCGCTACGGCCGCAAGCTGCGCACCCTCGTCCGCGACGGCCGCTCGCTCGGCGACATCCTCGTCGCCGAGGGCCTCGCCCACCCCTGGACCGGCCGCCGCGCGAGCTGGTGCGGCTGACGCCGCGCCGGCACCCCCGCCTTCGTCATCCCGGAAACGGCGTCCGAGCGCAGCGAAGGACGCCGTATCCGGGATCCATGCCTCGCCGTGCATGGCCGCGATCCGGTCCACCACGCGGCCCGTGGCGCCGCCATCGCCATCGCCATCGCCGCCGCCGGTCGTCGCCGTCGTCCCTCCGTCGCCGCCGCTCCAAACGGCGCGGCCGCTCCACCCGCGCGGCCTCGTCCTCCCGCACCGCCGTCCCCCCCCTCCGTCGTCGCTGCGCGACGCCACCTCCCCCC
>Ga0208243_1000657_pt1 | contig 16764 bp, 14 predicted proteins | sample Subbio2Aug_QV12A_FD_184826 | JGI IMG/M metagenome (GOLD analysis project Ga0208243, IMG submission 184826) | Serpentinite rock and fluid subsurface biosphere microbial communities from McLaughlin Reserve, California, USA - CR12Aug_QV12A (SPAdes) | ecosystem: Environmental > Terrestrial > Deep...
TCATTGTAAGCAGCGCCTTTGCTGTTATCACTTCCGGCATCTTTGTGGGTAAAGGCATGAACGGCATTGGCGTAGAACACCATTTGCCAATCGGCCCCCGAACTTTTCATTTCGGCTTGAAAAGCATCGACTTCGGTTTTAGGTACATACGGATCGTCGGCACCGTGAAGCACCAAAACTTTGGGATTAATTTTATTAGTTGCACGGGTAGCATCTTTCCCTAAACCGCCGTGGAAAGAAACTGCACCTTGCACTCTTAAATTGCCTCTGGCAGCTTCCAAAGCACCTGTTCCGCCGAAGCAGTAACCCATTACTACAACTTTATCCGGATTCGCGCCAAGCTTTACCAACTGGTCTAAAGCCAATTGAATACGTTTTTGGTAATCGGCATAATTTTTTTTGTAAAATCCGGCATTTTTACCGGCTTCTGCGGTACTTTTCGGGCGATTGTCCACTCCGTAAATATCGGCTACAAAGGTGTAATAACCCAACTTGGCTAATTCGGAAGCACTTTCTTTGGAATGTTCGTCTATGCCCATCCAAGCCGGTAAAATAAGTACTCCCGGTTTATCCTTGAGTTCATTTTGAGGTTTACTCCCGAATCCGCTGAGTTTTTGTTCACCATCCTTGTAATCAATTGGCATCAACTGCGCGTAACCGTACATCAAACCGGATAGCATTGTCACCAGAAATAAAGTCATAAATTTCATAGCATTTGATTTTTGAAGTAAAATTAAACAATCAACATCGGAACAAACGTTAAATAAATAAAAAAACCTCCGAAGAGGTTTAGTTTATAAGCTTTAAAATCGCTGAGATACTTACTCAATCTAAGTTAGGTAAAACCTAATAACCAGAAACAACATTATCAGGTTAATGTTTGAGTTTTAAATTGTATTTAAAAAAGTTACAATAGTAATTAAGTCAGATTCTTTTGAAAAAGATAAGCCGTTGCTCTTTAAAAAATCAACAATCTGTTTCTCCTTATCAGGAAACATTCTTATCAATTCTTTTTTGCTGTTTGGAAAAGCGATTATAGAATTTTCTTTCTTTATAAAAAAAGCATCCTTTTGAATTTCAAAATGCGCAGGAACATCACTTTTATAAGAGTTTGCTGCGTAAACTTTGGGGATTAGCTTGATTCTTTCTTTTTTATACAATGATATCTTTTCGTTTTCACTAATGACTACCAAATAACCATTTGTTATTTCATCATTGAATTTGTGCTCGAGAATTTTATAACGTTTCTTGCTGTTTAAAAAATAAACTTCCGAGCTATCAGTTTTAACTAAGAAATGGATATCATTGTCTTTCTCGAATTCCATTTCATCCTTATAGGCATTGTATCTTAATAAAAAAGTTCCATCATACCCTTTCACGTTGGCAGGCAAAAACGTTTCCACAACAAAAGGCTTTCCCTCTACTTCTTCCCCTTCCTCATCAATGCTTTTAGTAAGATCTAACCGCTGCTTTCCATAAATAACAGAAAATCCGGAGCCCACTCGTTGTTGAGAAAGAGCAAAAAAATGGGTAAAAAGTAATAAAGTAAAAAGTATTTTTTTCATGATTTTATTAGTTTACCGCAAATATAATTTCTTTCTCCAAATAAAATAAAAAATAATCAATTTCTTATATTTAAATTCCAATTTCTACTTGAAATCTAACGTACCAATTGTTTTTAGAAGTACCATCAAAATACTTGAGGGTGTCATAATTGATTTCTGCTTGTAGTTTGAAAGCGTGTTCCCAGATGTATTTGGTTACTCCTACAGAATATTCTCGAGTATTAGGCGCCAAAGCAGCGATATCTTTACCTACATTTTGGATGGAATAGCGCGCAATAAACTCATAGTTAGATTTGGTATTGTAACTGGCTTGATAGTCAAATCCGTTACCTACAAAAACATAGTTGCTTTCAGTGACATCTTCTGGGTTTACAGTGATGGCATTTTCGTTAGTGGTTCTCGACATATAACTCATCATCGCAGCCCAGCCGTTGTATTTGAACATAGCATCCAATAAAACTGATTTCATGGTTCTTCTTTCGAACAAATCATTTCCTAACTGACCTTGGGTGCGTTGCGCATGATTGTTTTGTTGAAAAGCCCCGGAAAGCAATAATTTGGGCTTTTTTTCTCGAAGTATATCTCCTTCAAAATAAGTACCGTCTTTTGTAAAAGCACCCAAAGGAAACAACTCTACTTTTCCGGTCACAGCTACGCCATCGTCGGCTTTACCGGTTTGATTACGGCCTTCTCCTCCCGAAAGTGCAGCTTTGAAGTTATAAGAGAATTTATCTTTAAATTCATTCATATTATGCACCTGAAAACCAAAATCACGATCGATGGTAAACTTGGCATTATTGATGGTTCTGTCGGTTAGCTGTAAACCCCCAGAGGAATTAACACGCTGGCGGTTACCTGGCAATTTGGTTTGTCCGAAACTAATGTTCCAATTTTTGTTTGGTCGGTAAAACACTACCGCATCACGAATAATATTAATGTTTTCACCATCTTTTACTTCGCCTACATCACCCGGAGCAAAAGAAAGTTGGATTGCATAGAGAAATTTAGGGTTTCCTACATAACCATCAAAACGCAATCGCAAACGACGTACTTGACCATCATAAGCACCTTCTTCTCCTTCTTCCTCAAGATAAGTAGCGCGATTTTGCATTCTGAAACGAATATTCAATTGGAATATACTATCGGGAGAAGTCATTCCGATACCTTTTCCGAAACTGTAATAAGGTAAGGCAGATAACTTGATATCATTATCGTGTTTGGTTTGCTCAATAGTAATTTGAGCTGACATTGCAATTGATACGAGTAAGGTAGCAATTAGTAGTAGTTTTTTCATTGAAGTTGTGTGTTCTGTTTTTTAAGTCTTTACAATTTTTTGATGTTAAAAAAACAATTTGTTAATAATTTGAAACTAGTTATAAAAAAAGCCAACCATTACAGTTGGCTAGTATATCCACATTAATTTTAGATGAAAATTTTCAAGAGATAATAAACTATTGCGGCCAATACTGCTGAAACAGGAATGGTTAAAATCCAAGCCCACAATAATTTAACAGTTACGCCCCAGCGAACAGCAGACACCCTTTTGGTTACACCTACCCCAATAATAGAACCGGTGATGGTATGCGTAGTTGAAACCGGAATTTTGAAATGTTCAGTTGAGAATAAAGTTAGCGCTCCGGCTGATTCTGCCACTACACCTTCAAAAGCAGTTACTTTGGTAATTTTGGACCCCATTGTTTTAACAATTTTCCAACCTCCACTCAAAGTCCCTAAGGCAATTACAGTATAACAAGTAAGCGGAATCCAACCCGGCATAACACCGTCAATTTTAACCCCGTCTTTTTCAGATGGCAAAACCACATTCAAATCCAACCATCCTGAAGATAAATCTATGTTAGGATTTGATTTGATGTAAACAGCTACAGCCGCCGCAATGATTCCCATTACTTTTTGAGAGTCGTTACCACCGTGACCCAAACTAAAGGCTGCAGAAGATAACAGCTGCATTCTTTTCAAAACACTTTCTGCTTTTGCTGTTGAAAAACTACTGAACATTAAGTTAAAAATAGCCAAACTATAGAAAATGAAAGCTACTAAAAACCATTTGATATTGTGAGGTTCAGTAACTACACTCCAAAATTCACTATCAAATCGTGGTTTCTTGATATCTTCATAAGGCACCATTACAGAATATAAAAACCAACCAACCAATATCATTAACACAACAGTCAATACTTTTGGCCATAGGTTTTTCTTGGAAGAATACATCAACCAAAGAGAGATGAAATAGGAAATAATCATCCCTAACAATGGTGCGAAAACAATAAATAAAATTACAATAAAAACACCTGAAGGTAATAATTCACCTTCTTTAGCTTCTTTGAACCAGTTCACAATTTTAAATCCCGCATGTTCAGGATCTGTTACATCTCGGAAACCGTGCGCAATAGCTGCTCCGGCAAATCCACCAATTAAGGTATGAGAAGATGATGACGGAATACCTTTCCACCAAGTAATCAAATTCCAAATGATGGCAGCAATTACTCCGGCCAAAATAACCGTTAAGTCAATGCTGCTGGTGTGTGCTGTTTTGGCAACAGTATCGGCAACTCCAAAACCAAAAACCCAGTAGGCCATAAAGTTAAAAAGTGCTGCCCATAAAACGGCTTGAAAAGGAGTCAATACCTTAGTCGCCACTATGGTTGCAATCGAGTTTGCTGCATCGTGAAAACCGTTGATATAGTCAAATACCAGCGCTAGGAAAATGATGATTAACAATAAAGTAAAATCCATAAAAGTCGATTTATATTAAACTATTTATGAATGTTTTACAGAAATTTGCTCCATTACATTGGAAACACTTTTACATTTGTCTGAAGCGGATTCCAAAGCAGAAAGAACCTCTTTATACTTAATGATGTTTTTCACATCGGTTTCGTTTTCGAAAATATCGGCTACGGCTTTATCAAATACTGAATCTGCTTTACTCTCTAATTTGTTGATTTTTTTACAAGTATCTTTGATAGCCTTGTGATCTTTCATGTCTTTCAACTGTTTTACACCGGCGTTGATTAATTGACATGATTCTAAGTTGATTTCCGTCAATTTTCTAATGGACTTAGTAATTTTTTCCACCTGATACAAACGCATTCTACTGGCGGCACCATGCATATAATCAGCCACATTATCAATAGCCTTAACCAAAGCATGAATATCTTCTCTATCAAAAGGAGTGATAAAATTTCTGCTTAATTCCAAATGAGTTTTGTGGGTAATTTCTTCAATGGTGGCTTCTAATTCCTCAATTTTTCTGAAATAATCCTCACGTTCTGATTTGGGAGCATTCACAGCTTCATGTAGCGTTTCTGCTAAGATTACTAAATTTGAGGTGGCTTGTTCGAAAAGAGGAAAGAATTTTTTATCTTTTGGAACTAAAAACTGAAAAATGTTGTTTATAGACATAGTGTTAAAATTTGATGCAAATGTATCACTCTAATGTTAAGTGAATATTAAATATAATTCCCTTGAAGTAAGCTGACTTTACAATTTGTTAACATCAAATTAAATCGTCATTTTTACATCTCATTTCAGTTATTGAAAACGTTTTCGTAGCTTAGCAACCAAATAAATGCAACTGTTATCTTACCCAATAAACTATGGACCTAACCTTCAATAAAAACGAAGATCACAACAAACTTTTACTGTCTGAATTAAAACAACGCTTTGCCAAAGTTAAATTGGGCGGCGGTGAAAAGCGCATTGAAAAGTTACATGCCGAAGGCAAGATGACCGCACGCGAGCGCATAGACTATTTGTTGGATGACAAAGCCAAAAGTATTGAAATAGGTGCTTTTGTAGGCGACGGTATGTATGCCGAACACGGCGGTTGTCCATCCGGTGGTGTGGTTGTAAAAATGGGCTACATCAAAGGAAAGCAATGCATCGTAGTGGCTAATGATGCCACTGTTAAAGCCGGCGCTTGGTTTCCGATTACAGCCAAAAAGAATTTAAGAGCCCAAGAAATAGCCATTGAAAATCGCTTACCTATTATTTATCTGGTAGATTCTGCCGGCGTTTATTTACCGATGCAAGATGAAATTTTTCCCGATAAAGAACACTTTGGTCGAATCTTCAGAAACAATGCCATTATGAGCAGTATGGGTATTACTCAAATTGCCGCTGTGATGGGTAGTTGTGTAGCCGGCGGTGCTTATCTTCCTATTATGAGCGATGAAGCGATGATAGTGGATAAAACAGGAAGTATCTTCTTGGCCGGAAGCTATTTAGTAAAAGCCGCTATTGGGGAAAACATCGATAATGAAACTCTCGGCGGCGCCACAACGCATTGCGAAATCTCAGGGGTAACCGATTATAAAGCCAAAGACGACAAAGATGCCTTAGACCGAATTAAAAGTATCGTCGGGAAAATCGGTGATTATGAAAAAGCAGGGTTTAATAGAGAAAAATCACAAAAACCGGCACTTGAGGAAAAAGATATTTACGGCATTTTACCCAAATCCAGAGCGGAACAATACGACATGTTGGAAATCATCAAGCGTTTGGTTGACAATTCAGAAATGGACATGTACAAACCCGATTATGGCAAATCCATCATAACCTGTTATGCTCGAATTGACGGTTGGGCTGTGGGAATTGTAGCCAATCAACGTACCGTTTCTAAAACCAAAAAGGGCGAAATCCAATTTGGTGGTGTAATCTATTCTGATTCAGCTGATAAAGCGACTCGTTTCATAGCCAACTGTAACCAAAAGAAAATTCCGTTGGTTTTCCTGCAGGACGTGACCGGATTTATGGTAGGTTCCAAAAGTGAACACGGCGGAATCATTAAAGATGGTGCCAAAATGGTGAATGCGGTTTCCAATTCCGTTGTCCCGAAGTTTACTGTGGTAGTTGGTAACTCTTACGGCGCCGGAAACTACGCTATGTGTGGGAAGGCTTACGACCCCAGATTAATCTTTGCCTGGCCAAGTGCAGAATTAGCCGTAATGGGCGGCACTCAAGCGGCTAAAGTTTTGGCCCAAATTGAAGCTTCTTCCCTAAAAGCCAAAGGCGAAACCGTTGACGAAAAAACCGAACAAGCTTTATTCGACAAAATCAAAGCACGCTACGACGAACAAGTGTCTCCTTATTATGCTGCAGCCAGATTATGGACTGATGCGATTATTGACCCGTTAGAAACGCGAACTTGGATTTCAATGGGTATAGAAGCTGCTAATCACGCCCCAATTGAAAAGCCGTTTAATTTAGGCGTTATTCAAGTTTAATCATCTTTTGCATGAAACACCTTTTCTTCATACTATTTCTAATAACCAACTTCAGTATTAATGCTCAAACCGAAGATTGTTCTGGAAACTATTTCTTTTTAATTGAAGGCAAAGACGGAAGTATTCTTGACTACAAAATACAACTCAATGCGGACCAAACGTTTTTTTTTACAAGTTTTAACAGAGTCGTTGACATGCGTGGTAATCAAGATACTTACAAAAAAGGAAAAGGTACATGGAAAGTAGAAAATAAAGTTGTCAAATTCACAACAGAGTCGACCGACTTAAATCAAGAATACACCTTAAATTTCAGTGGAACGACCGCCCGTATTGTCAAAAAATCGCCGAGAGATACTTCTGACAAAGTGATTCCAACTGCTTTACAGTTTTATAAATCCGAAATTCGTACCATAGAAAATTTAAAATTTTTATTGAAGGAATAAAAGCATTAATAGGCTAATAATTTACTTTTCCTTTTTAGCTTTGCTGCGATGAAGTCAACTGCTAATTTTATCGCTTTCCAACAAGACGTCTCAGGTATTCCGATACCCGAAAAATTTACATTTCCATTTTATTATGAACCGCATGAATTGAGTAGGATTGCCGCTAAAGAACTGCAAAATTACCTCGAATCTCAAACTGATTTTGAACATAACTTTGGTTTAAATGCCGAACAAGACGGTTTGATTATCGGTAAAATGTTTGGTGTTTTAGTGGTTCAAAATGCGGAAGGAACATTAGGCTATCTTTGGGCGTTTTCGGGAAAATTGGCAGAACGCAATCACCATCCTTTTTTTGTTCCGACTGTATTTGACATGTTAGAAGAAAATAGTTTTTTCAAGCGTGAAGAGGTCTTCTTAAATCATTTTAATAAAAAAATTGAACTGCTTGAAAATGATATTGATTATCTAAAGGCAATTCAACTTTTAGAAGAAACCAAAAAACAAGCCGAAAAAGAAATTCAGGAGCAAAAAGAAAAGATAAAAATCGGTAAAAAACACCGGGCCGAAATCCGCAAAAACAATCCGGAAGCCGATACAGAACAACTCAGCAAAGCAAGTCAGGATGAAGGCATCTTACTCAAAAAAATGACTTTATACTGGAAGCATCACATTACAGCCGCAGAAGAAGTTGTTGCCGGATTTACCGCTACTATTAATCAACTCAAAGAAGAACGCCGTCAAAAATCGGCGCAACTACAACAACAACTTTTTGAGCAATATGCCTTTCTCAACCAGTACCAAGAGCTGAAAAGTTTGGGGGAAATTTTTAATGGCAATCCACCGGCCGGAGCGGGAGAATGTGCCGCGCCAAAACTCTTGCACTACGCTTTTCAGCACAACCTAAGACCTATTGCTATGGCCGAATTTTGGTGGGGACAATCGCCTAAATCGGAAGTCAGAAAGCACCAACAGTTTTATCCTGCTTGCATGGGAAAATGCGAACCGATACTGAATCACATGCTAAAAGGTATTCCGTTGGAAGACAATCCGTTTCAAACCAATCCTGCCGAAGGCAAATCATTGGAAATTGTATATGAAGATGACTATTTAGTTGTAGTTAATAAACCTGCCGAATTTTTATCTGTTCCCGGTAAACAAATAACAGATTCCGTTTGGAGTCGGGTTAAATTGCTTTATCCAAATGCAACAGGTCCATTAATCGTGCATCGTTTAGACATGTCGACTTCCGGTTTATTGCTCGTTGCCAAATCCGGTGAAGTATACAAAAACCTGCAAGCGCAATTCATACAGAGAAAAGTCAAAAAACGCTATGTTGCCCTACTCGATGGTCATCTAAATGAAAGTAAAGGCAAAATCAATTTACCGCTACGTGTAGACTTAGACAATCGCCCCAATCAAATTGTTTGTTATGAATATGGCAAACCGGCACAAACACTTTGGGAAGTAATAGAAAGAAAGGAGAATCAAACACTGGTTTACTTCTATCCCATTACTGGTAGAACACACCAACTTCGCATACATGCCGCACACCAATTAGGCCTTAACACTCCTATTGTTGGCGATGATTTATACGGCACTAAAGCCAATCGTTTGCATTTGCATGCCGAAAGTATTACTTTTAATCATCCTATTACAAAAGAATCCATCACGGTGACTGTGGTGGCAGATTTTGTGTAGCTAACAATATTGGGTTCTGCTTAACCCATTTCAAAACTTTCTTTTATGAAAAAAATTCTTGGTTTCGCGTTGTTTATCGCCTTTGTACAAACTATATCAGGGCAAGTAAATTTTAGTCGTAAAGACAGTCTTCAAGGCGGATTAAGACCGGAACGCACATGCTATGACGTGTTGCGATACGACTTAAACATCCAAATCAATCCGAAAGAAAAATCAATCACAGGCTATAATGACATCTCTTTCAAAACCGTTGAAACTACTGCTGTCATTCAGGTGGATTTGTTTGAAAATATGCAAGTGGACAGTATCATTTACCAAAATAAAAAGCTCAATTACAAACGGGAATTTAATGCGGTTTTTATCAATTTTTCAGCTCCTGTTTTGAAAGATGTGTCAGCAAAAACCATTCGATTTTATTACTCAGGAAAACCGACTATTGCCCGTCATGCGCCTTGGGACGGAGGATTTGTGTTTAAACAAGACAGCAACGGTAAAGATTGGGTTGGCGTAGCCGTTCAAGGCACCGGAGCCAGTTTGTGGTATCCGGTAAAAGATTCTCAAACCGATGAACCGGATTATGGCGCTACCATAAAAGTAGCTGTACCCAATGGCTTGATGAATGTATCCAACGGACGCTTTATGGGTTCGGTAGATTTAAAAAATGGCTACACCCGCTGGGATTGGGAAGTTAAAAATCCAATCAACACCTATGACATTACCGTTAATGTAGGCGATTATGTGTTACTACATGAAAACTACAAAGGGTTGGATTTGGATTACTATGTTTTACGCGAAAATGAAGCCAAAGCTAAAATTCATTTTGAAGAAGTAAAACCGATGATGGACTGCTTTCAAAGTAAATTTGGTCCGTATCCATTTGCCAATGACAGCTACAAATTAGTCGAAACTTCTTATTTAGGTATGGAACACCAAAGTGCTGTAGCTTATGGAAATAAATATTTAAAGGGCTATTTAGGAAGTGACTTGTCAGGAACGGGAGTTGGACTGTCTTTCGATTTTATTATCATTCACGAAACGGGTCACGAATGGTTCGGTAACAGCATTACTTCCAAAGACATAGCCGATATGTGGATACATGAAGGATTTACGCAATACAGCGAAATTGTTTATGTAGAATGCCAACAAGGCTATGAAAAAGCCATGACTTATGCCAACGGTTTAAAGAAAAATGTAAAGAACGATCGTCCGATTATCGGAAACTACGGCGTAAACAGTGAAGGTTCAGGCGATATGTATCCTAAAGGCGCTTTATTATTGAACACTTTGCGGCATGTGATTAGCGATGATGAAAAATGGTGGAAACTGTTATTCGATTATGCTGCTACCTTCAAACATCAAATCATAGATACACCAACAGTGATTGCATTTTTCAACAAAGAGAGTGATATGAACCTAACGCCTATTTTCAATCATTATTTACTAAAAACAACTATCCCGAAATTGGAATTAAAAACTGTAAAAGGAAAATTAGCCGCCAAATGGACTAATGTAAATGATGATTTTACCATGCCGGTCGACTTGATTTACAATAACAAGTCTATCAGAATCCAAGCCACCAGCTCTTGGAATACCACAAAAGTGAAGGTGAAAAACATAATCGATGTAACTCCGAAAACCAATCTATTCTTTATCGAATTCGAACGTTTATAAAAAAAATCAAAAACAGAAACGTATCTAATTAATAATTAGTAAATTAGATTGAATTTTAAACTTATTTATTATGGATACTTCAGTAAAAGGTTTGAACAAATGGGCTAATGCTCATTCTACGATTTGGTTTGATGCGTTCCGAATTTTATTAGGCGCATTTTTGTTTTACAAAGGCACTACTTTCATAGGCAACAGTGGCGAGTTTGAAGATTTGATTGCACCGGCCAGTAACTTTTTAGGCGGTATGTTTGCTTTTCATTATGTGGCATCAGCGCACATTATGGGTGGTGTTATGATTATTTTCGGACTGCTGACACGTTGGGCACTCATTGCACAATTACCGATTTTAGTTGGAGCCGTATTGATCAATTTTTTAGGCGAAATGAATTTGCTGAATTTAATTTTATCAACAGTTTCACTAGGATTGAGTATATTTTACACTGTTTACGGCAGTGGCAAACACTCAGCTGATTATTACTTTAAAATGCAGAAATAAGTAAAGCACATAACAATAAAAAAACGCACTCGAAGGTGCGTTTTTTATTATTCAAGCGTTTCTTTTCTCATTATCTTGCCCGTGGCCGTTTCTTTAAATTTAGGTATAAACACAACTTCCTTCGGTTTTTCGTACTTGTCTAAGGTCTTGTATAGGTCATCGGCCAAATCAAAAGCTTCGCCTTCAATAACCAAAATCACTTTTTCCCCCAATTCAGGATCCGATTTGGAAGCAATAAAGAAACGCTGTGTTAAACGGTGAGACAACTTCTCCTCTATTTGCTCGGGAATCAGTTTAATCCCGCCACTATTGATAACATTGTCCATTCTTCCCATGAAAATGAATTGGTTTTCATTGAGCAACTCCACAATATCATTGGTTACAATAACTTCATCAGATATTCTGGGTGCATGAATAACCAAACAATTTCTCTCATCATATGATATGGTAACACCCGGCAAAACGGTAAAAGCTCTTTCGCCTAACTTTCGCGCGGCTATGTGAGTAATGGTTTCGGTCATACCGTAAGTTTCATAAACCTGTGTCGGTAATTTCAAAAGTTGGCTTTCTAAATTTTTATTAACCGCTGCACCACCTATTATCATTTTTTTCACTCTCTTGAGTTCAGTTAATGAATTTTGTGCTTGAAGCGGAACCATAGCTACAAAATCAAAATCCATGTCAACATGAGTCAACGGATGTGAACTGGGGGCTACAAATTCTAAATCCAAACCCAAAATCATGGCGCGAACCAGCATCATCTTGCCTGCTACATATTTGACCGGCAAACATTGCAAGGCTTTATCACCGGGATGTAGTCCGAAAAAATCACCTGTGGCTAAGGCGGACTCAACCATGGCTTGTTTGCTAACAGATATGAGCTTGGGAGCTCCGGTAGTACCGGAAGTTTGCATTTCTATATAGGGTTTACCATCGAACCAATCCAGCAGAAAATCGCCAACCGGTTTTTCAAAATCTTCACCTTCTTTTATAAAACTGTATGCTACGCGACACAAATCTTCTCGGTTCAAATGAAATCCATTCAATTTAAAATGATTGTGGACGTTTTCGTAAGTTGGATTATACATTTTCTTCAGAATTTATCGAGTGTTGAATAACTTGAGTGGAAATGGCTCCGGTAAGTTTTCCTTTCCAATCCTTCCAATGGTATTTTTTACTAAAGATAAACAATATGACCGGAAAAATTATCAGCACAGGTGTTAATACCTCAAATCCCACTGACGGTGTTGAAACATCTTTGAACACTGATTCTGTTTTGAGTGCAGACCATTCAGCAGTGACCAACAAAGCAGTAATGATATTATTAGCGGCATGAAAACCAAGTGCCAACTCCATTCCTTCATCCATCAAAGTAATGATACCCAAAAAGAAACCGGTACCGATGTAATAAATCATAATGACATTTCCCATTTTTTCAACTTCAGGATTCAAGATGTGCATTAACCCAAACATAACTGAAGTGGTAATCAAAGGAAACCATCGGTTCTTAGCCAATAAGCCCAGTCCTTGCAACAAATAACCTCTGAAGATATACTCTTCCGCACTCGTTTGGATCGGCAATAGAGTAAAAGAGATTAACACTAAAATCAGAAACGGTATAGGTTTAAAATTGACTACATAATCTTCGGGATTGGCATAATAAGAAGCCACTGTTAAGACAGCACTAATAATACTCCACAATGTGAAACTAAAAAAGATACGTTTCCAATCAACTTTAGCTCGAGTAGTAGTAATATCAATCAAGTTGAGTTTGTGAATGTATTTGACCACAATGATAATACCAATCATGGTGCTGACAAAAATCAACAACATCAAGAATAAAGTAACATTGGGACTAAAAACCTTCATCATAGCATCTTCAGTCATGGGCATAGCCTTACCTGAAGCCACCGTTTTGGCCGCAATGGCAAAGCCAAAAGGAATTTGTCCTAAAAAGTAAAACAAACTGATAATTACAAAGCCTAAAAGGTATTTTAATGGTGATTTTTGGATGTTATCTTTATTTTCTAAAAACATAGTGGTTAAATATTAATTTCGCCTAAATTAATTTATTTATACAAATATCTGTTAATTTGCTTCAAAAAAATATGTTACAAGTACTGCACAATCCGCGTTGTGGAAAATCGAGAAATTGTTTGGCTCTTCTAAACGAAACGAATCAATCTTTTGAAATTATCAACTACTTGCAAAACCCTTTATCGGAAGATGAAATTAAAAAATTATTGCAGAAACTAGATATAGAACCCATAGCCTTAGTACGTCAGAAAGAAAACATCTGGATAGAAAAGTTTAAAGACAAAAAGTTATCCGACCAACAAATCATCAAAGCCTTAAGTGAAAACCCTATTTTGATTGAACGACCAATTGTGATTAAAAACAACAAGGCAATCATAGGAAGAGACCTTGAAAAACTGCAAGAATTCATCTGAAAAATCGTATTGCTTTTTTAACAAAGATTTGGGAAATGTCACTTAAACCAAAGTGTATTTTTGCACTCTAAAGCAAGAATCAATACAGTTTAGATGAAAAAAATTCAAATTATCACCGCCCTAGTTCTATGTTGTTTTTCTATTGCCGCTTTTGCCCAACCCAATGCGGCTAAAGCCAAAGTTATCATCACCGGAAATGTGATTGAAAAAACAAGCAAACTACCATTAGAATATGCAACCATTACTTTAAAAAATACACAAAACCCAAAAGCTGTTTTTGGAGGCATAACCGATAATAAAGGAAACTTTACAGTAGAAGCCAATGTAGGAGTTTATGATATTATCATTGAATTTATTTCTTTTAAACCCACCGAAATTAAGCAAAAAAGACTTAATGAAAATACTAATTTAGGAACCATTTCACTAGAGGAAGATGCAACCCAACTTAATGAAGTAGTAGTCAGAGCTGAAAAAACCACAGTGGAAATTAAGCTCGACAAAAAAGTTTATAATGTTGGCCAAGACCTCATGGTTAAAGGCGGAACTGTTAGCGATGTATTAGATAACATTCCCTCTGTATCTGTTGACGTAGAAGGAAACGTAAGTTTAAGAGGAAATGAAAATGTCAGAATATTAATTGATGGTCGTCCTTCAAATGCTATCAATATTACCGAGGCTTTACGATTGATTCCGGCCGATGCCATTGAAAAAGTAGAAGTAATTACCAATCCATCTGCCCGTTACGACGCTGAAGGCGGTGGCGGTTTGCTTAACATCATTTTGAAAAAAGGAAAAAATCAAGGCATTAACGGGACCTTCATCGGAACTACAGGATATCCTAAAAATAATGGTGTAAGCGGCACTGTAAACTACAAAACTAAAGAGTTTAACTTGTTCACAACGCAAGGATATAGCCAAAGAGATAATCCCGGAAATGCTTTAACCAATTCGAGGTATTTGAACGACGACAATTCTACTCGGGATTACATGAACGAAACCCGTGAAAATGACCGTTCGAACAAGTCTTACAACGGAAACTTCGGATTCGATTGGTTTTTAAGTGAGAGCCTGACTTGGACCAATATTGTTAACTACAGAAGAAGTAGTGGCAATAATGTTGATGATGTTTTACAAAAATACTATGATGTAAACTTTGCTTACCAATACGAAAGAAATCGTATTAATGAGGAAGATAGTCAAAGTAAGAATATTGAATACACAACCAACTTCACTAAGAACTTCAAAAAAGAAGGTCATAAACTTACTGTTGATGGTTCATTCTCTAAAAACACAGATGAAAATATTGCTTACATCACCGATTCGGCTACCAATACTGCTGTTATAACTATTGATGAAACAACCAATCTTCAAAAGCAAAACCGTAACCTTATCCAAGCTGATTACGTTTACCCGTTTGCTAAAGGCAGCCAATTTGAGTTTGGTTATAAAGGCGACTTTGTTAAGAACATTACCGATTACAGCGTTGTAACGAACGGTATTCCGTTTCCGGAATTTACCAATATTTTGGAATACAAAGAATACGTAAATGCTTTGTACACCAGCTACGGTACTAAAATCAAAAAATTCTCGTTCTTGTTGGGAATGCGTTGGGAAGACTCTAATATCGAAGTCAACCAATTGGCCACTAGCGATTTCAACGATAAAAAATACGATAACTTCTTCCCAAGTGCATTTTTAACTTATGAAATAGGTGAACAAACCAGTGCTTCTATAAGTTACAGTCGCCGTATCCAACGTCCGAGAGGCCGACAATTGAATCCGTTCAACAACTTATCGAGTAACGTAAATATTTTTGTTGGGAATCCGGATTTAGATCCGGCCTTTACTGATGCTGTCGATATCGGTTATATCAAACGTTGGAATAAACTCACGTTAAATACATCTTTGTACGGAAACAAAACCACCGGTGCGTTCCAATTTGTGCGCAGAGAAAGCGGTGATTTCCAAAACGGTATTCCAATCATTATCAGTTCTCCTATCAACTTAGCCACGGAGTACAGAACCGGTTTCGAGTTCACACTAAACTATTCGCCTTACAAATGGTGGAAATTGAACAGTAACTTTAACTTCTTCTACAATGAAACAGACGGAGATTTCAGTTACACCGACTTCAACGGTAACGAAGTTGTTCAAAACTTTGATAATAGTACTGTGGCTTGGTTTACTCGCTTGACGTCTAAAATTACTTTACCATACAAGATAGATTGGCAAACCAATGCTACATACAACGGCCCTCAAAAAAACGCCCAAGGTAGAAGTTTAGGGGTTTTCAGTATGAACTTGGCTTTCAGCAAAGACATTTTAAAAGACAAAGGAACACTTTCCTTAAATGTAAGTGACTTACTCAATTCCAGAAAGCGTTTGATGGAAACTTATATTGCCGGTGTAGTTGACTCTTACGGAGAAATGCAGTGGAGAGAACGTCAAATCAACTTCTCGTTCACTTACCGCTTCAACGTTCAGAAAAACGAAAGAGAAAAAGAACGAAGAAATCGCGGCGGACAGCAAGATGACGGCGGTGATTTTCCGGGATAATCAAAGCATAAAAAAAGCCTCGAAATATCGAGGCTTTTTTTTACAACAAACTGAAAAAATTATTCAGCTTGCTCGGCTTCTCTTTTAGCTTTTTTCTCTTGCAAAAACTCTCTTACACCACCAAAAACCCAATAAGGGATAATCGCAGTAATCAAGAAAATCATCAACCAAAAACCAATGGTTAAGATTGTCAAGAAAGCCAAGAAGCCTAAATACTGTTGAAATTCAAACATGTTTTCCGGAATTTTTTGAATTATAAGCAAATGTAAGCCTAATAATCGGGCTTACCAAAAAACTGCACACATTTTATCAAACGGGTTATCCACAATTTTTAAGTTGTTTTCTATAAGAAGCTACTCCGGCTGTCCACTCTATCTTTTATTGTTTGGTCAACCTAAGCGTCATTGATGTAGTATTGCCAAACAATAAAAGGATGCCGTTCCCATCCGGGCTATGGGCAATCATTTCAAATCAACAATTGCAGTTAACAAAACTACAAACTAAGAGATAAAAAATAAAAAACCCGGTTTAGAGCCGGGTTTTTCGTGATCTGTCAAAATCAAACAAAACAATAATCAAACTATTTTTTTATAAACATGTTGGTGTAATATTTTTTTCCGTTATCAGGGTTAATGGTTA
>Ga0208243_1000658_pt1 | contig 16746 bp, 14 predicted proteins | sample Subbio2Aug_QV12A_FD_184826 | JGI IMG/M metagenome (GOLD analysis project Ga0208243, IMG submission 184826) | Serpentinite rock and fluid subsurface biosphere microbial communities from McLaughlin Reserve, California, USA - CR12Aug_QV12A (SPAdes) | ecosystem: Environmental > Terrestrial > Deep...
CGAGGCTCGCTCCGCTTTCGGGGCGAGCCACCGGTCTCGCCCGTCCTTCGGACCCTCAGGATGAGGACCGTCAGGGGGGCGCGCGTCTGAGGAGCACCCCCGAAGTGACTGCACCTCCGCGCCCTCTCGCGCCTCGTCATCCCGGAACGGCGTCCGAGCGCAGCGAAGGCCGCCGTATCCCGGATCCACGCCGCGCCATCCACGCCGCGCCATCCATGCTCGCGATCCGGTCCACGACGAGGCACGTCGCGCCGCCGCCCGTCGTCGCCGTCTTTACGGTCGTCGCCCGATCCTCCATCGTCGTCGACCACACGCTTTCCACGGGAGACCGCCATGACCGCCGACCATTCCGCCAGCGCCGCCGAACTCTCGCTCGCGCTCCAGGCCTTCCACCGCGCGCTGCTGCAGGCCGAGATCGGCGGCGACCCGGCCTATGACAGCCCCTACACCAGGCTCTTCGCACTGATCGGCGAGCCGCGCTTCGCCTGGATGAAGGCCGTGCCGGAACTCATCGGCCGCATCGACCAGCACAGGGACGACGCCACCATCGCCGAACCGGGCGTGCTCGACGGCCTGCGCGAGGAGGCCCGCGCCTTCCTCGGCGAAGGCAGCCTGAAAGCCGACGACGGCTTCCGCCTGCGCCACCTCACCGCGATCCAGAAGGAGCCGGACGTCGGCCTCGCCACCGGCCGCCTGCGCAGGGTGCTGGCCGGACGGTCCTGATCATCCTCCGCCGCCGGTCCCCCACACCGCCAGCCTGCCGGGCAGACCTGCGCAACACCGCTCCGCCGTCATCCTTGGGCCTGTCCCAAGGATCTGCCACCCGCCCCGCGGCTGGCGTTCCGCCCCTTACCGGCCGGCAGCGACACCGCTCCATGCCGGGCCGTCGGCAGATCCTCGGGAGGGGAGGATGACGGCGCCGGTGCGGCGGACGGCCGCCGGAACCTCAGGACGGGTCGGCCGCCGGTCCCCACACCGCCAGCTCGTTGCCGGCCGGGTCGGCGAAGTGGAAGCGCCGGCCGCCCGGGAAATCGAAGATCTCGCGCAGGATGGTGCCGCCGGCGGCCTGCACCTGCGCCAGCGTCTCCTCGATCGTGTCGGAGTAGAGCACGGGCAGGGGCTTCGCCACCGCCGCCCCGTCGGCGTCGAAACCGCCGTCGAGACCTTCCGAAAAGGCCGAATAGGTCGGCCCGTAATCGGTGAAGGTCCAGCCGAAGGCCGCGGCATAGAAGGATTTCACCCCGTCCAGCGTCCCGCCCCGGGCGGGCATCTCGATGTAGTCGAGCTTTCCGGTCGTGCGCATGGTCGCCTCCATTCGTTCATGGTATGTTCTATACCATTCCCGGTTGTCGATCAACCTGCTCGTTGCTATCCGTTCAGGGCCTCACGCCCCGCGGCACTGCCTACGCTCGATCGAGCCGTCCATCGCCTTGATCTCGCCGATCGCCCGGCTGCGGTCGCGGGTCCAGGGCGTGCGCATGTCCGGCACCATGGTGCCCGCGCCGGGAACCACGTAGAACGGCCGGCGGCCGGGCACCAGCGCCTCCGAATTGCTCGGAAGCCCGTGCGAGGCCGCGAGCGCGTCGCGCCAGGCGACGAGGTCGGGGCAAGGCGTGCCGTCGAAATCCATCGACGACACCACCTCCTCGTCGAGCACCGGCGCGACGCCGGTGCAGCCGGCAAGCGCGAGGAGGGGCAGGACGATCAGGAGGCGTGGCGTCATGGCTGCGGGCTCGAAGGCGTGGGGTTGGCGAGGTCGCGGCCGGGCGCGCGCCCTCGACCGGATGCAGATAGCCCGCAACGGCGGCGAAGGCTAGTCCGGCAGCACCGCGACGTCGAGCAGCGCCGGCCGCTTCTGGAAGCGCACGACGTTCAGCGCGCTGGCGATCGCGCCGCGCAGCTCCGCCGGGTCGGTCACCCGCCGGCTCCAGCACCGGCTCGCCTCCGCCGTCCGGGTGAAGCTCGGCGAGGGTTTCAGCGCCGTCAGCGGCATCTCGTTGGCGCGCGAGGCGTAGCCGTTCGGATAGAGCCCCGTGACGGAGGCGCGCACCGCGCCCCATTCCTCGTTGTTGACGATGATCACCAGCACCGGCAGCGCCAGCGCCTCGGCGATCTGGTGGCAGGCGGTCGGGTTGGCGAACATGTAGGAGCCGTCGCCCATCACCGCCACGCAGACCCGCTCGGGGTCGGCGAGCTGCGCGCCCATGGCGCAGGGGAAGCTCCAGCCGAGCCCGCCCGAATGCGGCTCCTGGAACCAGGAATTGCGCTCCGTGCGCGAGAGGATGCCGAGCTGCGCGCCGAGCTCGGAGAACACGCTGGAGCGGATGCCCTCCAGCGCCTGGCCGAGGCACAGGCTGACATGGTGCTTGGTGATGCCGCGCGCCGTCTCGGCCGCCTTCTCGCGCAGCGCCCGCCGCGTCCGGCCGGAGGTTTCCGTCAGCCGCGCCAGCCGCGCGGAAATCGCCGCCTCGTCGCGGGGCAGCGCCTCCATGGCGGCGAACAGCGCCGGCAGGGTCAGAGCGCTCTCGCCGGCGATCGTCACGTCCGAGCGGAAGTTGCGCACCGGGAACCGGCTGAACAGCGGGTCGGGGCCGATGTTGATCACCTTCGCGTCGTCGCGCAGTTCGTGCCGGTCCGGCCACCACGGCGCCAGGCTGTCGAGGATCACCACCACGTCGGCCTCGGCCAGCGCCGCGCCCGGGTCCCAGCCGACATGGCAGGGATGCTCCGTCGAGATCGCCAGATGCGTCGCCCACCAGGACGACACCGCGATCCCCCAGCGCTCCGCCCATGAGCCGAAGGCCGCAAAGCTCGCCGCGTCGCCCGCGCCGCGCTGCGCGATCACCAGCGGCCGCTCGGCCTTCGCCAGCAGCGCGGCGGCCGCCTGGACCGCCGCGGGCTCCGGTGCGCCCGTCACCGGCGCCATCGAGCGGGGGCTGTCGATCGCGCCCGCCGGCAGCGGCTCGCACAGCGTCTCGCGCGGCAGCGACAGGTAGACCGGGCCCTTCGGCGTCGATTCGGCGATCGCCGCGGCGCGGTCGAGCAGCTCCACGATCTGCTCGGGAAAGCGCAGCTCGTAGTCCCACTTGCAGGCCTCGCGCACCAGCGCCGTCTGGTCGCGCATCTCCTGGCCCCAGCCGATCGGCACCGTGCGCGCGCCGAAACGGTCCTTCTCGGTGATCGGCGTGCGGCCGGACATGATCAGCATCGGCACGTGCTCGCAGGCGGCGTTGATCGCCCCGGTCGCGCCGTTCGACAGCCCGACATTGGTGTGCAGCATCACCGCCTGCGGCCGGCCCGAGATCAGGTAATAGCCATGCGCCATGCCCATCGCCGCATGCTCGTGCGGGATCACCAGCGCCTGCGGCAGCGCGATGCCTCTCGCCTTCGCCTCCGCCAGCCCCTCGATGATCGGCGGGAAGTCGGTGCCCGAATTGGCGAAGACATAATCGACGCCGAGCGTCTTCAGCCGCGAGAAGATCGCGCCGCCTGCCGTCATCTGGTTCTGTTCGAGCATGCCGATCCTCCCTGCACTGCACGGCCCCCGTGTTACGACGGCCGCAACCGCGCGTGAAGCCCCGGAGGCGCCGCGGCCGATCCCGCAATGCCTCCGATATGGGCGCAGCGGTGCCGAAAGCCCGGGCAGCACTCCCTTTGCCGGGCCGGAAGAGGGCGCAGATCCGGCCCGCGCGACTGGCACGGCCTTTGCTCCATGACGCTGGTCATTGCGGTGAGGGAAGTCAGTGAAATGAACGCACGTGCAGCCGTCGGCCTTCCGATCGTCGACGTATCCGGCCTGTCCTCCGGCGATCCCGCAAGGCGGCGGGCGGTCGGGGCCGACCTTCGGGCGGCCTGCCTCGACAAGGGCTTCTTCTACTGCACCGGGCACGGCATCCCGGCCGGCCTCGTCGAGGCGGTCTTCGCCGAGACGAAGCGCTTCTTCGACCTGCCGATGGAGGCCAAGCGCGCCGTCGACAAGGCGAAGTCCTTCGCCAACCGCGGCTACGAACCGCTCGGCGGCCAGACCCTGCAGGCCGGTGCGAAACCCGACCGCAAGGAGGGCTACTACATCGGGCTGGAACTGCCCGAGGACGACGCCCGCGTCGTCGCCCGAAAGTTCAACCACGGCCCCAACCAGTGGCCGCAGGACCTGCCCGGCTTCCGCCCCGTCATGCGCGCCTATCATGCCGCCATGCTCGATCTCGCCGAGCGGCTGATGCGCGGCATGGCGCTGTCGCTCGATCTCGACGAGAACCACTTCGACGGCTTCGTGTGCGATCCGCTGGCGATCCTGCGCCTGCTGCACTATCCGCCGCAGCCGGCCGAGGCGGCCGCCGACGATTTCGGCGCCGGGGCGCACACCGATTTCGGCGGCCTGACGCTCCTCCTGCAGGACGACGTCGGCGGTCTGCAGGTCTTCGACAATGCCGGCGGCGGCTGGATCGCGGCGCAGCCGATCCCCGGCGCCTTCGTCATCAATCTCGGCGACATGATCGCCCGCTGGACCAACGACCGCTACCGCTCGACGCTGCACCGCGTCGTCAACGCGTCGGGCCGCGAGCGCTATTCCGTGCCCTTCTTCTTCACCGGCAATCCCGATTTCGAGGTCGCCTGCATCCCCACCTGCCTCGCGCCGGGCGAAACGCCGAAATACCCGCCGATCCGGGTGGAGGAGCATCTCCAGGCCATGTACCGCAAGACCTATGCCGCGGCCTGACGGCAGCGGCGTGCGCGGGACGGGAGGCCAGGCCGTGGCGGAGACGGTCGTCCTCGTCCACGGCGCCTGGCAGGGCAGCTGGGTCTGGACGCGGTTCGTGCCGTGGCTGCAGGCCGCCGGGCTGCGCGCCGTCGCCGTCGACCTGCCCGGCAACGGCGCCGACGGCACCCCGCCGGAGACCGCCTCGCTCGATCGCTACGTCGCCCATGTCGGCGCCATCGTCGCCGCTCAGCCCGGCCCCGTCGCGCTGGTCGGCCATTCCGGCGGCGGCGTGGTCGCCACCGCGGTCGCCGAGCGCTATCGCGAGCGGGTCGAGCGCGTCGCCTACGTCGCCGGCATGATGCTCCCGCCGGGCATGGGCTTCGGCGACGTCCTCGCCGACATGAAGGCGGCCGAGAACGGCCTCCTCGGCATCGGCCCGCATCTCGTCTGGTCGCACGACCGCCGGGTATCCACGGTCCCCGTCGAGGCAGCGGCCGACATCTTCCTGAACGACGTGCCGCGCGACGAGGCGCTGCGGCTGGCCCGCGGCCTCACCCCGCAGGGCGAAGCCGGCCGTGCCATCGCCACCGCATGGACGCCGCAGCGCTTCGGCACCCTGCCGCGCCTCTACGTCGAATGCGCGCACGACCGCTCCGTGCTCCTGCCCGTCCAGCGCCGCATGCAGGCCCTCGTCCCGGGCGCCGCCCGCGTCACCCTCGACGCCGACCACGCCCCCCACGTCAGCCAGCCCAGACGCCTCGCCGAGGTGCTGATCCCGTTCCTGAAAGGGTAGCCCGGACGCTCCGGCTGTCGTCGGTGTCCCGTCGCGCCCCCTCTGGCCTGCCGGCCATCTTCCCCACGAGGGGGGAGATCGGCAGCTTCGGCCTCGGCGCTCGTCCAGCGACGTCGGTTGTTGGCGAAGCCGCGGGAGCGCGTGATCTCCCCCCTTGTGGGGGAGATGCCCGGCAGGGCAGAGGGGGGTGCGACAGAACGCGACGCTTGCGCCACCGCCGACCCGCCGCGATCTTCTCGACTGCCGACTGCCGACTGCCGACTGCCGACTGCCGACTGCCGTCCTTCACACGCCCCGCAGATCCTCCGGCAAGAGCGCCTCCGGCATGTTCTGGTAGGCCACCGGCCGCAGGAAGCGGCGGATGGCGAGCGTTCCCACCGAGGTCGTCGAGACGTTGGTGCTCGCCGGGTAGGGCCCGCCATGCATCATCGAATCCACCACCTCCACACCCGTCGGGAAGCCGTTGGCGAGGAGCCGGCCGGCCTTGCGCTCCAGCACCGGCACCAGCTTGCCCGCCAGCGCCGTGTCGGCCGGGTCGAGCTGCAGCGAGCAGGTGAGCTGGCCGTCGAGCCCCTGCGCCACCGCCATCATCTCGTCTTCGTCGCTCACCTTCACCAGCACGCCGAGCGGCCCGAACACCTCCTCGGCCAGCGCCGGATTGGCGCGGAAGGTCTCGCCCGAGACCGAATAGAGCCATGGCCCGACATTGCGGCCTTCGACGCTCGACGCCACCAGTTCGCGCACGCCGTCGGTGTCGCGGATGCGGCACTGGCCGGCCTGGAAGGCGCCGGCGATGCCGTCCGACAGCATGGTCTGCGCCGCGACCGTCCCCATCGCCTCTGCCGCCGCCGCCTCGAAGGCATCCGCTTCCGGCCCGTCGATCACCACGCCGAGCCCGGGATTGGTGCAGAACTGGCCCACCCCCATGGTCAGCGATCCGGCCCAGCCGGCGGCGATCGCGGCCCCGCGCGCTTTCACCGCATGCGGCATCACGAACATCGGGTTCACCGAGCCGAGCTCGCCGAAGAACGGGATCGGCTCCGGCCTGGCGCAGGCGAGGTCGAACAGCGCCCGGCCGCCCTTCAGCGAGCCGGTGAAGCCGATCGCCCTGATCAGCGGATGCTGCACCAGCGCCTCGCCGGCCTCGCGCGTGTTCGACTGCACCAGCGAGAAGACGCCCGGATGCACGCCGCATCTTTCGATCGCCTCGAGGATCGCCTCGGCGACGATCTCGCCGGTGCCGGGGTGGCCCGGATGGCCCTTGACCACCACCGAGCAGCCGGCGGCGAGCGCCGAGGCGGTGTCGCCGCCCGCGGTCGAGAAGGCGAGCGGGAAGTTCGACGCGCCGAACACGCCGACCGGGCCGATCGGCCGCTGCATCATGCGGATCTCGGGCCGCGCCGCCGGCTTGCGGTCGGGCAGGGCGGCGTCGTGGCGGCGGTCGAGATACTCGCCCTTGCGGATGTGGCCTGCGAAGAGCCGCAGCTGGCCGGCCGTGCGGCCGCGCTCGCCGTCGAGCCGCGCCGCCGGCAGCCCGGTCTCGGACGTGCCGATCTGCGTGATCTGGGCCCCGCGCGCCTCGATCGCGTCGGCGATCGCCTCCAGGAAGGCCGCGCGCGCGTCCCGCGAGGCATAGCCGTAGCTCCGGAACGCCTCTTCCGCCGCCTTCGCGGCGCGGTCGACATGCGCGGCGGTGCCGGCGGCGAAACGGTGCGGCGCGCCGGTCGCCGGCTGCGATTCGAAATGCGTCTCGCCCGCCACCCATTCGCCCGCAATGAGGTGCTTGCCGCCCGGCTGATAGCTGTCGGTCATGGTCGTCCTTTCCGTCTTTGTCCGGCTGTCCGGCGCGACACGCTTCAGTCGTGGAACGGATCCGTCACGATGCGCCGGCCCAGCATGAAGGCATCCGCGACATGGACCAGGGGAGAGGCGTCCACGTCGCTCTGGCCCGCCGCGAGAAGCTCCGCGAACCGGGCATAGATGCCGTCATACTCGGCTTCCGGCGGCTGGTCGACCGCCTGACCGTCGATTTCGAGCTTCGCCCCGCCGGCCGAGAGCTTGAGCGCGCCGCCATCGGTGTCGACGGCGATGTCCCAGGTCTGCGGCCCGGTCTGGCGCCAGTCGAAATCCGCCGTCACCGGCGCGCCGGCGGTATCGGCGAAGGAAAGCCGCGCCGCGATCGGCGTGTCGCGGTTTGCCGGGAACTCCAGCTCCGCCGCGGTCAGATGCACCGGCGAAGGCATGATCTCCGTCAGGATCGACAGCGCGTTGATGCCGGGGTCGAACACGCCCATGCCGCCCGCGTCCCAGATCCAGGCCTGGCCCGGATGCCATTGGCGCACGTCCTCGCGCCAGACGATCGCCGCCCGCGTCACCGTCCGTCCGGCGAGCCAGGCCTTGGCCTGCGCCACCCCAGGCGCGAAGCGCGAGTGCCAGGTGGCGAACAGCGTCCGGCCCTTCGCGCGGGCGAGGTCGGCGAGCGCCTGCACCTCGGCCACCGTCGCCCCCGGCGGCTTTTCCAGAAGCACGTCGCGCCCGGCCGAAAGTGCTGCCCAGGCCATGCCGAAGCGCACCTGCGGCGGCACGCACAGCGCCACCGCCGTCACGTCCGGCCGCGCCTCAAGCATCGCGTCGAGCCGCGCGAAATGGTCGAAGCCGGGCAGCCCCGCCCCGCGCGTCACGATCGCCGCGAGCGAAAAGCCCGGATGCCGGCCGATCGAGGGGATGTGCTGGTCCTGCGCGATCTTGCCGAGTCCGGCGATCGCGATCTTCGTCGGGTCAGTGGCTTTCACGGGGCACCTCGTGGCCGCGCGCACCGATCAGGAAGTCGAAGTCGGCGCCGGTGTCGGCCCCGCCGACATGCAGGTGGAACAGCCGCGCATAGCCGCTGCCGGGCTCCTTCGCGGTCGGCGCCCAGGCGGCCAGCCGCGCCCTGATCGTCTCCTCCGGCACGTCGAGATGGATGCGCCGCGCCGCCACGTCCACCTCGATCATGTCGCCGTCCTCGACGATCGCCAGCGGCCCGCCGACGGCGGCCTCCGGCGAGGTGTGCAGGATCACGGTCCCGTAGGCCGTGCCCGACATGCGCGCGTCGGAGATGCGCACCATGTCGGTGATGCCCTTCCTCAGCACCTTGGGCGGCAGGCCCATGTTGCCCACCTCCGCCATGCCGGGATAGCCGCGCGGGCCGCAGTTCTTCAGCACCATCACGCAGGTCTCGTCGATGTCGAGGCTCTCGTCCTCGATACGCGCCTTGTAGTGGTCGATGTCCTCGAACACCACCGCGCGGCCGCGATGCTGCATCAGATGCGGGCTCGCCGCGGACGGCTTGAGCACGGCGCCGTTCGGCGCCAGGTTGCCGCGCAGCACCGCGATGCCGCCCTGTTGCGTCAGCGCGCGCGCGACCGGGCGGATCACCTCCTCGTTCCAGTTGCGCACCTCGGCGATCTCCTCGGCGATGGTCTGGCCGGAGACGGTCAGCGCGTCGCCGTGCAGCTTGCCGCCCTCGAGCAGCATCTTCAGCACCACCGGCAGCCCGCCGGCATAGAAGAACTCCTCCATCAGGAACCGCCCCGACGGCATCAGGTCGACGATGGTGGGGATGTCGCGTCCGCAGCGGTCCCAGTCGTCGAGCGTCAGGTCGACGCCGATCCGGCCGGCGATGGCGAGCAGGTGGATCACTGCATTGGTCGAGCCGCCGATCGCGCCGTTGGTGCGGATCGCGTTCTCGAAGGCCTTGCGCGTCAGGATGTCCGACGGCTTCAGGTCGTCCTTCACCATGTCGACGATGCGCCGGCCGGTGAGATGCGCCATCACGCGCCGCCGCGAGTCCACCGCCGGGATCGCCGCATTTCCCGACAGCGCCATGCCCAGCGCCTCGGCCATCGAGGCCATGGTCGAGGCCGTGCCCATCGTGTTGCACGAGCCCGGCGAGCGCGACATCGACTGCTCGGCCTCCAGGAAGTCCGCCCGGCTCATCTTGCCGGCCTTGATGTCCTCCGACATCTGCCACAGCGCCGTGCCCGAGCCGACGCGCTCGCCGCGGAACCAGCCGTTCAGCATCGGCCCGCCCGAGACGAGGATCGCCGGGATGTCGACGCTGGCGGCCCCCATCAGCAGCGCCGGCGTGGTCTTGTCGCAGCCGGCGAGCAGCACCACGCCGTCGAGCGGGTTGGCGCGCAGCGCCTCCTCCACGTCCATGGCGCAGAGGTTGCGGTACATCATCGCCGTCGGCCGCAGCGACGGTTCCCCCGGCGAGAACACCGGAAACTCCACCGGCAGCCCGCCCGCCTCGTAGATGCCGTGCTTCACCCGTTCGGCGAGGTCGCGCAGATGGGCGTTGCAGGGCGTCAGCTCCGACCAGGTGTTGCAGATGCCCACCACCGGCCGCCCGTCGAACAGGTCCGCCGGCAGGCCCTGGTTCTTCATCCAGGAGCGGTGGTAGATCGCGTCGCGGCTCTCGCCGCCATACCATTCCTGCGAGCGCAGTCGGCGCGGCCAGGGTGCCTTCCGGAAACTCATCGGTCGATCCAATCCTTAGAGGGCGCTCACGCGCACGAACTCGTCCCGTCCCGGCTTCGGCGTCACCGCCCAGGAATTGCGCAGCGGCAGGCCGAAGGGCGCCGCCTCGATCTCGAACACGTCGCCGGGCTCCGTGCGGATGCCGTCCGCGAAGGACAGCGTCGCCGTGCCGAACATGTGCACGTGCACGTCGCCCGGCTGCCGGAACACGCCGTACTTGAAATGGTGGTGCTCCAGATTGGCGATGGTGTGCGACATGTTCGCCTCGCCCGACAGGAACGGCTTCTCGAAGATGACCGCGCCGCCGCGGCGGATGCGCGATGTGCCGCGCACGTCCTGCGGCAGGTCGCCCACGAGGATTTCCGGGCCGAACGAGGCGGGCCTGAGCTTCGAATGGGCGAGGTAGAGATAGTTCACCCGCTCCATCACGTGGTCGGAGAATTCGTTGGCGAGCGAGAAGCCCACCCGGAACGGCTGCCCGTCCGCCCCGATCACGTAGATGCCCGCGATCTCGGGCTCCTCGCCGCCGTCGTCGGCGAAGGCGGGGGAGGCGAGTGCGGCGCCCGGTGCGGCCAGCATCGTGCCGTTGCCCTTGTAGAACCATTCCGGCTGCACGCCGGGCCTGCCGTTCGCCGGCTTGCCGCCCTCGACGCCCATGCGGAACATCCGCATCGAATCCGTCAGCGTCGCCTCGTCGGCCTTCATGGTCTTCTGGTGCATGGCGTCGCGGGTCGCCGCCGAGCCCAGATGCGTCAGCCCCGTGCCGGTCAGGTGCAGGTGTGCGGGGTCGGGATGCAGGATCGGCGACGTGAGCCGCCCCTCCTCGTAGGCCTTGGCGAGATCGACCGCCGGGCCGAAGCCCAGCTTGCCGATGCGGTCGGCGATCTTCTCGCCGTCGCGGGCGCAGTCGAGCGCCAGCGCATGCACGCTCGCCGCCCCGCGCACCTCGAAGGCCTCGGTGCCCTCGCGGGCGATCACCCTGAGGTCGCCCGCCGGAGTCCTGATCTGGGAAAGCAGCATGGCCGTCAGCCCTTGTTCTTGTTGTAGACGTCGAAGATGACCGCGGCCAGCAGCACCAGGCCCTTGATCATCTGCTGGTAGTCGATGCCGATGCCCATGATCGACATGCCGTTGTTGAGCACGCCCATCAGGAAGGCCCCCACCACCGCGCCGATGATGGTGCCGACCCCGCCCGACATCGACGCGCCGCCGATGAACACGGCCGCGATCACGTCGAGCTCCAGCGCGAAGCCCGCCTTGGGCGTGGCGGTGTTCAGCCGCGCGGCGAAGACGAGGCCCGCCGCCGCCGCCAGCACACCCATGTTGGTGAAGGCGAAGAAGGTCAGCCGCTCGGTGTTGATGCCCGACAGCTTGGCCGCCTTCTGGTTGCCGCCGAGCGCGTAGACCCGCCGGCCGATCACCGTGTTGGACGTGATGAAGGCGTAGATGATGGTGAGCACGCCCATCGTGATCAGCACGTTGGGCAGGCCGCGGAAGGTCGCGAGCTTGAAGGTGATGAAGACCAGCGCCGCCGCCACGATCGCGTTGCGCACCGCGAAGAAGGCCATCGGCTCGTCCTCGATGCCGTAGGCGCGGTTTCGCGCCCGCTGCGTCAGGCCCATCCACACCACGGCGGCCGCGGTCAGGACGCCCGCCGCCAGCGCCAGCACGTTGACCTGCCGCACGTCGAACAGGCCGGCGAGCGCCGCGCCGAAGCCGGCGGGGAAGAGGTCCGGCACGAAGCCGTTGGCGATCACCTGGAATTCGCGCGGGAAGGGGCCGACCGACTGGCCCTCGAGCAGCCACAGCGACAGGCCGCGGAAGACCAGCATGCCGGCCAGCGTCACGATGAAGGAGGGGATCTTCCAGTAGGCCACCCAGTAGCCCTGCGCCGCCCCGATCAGCCCGCCGACGATCAGGCACGCCGCGATCGTCACCGGCATCGAATAGCCGTGGTTGACCATCATCACCGCCGCCAGCGCGCCGACGAAGCCCATCACCGAGCCGACCGACAGGTCGATGTGCCCGGCGACGATGACGATCAGCATGCCGAGCGCCATGATGACGATGTAGCTGTTCTGCAAGAGCAGGTTGGTCACGTTGACGGCCCGCAGCAGCGTCCCGTCCGTCACCACCTGGAAGAAGATCATGACGACGATCAGCGCCAGCAGCAGCCCGTATTCGCGCAGGTGCGACGCGAGATAGGCGCCGATCCCCTTGCCGGGACCCGCCATGCCCGTCTTGTTGACGCCTTCGGCCAGAGCCATCCTCTTCTCCCTAGTCGTTGACGATGAGCGACATGATGCGCTCCTGGCTGGCGTCCGCCGCGGCCAGCTCGCCCACCAGCGCGCCTTCGCTCATCACGTAGATGCGGTCGCACATGCCGAGCAGTTCCGGCATTTCCGACGAGATCATCACCACGCCCTTGCCCTGTTCGGCGAGGTCGTTGATGATCCCGTAGATCTCGTATTTCGCGCCGACGTCGATGCCGCGCGTCGGCTCGTCGAGGATCAGCACCTCGGGCGCCGTGAACAGCCACTTGGCCAGCACCACCTTCTGCTGGTTGCCCCCCGACAGGTTGACCACCTTCTGGAACACCGTCGGCGTGCGCGTGCCCAGCGCCTCCCGGTAGCGCTCGGCCACCCGCGTCTCCTCGTTGCGCTTGAGAATCCCGCGCGTCGAGACGCCCTCCAGGTTGGCGAGCGTGGTGTTGAAGCGGATCGGCTCGTCCAGGATCAGGCCGAGCGACTTGCGGTCCTCGGTGACGTAGGCGATGCCGGCGTCGATCGCCCGTCCGACGGTGGAGACGTCGACCGTCTCGCCCCTGAGCTTGACCGTGCCGGAGACGTCGCGGCCCCAGGACCGGCCGAAGATCGACATGGCCAGTTCCGTGCGGCCGGAGCCCATCAGGCCCGCGATGCCCACCACCTCGCCGGCCCTCACCGTGAAGCTCGCGCCCTTGATCACCTTGCGGTCGGCGCGCTCGGGGTGCCACACCGTCCAGTCCTTCACCTCCATCAGCACGTCGCCGGGCCGGCGCCGGTGCTCGGGGAAGCGGTGCGTCATGTCGCGACCGACCATGTCGCGCACGATGTCGTTCTCCGACAGCCCCGCGCCGGCGTCGAGCGTCGAGACCGTGGTGCCGTCGCGGATCACGGTGACGCGGTCGGCCACCTGCCGCACCTCGCCGAGCTTGTGCGAGATCAGGATGCTGGTCACGCCCTGCGCCTTCAGCTCGAGCAGGAGGTCGAGCAGCTTGCGGCTGTCGGTCTCCTGCAGCGCCGCGGTCGGCTCGTCGAGGATCAAAAGCTTGACGTCCTTCGACAGCGCCTTGGCGATCTCGACCAGCTGCTGCTTGCCCACGCCCAGCCGGTCGACCAGCGTCGTCGGCGGCTCCTTCAGTCCCACCTTGGCCAGCAGGGCCTCGGTGCGCCGGTTGGTCTCGCGCCAGTCGACCACGCCGCGCCGGGCGCGTTCGTTGCCGAGGAAGATGTTCTCCGCGATCGACAGCTGCGCCACCAGCGCCAGTTCCTGGTGGATGATGATGATGCCGCGGTGCTCGCTGTCAGCGATGTCGCGGAAATGCGCGGGCTGCCCGTCGAAGACGATCTCGCCCTCGAAGCTGCCCGCCGGATAGACGCCCGACAGCACCTTCATCAGCGTCGACTTGCCGGCGCCGTTCTCGCCGCAGATCGCGTGGATGTCGCCGCGGCGCACCTTCAGATCGACCCGGTCGAGCGCCTTCACGCCCGGAAACGCCTTGGTGATCTGGCGCATTTCGAGGAGGATGTCGCCGCTCATGTCCCTTGCCCTGCATGCGGCGGAAGGCGAAGCCCGCCTTCCGCCATTGCCTCTGGCCTTCGGCCGGCCGCGCCTACTTCACCTGGTCCATGGTGTAGTAGCCGCTGCCGATCAGCACCGATTCCCAGTTGGTCGCGTCGACCGACACCGGCTCGAGCAGGTAGGACGGGACGACCTTGACGCCGTTGTCGTAGGTCTTGGTGTCGTTGATCTCCGGCTCGCCGCCGCCCAGCACGGCATTGACCATGCCGACCGTGACGCGGGCGAGTTCGCGCGTGTCCTTGAACACGGTCGAGTACTGCTCGCCGGCCAGGATCGACTTCACCGACGGCACCTCGGCGTCCTGGCCGGTGACGATCGGCATCTTCAGGTCGCCGGAACCGTAGCCGACGCCCTTCAGCGCCGACAGGATGCCGATCGACAGGCCGTCATAGGGCGACAGCACGCCGTGCACCTGCTTGTCGGTGTAGTTGGCCGAGAGCAGGTTCTCCATGCGCGCCTGCGCCACCGCGCCGTCCCAGCGCAGCGTGCCCACCTTGTCCATGCCGGTCTGGCCGGACACGATCACGACCTTGCCGGAATCGATCAGCGGCTGCAGCACGCTCATGGCGCCGTTGTAGAAGAAGAAGGCGTTGTTGTCGTCCGGCGAGCCGCCGAACAGCTCGACATTGTACGGGCCGTCGCCGAAGCGCTCGCCCAGCCCCTTCACCAGCGAGCTCGCCTGCTGCACGCCCACCTTGAAGTTGTCGAAGGTGGCGTAATAGTCGACGTTGCCGCTGTCGCGGATCAGGCGGTCGTAGGCGATGACCTTGATGCCGGCCGCCGCCGCGTTCTCCAGCGCGTTCGACAGCGTCGTGCCGTCGATGGCCGCGATCACCAGCACGTCGACGCCCTTGGTGATCATGTTCTCGATCTGGGCGAGCTGGTTGGGGATGTCGTCCTCGGCATACTGCAGGTCGGTCTCGTAGCCGGCCGCCTTGAACTGCTCGACCATCGAGTTGCCGTCCGAGATCCAGCGGGCCGACGACTTGGTCGGCATGGCGATGCCGATGGTGCCCTTGTCCTGCGCGAAGGACGGCACGGCGAAGGCGGACGCGACCAGCGCGGTCGCCGCCAGCGCGACGTTGAGAAGTCTCATGTTTCTTCCTCCCATGACGGAATGTGCCGGAGCGTGGCTGCCGGAACGGTTCGATGCGGTGCACGGGGAGCCGGCGGGCATCCGCCGGATGCCCTCGTCCTTCCTCCCGTCGCCGAAGGTCCGGTTGCCCAGGAACCGGTTCCTCCCCTCGGTCGCGCGATTGCTATCATTCGAGCCATGCTCGTCAAATGCAATTCCGCGTGCTAGTCATACCATAATCGGCATGACAGCGGGGGAGGGGACCCTGAACGACCGCATGCGTGGCGCTTCCGCCCTGCCCGGGCGCGACGATCTCGTGCGCCGCGGCCTGCGGCTCGCGCATCTGCGGCTGATCTGCGCGCTGAAGGAGACCGGCCAGATGGGCGCCGCCGCCGCCCAGCTCGCCATCTCGCAGCCCGCCGCCTCGCGCATGGCCGCCGAGATGGAGGCCATCGTCGGCGTGCCGCTGCACGAGCGCCACGCGCGCGGCATCGTGCTGACGCCCTTCGGCGAGCGCTTCGCCCTGCGCGCCGCCACCATGCTGCAGAACCTCGACGACACGGCGCGCGAGCTGGTCGAGATGGAGCGCGGCAACCAGGGCACCGTCTCGATCGGCTCGGTCACCGGCCCGGCGCTCGATCTCGTCCTGCCCGTCATCCGCCGCGCCCGCGTCACCCATCCGGCGATCTCGATCACCGTCTCCGTCGACACCAGCGACCGGCTGGCCGAGGACCTGCTCGCCTCCCGCGTCGACTTCTTCATCGGCCGCCTGCTCGGCGACGTCGACCCCCGGATGTTCAGGGTCACCGAGATCGGCACCGAGCCGCTCGCCGTCATCGCCCGCAGCGGCCACCCGCTGACCCGCCGGGCCCGCGTGACGCTCGACGACTGCGTCGCCTATGACTGGGTGCTGCAGGCGAGCGGCAACCTGATGCGCCGCACGGTCGAGAACCATCTGATGGCCAGCGGCATCCCGCTGCCGGGCAAGGTGCTCTCCACCTCCTCGCTGCTGCTCACGCTCGCCTACATCAGCCAGACCAACGCCGTCTCGATGGTCGCGAAGGCAGTGGCCGATTTCTACAGCGGCGCGGACGGGCTCGACGGCCGCATCGTCGTCCTGCCGGTCGACGCCGCCATCAGCGTCCCGGCCTATTCCCTCATCACCCACGCCGAGCGCACCCTGTCGCCCGCCTCGCGCATCCTGTACGACATGGCCCGCGACGCCGTCGACGGCGCGCGGCTCGCAAGGCGGGATGCCGAAGCCCCGCCCGCGCCGTAGCCTGCCCTGTCCACGCCCGCCGGACCGGAGACGGCCCGCTCCGCGTCCGCCCGCCCCGAGACCGCCCGCCCGAGACAACCCGACTCAGGACCGCCAGCCCCCTTCCGGAGACGCACCATGACCGGCCATACCCCGACCCCGCCCTTCTGCGCCGCGATCGACTGGGGCACCACCAACCTGCGCGTCTGGCTGCTCGACCGCGCGGGCGCCGTGCTCGGCGAACGCGCCAGCGGGGAGGGCATGCGCGCCTGCCTGCCCGACCGCTTCGAGCCCGTCATGGAGAGCCATCTCGCCGCGCTCGGCGCCTCGGCCGGCCTGCCGGTGATCGTGGCCGGCATGGCCGGCGCCCGCGGCGGCTGGCGCGAGGCGCCCTATCTGACCGCCCCCGTCGGCCTCGACGCCCTGCATGCGGGCGCCGTCGTCGTGCCGCATCCGGCGCGCGACGTGCGCATCCTCCCCGGCATCTGCCAGCGCCTGCCCGGCCGCGAGGACGTCATGCGCGGCGAGGAGACGCAGCTCGCCGGCGCCGTGGCGGG
>Ga0208243_1000659_pt1 | contig 16619 bp, 15 predicted proteins | sample Subbio2Aug_QV12A_FD_184826 | JGI IMG/M metagenome (GOLD analysis project Ga0208243, IMG submission 184826) | Serpentinite rock and fluid subsurface biosphere microbial communities from McLaughlin Reserve, California, USA - CR12Aug_QV12A (SPAdes) | ecosystem: Environmental > Terrestrial > Deep...
AGCCATTCCGACGGACCCGGCACGGTCGCAGCCAGCCTCACCCGGCCTGCCCCATCCGCCTTCGTCATCCCGGAACGACATCCGAGCGCAGCGCAGGACGACGTATCCGGGATCCATGCCTCGCCGGACGTCACCGCGATCGGGTGCACGACGAGGCAGGCACCGCCGTCGCCGTCGTCCCGGTCGCCTCCAGCATCTCCGCCGTCGCCGCCACATCCCGCGCCGCCCCCCCCTCCGTCGTCGCTGCGCGACGCCACCTCCGCCCCCACTGCGTGGGGTGGAGGACAGAGCGACTCAAGCGCTGCCGCCCATCCTCCAGCCCCACGCAGTGGGGGGGGTGCCGAGCGCAGCGAGGCGGAGGAGGGGCGACGGCGGACCAGTCCGGAATGCCTCTTGCGAAAGCGGCGGCAAGACGTTCTTCCGAAGCCTGCACCCTGCGATACCCCCCTCTGCCTGCCGGCATCTCCCCCTCAAGGGGGGAGATCGGCAGATCGAGCGTCATCGCCAATCTGGTCGACTAAGTCGGCCGATCAAGCGTCATCGCCATCTGGTCGACGAAGAAAGAGCGTCGCCGCCGCAGTTGCCGATCTCCCCCCTTGAGGGGGAGATGCCGGCAGGCAGAGGGGGGTTATCGCAGGGCGCTGCCGCCGAATGGTGGCCCATCTCGTCAGCGTCGCCCGCAAAAATAGCGAAAGGCGGCCCTTCCTCCCATCGGCCGATGAATGGATCCTCGGGTCTGCGCGACGGCCTCCGGCCTGCTCCGCCCGAGCATGACGACGGCGAAGCGGGCGGACACAACGCCTTCCCGGGCGCCCCCCTTTCGTCATCCCGGAACGGCGTCCGAGCGCGGCGCAGGACGACGTATCCGGGATGCATGCCTCGCCGGACGTGCCCGCGATCGGGTGCACGACGAGGCCTGCCGCTGGTCGTCAAGGCTTCGCTCCGGCTGTGGACCGCGGCGGCAGGCTGCGGCAAACTCTCCGGGACGCCGTCCGCGAGGAGAAGTCCATGTCCCAGCCCGACCCCCGCATCGAAGCCTTCTTCGCCGACGCGCCGCGGTGGCGCGAGGAACTCGCCGCATTGCGGGCGATCCTGCTCGACGCCGGCCTGTCGGAGGAATGGAAATGGCGGTCCCCCTGCTACACATGCGACGGCGCCAACGTCGCCCTGCTCTGGGGCTTCAGGGACGAGTGCCGGCTCGGCTTCTTCAAGGGCGTGCTTCTGCAGGACCGCGAGAGGATTCTCGTCGCGCCCGGCGAGAATTCGCGCTCCTCGAGGACCCTGAATTTCACCAGCCGTGCCGAGATCCGGCAGATGGAGAACGTGATCCGCGACTACGTCCGCGAAGCGATCGACCTGGAGAAGGCCGGCCGCAAGGTCGAGCTTCCGAAGGACGACCTCGTCCCGCCGCCCGAACTCGTCGCCATCCTCGACGCGGACGCCGCTCTCAAGCAGGCCTTCGAGGCGCTGACGCCCGGCCGGCGCCGCGGCTGGATCCTGCATGTCTCGCAGCCGAAGCAAGCCGCGACGCGGCGGTCGCGCATCGAGAAGGCGGCGCCGCGCATCCTCGCCGGCAAGGGCATGCACGACCGCTGAACGGCCGGTGGCGGGCGGCAGGGCCGCCTCCCGCCCGGCCCGTGCTGGCGGAAACACGGGGACAGTTTACTCAATTCGACCGGAGACCGACCCGGAAAGAGGGCCGTACAGTGTCGAATTGAGTAAACTGTCCCCGTATTTCCTCCCGTCGCCGCAACGCCCGCACCCGTGGCCCGAATTCGGTACATGCGTCGCCCCGGCCGCAGACCCCTGCCGGAAGCTGCAACCGCGGCGCGACGTCCGCCGCGAGCGCGGCGTGCTCGGCGCCCGGCTACTTCCGCAGAATCCCCTTCTGCATCTCCTCCATCGCTTCGCGGATGCGGCCGCGCAGAATGTCGATGGCTTCCGTCGAGGAGCGGCTGATCACCTCGCCGATGTCGGAGGCGTTCTTCACCGCCGTCTCGAAGGAGCGCTTTGCAAGGTCTGCCTGGCGGTCGAGCAGTTCCTTCGGCGTGCCGGGCACCACCATCTTCGCCGCCATGTCGCGTACGTCGCCCAGCGTCTGCTCGAGGATCTCGCGCTGTCTTGCAAAGACGTCGGTGGCGCCGCTGGCGGCCGAGCGCGAGGCCTTCTCCAGCGCCTCGAGGTTCTTGCGGTGATGGTCGAGGATGCGGTCGACGTCGACCTGCGGCATCTTCAGGTCGCGCCCGAGGGCGGCGAACATGTCGACGAAGTGATCGGCTTCCGGTTTCTTGGCCATGATGTTCCTCTCGCTGGTCCGGCTCGTCCTGGCCGGTTACGGCAGAGAGTAGCGCGTTTCGTCGGGCGGACAAGCGCGGCGATGGCGCGGCCGCGGCCTCACCCGCCCAGGAGCAGCACGCTGCCGGTGTGCAGCAGGAGGCCGGCGATGCCGCCGATGATCATGCCGTTGAAGCGGATGTACTGCAGGTCGCGGCCGACGTTGAGCTCGATCAGCCGGGTGAGCTGGCCGAGGTCCCAGCCCTTGACCTGCTCGGCGATGAAGGCCGAGACGCCGCTCTTCTGGCGCTCGACGAAGGCGGCCAGCGCCACCACGAAGCCCTGGTTCATGTCGGCGCGGACGTGGCGGTCCTCCGAGAGCTGGCGGCCGATGTCCACGAGCAGGCCGGTGAGGTGGCCGCGGATCGCCGAATCGGGCGAGCGGGCGTCCTGCTCGACGAAGGCCCCGACGCTCTCCCAGAGGCCGGCCATCACCGCCGCGAGTTCGGGACGGGCGAGGAAGTCGCGCTTCAGCTTCTCGGCACGCTCGGCATAATCGGGCGACTGGCGCAGCCGGTCGATGAAGCCAGCGACGAAATCGTCGAACTCCGCCCGCAGCGGATGGTCGGGATCGGCGCGAACCTCCTCCAGCAGCGCGCCGGCCGAAGAGACGATGCGCTTCAGCAGATAGGCGTCGGCGCGGAAGAAGCGGGCGAGCGAGGGCAGTTCGTCGCGGATCCGGTCGCGCAGCATGGCGAGCGCCTGCTCGTCGTTGAGCAGCTTGCCCAGCGTCCGGATCAGCTCGTCGAAGAGCCGCTGGTGGCGTCGGTCCTGCGTGAAGGAGGCGAGCAGATCGGCGGCGAGCGGCGCGATCTTCACCCTGTCCAGCTGTTCGGCGAACCGCTGGCCGGCGAAGTCCCTGAGGCCGGACTCGCCGATCGCCTTCACCGCCTGCGGCACGAGCTTGAGGACGAAGCCGGACAGGCCGGCGGCGCGGCGCGGCTCCGACAGCCAGTCCGCCACCTGCGCGGCAAAGTCCACCTCGCGCAGCTTCTCGCGGACGGGGCCCGGGGCGAGGAAGTTCACCTCGATGAAGCGGCCGAGATTGTCGGCGATGCGGGCCTGGTTGGCGGGGATGATCGCGGTGTGCGGGATCGGCAGGCCGAGCGGCCGGCGGAACAGCGCGACGACCGCATACCAGTCGGCGATGCCGCCGATGGCGGCGGCCTCGGCGAAGGCGGCGACATAGGCGAGCACGGGGTAGTCGCCCTTGTAGACCGTCGCGGCGGCATAGACCGCGATGCAGGCGGCAAGCGAGCCGGTGGCGACCGCCTTGACGCGGTGGAGCGCGGCCTGCTTGGCCGCGTCCTCCGCCGTCGTCGCGGGCGGTGCGGCGCCCTGCCGCTCGTCTGTGCCTGCCATGCCTCGGCTCCGGTTGGGTTCGGTACGACCGCCCGGATATCGGGAGGCGGGGCGCGCCGCGCCAGTCCCCGAACGGTCCGATGGGCGAAAGCGTTGCGGCCTCTCCATCGCTCCGGCTCGTCCGTGCAGCGGAATCGGCCGAAAATGGAATTGTGCAATGCACCATTGGTCTATGTTGCAATGCACAATGCCAGTTCCTATATGTCGGTCATGCCCCGGGCCGCGCCGGACGGGGCGCACCATGGCTTCTGAACGAGAATGGAGAGACCGACATGACCAGCAAGACCGCTTCCCCCGCAATGCCCGACGTCTTCGCCCAGTTCGCCAGGAGCGTCGAGGACTTCCAGACCCGCTTCGGCGTCCAGGCCGGCGGTCGCGACGCCATGCTGAAGGGCATCGCCACGACGCGCGAACATGTCGGCTCCGCCCGCAAGGCCTTCGCCGAGACGGCCGGCAATGCCGAGAAGATCGCGGGCGAGGCCGGGCTGGCCTTCGCCGGCGCCGCCCGCCAGATGGCCGAGGCCGGCTTCGCGAATGCCGATCTGGCGCTCGACGCCTTCGAGAGGATGCTGACGGCCGCCACGCCGGCCGAGGCCTTCAAGGCACAGGCAGACTATGTCCAGACCGCCGCGACGGCCAATGCCGACCGTCTGCGCAAGGCTGCCGAGACCGCCACGCAGGCGGTCACGGCCAATGTCGCGCAGATCCGCGGCGAGTTCGAGAAGCTCGGCCGCAAGGCCGCCTGAGCGTCTATCCAGATGATAGGAAAAGGTCCGGTCGCGCCGGGCCTTTTTTCGACCTGCCTGGCCTGAGCGGCGGGGGATGTCAGCGGCGCGGCTGTGCTGCGGCGTCGCCCTGCTCCGTCGAGCCCGGCCGCGCCAGCGCCTCGACCATGTGCTGCGCCGCCGGCGGCAGTGCACCCGAAAGATCGATGACGCCGACGGCGTCGACGCTCGCAAAGCAGAGCCTCGCGCCGAACTTTCGGGCGAGCGCCTTCATCGCCACGTTCTGCGCATGCGTCGTCACGTGCAGGACCTGGCAGCCCATCCTGCGGGCGCGGAAGATCAGGCTGGCGAAGAGCGCGGCGCCGACGCCGCGCTGCTGCAGCCCGTCCTCGACGCTGAAGGCGATCTCGGCCGCCGAATGGCTGCCCGGCCGGCAGTCGTGCAGTTCGGCCGCGCCGCGGACGACACCGTCGACCACGTAGGCAAGCACCACCGCGCCGCCCGAAAAGCACCGCGCGGCGTAGGATGAGAGGAAGGCATCGTCGGTGAAGCCGTTGAAGCGGTCATGGCGGCTGGCTGCGCTCAGCCTCAGCAGATGGTCCCTGAACAGCGGGAGATCGGCTGCCGTCAATTCCCGGACGTCGCCCGCCGGCGGCGGAAAGAAGCGTTCTGCAGGACCCATGCGTCAAACATCCTCGGTTCGTCCTCCCCGAGTCGTCTACCCTTCACGACTGCGCATATTGTGCATCGCAGCATGGCAATCAACTGTGAATGGCCCTTGATCCGGCGATCCGCATGCATCGCAGCATTGCCCGGAACGCAGGACTGCCGACGCAGAGCTCCGGCTCTGAAGGCCGTCGCGCGCATGGGCCAGACATGTCGTTGCGCGCCGCAGCCGACGCGCCGGGCGGAAACCGGTGGGCTCCGTCAGAATTCGAACTTCAGGCTCGATCCCGAAAACAGGCGGCGGAAGGGGTCCTGCGGATGATCGGAATAGAGCGCGCCGTGGAAGGGCGAGCCCTCCGCCTGGCCGGCGCGGTCGCGCCGGTCGGTCACCCGTCCCGTGGCCCCGCCATCGCCCTTCGACTCGCGGCGGCTGGCATCCTTGTCGCGGTCAGGCATCGCATTCTCCGAACTCGTCACGGCGCAGGGATTCGCTGCGCGGCACGGTTGCGGAGCTTAATCGAATCGGCCGGGCGGAGATGTCACGATTGGTGACCGGCCGTTACGCCCCGCCCGCCGGGCCGCCCGCAGGCACCGCGCGGATCAGGCGCTTGGCGTCCTCGCTGTGCCATTCCGCGGGGCCGTTCATGTTGGCGAGCAGGCAGCCGTCGCCGTCGATCAGCAGGGTCACCGGCAGGCCGAGCGCCAGCCCGCGCTTCTTCAGGTCGTTGAAGAGCCGCAGCGTGTTGTCCCGGTAGTAGCCGAGCGCCGCCACCTCGATCTCGGCGAGGAAAGCCTTCGGCTTGGTGTCGTCGCCGGTATCGACGTTGACGGCCACCACCTCGAAGTCCTCGCCGCCCATGTCCTTCTGCAGCGCGTCGAGGGCCGGCATCTCGGCGCGGCAGGGCGCGCACCAGGTCGCCCACAGGTTCATCAGCACCGTCCTGCCCGCGAGGTCGCGCATCGTCATCGGCTGCCCGTCGGGGCCGTTGAAGGCGAGATCTGACAACGACTGCGGCGGGCTGGCGGCCATCATCGCCGCCACCTCGCCGGTCGCGGCCGCGCCGACCGCGTCGGCCGCCTCCTGGCGGGCAGCGCACAGGGCGGCATCCGCGGCGGCCAGCCCGGATTCGCCATTGTTGCCATCGGAGCCGTTCGTCACGTATACGGCGAACGCCCCGACGAGAATGCCCGCGGCCGCGGCCAGGAGAATGAGACGCGACGCCGGCAGGTGCATGTTCTTGGGTGCCATCTTCTACTCCAGCGTCCGGTTATCACCATGAGCGATGAAAAGACCAGCAACCAGATGTGGGGCGGACGTTTCGCCTCAGGTCCGGCCGCGGTCATGGAAGCGATCAACGCGTCCATCGGATTCGACCGGAAGCTCTACTCCCAGGACATCCGCGGATCGATCGCGCACAGCGAGATGCTGGCGGAGAAAGGCATAATTTCGGCCGAGGATCAAAAGGCGATCGCTCACGGCCTGAACACGATCCTGCGAGAGATCGAGGACGGCCGCTTCGCCTTCTCGACGCGGCTCGAGGACATCCACATGAACGTGGAGGCGCGTCTCGCGGAACTGATCGGACCGGCGGCCGGCCGTCTTCACACCGCCCGCTCGCGCAACGACCAGGTGGCCGTCGACTTCCGGCTCTGGGTCAAGGAGGAGGCGCAGCGCGCCGCGCAGGCGCTGAAGCGGCTGATCGGCGTCTTCCTCGACCGCGCCGAGGAGCATGCGGCCACCGTCATGCCCGGCTTCACCCACCTGCAGAGCGCGCAGCCCGTCACCTTCGGCCATCACTGCATGGCCTATGTGGAGATGTTCTCGCGCGACCTGTCGCGGGTGAACGATGCGATCGAGCGCATGGACGAGAGCCCGCTCGGGGCGGCAGCGCTTGCCGGCACCGGCTTCCCGATCGACCGGCACATGACGGCGGCGGCCCTCGGCTTCCGCGAGCCGACGCGCAATTCCATCGACAGCGTGTCCGACCGCGACTTCGCGCTCGAATTCCTCTCCGTCGCCTCGATCTGCGGCATCCATCTGTCGCGGCTCGCCGAGGAGATCGTGATCTGGTCGACGCCGCAGTTCGGCTTCGTGCGGCTGTCGGACCAGTTCTCCACCGGATCCTCGATCATGCCGCAGAAGAAGAACCCGGACGCGGCCGAGCTGATCCGCGCCAAGACGGGCCGCGTCAACGGCCATCTGATCGGCCTGCTCACCGTCATGAAGGGCCTGCCGCTCGCCTATTCCAAGGACATGCAGGAAGACAAGGAAGCGGTGTTCGACGCAGCCGAATCGCTCGACCTGATGCTCGCCGCCATGGCCGGGATGGTGGCCGACATGACCATCAACACGGATGCGATGAAGAAGGCCGCCGGCTCCGGCTATTCCACGGCGACAGACCTCGCCGACTGGCTCGTGCGGGTGCTGGGCCTCCCCTTCCGCGAAGCGCACCACGTGACCGGCCGGGCCGTGGCGATGGCCGAGAGCCGCAAGGTCACGCTGGAGAAGCTGTCGCTGGAGGACCTCCGCTCGATCCACCCGGGCATCACGGACGACGTGTTTTCCGTGCTGACGGTGCAGAAGTCGGTGCGCAGCCGCACTTCCTATGGCGGCACGGCACCGGCGGAGGTTCGCCGGCAGGTCCGCGGCTGGCGCAAGCGGCTCGCCCGGGCATGACGGAAACGGGTGCACGATGCGGAAAACTCCGCTAAAGACATGCCTCAGAGAACGGGGATTCCAATGAGCGTCCGCAAGTTTGCCGTCCTGCTGGTCCTCCTGGTGAGCGCCGGCTCCGTCCTGTCGGGCTGCGGCCGGCGCGGCGATCCGATCTCGCCGTCCCAGGCCGCGCGCGACATGCGCGCCGACCGCCAGAAGATGGGCGGGACCCAGCCGGCCGAGCCGGAAAAACCGGTCGAGGACAAGCCCTTCATCCTCGATGGCCTTCTCTGACCTGTCTCGCCTGAGGCGAGCGGTCCATTCCGGTAGAGCGACGTGAACCATTTCCAGTATCGCGACGGCGTGCTCTTCGCCGAGGACGTGCCCGTGCCGGAGATCGCCCGGACGGTCGGCACGCCCTTCTATTGCTATTCCACCGCCACCCTGGTGCGCCACTTCCGCGTCTTCTCGCAGGCCTTCGCCGGAATGGACGCGCTCGTCTGCTACGCCATGAAGGCGAACTCGAACCAGGCGGTGCTGAAGACGCTGGCCGCCGAGGGCGCCGGTGCCGACGTCGTTTCGGAGGGCGAACTGCGGCGGGCGCTGGCAGCCGGCATTCCGGCCTCGAAGATCGTCTTCTCGGGCGTCGGCAAGACGGCCGCCGAAATGGACTTCGCGCTCGCCGCCGGCATCCACTGCTTCAACGTCGAGTCGGAACCCGAACTCGAACTCCTGTCGGCAAGGGCGGTCGCGGCGGGCACGACGGCGCCGGTGTCGCTGCGGATCAATCCCGACGTCGACGCCAAGACGCACCGCAAGATCTCCACCGGGAAGGCCGAGAACAAGTTCGGCATCGCCTGGCAGCGCGCGCGCGCCGTCTACCGCCGCGCCGCCGAACTGCCCGGCCTGCGGGCGGTCGGCATCGACATGCATATCGGCAGCCAGATCACGGAGCTGCAGCCCTTCGACGACGCCTTCCTGTTGCTGGCGGAGCTGACGGAGGCGCTGCGGGCCGACGGCCACGCCATCGAGCACGTCGATCTCGGCGGCGGCCTCGGCATCCCCTACCGCGAGGACAACAACCCGCCCCCCGACCCTGCCGCCTATGCCGCCATCGTGCGCAAGCACATGGAAAGGCTGGGGCTGAAGGCGATCTTCGAGCCCGGCCGGCTGCTCGTCGGCAATGCCGGCATCCTGGTCACCTCCGTCGTGTACCTGAAGGAAGGCGACGCCAAGAACTTCGTGATCGTCGACGCGGCGATGAACGACCTGATCCGCCCGACGCTCTACGACGCCTTCCACACCATCAAGCCGGTGGTGATCGGCGCCGAGGGCGGGCCGCGCATCACCGCCGACATCGTCGGCCCGGTCTGCGAGACCGGCGACTATCTCGGCCACGACCGCGAACTGCCGCGGCTGTCGCGCGGCGACCTCCTGTCGGTCGGCACCGCCGGCGCCTATGGCGCCGTTCAGGCAGGCACCTACAATACCCGCCTGCTGGTGCCCGAGGTGCTGGTCAACGGCGACCGCTTCCACGTCGTGCGGCCCCGGCCGAGCTACGAAGAGCTGATCGGGCTGGATTCGATCCCGGACTGGCTGGAATAAGCGGCCGATGGCCAGGGTTCCCGCCTTCGCGAAAGCATTCGCCGGCCGCTGGCGTATCGTCGCGATGGACAGTTGGGACCATGAGGTCCTCAACATGGCCGAGGAGGCGCATCTGGTGTTCGACGGCCCGGCGGGCGGCGAGATAGGCTTCGGCGCCGTGAAGGGCTCCCTCGACATCCGCTATGGTGCACGCGACGGTTCCGCCTGCGCGGAGTTCTCCTGGGATGGAAAAGACGGGGGCCGGCGCGCCTGCGGACGCGGATGGGTCGCGCTTGGCACCGCCGGCCGCATCGTGGGCCACGTCTACATTCACGGCGGAAAGGAGTCCGGTTTCGTCTGCGAGCGAAACTGAGTTCCTCCAGAACCGCGGCGGCGATCTCCGGAACCGGCCTCGCTACCCGTCGGCTGAAAGAGGCCATGGCGCCATCTGATCACGATTTGGTTGATCGCCTCGCCTTCGCCCGCTTTTCCGCTATCCTGCCTGGAACAGCGTGATCGTCGCGCAGCCGCGCGGATCGGGCCAGCATCGGGATAGAGACATGGCGGCATCCGGACCGGGCAGACTGGAACGACTGGCGGGAACCCGCCTCGCGACCCGGCTGGCGATGATCGCCGAGCGGCTGTGGCCGCTGGTGCTGCCGGTCGTGCTGGTCGCAGGCCTCTTCCTCGCCGTCTCCTGGTTCGGCCTGTTCCGCCTGCTGCCGGACGCCGTGCGCCTCGGCGCCCTGGCGGCCTTCGGGCTGGCGGCGCTGGCGGCGCTCTATCCGCTGCGATTCTTCCGGCTGCCCACGGACCGGCAGGTCGACCGCCGGATCGAGACGGCCAACACGCTTCGGCATGCGCCGGTCTCCAGCCAGACCGACCGCCTCGTCGGCGCCGACGACGCCTTTTCGGGCGCGCTGTGGCGCGAGCACCAGCGGCGCATGGCCGAGAAGCTCGGGCGGCTCGCCTCCGACCTGCCGCGCACCCGGGTGCCCGAGCGCGATCCGTGGGGCCTGCGCGCCGTCGTGCCGCTGCTCCTGGTCGTGGCCTTCGCCTTCTCGTCGAGCCCCTATGGCGGCACCGTCTCGGACGGCTTCCGTTCGCATCTCGCTAGCGACGTGCCGCCGGTGCGCATCGACGCCTGGGTGACCCCGCCCGCCTATACCGGCCGGGCGCCGATCTTCATGACCGCCGAAGCCAACCGCAACCAGACGGCCTTTTCCGTGCCCGAGGGGAGCGCGGTGTCGCTGCGCGTCACAGGCGGCCTCGGCGACGAGGCGCTGACCTTCACCGGCGCCGACGGGGTCGCGGCTGCGATCGAGCCCGAAGGCACCGTGACTGCCGCGACGGCGCAGGCCGGCGCCGCGCCGGTGCGGCCGGCCGGCACGCGCCAGTTCGCACATACGCTCGGCGGCGACGGCGCGCTGGTGCTGAGGTCGGGCGAGACGGAACTCGGCGGCTGGACCTTCTCGGTCACGCCCGACAATCCCCCGGTCATCGCCTTCGCCGACGAGCCGATGCGCGCCGTCAACGGCACGCTGGAACTCGCCTACACGATCGAGGACGACTACGGCGCGGCCTCGGCGCGCGCCGTCATCGAGCGGCGCGACGATCCCGCGCCCGACGCGCGGCCGCTCTATCCGGCGCCGGAGATGGGCCTGTCGCTGCCGCGGCGCAACGCGCGCGAGGCGAAGACCTCGCAGGACCTGACGGAGCACCCTTGGGCCGGGGTGGACACCGCCATCCGGCTCGCGGCGGTCGATGCCGCCGGCCAGGAGGCGTTCAGCGAGGAGAAGCGGCTGCGGCTGCCGGAGCGTCCTTTCTCCAATCCGCTCGCCCGCGCGGTCGTCGAGCAGCGCCGGGTGCTGGCGCTCGACGCCAATCGCAAGCCGCGCGTGCTCGACCTGATGGACGCCATCACCATCCGGCCCGAAGACACCTTCACGAACATGAGCCATTATCTGGCGATCCGCAGCGCGCGCAGCCGGCTGGCGCAGGCTGAAAGCGACGACCAGCTGCGCGAGGTGGTGGACTATCTCTGGGAGATCGCGCTCGGCATCGAGGAAGGCGACCTGTCGGCTGCCGAGAAGCGGCTGCGCGCCGCGCAGGAGGCGCTGAAGAACGCCATCGAGAACGGCGGATCCGACGAGGAGATCGAACGGCTGATGGCGGAGCTGCGCGAGGCGATGCAGGAGTTCCTGCGCGAATTCGCCGAACGCGCGGCGCGCGATCCGAACATGGCCATGCCGCAGATGCCCATGGACGGCCAGGAACTGCGCCAGAGCGACATCGACCGGATGCTCGACCAGATCGAGGAAATGGCGAAGTCGGGCATGCGCGACCAGGCGCAGCAGCTCCTGTCGCAATTGCAGGACATGATGAACAACCTGCAGGCCGGCCGCCAGCAGCAGCAGGAGGGCGGCCAGCAGAGCGAGATGCGCCAGCAGATGGATCAGCTCGGCGAGCTGATGCGGCGCCAGCAGGAGATGATGAACGAGACGCACCGGCTCGACCAGATGCAGCGGGGCCAGCGCCAGCGCGGGCAGAACCGGGGCGAGCAGCGCGGCGAGCAGGGCCAACCCGGGGAAGGCCAGCAGCCGGGCCAGGGTCAGGGCATGAGCCCGGAGGAATTCGCCGAGGCGCTGCGCCAGCTCCAGGAAGGCCAGGGGCAGCTCCAGAGCCAGCTCCAGCAGCTGATGGAGGGCCTGCGCGGCATGGGCATCGAGCCCGGCGAGGGCTTCGGCGAGGCGGGCGAGGCGATGGGCGAGGCCGGCAGCGCGCTCGGCCAGGCGCAGGGCGAGCGGGCGGTCGGCGAGCAGGGTCGCGCGCTGGAGGCGCTGCGCCGCGGCGCGCAGGACATGATGCAGCAGATGCAGCAGGCCCAGCAGGGCGACCAGGGCGGCTCCGGCGAAGGCGGCCGCCAGCAGAGCTCCGACCGCGACCCGCTCGGCCGCCCGAAGGCGACCACGGGCCCGGATTTCGGCGAATCGGTGCAGGTGCCGGACGAGATCGACGTCCAGCGCGCCCGCGAGATCCTGGAGGCGATCCGCAAGCGGCTGGGCGACGCGCTGAGCCCGGACCTCGAGCGCCAGTACCTGGAGCGGCTGCTCGACATCCAGTGAGGCCGTCGTGGCCGCGGGCCGCGCCGGTTCCTCTCGCGCTCTCGGTCCGTCAGACTCTCAGGAAGGTCAGATAAGCCGGCGTGCGGCCCTCGCGCAGCGCCTTGGCCTCGTAGCGCGTGCCGGGCCAGGCCTCGTAGGGCGTGCGCCAGTCGCCGGCGGAGGCCGCCTGCCAGTCGAAGGCCGGATGCGCCCGGCAGGCGAGCAGCGTCCAGTTGACGTAGTGGTCGATGTCGGAGGCGAAACGGAAGCGTCCGCCGGGCCGCAGCACCCGCGCGAAGCGGTCGAGATTGGCCGGGTTCACGAAGCGCCGCTTCCAGTGGCGCTTCTTCGGCCAGGGATCCGGATAGAACAGGTCGATGCCGGCGAGGCTCGCGTCGGGCAGCCAGTCGAGCAGCTGCGTGGCGTCGTCGTCATGGATGCGGATGTTGCCTGGCGCCGTCTCGGCAAGCGCCATCACGAACTTCGCCATGCCGGCCACGAAGGGCTCCACGCCGATGAAGCCGGTCGTCGGGAAGCGGCCGCTCTCGTGCAGGAGATGCTCGCCGCCGCCGAAGCCGATCTCGACGCGGACATCGTCGACCGGGACGGAGAACAGGCTGCGCAGATCGGCCGGCGCGGGCTGCGAGAGGTCCACGGCATAGGCCGGGAGCGTCTCGTCCATGGCCGCGGACTGGCGCGGCCGCAGGGGCTTGCCGCGCCTGCGGCCGAAAAACGCTTCCGTGGCCCGCGAAGGGCGGTCGTCAGACATTGTGGGGGCCCGCCGGGGCCGCCGCGATCAGGCCGCGACGGCCTCCTTGATTGCCTTGACGAGGTCGGTGCGCTCCCAGGAGAAGGCGCCGTCACGGCCGGCCTTGCGGCCGAAATGGCCGTAGGACGACGTCCTCGCATAGATCGGCTTGTTCAGGTCGAGGTGCCTGCGGATGCCCGAGGGCGACAGGTCCATGACCTTGCGCAGCGCGTCCTCCACCTTCGCCTCGTCCACCTTGCCGGTACCGTGCAGGTCGACATAGATCGACAGCGGCTGCGCGACGCCGATGGCGTAGGAGAGCTGGATGGTGCAGCGGTCGGCGAGCTTCGCCGCGACCACGTTCTTGGCCAGGTAGCGTGCGGCATAGGCGGCCGAACGGTCGACCTTGGTGGTGTCCTTGCCCGAGAAGGCGCCGCCGCCATGCGGGGCGGCACCGCCATAGGTGTCGACGATGATCTTGCGGCCGGTCAGGCCCGCGTCGCCGTCCGGTCCGCCGATGACGAACTTGCCGGTGGGGTTGATGTACCAGTTGCAGTCGGAAGCGATCGGCAGGTCGCCGAGCGCCTCGCGGATATACGGCTCGACCACCTCGCGAACCTTGGCCGACGACCAGGACGCGTCCAGGTGCTGCGTCGACAGAACGATCTGCGTGACCTCGGCGGCCTTGCCGTCGACGTATTTCACCGTGACCTGGCTCTTGGCGTCGGGACCCAGCCGCCCGGCGTCGCCTTCGCCCTTGTGGCGGGCGGCGGCCAGCAGTTCGAGGATCTTGTGGCTGTAGTAGATCGGCGCCGGCATCAGGTCGGGCGTCTCGCGGCAGGCATAGCCGAACATGATGCCCTGGTCGCCCGCCCCCTCCTCGCCCTGGCGGTCGGCGGCGTTGTCGACGCCCTGGCCGATGTCGGGCGACTGGCCGTGCAGCAGCACGTCGATCTTGGCCGTCTTCCAGTGGAAGCCGTCCTGCTCGTAGCCGATCGCCCGGATCGCCTTGCGGGCGACCGACTTGAACTTGGCGGGGTTCACCGCCGGCGCACCCGACTTGTCGAGCACGACGTTGCCGTCCTTGTCCTTCTTCAGCAGGGTATGCGGCACGCGCACCTCGCCGGCGATCACCACGCGGTTCGTCGTGGCCAGCGTTTCGCAGGCCACGCGCACCTTCCACGGATCGGACACCGCGACCTTGGCGTAGCGCTCGGCGTCTTCGGGCGAGACCTTGCGCGTCTCGCGGTAGACGAGGTCGACGATCTCGTCGGAAATCCGGTCGCAGACCTTGTCGGGATGGCCTTCGGATACGGATTCGCTGGTAAACAGATAGTTCTGCCGCGCCACGGGTGTCCCCTCAAGAAAAACGCGAAACGACACGATCGCCGCTTCGCGCGCGCCCTTGTTACCGAAGCGGCCGGATACGCGTCAAGCGTCAGATCGGCATGCCGGCTCCGCGCCGGCGGTGACCGGCGCGGCCGCGGATCGGCCAGCCCCGTAGAACCGCGAGACCGGCGTTCAGCTCTCGTCGTCGGCCAGGGCCTTGACCAGGTCCACGACGCGGCGGCGGACCTTGGCGTCGGCGATCCGGACGAAGGCGCGATTGAGCTGCAGGCCTTCGGCGCTGTTCAGGAAATCGACCACGTAGGACGTGGCGTTGTCCTCGCGGAAGCCGCCGGCAGCGGCGGACGGCATATCCGGCGCATCCTCGAAGAAGAAGGAGACAGGCACGCCCAGGATGGTCGCGATCGCCTGCAGCCGGCTGGCGCCGACCCGGTTCGTGCCCTTCTCGTACTTCTGGATCTGCTGAAACGTGATGCCCAGGCTTTCTCCCAGTTTTTCCTGGCTCATGCCAAGCATGTTGCGGCGCAGGCGGACCCGGCTGCCCACATGGATGTCGATCGGGTTCGGCTTTTTCTTGTTTTCGGTCATGATTTCCTCGCCACTCGATACGGGCGCTTGGTAATTGGTTCCATCTCTCTCCCGCATCCTCGCCCCATAACGCTGTGGATGCGGGACGACGACCGGGCGCATCACCTCCGCGAAATCGCCCGTCGTCTCAGATGGAACGTAACCTCGCAACAACGCTCATACCACACGCGAGGATTGCAAGCAGCAATATTGTTAAAGGTCCAATCATTTTAGCTTCGACATAAATGTGAGTGTTTGCGACAGGTATCTGGAGTTCCACGTCGAGCGCGCCGGCGACGTCCAGCGCGAAGGCGTCGACCACGCGGCCGGATCTGTCGACGACGCCCGATATCCCGTTGTTGGCGCTGCGCACCAGCGGCTTGCCCGCCTCGACCGCCCGCACCTGCGCCTGGCGGAAATGCTGGTACGGGCCGGGCGTGTTTCCGAACCATGCGTCGTTGGTCAGGTTGAGGATGAAGTCGGCATCCGGATGTGCAACCTCGCCGGGAAAGATCACTTCGTAGCAGATCATCGGCTCGGCGGCGATGCCGGGTGCGATCGCGATGGGGCGTCGCTGCACGCCCGACGAGAAACCGCCGACTGTATCCGCAACCGCACGTAGTCCTATCTTCCGAAACATGCCATCGAAGGGCAAGTATTCGCCGAAGGGCACGAGATGTACCTTGTCGACAGCGTCGACGATCGCGCCGCTGTCGTCGATCGCAACCGTGGCGTTGTAGTAGCGGGGCGCCTCGCCTTTCGCGCCTCCTCCCTCGGAGCGGACGGCGCCCAGCACCAGAAGCTGGCCGTCGGTAAGCATGTCGCCGATCGCGGCCAGGGCGTCCGGCCTGTCCGTCAGGAGGAACGGCAGGGCCGTCTCGGGCCAGACGATCAGGTCGGGCACTCCGCCATTGGTCGTAGGACGTGAGGAAAGGTCGAGCAGCCGCGCGAGGATCCCGTCCCGCATGGCTGGATCCCATTTGCCGCCTTGGGGCACCGACGGTTGGACGATCCGAACGAACAACTCACGCGCGTATTCCGTCGGAACTGCAAGCGCCCAGGCGCCGTATCCGGCGTGAGCCGCAGCGAGAAGGACGGCCGCAGACAGCGCGATCCGGCGATGCCGGTCTGAGGCGAGCACGGCCGGCGCGGCGAAGACGAAAACGGCGAGGGCATTGATTCCAAGGAGGCCCACGACCTGCGCGGACTGCATCAGCAGCGGGATCGGCATCGCGGCATAGCCGATGGCGTTCCACGGGAAGCCCGTCAGGACCGTTGCGCGCAACCACTCGGCGAGTCCGAAACCGAAGGCGAGTGCGACAATTCGTCCCACCCCCTCTGACCAGCATGATCGAGCTATCGCGCAGGCGAATCCATAGAAGACGGCGAGCCCCGCCGGCAGGCCGAGAACGGCCAGCGGGAGCGCCCAAGCGAACGCCTCGGCGTCCACCAGAAGAGCCTGTCCGATCCACCAGAGACCGAACAGGAAGTAGCCGAGGCCGAACCACCAGCCGATGCCGAAGACT
>Ga0208243_1000660_pt1 | contig 16524 bp, 14 predicted proteins | sample Subbio2Aug_QV12A_FD_184826 | JGI IMG/M metagenome (GOLD analysis project Ga0208243, IMG submission 184826) | Serpentinite rock and fluid subsurface biosphere microbial communities from McLaughlin Reserve, California, USA - CR12Aug_QV12A (SPAdes) | ecosystem: Environmental > Terrestrial > Deep...
TCAAAATAATTTCATAGTTTTGAATGAAGTTGCTCATATATTTAATGACTTGGTAATCAATTAAATATACGAATTATTTATGATTCACTGAGCAACTTTTTCATTTTTTTCTAAATGCACAACGGGTTAATTTGATAATGTTTTAGTGAAAAGTGAAACAAACCTTAAACCTTGAACTTTAAACTTTAAATTTTAGCCAACAACAAAAATGAACAAACAAGATATCATCCAACAATTTGATCCGAGTAAACCGGGTTTGGCAACAGCAACCGTTTTCGGATTACCTTTCAGTGCAGAGCAAAGTGAAATTATCGTCATCCCCGTACCTTGGGAAGTTACCGTAAGTTATGGTGCTGGAGCATCCAAAGGTCCAGAAGCTATTTTAGAGGCTTCTTTTCAAGTTGATTTGATGCACCAACAATTTCCTGATTTGTGGAAACAAGGGATTTATTTGTTAGATGCTCCTAAACATTGGAAAAAGCAATCTAAAAAATTCAAAAAAATGGCACAGCCCATTATTGCTTTTCAAGAAGAAGGTGGAGAGGTAAGCAAACATGCCGATTTGTATAAAGATTTAAAAAAAATTAACCAAGCTTGTGCCAATTTACATCAGGAAGTACAACAATTAACCAACGAATGGTTGGCTAAAGGTAAAAAAGTAGTATTGCTAGGAGGTGACCATAGCACTCCATTAGGCTATTACAAAGCCATGGCTGAGCATCATGAAAACTTTGGAATTTTACATTTAGATGCCCATATGGATTACCGAATAGCTTATGAAGATTTTACCTATTCGCATGCTTCAATCATGTACAATACATTACAAATTCCGCAAGTGAGTAAAATTGTTTCTGTAGGAATTCGCGATTTTTGTGAAGAAGAAGTGCAAGTTGTGCACAACCATCCAAACAGAACCAAGATTTTTACCGATGCTGATTTGAAAAGAGAACAAATGCAAGGAAAAACATGGCACCAACAATGTGAGGAAATCATTGCACAATTGCCACAAAAAGTATTGATTAGTTTTGATATTGATGGTTTGTTGCCATGGTATTGCCCCAATACAGGAACCCCGGTACCGGGTGGTTTTACCTTTGAACAAGCAACTTATTTGTTCGATTTGTTGGCTGTTTCCGGAAAGCAAATCATAGGGTTTGATTTGGTTGAAGTGGCCCCTGGAGAGGATGATTGGGATGGCAATGTTGGAGCCAGAATGTTGTACCACATGTGTGGTGTTTTGGCAAAAAACCAAGGGATGGCAGTTGGAACTCCCATTCAGTTTTAGTAATTTCCCGTTTTGTTAACTTAAAATAAGCAGCCATGAAGCTTTTGAAAAAACTTTTTTTAATTCTTTTAGGACTTTTAATTTTTATAGTCTTAGCAATTATTGGTTATGCACAATGGTATAAACCATCTTATGAAGGAGAATTAACTTTAAAAGGTTTACAAGAAGAAGTTTCATGCTATGTAGATGATTACGGGGTGCCACATATTTATGCCAACAATGAACAAGATGCCATGCGAGCTTTAGGCTACATGCATGCCAAAGAACGTTTATGGCAAATGGAATTGATGCGAAGAATTGCTCCAGGAAAATTATCGGAAGTTTTTGGGAAAGAAACTTTGGAATTAGACCTCTTTTTTGCGGCTTTGGGCATTGAGGAACACAACCAAGTGTTGATGCAAAATATCACACCTAATCATCCGAGTAAAGCTTTGGTAGCGGCTTATTTGGAAGGAGTAAACCAATCTATAGAAAACGAAAAAACACCAATTGAGTTTTTATTGACTGGTGTAAACAAAACCCAATTCACTGAATTAGATATTTACAACATTTACGGATACATGGCTTTTAGCTTTGCCATGGCACAAAAAACAGATCCTTTACTTACCGAAATTAACCAAAAGTGGGGAGCAGATTATTTGTCTGATTTTGGATTAGATGGCAAATATTTCACCACCCAGTTAGGAGCAGATGCTACCGAAATGGCAGAAATTTCAGCTAAAGTAGTGGCATTGTTAAACAGTAGTCCGGTTCCGGCTTTTATTGGCAGCAATAGCTGGGTAATAGGTCCTCAAAAAACACAAAACAAAAAGGTGATTTTTGCCAACGATCCACATATTATGTTTTCGCAACCCGCTACTTGGTATGAAACCCATATACATACTTCCAATTACGAAATTTATGGGTATTACATACCAGGAACTCCTTTTCCGTTGCTAGGCCATAATCGAAATTATGCTTATGGTTTAACTATGTTAGAAAATGACGACATCGACTTTTATCAGTTGGAGAATGCTGCTGAGAATAAAATTTTTATTGGTGATTCTGTAGCTTCGATCACTTCGGTGACCAAAAAAATCAAAGTAAAAGGAGAAAAAGATAGCGAAATAACCGTTAAAAAAACACCGTTAGGCCCGGTGATGACAGGTTTTTCAAAACATCTTCCGGAAAAACAAGAGTTGGCCATGTGGTGGATATATCTGCAAGAAAAACACCAGATGATGGAGGCTTTGTATGGCTTGAGTCATGTAAATCAAATGGAAGATTATGTGCAAAGTGTTTCTAAAATTGCAGCTCCCGGCTTGAATGTGATGTATGGCGATGCCCAAGGAAACATTGCGTGGGTAGCTTCGGGTAAATTGTATCAAATGCAAGATTCTGTAAATACGTATCAAATATTGCAAGCCAAAAACAAATCACATTTACAGCGAAAATACCTTCCGTTTGAAAGCAATCCGAAAAGTATTAATCCGGAAAAACATTATGTATATTCTGCCAATAACCAACCCAAAGCAGTAGATGGTTATTTGTATCCAGGGTATTATTTGCCAAAAGATCGAGCACAACGAATTATAGATTTGTTAGAAGCAAAAGACAATTGGACCAAAGAAGATGTTTCGCACATGATGGTAGATGATCATTCGGATGTTGCAGTTGAATTGGCAAGGTATATGTCGCACTACATTGAACGCGAAAAACTTAATAAGGAAGAAGAGTTCGCTTTGCAGTTTTTACTCAATTGGGATGGCAATCATCATGCAAAAGAGATTGGTCCAACGGTATTTAACAAATGGATTTATTTTTATTTGAAAAATACCTTTGAAGACGAATTAGGCGAAAAAGGTTTTCAAAATTTATTGGAAACCCACGTAATGAAACAAATGATTCCGCATCAAATTAAAAATACGGCTTCTGTTTGGTGGGATAATGTTTCTACCAAAGACAAAGTGGAATCTAAAAAAGAGATATTGGTGAATTCTTTTCATCAGGCAGTTGCATCATTAGACAAACAATTAGGTAAAAAAGTAGACAAATGGACCTGGGATAGGGTACATGTTTTGGAACACCAACATCCTTTTGGAAAAATATCTTTATTGAGAAGATACTTTAATGTGGGTACTTTTGGAGTTTCTGGCAGTAATGAAGTGATCAATAACTTGATGTTTACCTATTCTGACAACAAAAAGCACATCATTAAAGCAGGGCCATCTACAAGAAGAATTATTGATTTTTCTGATGTAGAAGGTAGTTGGAGTATTTTACCAACCGGACAATCCGGAAACTTTATGAGCAAGCATTACAAAGACCAAGCTAAAATGTATGCCAACGGAGTGTACCGAAAAATGTTGTTAAATAAAAAGGAGATTCAGGAGAATAGCACTTTAATTACTTTTAAAACTGAATAAATTTTGAAAATATAACTATCTGAGAGAAGCTGAAATAAATTCAGTTGGACAGATTTAGTTGGTGAAATTTGTTGGAGTCGTCTCGATGTTTTGGAATAATTAAATAACGTGAGTTCGATATAAATTAGTTTGTATGAAACACTTTGTGGTTCTCTGTGACTTCTCTGTGACTTTTGAGCTACAACAAAAATTAGCTATGACACAAAATGCACTAAGTTTACACAAAGTTACACATAGAAAACACTACATTTAACTATATAATATCTTGAATATCAAACGCTTAAATATATTTCTTGTATCGAAATCACGTTAAATAGCTTGTTATATGTAAGCATATAGTTCAACATGAGCTTGAAAGAAATTAAACTTGCGTTGAACTATCAAAAATTATAAGTTTTCTATATTTTCCAATAAATATATAGCCCTTTTCTGAATGGCTTCTTTTTCGCTTTCAGGCATTTTATTTAACAGTGCATACATCATTTGCATACGTTGATTGTTTTGTAAATAAGGTTGTTTTTCTTGCAAAAAATGCCAATACAAACTATTAAACGGACAAGCATTTTCCGAAGTTTTTTCTTTTACCTTATAGGCACAACTACCGCAATAGTTGCTCATTTTATTTATGTAGCTTCCGCTTGAAACATAAGGTTTGGTGGCCAAAATACCCCCATCTGCATACTGACTCATGCCTCTAGTATTTGGCATCTCCACCCATTCAATCGCATCAATATAAACACCTAAATACCAAGCATCCACTTCGTCCGGGTGGATTTGTGTGAGTAACGAAAAATTACCAATCACCATCAATCGTTGGATGTGGTGTGCATAACTATCGGTTAAACTTTGTCCAATGGATTTTTTTAGGCATTGCATGTTGGTTTCTCCGGTCCAAAAGTAATTTGGCAAGCGGTTGTAATTTTGTAATTCGTTTTTTTGACCATAAGCAGGCATTTCTTTCCAATAAATCCCTCTTACATATTCTCTCCAACCAATAATTTGCCGCACAAAACCTTCAACTTGAGATAATGCAATAACCTCTGGATTTTGATGGTAGGCTTCCACCACCATATCTACCACTTTTTTTGGAGAAATTATTTTTGCATTTAATGTAAAAGACAAGCGTGAATGAAACAAATATTTCTCTTTGGTGTGCATGGCATCTTGGTAATCACCAAAATAAGGGAGAAGGTTTTGAATAAAATAATGTAAGGTGGCTAAAGCTTGTTGCTCGTTAATAGGCCAAGAAATGTTTTGCCAATCTATTTCTCCGAAGCTCTCATAGCTAACCTTTTGCAAATCGTTTTGTATGGCAGTGGCATCGTTATGAAAAGCAATTTCCTTTGGTACCGGAAAGCTTTCTTTCCATGTTTTTCGGTTGTCGTGGTCAAAATTCCATTTACCACCTAAAGGTTGGTCTCCTATCATCAATACCTGATGTTTTTTTCGCATGTAGCGATAAAAACTTTCCATCAACAATTGTTTTTTTCCTGCAAAAAACGTTGTTAGTTCGTCTCGATGTGTGTAAAAATGTTCGGTGTCAAATGCTTCATTGGGAATCAAAATTTGATGGCAGAATTTTTTTAATTGCTCCTCTAAACGATATTCATCCGGTAATTGGTATTCGAATTTTTCAATGGCATACAATTCAATAAAATGATGTAAAAGACTAGGCAAATCTTTCCAATTGTTTTCAGAAATCTTTACGTAGTGTACCTGATGACCTTTAGCTTGTAATTGATGACCAAAATCACGCATGGCCAAAAAGAAAGTCGCAATTTTTTGGATGTGATGCTTCACATAGCTCAATTCTTGTGACATTTCTGCAAGCAAATAAAGGGTATTTTCCTTTACTTCTTGGTACCACGAATGGTGTATGTTTAATTGGTCTCCTAAAATCAATCGAAGTTTTTTCATTTCTATTTTTTTAACCTCACCCCCTCCCGAAATATCGGGATCTCTCCAAAGGAGAGGGGGCTTAATACAAAATGACATTCCTTATTAAAATTTTACTTTTAAATATTTTAAAATGAGTAGTCTTGTCAAGCCTCACTATGTCCAAAGTTTCACAAATTCCTGTTGCGGGTCGTATTGCTCAGCTTGCTTTTTAATGTTGAATTTACGGTCTCTTGGGTCGTTTCCTACGCCTGATTGATATATCCAATTCCCGTAATTACTATGTACATCATAATCAATCAAATAACTCTCAAAATAGGCAGCTCCAACCCTCCAATCTTGCTCCCATTCTTTTGCCCAAAACGAAGCCACATTTTGTCTGCCTCGGTTACTCATCCAACCTGTTTGTTGCAATTCTATCATATTGGCATTTACAAACGCTTCGTTGGTTTTTCCTTGGGTCCATAATTCCAGTGCTTTCTTGCTCGATTTCCAAGTGTAATGTTTGTTCAAAATACCTGAAAGGTAAAATATACGATTGCCGTGTTTTAAAGCAATATACTTAAAATAATCTCTCCAAATTAATTCAAAAAACAACCAGTAGGTACTTTCGTTGCTGCCTATTTTCTTTTCATAGGCTTTGATTTCCCAATAAATTTCTTTAGCAGAAATACAACCCAAGGCCAACCAAGCTGATAATTTTGACGAATAATCGGTACCTACTAGTCCGTTGCGGGTGAGTTTGTAGGTAGAAAGTTGTTTGGTTTCCCAAAAGTAATGTTGTATGCGTTGGTGGGCTGCTTTGGAGCCGCCTTTAAACGGAAATGCAGTATGTGAAGGAATTTCTAAAGAAAGATATCCTAAATCTTCCAAACTTGGAATGGGTTCAGTTTTAAAGTAATTGTTTTCCGGAAAAGCATTTGGACTAGGTAAACATTTTCTGACCAATACTTTTGCTTCGCCTTTTTTACGAAACTCGGTAAATACCTCTGGAATTTCTTTCCAATCTTTGTAGCCAACATCTTCCGGATGCCACAAAAATTGGTCGTAAAAATCTACAAAACTTACTTGAGGTAAAACATTTTTTAATTGGTAGATGGTTTTATTTTCTTGGTAAGTGAATTCTTTTTGATGGTAAATGGATTCAATGGAATGGTGGATGACAATTTTTTGAATTTCATTTACCACATTGCCATTTACAATCAATAAGGGAATGTTTAAGGCTTTTAATTGAAGTTGGAGGTCGTGCAGGCTATCTAACAAAAAACGGGCTCTAAAACGCTCCATTTTCTTAAATCCCCATTGCGTTAGTTGGAGCTCCATTTCATCCATCACATAAACGGCAATTAAAGCAGAAGCATGTTTTGCAGCTTCTAAAAGAGTCTGGTTATCGGTAGTACGGAGGTTGGTAGTAAACCAAATTAGGTTTTTTGTTTTCTGCATCTGTCGCTACAATATTTTACGTTTTCCCAATTTTTTTCCCATTTCTTTCTCCAAGAAAAAGGCAAACCACAGGTCACGCAAATTTTGGTTGGTAAAAAAGGTTTTTTATGTGCCATTACAATTGTTTTTTCGGTCGGGCATACGCTTGCCGTTGGATGAGTTCGGTAGAGCAATAACCATCCAATCCATTAATGGCAACTACTTGGCCTTTGCTCAAATCTAACCAACCATCAGGATGCTGTATTTCTTTTTGAAATCTAATAGCTTCAATTTTAGCTACTACAAAAATGGTATCGTTTTCTGCAATAGGGTAGGAGTTTACATAACTGCAATACAATTGCACCGGGCTGTTTTTTACAGCAACTACTTTCCAAGTGTCAATTTGTTCCGGCTCTAAATTGGTTTGGTCAAATTCTGAAACTTCATAATCGTACTTAGCCGAAGTATGGTGGGCATCTATGATTTGATCTTGTGTAATATGGTTGACCGTAAAAAAGGTTCGTTCCAACATATTTTGGAGCGTATTTCTTGGTACGGTAGTTGGTCGGAAAATGATGCCTAACATGGCAGGGTCGCTACCCAAATGCACCACAGAACTAAAAATCGCAACATTCCAATGGGTTTCGCTGGAGGTAACAATTAAGTTGGCAGATTTGAATCCGGTACAGCTGTTTACCAAATTTAAGCGACTGATTTTATCTAATTCTTGAATATTTGCAGTGGTAAGTGTATGGTACATAATTCTATTTTGTTCAACAAAAATACAAAAAAGTTAAACAAAATAAATTCTTCTTTTTCATTTAACAGAAAATTACCAAGTATGGTGAACTAGATTTTTTTATCTCTTCCAATATCATATTTTCCTACATTTGTTTAAAACGATGCATGGATATTGATGATGTTACATTCCACTACTTGATTAAAGTTTTTCACATGAAAGTATAAATTCTTAATTGAAAATGAAAAAAGATATAAAATATTTCATAATTACCATATTTGCTCTTTCTATACTATATTTTGTATTAAAAGTAAACGCAGATTTCCATTATAAAAAGTATGGACTACTTTCAATATTTTATACAACAAATTATTCAGTTTTATCAAAAGATAAAAGTGTAAAATTTATTTATTATGTTAATGTTAGAAAGATTATAGGAGAAAATAGAATCGGAAATCAAAAAATAAAATTAAACACTTATTACAAAATGATTTATTCTTCTAAAAATCCAAAAAAAGTAAAGGGTTTTTTCGACAATGAAATAACAGATACAATAGTAATAAGAAAGGCAGGATTTAATTTTAATGATTTATAACAAATCTCTTCTTCGAAATATTAAAACTTTGAGGCAAAGCTTAGGCAACATCTCTCTGACTACTGGAGAGGTTTAAATTATTGTTTTGAACAAAGTATAATTAAGATTTTAAAAAAATGGTTGGAAAATATTTGGTAAGGATTAATATCTATTTTACATTATCATTGTTGTTATTATGCTGCCAAGATAGTGGTATTAATAATTCAAATAATATAGGGAAAAGTATTGAAATAGAATTGGATCATATAAAAACAAACGATTCTGTTTTATATTGTATTATAAAGTATGATAACTCATTAAAGGAAAATCTTGATACATTAGCTAGATATACCAGAATACATTATTCAGTTGTTGAACCAAAACCATTTGATTTGATTACTTTAAAATCTTTAGATTATAAAACGATTATAGATCCGGACAAAATAGAGGGTGTAAAATTTCCATTTGAATTAGATTTTAAAAAAAAGGATATTAATATATACTTTATGTTAGAGGACGAGTATTTTTTTTATGATGATATTAATGATGTTACTATTTTAAGAAAAATACACAAAAAATTTGTTTGTAATTTTAAAAAGGAAAGAGATAATATTGTAATAAATTTTTTGAAAAATAGTAATTAATTGTATTGTTGCATAACACTGCATCTAGGCTCTCCGATTACGATAGCTATCGAAACCTGACTTCGGAGCAATTCAACCTCGCTTCGATTAGGTCAAGCGGTTGTTTAGGTGCTATAGTAGGTATAATTTTAACGAAGGATGTGGAATTTTTACTATAATCTACAATAACATAAGATTTCAAACAGATGGCAGTATTTAATATTAATAGTTTATTTTTTTTATCATTATTGTTTTTTCTCAATCAAAACTGTAATCATAAGAACAATTCAAATATTGAGACTATAAATAACATAAACTTAAATCAAATAGATAGCTTGAAATCTGAAGGTTATATGTTTACAAAAAAAATTGATTTTTTTTCTATGACACCTCAAGAATATATCAATCCATCTAATGAGCTACATTTTTTTGCTTTTAAAAAAGTTAACAATCTTGTAAATATTATTAACTTTAATAATGGCGAGATTTTTATGAAAAGAGAACTAAAAAAGCATTCATCTTCTTTTTATAAAGAAGAAAGAATAATTGATTCCAGTGATGGAGGGGTGATACATTATGTAAATTATTATTACTCTGAAAATAAAATTGTAATTACTGTCATAACTGAGAACATTTTTGTAAGCAATAAATTAAATTCTTATTTAGATTTTATCTTTATAATTGAAAAAAATAGTGTTACACATTATAGTTATAGGTACAACAATAGCTTACATTTAAATGGAAATTTTAATTTAAGCAATGAACAATTATTGGATATTGACAATTTAGCTTTGTCTTTATTTTATAACAAAGAAAATGTAAATATCTATAAGTTTCCATTTAGTTCATTTAGTTCAGAAATTTGTTTTGTATGGGACATAAATACTTTTTATTGATTGAAAGAAGTAAACAAGCTACACCATGCTTTTCGATTCCGATAGCTATCGAAACCTGACTTCGGAGCAAAATAAACCATCAAGCCAACCCTAACAAATTAGTTTTGTTGTTTTACAAAGTAGTTTTAACAACAACAACACAAACAGACGGAGTGATTTTTGGCGTGGCAACTAAAAAAAACCAACAAGCCAATGCAAAAACTTTTTGCTTTTAACTCTCCAAAAAAATGCGGTTTATTCTGGATAAATACACCCCCAAAACGCTAAATACCAAACTGACAATAATTAATTTGTAAATTTGCGATATAATGGATAAAAAACTTTACATCATAGCAGGTTGCAACGGTGCAGGAGAAACAACTGCCTCGTTTACTATTTTACCCGAAATTTTAGATTGTAAAGAATTTGTGAATGCAGATGAAATCGCTAAAGGACTTTCACCATTTCAACCGGAAAAAGTTTCGTTTGAAGCCGGACGAATAATGCTAAATAGAATAAACGAACTGCTTTCGGAAAACGAAAATTTCGCATTCGAAACTACTTTGTCAACCAAAACTTATAAAAACACCATCATCGAGGCAAAAAATATAGGGTATCGTGTAATATTGCTATTTTTTTGGCTCCAAAATATAGCATTAGCTAAAGAACGAGTAAAAATAAGAGTTTCGGAAGGTGGACATAACATAGAACCGGAAGTTATTGAAAGAAGATATATCAGAGGAATTAAAAATTTATTCCAGCTATATCTTCCTATGGTGGATGGTGCTTTTATTTTTGATAACTCTGAAGGAAAACACGAACTTATTGCTGATAAACAATTGGGTACTTCCCTAAATATTGCAAACAAAGACAAGTTTAACCTATTAAAAAAATACAATGACAGCAACTGAAAAACATTTAGAAGAGAAAAATAAAATACTAAAAGGACTCGAAAAAGTATATGAAAAACTTTTAGAATTTAAAAAAATGAAAAAAAGTGAACTAGTTATTCTTCATGAAAACAAAATTGTAAAAATTAAACCTGAATAATCTACATCCAACACTTCCAAAGCTTAACGAATAGACAAAGTAATTTTTCGCGTGGCAATTAAATGGCCAACAAACCAACCCTAAAAAGTTGGTTTTGTTGTTTTAAATAGCAGCTTTTTTATGCAATTAATTGTAGTTTTCCCTTTTCGTTCCAACACTTCAAAATCTGATACTTCGAAGCTGTAATCTCATCAGCATAACTTCAGAGGGCTTTTTCCTTACTACCTAAAAAAATTGCATTGTTTTTTAAAAGTTTATTATCTAATGTATAGCAAGTGCATAGCCAATAATTTGATTATTTTTACACTTTAATTTAATTGCATGCAAACTCCCAAAAAAATTGCTGTAGTAGGTTCCGGATTGGTGGGCACGCTGCTTTCTATTTATTTAAAAAGAAGAGGGCACGAGGTACATGTGTTTGACAGGAGTCCGGATATACGAAAAATCCAGTTTTCGGGTCGTTCTATCAACTTGGTCATGTCCAATCGTGGTTGGAAAGCATTGGAATTTTTAGGGTTGCAAAACGAAGTGAAAAAAATTGGCATTCCGGTGGACAAACGTGCCATTCATACCGGCACCAACGAAGTTACTTACCAGCATTACGGCAAAGATGGGGAATACATTTATTCGCTTTCCAGAGGAAATTTAAACCGAAAAATGGTAGACTTGGCAGAAGCAGAAGGAGTACAATTTCATTTTGAACAAAAAATTTGGGATGTTACACTTGCAACTGCTACGCTGCATGAAGGAGAAACCGAAAGAGGTGCTTGGGAAGAATTGAATTTTGATTTGGTTTTTGGGGCAGATGGTGCTTTTAGTAGGGTAAGACATCGCATGCAAAGACAAAGCATGTTTAACTATTCGCAAGATTTTTTACAAGTTGGGTACAAAGAATTACACATCCCTGCCAATGCAGATGGTTCTCATAAATTAGACCAACACTCCTTACATATTTGGCCAAGAGGAAATTTTATGTTGATGGCATTAGCCAATCCAGATGGCACCTTTACCTGTACTTTGTTTATGCCTCATGAAGGTGAAAATTCATTTGCATCATTACAAGATAAAGAAACTTTGGTAGCATTTTTTGCCAATCATTTTCCGGATACTAAGGAAGTAATTCCGGATTTGGTAGAAGATTTTTTCAAAAATCCTACCAGCTTTTTAGTCACCATGAAGTGTTATCCTTGGACGTACGAAGATAAAGTGGCTTTGATTGGAGATGCCTGCCATGCCATTGTGCCTTTTTACGGACACGGTATGAATGCAGGTTTTGAAGATATTACCATTTTAAACCAATGTATAGATGCTTTTGGGGATGATTGGAAAGCAATTTTTAAAGCTTACCAAGAATCCAGAAAGCCAAATGCAGATGCCATTGCAGAATTATCGTACCGAAACTTTATGGAAATGAGTGCCAAAACAGCCGATCCGAAGTTTTTGTTACAAAAGAAAATTGAAAAATGGTTTTCCGAAAAACACCCCCAACTTTGGGTACCATTGTATAGTAGGGTTACCTTTAGCACGCAACCTTACGCAGAAGCATTGGCTATTGGAGACAAGCAAAATGCCATCATGGAGCAAGTCATGCTTCAAGAAAACATCGAAAATAATTGGAACTCTTCGGAAACAGAAAAATTGATATTGCAATTGCTACAATCCAACTAAACCAAGGTTTTTTCTAAGTTGGTCAGCATTTCAAAAGTCATGGCATTTAAGTCAAATTGATGCTTCCAATTCCAATCTTCTCTAGCTTCGTTATCATTAACAGAATTAGGCCAGCTATCTGCAATTTTCTGACGAAAATCGGGTTCGTAAGTCACCTCAAAATTTGGGTAGTGCTTTTGAATTTCTTCTGTAATTTGCTTTGGAGTAAAGCTGATGGCAGACAAATTATAAGAAGAGCGAATTTTAATTTTTTCAGCCGGTGCTTGCATGATTTCAATGGTAGCTCGTATCGCATCGTCCATGTACATCATTGGCAATTCGGTTTCTTCACTCAAAAAGCAAGTGTATTTTCCTTCCGAAATAGCTTTGTAGTAAATATCTACTGCATAATCTGTAGTTCCACCTCCAGGAGGAGTTGTCCAACTGATCAAACCTGGGTAACGAATACTTCTTACATCCACCCCGTACTGTTGGTGGTAATATTCGCACCAACGTTCACCGGTTTGTTTTGAAATACCGTACACGGTAGTTGGCTCCATAATGGTGTATTGTGGTGTTTGGTTTTTTGGAGTAGTTGGTCCGAAAACAGCAATGCTCGATGGCCAAAATATTTTTTTGATCCATCCAGCTTTGGCTAAATTCAACACATGAAACAACGAATTCATGTTCAAATCCCAGGCAAATGCCGGATTTTTTTCTGCAGTTGCACTGAGCAAAGCAGCCATCAAATACACATCGGTAATTTGGTATTTTTCTACCAAATGCTGAATTTGGTTGTAGTCCAAAGCATTTACCACTTCAAAAATCCCATCGTTTACTACCGGATGGTTTAATTTTCTAATATCAGAAGCAATTACATTTTCGTTGCCATAAATAGCTCGTAATTGGTGGGTAAGCTCCGTTCCGATTTGTCCACAAGCCCCGATAATTAGAATTTTCGTATCCATAATTTTAGTGATGAAATTTCAAACAAAGATAACGTTTTCGTAATTTCATGATGCTTATTTTGAGAAATTTTTAATCTTTCAAAAGTTTTAAAAATAAAAAACTCGCTCAAAATGAGCGAGTTCAAAAGTCATAGAGGCTTGTATTTACAAAGCTTCTACTACAATAGTTTCGTCGTGTAACATTTGCTTCAACATGTTTTCGATGCCATTTTTTAAGGTAAAAGTAGAGGAAGGACATCCATTGCAAGAGCCTTGCAAAATCACTTTTACTTTTTTGGTGGTTGGTTCAAAGGAATCGAATAAAATATTGCCACCATCTGCTTGTACAGCCGGTTTTACATATTCCTCTAAAATGTTTACAATTTGTTGCGAAGTAGTATCTAAATGATCAAAGTTTGGAATGGTTTGTTTTTCCTGTTGAGGTTTTTGTATCAATAAAGTTTCATCAATTGCAACTCCGCCATTTTCTAAAAATTCTTTAATGGCACTTCTTATTTCGTTATTAATTTCCATCCATTCATAGCTGGCAAACTTGGTTACAGAAACATAATTTTCGTCTATAAACACTTCTTTGGCATATCCTTTTTGAAAAATCATTTTTGCTAAAGGTGAGCTTTCACATTCGTCAATGTTTTTGTATTCTGCGATTTGCTTAGTCAATGTTTTGTTTGCTACATATTTCATCACATTCGGGTTGGGAGTACTTTCCGAGTAAACCGTGAAAGGTTGTTTGGATAAAGTGGTGTTTTCTTCTTCCAATAAAATTTTTCCTCCTTGCAGCACAAAGGCTTCCATTTGTTGCTTTACTTCTTCTTGTACATCTTCCCATGCTACAATTTGGTAACGTTCTAAGGCAATAAAATTAGAATGGATCATCACTGATTTTATAAATGGCAAATAAAACAATTGCTTCGCTAATGGACTAGGTCCTGCTTCGTCAATATTTTTGAATTCATATGTCCCTCTAGTGACATTATGATCAAATTCAAATTTTAATATGCTAGGGTTCTTTGTAGTTTTTATAATGATTGCGTTCATTTTTGTTATTTTTTGCAAATTTAGGAATAGTAATTTAATAGATTCTATATATTTGGCTGTTATAATTAAATTAACAGATTTAGATTTTACTTACTAAGAAATTCCTTGATAATGAAGAAATATAACTACTTACTTTTTTGTTTATTAGTGCACTTTTTTACTCAAGCACAATTTATTCAAGTGAATACTTCTCAGTATTCTGTTAATCAATTAGTTACAGATGTTTTAATTGATTCGCCTTGTGCATTAGTTTCTAATATTACCCATGTTGGAAGCACTACTTATGGTGCAACCCAAGCTAATGCAAGTATTGGGTATTTTCAAAATACCAATCCGGCTTTTCCTATGTCGGCTGGGGTGGTCATGTCTACTGGTTTTGCTGCAGCTGCAGTAGGTCCAAATAACACAACCCAAAGTAATTCCGCACCAGGTTGGATACATGATCCACAAACAACAGCTTATTTGAATAGCGTTATCACACCATCTACCTATCAAAATGCAAGTATTTTACAATTTAATTTTACCCCTTTAACAGATAGCTTTAGCTTTAATTTCGTTTTTGCATCTGAAGAATATGGAACTTACCAGTGTTCATTTTCAGATGCGTTCGTTTTTTTGCTGGAAGATTTAAATACTGGTGTAGTACAAAATCTTGCTGTTATTCCAGGTACAAATATTCCAATTGCGGTAACTACCGTTAGAAATAATTTGCACAATGCTGGATGTGCATCTGCAAATGCAGAATATTTTTCAACCTATTATGGAAACCCCAATGGGCAACCAAATGCGTCATCACCAACCAACTTTAATGGTCATACTGTATTAATGACTGCTTCAGCTACAGTAGTTCCAAACACACCTTATCGTATAAAACTTGTTATTCAAGATCGACAAGATACTGCATTGGATTCTGCCATTTTTATTGAAGCAGGGAGCTTTAATGTAGGAACTGCACAAATTTTTGGAACAGGGCAGTTTGACTTATGGACAGGTGATTTTACAGGAGGTGCAGGTTTGTGTGGAAGTGAGTGTAGAATAGTAAAAGCTGGAACTTCTCCTATCGCAAATGCTACTTATTCATGGAAAAGAAATGGAGAAGTAATTACAGGAGCCAATACTTACGAGTTAGAAATTTGCGAAGAAGGAACTTATGAAGTAACAGTTACTATTGGTGGTTCTACTGGTTGTGTACAAACAGATAGTATTATAGTTGAATTTTTACCTCCTCCAAATTTTAATTTAAATCCGAGTGATATTTCGTCTTGTACTACTTTTAATTTAACAATCAATACTCCAATTGTATTGAATGGTTTAACAGGTGAGGTTACTTATCATACAAGTTTACAAGATGCAGCTAATGGAGCTAATCCTATAACTAACCCAACTGCTTACCCAGGAGTTAACGGTCAAGAAATTTGGGCTAGTATTCAATCTGATGATGAGCCATGTTTGTTCACGGCCTCTTTTTTCTTAGTTGTACCTAGCACAGATATGGATCCACAACCACAAAATATTTCATTGTGTGATGTGAATAGTGATAATACTGAGGTTTTCGATTTAACTACACAGGTAAGCAATATTTTAAACGGACTACCTGCATCAGGTTTTGCAATTACTTATCATACCACAGCTGCAGGTGCAACAAATGAAACAGATGTAATTAGTACTCCAACTGCCTATGCTGCTACTCACAATACAACTGTTTATGTAAGAATTGAAGCCTTGTGCGATCCAACTAATTTTGCAACTGCTTCGTTTCAGTTATTGTTGATTAATTTACCTTCTCCCGACTCCCCTTCCAACGTTACTGTTTGCAACAATTATGTGTTGCCATCGTTAACTGTAGGGAATTATTTTTCAGGTCCAAACGGCACTGGTACCCCTTATACAGCAGGACAAAGTATTACTTCGAGCATGACGATGTATGTTTATGCAGAAACTGGTACTACTCCAAATTGTACTGCGGAGAATAGCTTTGATATTACGATAGTAACCCCACCAA
>Ga0208243_1000661_pt1 | contig 16479 bp, 15 predicted proteins | sample Subbio2Aug_QV12A_FD_184826 | JGI IMG/M metagenome (GOLD analysis project Ga0208243, IMG submission 184826) | Serpentinite rock and fluid subsurface biosphere microbial communities from McLaughlin Reserve, California, USA - CR12Aug_QV12A (SPAdes) | ecosystem: Environmental > Terrestrial > Deep...
GGGCGGACAGGCGGCCTCCACCGCGCGCTCCTCGGCCTTCCAGGGCGCGCAAGGCCAAATCGGCTCGTCCGCCGACATCAAGGCCTCGGTCGATCAAAACTCGCAGATACAGACGCAGACGGGGCTGACGATCAATGAGCTGATCGGCTCCGTGAATCTCACCAACGCGTCGCTCAATGCGCAGCAACAGCAGGATCTGGCGGCGCAGTCGAAACTCTCGAACATGATGTCGTTCGATGCGTCAAAGGCGACGCTGGTCGGGCAGTGAGAAAGGGCAGGCGAATGCGGCGATGGTGGATAAGATCGGCGCTTGTCGCCGCCCTGGCGGTCGGGACGGTTGCACTTTCGTCCTGCGCGCACAGGGATTTGATTGCGCCCTGCACACGCGATAGCAGGATGACGTTCGGCGCCGCCTATGCCGACGATTGCGGGCCGATGCGCCCTGTCAATCGCTGAGGCCACGCCACCATGGATATGGTGACGCAGCTCTTTCAGAGGGTCGACACGATCGCGGTTAGCGCCATTGAAGTGATCTACGATTCGATCGCGACCGAGCTGCTTCCCGTCTTCACCGTCGCTTTGACGGCTTACATCGCATATTGGGGCTATGAAATGGTCTACGGCCGCGCGCCGCTGACAGCGGGCGCGTTTCTGTGGCGAATCTTTCGGATCGGCCTGATTTACGCCGTTGGCTTTTACTGGAGCGACTTTTCGCAGATCGTCGTCGAGGTGTTTACGAAGACGGCGAACGGAATCGCGACGGCCATTTGCACGGGAACGGGAGGCACGTCGTGCGGCGCGCCGGAAACGACCGTCGCGGCCCAGCTCTCGAATTTGTTTTCGACCGCGATGCAAGCGGCAAAGGTGATCGCCGCTTCCGGCGGATGGGGAGCCGCAATCGGACTTTCGCTAATGGCGATTGTCCTGGTTCTGCTCACAGTGATTTTCGTGGCGCTCGCGATCACCTACGTTTTGGTCGGCAAGATTGCGCTCTTCATTCTGCTCGGGCTCGCGCCGCTCTTTATCGCAATGGCGCTATTCGAGTTCTCGTCGGCTCTCTTTTCCGGGTGGCTGCGGACCTGCGCCCAATACGCAATCGTTCCCGCGATTGTCTATGGCGTTCTCGGCTTTCTGCTCACGCTGATGACGGCGACGGTCAACAATCTCAGCGGGATCACAGACGTGAGTTCAGGTCTGACGGTCATCGCGCCGTTTCTGATTTTGTGCCTTGTGGGATCGTTCATCTTGCCGCTCTCCCTGTCGATCGCCGCGTCGATCGCCGGCGGACATGCGTTGCACAACGCCTTGCCCGGGACCGCTATGCGCGGCGTGAGAGATTATGCGTATTGGCGTATCGCGCGAGGCTGGCAAAATGGCGGCGGCGCGCGGTCGGAGCCGGCCGCGCTCCCGCCCCCACATGCAACCATAACCCAAGGGGCGGCGACGATTTCGCCCGGGGCTGGCAGTCGCGACTTTTCCGCCGATCCACGCGCCGAGCAAGTGGCGGGCGCGCTGATCGAAGCCCGCGTCGCGCAAGCGCGCGCCCGAAATCGTGAAGGCTGAGGCAGATGCAAATCAAGGCGGGAAACGGGGTCGACCAGCCCCTCGTGAACGAGTCCTACTTTCACGACGGCGCGCGCTGGGAGCGGGATATTTACCGGCGTCTCGAGATTTCAAGAAATGTCTGGCGCGTCGTCGCGGTCGCGGCGCTCGTTTGTCTTGCGATCGGGCTGCTGACCCTGCTGTCGCTGGTTCCACTCAAATCAACCGAAGTCGTGACGTTGCTCGTCGACAAGGCGACGGGTTTTGTCGAGGTCGCCAAACCTTTGGAAGAAGGCGGGCCGATTTCGCAGCGCGAAGCGGTCACGCAAGCCAATATCGTTCGCTACATTCGCGCCCGCGAAACCTATGATCCGCCCGCCCTACGGGACAATTTCGAGCTGGCGTCGCTGCTCTCAGCCGGACAAGCCAGCAAGGATCTGCAGGAAGCCTTCTCGCCGAACAATCTTCATAACCCGGTCAAGCTCTACGGGATCAACGGCCGCATCCGCGTCATCGTTCATAGCGTGAATTTCCTGTCGCAAGGGTGGATGGAGAACCCCAAATCGCCAGCGACAGCGGCCGTGCGCTTTACCTCCGTTCGCACAAGCGATCGCGAGCGGATGGAAGAGCACTGGGCCGCGAATGTGCGCTTTCGCTACACGGCGGAGCCGATGAAGAACGAATGGCGGTGGGACAATCCGCTCGGCTTTCAGGTTATCGAATATCGGAAGGACCAGGAGACTGTCGCGCCAATCGTCGGCGCGGCCCCGGTCGAAGCGCCGACCGTTGCGCCACCGACGGGAGCCCCCGCGCCATGAGAGCGATCTCCCTTCTTCTGGTGTTGACTATGTTCGCCGCCGCTCCCGCGCTGGCCGAACAGGCGCCGCGCGCAGTCATCCAGGACTCCCGTATCCGAACCGTGCCGTTTCAGCGTGACAATGTTGTCGTGGTGCATGGCGCGCTCGGCGTCTCGACGATGGTCGCGTTTGGTGACGATGAACGCATCGAAACCGTCGCGATCGGCGATTCCGTCGGATGGCAGGCTGTGCCGGACCAGTCGAAGCGCTTTCTCTTCATCAAGCCGCTCGAAACCCATGCCGTCACCAATATGAACGTCGTGACGCGAAAGCGCATCTACAATTTTCTCCTGCGGGCCGTCGATAATCGGGCGTCGGTGGTGTTCAAGGTCCGCTTTACCTATCCCGATGTCGAAGAGGATCAGCGTCTCTTGGCGCTCGCGAAAGCGAAGGCCGCGATGCCCAATTATCGCGCGCTCATGTCGCGGCCCGGCACGAATTTCGATTACACCTACAAAGGCCAGATCACGGCAAAGCCCGATTTCGTCTTTGACGACGGGATCAAGACCTATTTCCGGTTCGGCGGAGAGGTCCCGGCGATCTTCCTCGTGAAGCCCGATCGCAGCGAAACGCTCGTCAATTACCGCCGCGAAGGCGAGATTATCGTGGTCGACAAGGTCGCCGGGCAATTCACCATGCGAAAGGGTGACGAGATGGCCTGCGTGTTCAATCTGCGCGCCGAGTCCATGCCCGCGCCGATCACGTGGGAAACCGATGTGCAGCCGCAATATCAAGCCGAACACGCGACGCAACCGTTCTGGACGCAGATTTTAGCGCCGGGGCAGGCCGCGTCATCAGCGCAATAGACGGAGGGAAACCGACATGGCTGCGGATTTCGATGAGGAGGGACGCCTCGCAGGCGAAACCATCACGCGCCAGTCGTCCAATCCGGGGATGGCCCTGGGTGCGCTTTTCTTCGCCCTCGCCGTGCTTGTCCTCGGCCTGTTCTGGTATGCGTCCGCGCGCAAGCAGAACCGGCCGCAAAACGTCGCCGAAGAAACATTCGCGACGGCGAGGTTGCAGCCGGGGCTCGGCATCAACGCGACGCCGGCGCCCGCGCCGCCTCAAAACAAATTCGTGATCCCGCCGCCGGTCGTTGTGAATGATCCACCGCCCGCGCCGAAGGCGGAACCTTTCGACGATAGCGAAGCGAAGCGCCTCGCCGAACTGGAGCGGCTGCGCAAGGAGGCGGAAGCGAGAATACAGGCGCGTCTGCGCTCCCCGATGCTGATCGTCAGCGACAAGGAAGGCCTCACGAATGGCGATCCGTCAAGAGTGACGGCCGAAGACAAGGAGGAAGATCCGCATCGGCGGTTCCTCGCCAATTCTGAGCGGCAGGTGACGAAGGCTTACGCGGAAGAAATCAGGCGGACTGATGCCCTTGTCCCGCAAGGCTACATGATCCGGGCGACGCTGGAGACGGCGATCCAGTCTGATCTGACGGGCATGGTGCGGGCAATTACAACGGAAGATGTCTATTCCTTTGATGGCCGCCGCGTTCTGATCCCGAAAGGAACGATGCTCACCGGCGAATATAAATCGGGTCTCGCCTATGGGCAGACCCGGGTTTTCGTCGTGTGGACGCGCCTGCTTCGCGCCGATGGCGTGTCGCTGATGCTGCAATCGCCGGGAACGGATGCGCTTGGTCGTTCGGGGCTAACCGGCGAGGTCGACACCCATTTCCTGCAACGCTTCGGCAGCGCCACATTGCTGACGCTGGCCGGCGGGGCCGCGCAATTCGCGTCGGCGCTGGGACAAAATTTCAATCAGAATCAAGGCCAGCAATTCGTACTCGATCCCGCATCGGGAACGCTGATCCCGCTCAATGCAGTGTCGCAGGGACAAATTCTACTGAATGCGCGTCAGATCGGTGCGCAAACGGTCGCACAAAGCATCACGCGCATGGCGCAGGAAGCCTTGCGCAACGACATCAAGGTTCCGCCGACGATCCATATCGACCAGGGAACGCCCGTGATCGTGTTTGTCAAACGCGATCTCGATTTCTCCGATCTCTACCCCGATCCTGTGAAAGAGGCGTTGTATGAACTTCGTCACCCCAAGAAAGCCGCAGGCGCCCGAGGTTGCGACGCGCCCGCTCTGGGAGACGCTGCCGGTCTACTTCCGCGAGGCTGCGCGTCCGATTCAGCGCTGGTTAGAAGATATTGACGTCATCGAAATCTGCGCCAACAGGCCGGGCGAAGTCTGGGTGGAAGCGCTCGGCAAGCCGCATATGGAGCGCTTCGACGTTCCCGAGCTGACCGAGGAAGCGATCACGCGGCTGGCAACGCATGTCGCCGCCTCGACGCAACAGTCGGTCAATTCGTCGACGCCGCTGCTCTCGGCCGCGATGCCGCATGGCGAGCGATTTCAGGGGGTGCTCGCGCCGGCGACGCCGCATGGCGGCTCATTCTCGATCCGCAAGCAAGTCATCGCCAATCTGACGCTCGCCGACTATCGGGCGCGCGGCGCGCTCAATGGCGTCAAAGTCCGCGGCCCCAGGACGTTTGAGGCCGACGAATACCCGGAAATCGAGCGGGAGCTCGCCACTCTCCTCAAGGATCATTCGCCGGATGGCATTCGGCGCGCGATCGAATTCGCCGTCGTCAATCATGTGACGATGATTATTTCCGGGGGAACGTCCTCGGGTAAAACGACGTTCCTCAATGCGCTGCTCAAACATGTGCCGGAGACGGAGCGCGTCGTATCGATCGAAGACACGCGCGAACTGAAACCGCCGCAGCCGAACTGGCTGCCGCTCGTCGCCTCGAAAGGCGGGCAGGGCCTTGCCGATGTGACAGTCCAGGAGCTGCTCGAAGCGAGCCTTCGTCTTCGGCCCGATCGGCTGTTTCTCGGCGAGATTCGCGGCGCGGAAGCCGCGACCTTCTTGCAGGCAGTCAATACCGGTCATCCCGGCTCGCTGACGACGCTGCACGCCGACAGCGCCTACGGCGCGTTTCAGCGGCTCGCGCTGATGACGCTGCAATCCAATCTGAAACTGACCAAGGCGGAAATCATCGAATATGTGCGTTCGGTGGTGCCGATGGTCATCCAGCTGCGACGCCGCCCGACGCGCGGCGTCGCGGAAATCTATTTTCGCGGCTATGGCGGCGAGTAACGGAAAGGGCGAGTCATGCGGGCTCTCGCCTATGGGATCATCGGACTGATCGCCCTTGCCTGCGCGCTCATTGCCTGGGAAGCGTCCTTCGCGGCCCTCGTCGGACTGCAAACCAAATCGTGGGAGCTGTGGCATCGCTTTGCCCACGGCCATGAGATCGTCTTGCCGGCGCAAGTCGCCTATCGGCAATGGGCGTCTCCCGTGGTTCAGCAGCTCGCGACCAAAGCCCTTCTGGGCGGGCTGATCGCGCTGGCGCTCGTGACGCTCGGATTAGCGCAAGTCCTGGAGTCGCTCGGCGGGGCGCGCCAGCCGTCCGGCGGCGCCCGGCTCGCGACAGAACGCGATTTGCGCAAGGCGGGACTGCTGAACGGGCGGCCTGGCTATTCCGTCTTCCTCGGCCGCTTCAATGGCAAGGATCTTCGCTATAGCGGCGCCAGTCATATTTACGTCAACGGCCCCACGCGCGCGGGAAAGGGCGTCGGCTTCGTCCTCCCCAACGCCATCGAATGGCGCGGATCGCTGATCGGGCTCGATATCAAACGCGAAATGTGGGACCAGATCGGCGCGGCGCGCGCGGCGCTGGGGCAGGACGTTTTCATGTTTTCGCCCGGCTCTGCGCGGACGCACTGCTGGAACCCGCTCGATCTCGTGTCGCCTTGGCCGGAGCGCGCGACCGATGTCGCGAATATCGCGCATAGCCTGATCCCGCTGTCGCAATCTGGCGATCCCTATTGGGCCGAGACCGCCCGCGGACTGTTTGCGGGTCTCCTGGCCTATGTCCTCGACGCGCGCGAGCCGCCGATCGAAGGGCGGACGATCAAGGCGGCGCTGAAAATGTTCAGCCGCGGTCGCCCGCTCGTCGCGGAACTGGCGAATATTCTGGCCAATGAGCCGGGGCTCAACGCCTTCGTGCAGGACAAGTTCCGCCAGCATATCAGCCGCGAAGAAAAGCAGCGTCAATCCTTCGAGTCGCATATCGTCACGGCCCTGGAGCCGTGGAACAACAGCCTCGTCGACGCCGCGACAAGCCGATCCGACTTCAAAATTTCGGAGCTGCGGCGACGTCCCTTCACGATCCTGATCGGAACGCCCGTCGGAAACTTCGCGGCGGTCGAAGCCGTCGTGCGTCTGCTCGTCCAACAGGTGCACGACGTCCTGCTGCGCAATCTGCCGGGTCTCGATGAGCCGCATCGGCTGCTGCTGATGCTCGATGAATTCTTTCAGTTCGGCCGCATGCCCGAAATCGTCGATCGCGCGCCGCTCGTCGCCGGCTACGGCTTTCAGATCGCCGTCATCGCCCAAGGCCTGACCCAGCTCGACGTTCGTTACGGCAAGCCGACGCGCGACATGCTCATCGGCAATATGGACGTGAAGCTGCTCATCGGCGTCAGCGATGAGACGACGGCGCGCTACTGCGCCGAGGAACTCGGAAAACACTACGTCCGCCGCGAAGGATGGGGCACGTCGGTCGGGGCCGGATTCGGCGGATCACAGGGCAGGGCGACGCGCACGACGCAAGGACGGTGGGAGCTGGAGCCGCTGATGACGAGCGAGGCGATGCGCCGCCTCGAGGCGACCAAGGCGGTGCTGCTGGTGCGCGGCGAATATGGCGCCGTCATCGACAAGGCGCATTTCTTCAAGGAAGCCAGGTTCAAGCGACGGGTCGAGGCCTCGCGGGGGTTCGCGCATCGGATCGCCATTCCTGACGTGACGGACGCGGAGGGCGGCGAAATCGAAACGGTCGTCCCCGGCGCGCCGGGCGGCTTCAAGCATCTTGTGGCGAAAGATCGTGTCGTGAGCGAAGCGCGTGCACTCTATCTCGACGCCTCTGCGTTCGAGGCGGCGTTTGTGCAGGCGATGACCGAAACCGGGAACAGCGCCACGGCGGAACTGCTGAACCTGCTGCGGATTGAGCCGGCGCGATTTGGCGAGCTGCGCGCAACCCGAAAAAGGATCTTCGCGAAGGCCCCTTCACCAGAAGCGGCGACGGCCGCTCTGAGGCAGGAAGTCTATTCGGCACGTCGGTTGTTGAATGATGAACGCGCCCAAATGGCGCCCGCGACCGGCGCGGCAGCCACGCCAAGAGCGGCGGCTCCTGTCGCCACCGCGGCCATCGCCAGCTCCGCGCCGTTTTTTGAGCCAGCCATCGGTGATGGCGCAACGTCCAATGACAGCGGCTCGCCCGAGAGCCCCGCATTTCGTATTGGCGACGACATGCTGGCCCAGTTGCATGAGGTAAAAGGGCGATCGGACATCACGGCTGAAATTGTGAAGTCGGCCGCGACGCGCGCTGACATAGACGACGCGGCGAAACTCGGCGCGCTTGTCGACGCGTTAAGCGTTCAAGCCGAGCTCTTCATTGATACGCCGACGCCCGGCGATCTGGCGGCGCTGACCGCGGCTGTGGAAGCGGAGACTGCGGAGCAATAATCGAACGGATGTTCTACGCCTGCGAGAGGCGCTGCGTTGTAATTCCGCCGATTATTGGCGATGCGCGCTATGGGCGCTCTCCGGCAAGGACCGTGAGATAATTCGCGGCCTGCTGCGCCTTGGAGGCGGCGGTGAAAATCGCCTTCTTGTCGGCCTTCAGCACGGTCAGCCAGTTGGCGATGTAGCTCACGTGATCGGGGCGAAGTTCCGGCGTGACGCCCAGATCCGCGCAGAGGAACGCCGCGCCGACTTCGGCGACAAGCTCTTCCATCGCGTAAGCTTCAGAGCCGAAGCGATTCTTCAGGTCGCGGGCGCAGCGCGACGCATGGCCCGTCCAGTGCGTCAGCTCATGCATCAGCGTCGCGTAAAAGGCCTCGCCTGCCGACATGGTCTCGCTGCCGGCGAAGCGGGTGCGTTCGGGCATCATGATGTCGTCGGTCGAAGGACGATAGCAGGCCTTCGTGCCGGACTCGGTGACGCGGGCGCCGGTAGCGGCGAGGAAACGCTCGGCCTCGTCGATCGGAGAGAAGAGGGGAGTAACGGGAAGCGTCTCCTCGGGAGCGGCGTAACCCTCCACCTGGTCGGCGTTGAAGACATAGCTCGCGCGCGCGAGCAAGCGCTCGGCCGTTTCGGGCTCAGCAGCGTCCTCGCCGTCGGTCTCGACGGTGAAGGTCTTGTAGAAGACGACGAGCGAGGATTGCTCGCCACGCCGGACCTGACAGCCCTTCTCATGCCACTGGCGATAGGTGCCCCAGATGGGCTGCGCGTAGCCTTGATGCAGGGCGGCCACCCAGAGGGCGAGGACATTGACGCCATTGTAGTGCTTGCCGGAGGCGATGTTACGTGGGCGACCTGAGGCTCCGCCGCGATTCCAGGGGAGCCGGAATTCGCCTGCGCCGTCTTCGATGGCGGCGATGATGCGGCTGGTGATTTCCTGATGGATGTCCAGGCTGGATTCGCGGGACATGTGTCTTTCCTCTTCGGTTGGTCGGCCGCGACCGCCGCGACCTGATCGGTCGCCGAAGAGGCAGGGGGCAGCACAGGGCCGCACCCGCAGGGATGAAACGAAGTGGAAGACGGCAACGCCGTTGCGGCGCTGGGACCCGCCTGCCAGGCATAGACCGATGATTCAGGTCGTGCGGCGCTGAGGAGCGCGAAGAAGGGGTAAGCGCTGCGCGAACCTACTCGGACGACCATAGCATGCGCCTATTCAGCGCGCCTTCGATTGGGTTTGAGGCGGAAGCGACAAGCGGTTCCGCACATCGGGTGAACGGAACGGCTGACGTTCACGCCAAAGGCCTGCCGCTGATCGAAGCGAGTAGCGTCCGCTTCTGAAACACGAGCGTCGCGCTTTCAACGCAACCACTCTCCGACGCCGCCATGCCGCGAGCAAGTTCCACTACGAGAATGGGAAAAGCTATAGGTTGAATCGCGACAACGCGCGCTTGCGCCATCCGGCGCGCCGCCGGTTCTGCTATGTGCTGGCGCGTGAACATCCTCGCCGCTCGAATTGGAATAGTGGCCATGTTCCTGTAGCTGCGACTCAATTGGCGTTCCAGGCGCGAGTTCGGGCTTGAGCGGCGACTTCGCGAGCGCAAAGCTCGCACTCAATAAAAGTCCAAGAGCTAAAAAAATTGCCCGCGTCACAGGAGCACAGTCTCAACGGGATCAACAAGCGATGCATCGTCGTCCCCGGCGCCTGCCTTGTTGACACGAGTCGACACAATCCATTCATTCAAGGAATCTTCCAGGGGCGCGCGTTGGAGCGCGCCTGGATCATCGCGGCGCATCCATGCGTTGGCGTCGCGCCAGTCGAGAATGACGGGCTGCCGATCATGGAAACGGTTCATCCAGTTGTTCGCCGCGCCGACAATAATTGTTGCCGATGTGAGAGGCTCGCCTGTGCCAGGATGCTTGGCTTGCTCCCACAATGCGGCGAAGGCGAGCGGTTCACCGGACCGCGCCGAAAAATAGTGCGGCGTTTTCGCCCCCGCTTTGCCCGTCCCCTCGTAAAAGCCCGAGGCGGGAATGATGCAGCGTCTCGTCTTGAAGGCTGTTCGGAACATAGGCTTCTCGGCGACCGTCTCCGCACGGGCATTAAACGTTGCAGGAAGATCCTTGAGCGGCTTCTTCCACCATCCGGGCACGAGCCCCCAGCGCATCTGGACGAGCTCGTTGCCGCCCGTCTCCGCAGGCCGAAGGACCTCGATCTGGGTCGTCGGCGCGATATTGTAGCGCGGCGCGAGGTTGCGGGGCTGCCCGATCAGGTCGGCAAGCCTGTGCAACTCTTCCCATGAAAGGCGCTGTGTGAAACGACCGCACATGATGATGCTCGCAATTCACTTCAAAGCTTTATATCCATCCGCGAAGCCGTCGAGCGAGAGAACATGCCGAAGCCCTTCGCCGGGACGAATGTAGATCGTGATGATGATATTCCTGCCGGTCAGAAGCTTGCTGATCACATCGTCGCTGATCGGTCCTTCCGCGGCGCAGCCGATCGGCGCACACTTGAAGAAGGGAAGCTTACCGATCTCGTCCTGATCGACTTTCATCCTCGCGCCTTCCAGCAGAAACGTGTCCAGCGGCGCAATGATTTGAATGACAGCGTTGGGACTTGCCGGAATTTTTGTAAAAGTGACAATGACTTGAACGTCGGCAGGGCAATGGCGACGAGGAATTGAGCGCGCGCGCTACAGTTCGGGCGTAGCATCATCGCCATAGTTCAACTCCTCCAACGCGCATCTTTGCCCCTCGACTTCCTGGTTGAAAAAATATTCTAAATTGCGCTCAGGTCAGCCTTGGCTTGCGCGAGGACTTTCCCAGCTTGTTCGATGCTTGGCTTCAAGGCGATTCTCTGAGCCAGAATGTGATCACGAATTTTTGTGAGCGCCTGCGGCCCGTTGATCAGGCTCTGTTCCAATTTTTGTTTCATATCGGCGACGTCGCGATCGAGCGCGGCGATGTCGCGGGGATCGACACCTTTGGAGGCGTCGAATCTGAACCCGCTTTCGACGACTTGGCGCCACTTCATCAGTTCGCGCGTGAGCGCCGGTCCGAAGCCCGGCACCTTCGTGATGTGGGCTTCGCTGACGTCCCAAGCCGTTTCTATGTTGTAGCTGGCAAGCATTGCTTTCCGGCCCGGGCCGATTCCGGGGATCTTGGCCGGTTCGATCTGGATGGCTTCGAGATAACGTTTTCGCTGATCGCGCTCGCGTGCTCTCTCGAGTTCCTGATAGCGGCGCCGACGCAGGTTCGGGAGATCCAAAAGCTGCTCCTTTTCATGTTGCAGTTGGCGTAAGTGGGTCGTGAACCGTTGGTCGCTGGCATCCTGATCCCAGCGTGCCTTCAACGTCTTGAAGTGACCCTCGGCGCGCACCACCGCGTCGCGGAACTTGGCGCTCTCCGAGCCGTCTCCCGATTGCTTCGAAACGCCTGACAGAACGAACAGACCGCCAACGATCCAGATGAACGCTGCGGCGGGCATGGCGCCCATCAAGACTACGATAATGGCGATCAATCCGGCATATTTCGCGGCATTCCTAAACCTGCGTTGTCGTCCCAGAGCGAGAGCCTCCTTTGACGGCGCCGTTTTATTCCAATCGGGCAGATTCGGCGCCGGGCCGGGCGACGGGATCGCCGCTATTCTGGCCCATACCGAGCCGACATCGATCCTGCCAGTAATGCCGCCTAGTGGCGCGGTCTTGATCACGAAACTGAACAGAACGGCGCCGGTCGCCGCCTCCAATCTGCACCACGGACAATGATCAAGCCCGCCAACGTAATAATGAGAAGCGTTGATGCGACAGGCCTTGGTCTGCTTCTCCAGGTTATCCAGATCCGCGACCCATTCCTTCGCGGTTGGCCGACGGCCATCTTGTACGCCGCTCTGTGCGAAGGCGCGTTCGATCAGCGAGGCGATAGCCGGGGAGGCAATGCCAATGGGTGGCACGTTCGGAGGCGGCTCCATTTGGAACGTGGAACTGTTGGCGCCGTATGCGAAGCGGAATTCCGCAATCGCTTTCTCGATGCTCATGTCTCCGCGCCCGAGGAACCGGCCAGCGAACGGGTGGCGTCCCATGAACAACAGATGGAAAATGAGGATCGCCAGCCCAAAGTTATCGTGGTTCGGCGTTCGGACGACGCCGCGGAAACGTTTCCCCTGAAGCTCAGGCGGCGTGAACGTCGGCACGCCGACCTCGCAAAGGTATCGACGCGCGCCGACACTGACTTGGAACGAGTCGCAATCGATCAGACGGACTGTCGCCTTGTCCGAGACGCAGACGCCGCCATGGTTGACGTCGCCGATCACGCACCCGGTTTCGTGAATGGCGGCGAAAGCGCGGGCCGTATTCGCGGCAGATCGGATTAGAAACCGCCAGTCTGCGGCAGGAAACTCGGCCTTGCGGCTGCGTGGACTGTAGAGGTTGTGGATGTCCTTGTGGCCGTCGACGCGCGGCATTAGCAGGCCCACAGGCTTGCCGTCGGTGGAGCGCAACAGATCTAGCGGCCATGCGGCCAACGAAAGCAGGCGGTCGTTTTGCAACGACGCCATCGTCTCGATCTTGGATGCCTTTTCCGAGGAGACGTCTTGATGATAGAGCTTCGCTACTTGGCCGCTTCGGTCTGCGATTTCGTAGACGGTGCCTTCTCCGCCTCGTCCAAGCAGTCGCCCGAGAGTAACAGATCCCTTGGAATCTCGGACCTTGGGCAGCGGCTTTGTCATTATGACGCTTCGGCAGGGCGTTCAGCCGCCTCGACTCTTGTCGCGAGGATGAGGGTCTTGTCGTCGTCGGTTCGGTCACATACCGCGGGCGAGGATAGGTACCGCTCCAGCCCGCCGGACAATGCGACGTCGAGGCCTTCTGCCGTCGACAATCTCACGGGACCGAAAATCTTCTCGAAGAACGGGGCGTGGACGCTCTTGGTCGCATAATGCAGGACCAGAGACTCGATGCCATCTGTGAATAGCGCGACTTCGTCAACCTTCCTTGGAACGAGGTCGAAAGCCATACGGTCCGCGGCGCCGCTCTCCGTGACGAAAAAGGTCGAATTGGCGTAGACGCCTCGTTGCGGCCAATGCACCCATGCCCATTCGCCTCCCTCGTCGGCGACGACCATCGCGCCATCGCCGACCTGCAAGAAAGCGGCGCCGTCCTCCCCGATGACGGCGACGAGAAGAGTGCACGCGTAATCCCGCAGGGTTGTCCCCGCGTCCGTGGCGCGAAGGGAGATGGCCTCCTGGACCATTTCGACCCAAGAGCGGGCCTCGTCGAGGCAGAGGTCCGAGACTCGTCCCCCGCGAGCGAGGAAGACCTCGACGGCCTCTACGATGGTTCGGCATGCCAAATCGGACCCTTCGTCCGCCAAGGCGGCGCTGCCGGCTCCATCTGAAACGACGAGCGCTATCACCGTTCCGCCGTCGCGGTCCGTCAGGACTTGGCAGGCATGGCTGTCTTGACAAACCGTCCCTTGCTTTACATGCGACGAACCAATCGCCGAGGCGGCTGCAATCCGCCATCCGCTATGGATCATCCGGCAAAAGCCCATCCGTCAGGCGCCGTCGGGTTCGCGAGCGGCACGGCGTCGCCGGGTTGCGAGTGAGATACCGACCCGAGCGAGTTGGAGAGCCACTGGAAGAGTTCGCGAAACTGCAAACCTTTCAGCTTCAACGGCTGACGGACGGAGATCTGAGCAAGCGTTTCGAAATTGGCTCCTTCGACGCCGACCGCATAGAATTGGAATGCCTTGGATTGTTCGCCCTCGCGAACCATATCTGCGGCGTGTCGCCAAGAGTCGGTCGGTCCGCCATCCGTGATCAGGAAAATCCACGGGCGGTAATAGGCGACGCCGTTACTCTTGTAGACTTCCTTTCGTTGCCGGACGAGTTCGAGTCCCTGAGTTATTGCGGCGCCCATCGGGGTATCCCCGATTACCGACAGCGTCGGCGGGACGAATATATCGGCGGTCGCAAATTCCGATATCGTTTGGACGGGGCCAAAGCCCACGATGCCGATTTCGACTCGCTTGGCAGCGAGACTGTCGCTCATCAACTCGTCCTTGAAAGCAATCAGGCCGGCATTCAGCTCGTCGATTGGTCGGCCCCGCATGGAAACGGAAGTGTCCAGCAGCAAAAGACATGGACAACGCGGCTCCGGATTGTCGGTGAAATCATCCGCGTTGAATGGGATCTGATCGAAACTGGACATTCGGGCCTCCTTGAAACTTTCGCCATAATGACTCCATGCATTTCCGGATCGTCAAGGGACCGTCCGGTCGCCGCGCCTGCGTCTCGAATGGGAGGTAACGCCTCTGATCGCCGACGGACCGGCGCTTACATCTAGGCAAATTGTAATCTTTGTGCTACACAATTATGTTTTCTGTAGCGCCAAGGCTCCAAGTGCCCACTCCTCACAATCCTCCCGCCGCAGTGCGCCGTGCGCTACGCAAGCTCGGGGCGGACATTCACGACGCCCGCCGACGCCGGCGGCTGCCGATGGCTGTGGTGGCCGAACGCGCCTTCACCTCCCGATCGACCCTGCAAAGGGTCGAGGCCGGGGACACCAACGTCAGCATCGGCATTTATGCCGGAGTCCTCCAGGCGCTTGGGTTGCTCGACGGGCTGAGCGAAGTCGCCGACATCGGCAATGACAGCGTCGGCCAAGCGCTTGCGAGCGCCGACCTGCCCAAGCGCGTCCACCTCAAGCGGCCAAAGGGATCGCCTCGCGATGGCTGACTTCGAAGTCGACATCGATCTCAAGGGACGCACGCGCCCGGTCGGAAGGGCGAGGAGCAATCGCGTCCGGGGCGTGGAGACGATCCTCTTCGAATATGACGACGCCTGGCTCGATGACGCGGACCGCTTCTCGCTTCAGCCTGCTCTCGCATTGACCCGCGGCGCCTTCGCGCCTCCTGCCGGTCTCGCGACTTTCGGCTCGATCGGAGACTCTGCGCCAGACACCTGGGGTCGGCGGTTGATGCAGCGTGCGGAACGTCGGCTCGCCGAACGCGAAGGCCGCGCTGTCCGTACGCTCTCGGAAAGCGACTACCTGCTGGGAGTCGCCGATGAGACCCGGCTTGGCGCGCTCCGGTTTCGTCGGGTCGGTGACGAGGTCTTCCAGGCGCCGATCGGGGCAGGCGTGCCAGCCCTGATCGAGCTTGGTCGTCTGCTCCAGATCACCGAGCGGATTCTCCGGGACGAGGAAACAGCCGACGACCTTCAACTCATCTTCGCGCCCGGCTCCTCCCTCGGCGGCGCGCGGCCGAAGGCGTCAATCATCGACCAACACGGCCAACTCTCCATCGCCAAGTTTCCCAAGGAGACCGATGATTACAGCATAGAGACCTGGGAGGGGATCGCGCTGCGGCTGGCCGGCCAAGCCGGCATCGTCACGCCGCAACATGAACTCGTCGACGTTGCCGGCAAAGCGGCCATGCTGTCGCGACGGTTCGATCGCCACGGCGCGATCCGCCTCCCGTTCCTGTCCGCTATGGCGATGATGGGCGCCAAGGATGGCGAGCGTGGCAGCTACCCCGAGATTGTAGATGCCCTTGCCCAACATGGCGCGCAGGGAAAGGCCGACGCCCACGCACTCTACCGGCGCGTCGTCTTCAATGTGCTGATCTCCAATGTCGATGATCATCTGCGCAACCACGGCTTCCTCTGGCTCGGCAAGGCAGGATGGTCGCTCTCGCCCGCCTATGACCTCAATCCGACGCCAACGGACCTCAGGGCGCGCGTACTGACGACAAACATCGACCTCGACGAGGGCACGTGCTCGCTCGATCTTCTGGAGAAGGCTTCAGAGTATTTCGCGCTGACGCTGCCGCAGGCACGCGCAATCATCAAGGAGGTCGCGGCGGTGACGGCGACATGGCGTGACGCCGCCAAGGCTGTCGGAGCGCGCTCGGCCGAGATCACCCGCATGGCCAGCGCTTTTGAGCACGATGATCTCAAGCGGGCGCTCGCGCTTTGACCAGTCCGTCCTGTTTCCTCGCAGACCATTGGGTTCTGCGCCAGGCGCGCCGATCGACGTCACTGCCGTCGACCTCGTCGAAGACATGACCAGCTGAGCGCAGGAGGAGCGACCTGAAGCTGCAGGTCCGAGCAACACTATCGGCTTTCGCCCTCGGATTCCGACCGCCTAGGCTGCGCCAGCTCGCGATTGATGCGCGCCGCATTCTCCTGATCGACGCGCCGCTGCTCTTCCTCCTGTTTCAGCACGCGCGATTGCTGGTCGCGAAGGTTCTGCATCTGCTCGCTCTGTCGGGGATCGGCGGGCATTTCGCGGCGCGTGTTGTCCTCCATGGATCGATCAGCTTCACGCGCGCTTGCGGCCTCGCCCTGCGAGCGATCGCGGGGCTGGTCGTTCGTTTGCGCAGCCTTTGCTTCCTTGCCGGCCTGCGCGCGGTTGCCTTGTTCCGTTTCGCGCGCCGCTTCGCGATCCACTCGCCCGCGAATATCCTGTAGGCGCATTTCGCGCTCGGCCGCCGTCGAGGTCGGACCTTCGGCGCGGGCGGGTTCGTCTCGTTTGTCTT
>Ga0208243_1000663_pt1 | contig 16449 bp, 9 predicted proteins | sample Subbio2Aug_QV12A_FD_184826 | JGI IMG/M metagenome (GOLD analysis project Ga0208243, IMG submission 184826) | Serpentinite rock and fluid subsurface biosphere microbial communities from McLaughlin Reserve, California, USA - CR12Aug_QV12A (SPAdes) | ecosystem: Environmental > Terrestrial > Deep...
CAAAATTTTCAGATTTTTTTGAATATAGAATTAGTGACATGAGATATGAATTCAGAAAACTAAAGAGAATTTTTGCGTTTAATCAAGGGTTAAGTAATAATGAAAAATATGATGAATATTCCTCATTATTAGAAAAATTATCTAGTGAAGAAGTATTTCGAACTAATTATTCTGAGCTAATTGATAGGAAACATGAACTTGAGCAATTTTTGAATAGCAAAATTAAACATGATTTTTATACGGCTATAATGAGCAAAAATGAAGAATTAAGTAGGTTGAAAACAAGAGGAATAACCTTCTGGGATATATTTTTCTTTGTTTTAAAAGAGAACAAGCAAAACATAACTGATTGGAATAACTTTGAGCAATGTATTCACGATTTTGTAGAAAAACAAAACGATAATGCAAGATATACAATGAGTAAGACTCTTTCCAAAATAAACTATGATCATTTAATCTCAAGTATTGACTCAAATCATGAAGAGATAAAAGAGAATCTATTTATAAGGTTGTCTGATGAAAATAAAGAGAAAATTGTTTTATATGAGTTTATCAAAGTTCTAACGGAATATTACAATGTTCAAGATTATGATTTGATATTGTTTAACGAGCTTAAGTTGTTTGAAGATATTTTCAGAAACTATTTAGATATTAGAATCATGGAAAAACTGAACAATTCAAAACGAAGTAAAGCAATTTATAGAGATAATTTGTTAAAACTAATTGAGAATGATATGGAAAATGATTATCTTTTATTCAACTTTAACTATACCTTGTTCTCTAATGCAAAAGATGATTTGAAGAAGAGCAAAGTTACAATTTCAAGGAACAATGAAGAAGTTTCTTTCAACGAAAACAATGTTCATGGCAGATATGATAAACTATGTATTTTTGGTATCGATCAAACAAGAATCGATGTTGATTCGCCAGAATACATTTTTACCAAAACATATAGAAAGTTGGACTCCTATGATCAATTATCATCTTTTAGTTTGCCTTCTAGATTAGATGTAAATGAAATCATTTTCTATGGCCATTCATTATCTGAAGCGGATTATTCATACTTTCAGAGTATATTTGATTTCTATAATGTTTATGAAAGTGATATTAAAATAAAGTTTATGTATAGCTTGCATGGTGAACAATCCAACCATCCGAAAGTAAAAAAAGACCAAATTTCTGCAATAACTAGATTGCTACAAAATTATGGAAAAACAATGAACAACAAGGATCATGGAAAGAATCTGATTCACAAACTTCTTATCGAAAACAGATTGATAATGTTACATGTTAAGTTAATTGAGATACCTGGATTTAAATCATCAATTTATATCTAAATGTAACTATTTTCAGAGAAGTTACTTTCTGACTTCATGATAAACTAATACTATAAGAATTTTGTAGCAAACTATGGAAAAGGTGATTAATAATGACTAACCGCAGTGGACAAGAAAGAGCAGAACTACATCGTACTATTTGGGCGATTGCCAATGATTTACGAGGTAGTGTTGATGGATGGGATTTTAAACAATATGTATTAGGGATGTTATTCTATAGATACATATCTGAGAACTTAACTAATTATATTAACCAAGATGAACATGCTGCAGGAAACACAAGTTTTGACTATGCAAGAATTGATGATACTGAAGCTGAACAGGCTCGTGAAGACCTTGTAAAAACTAAAGGATTCTTTATTTTACCGAGTCAACTTTTTGAGAATGTTCGACAGCATGCAGACAAAGACGAAAATCTAAATATTACACTAGAAAAGATCTTTAAAAACATTGAATCTTCAGCACAGGGAACCACCAGTGAAGATAATTTTAAAGGTCTTTTTGATGATATTGATCCTAATAGTAATAAGTTAGGGGGTACTGTTTCTAAACGTAATTCACTTCTAGTGAAACTTATGAATGGGATAGGATCAATGAAGTTAGGAGATTATCGTGATAACTCCATTGATGCTTTTGGGGATGCTTATGAATATCTCATGGGGATGTATGCATCTAGTGCAGGTAAAAGTGGTGGGGAATACTATACTCCACAAGAAGTATCTGAGTTATTAACAAGATTAACTTTGGTTGGTAAAACAGAGGTTAACAAAGTCTATGACCCAGCATGTGGATCAGGATCACTTCTTTTAAACTTTGCTAAGATCTTAGGTAAAGAGAATGTAAGACGTGGTTTCTATGGGCAAGAGATTAACATTACTACTTATAACTTATGTCGTATTAACATGTTTCTTCATGACATTGACTATGACAAGTTTGATATTGCTCATGGGGATACACTCATGGATCCTATGCATTGGGATGATGAACCTTTTGAAGCGATTGTATCTAATCCACCGTATTCAATTAAATGGGAAGGGGATACTAATCCTGTCTTAATTAATGATCCTCGTTTTTCTTCAGCTGGGGTATTAGCTCCTAAGTCTAAAGCAGACTTAGCTTTTATCATGCATAGTTTATCTTGGTTAGCAACCAATGGAACAGCAGCGATTGTATGTTTCCCTGGTATCTTATATCGTGGTGGAGCAGAGCAAAAGATTCGTAAGTATCTAGTGGATAACAACTATATTGATGCAATCATTCAACTTCCAGATAATCTTTTCTTTGGTACCTCAATAGCAACATGCATTATGGTACTCAAGAAATCAAAGAATGAGAACAAGACCCTGTTCATTGATGCTTCTAAAGAGTGTGTTAAGGTTACTAACAGTAATAAATTAACTGTAGAGAATATTCAATCTATACTTCAAACCTATGCGAATAAAAATAGTGTTAATCATGTGGCGAAGCTTGTTGAGAATACCGATATAGCAAGTAAAGACTACACACTTTCAGTGTCAACCTATGTTGAACAAGAAGATACAAGAGAAGTGGTTGATATTCATCAATTGAATGAAGAGATAAAAGGGATTGTTTCTAGAGTGAATGTGTTAAGAAGTGAAATAGATAAGATTATTGCAGAGATTGAAGGTGTTGAGTATGAGTAAGCTTGAGGAACTGATTGAGAGATTGTGTCCAGATGGTGTAGAATTATTCGAGCTCGGAACTTTAGAGGATTTAAGTTACATAAGATTAGGTAGAGGTGAAGTTATTTCAAAGCAAGATATAAGTCACTATCCAGGGGATTATCCAGTTTATTCATCTTCGGCATTAAATAATGGGTTATTCGGTAGTTATGGAAAATACATGTTTGATGAAGAATTAATCACATGGTCAGTAGATGGTGGAGGTAAACTTTTCTATAGAGCTAAACATAGATTTTCGGTTACTAATGTTGCCGGATGGATTCGAGTTATTGAATATGAAAGAGTTGATATTAAATATCTGTATTATTCACTCATAAATTCGTGGGCAAAACTTAAATTTGATTATGTTAAAAAGGCTCATCCTTCTGTAATTCGTGATGTTTATTTAATACCTTTACCACCTCTTGAAGTACAGCAAGAAATCGTAAGAATTCTTGATACTTTTACGACCCTTGAAGCAGAGCTTGAAGCAGAGCTTGAAGCAAGGAAGAAGCAGTATAATTTTATTAAAAATGAATTATTTTCACGGGAGCAATTGTCATATCAGAATCTTGGGAGTTTAGCAATCAACAAAGACAGAATGAGAAAACCAATCACAAAAGAATTACGGAAGCCGGGTAATTACCCATATTATGGTGCTTCAGGGATCGTTGATTATGTTGAGGGATATTTATTTGAAGGGGACTACTTATTAGTATCTGAAGATGGAGCAAATTTGATGGCAAGGACAACACCTATTGCATTTTCAGCATCTGGTAAGTTCTGGGTTAATAATCATGTTCATGTACTTGAATTTAATAATTATGTTGAGAGACGGTTCGTTGAATATTATTTAAATATGACTAATCTAGAGAGATATATATCTACAGCGGCTCAACCAAAATTATCGCAGGAGAATTTGAATAGAATTCTTATCCCTGATTACACTTATGAAAGAAAAGTAAGGATTGTAGCTATTCTCGATCACTTCGATACCTTAGTCAACGACCTCTCTCATGGTCTTCCTGCTGAAATCGCTGCTCGTCGCAAACAATACGAATACTACCGCAATAAACTCCTGACTTTCAAGGAGGTGAAACATGAGTCTGTATAATATCATTTCATCTTCAAGTGAAGAAACAGTTGTATCTGAATATACTCCAAATTCTTATCGAGTAAGTGATTATCAAAGTGAAGCTGATCTAGAAAAAGAACTCATCAAACAGCTACAAACCCAAGGCTATGAATACCTGACAATTCAGAATGAAGCAGATTTAGTACTCAATCTTAGAACTCAAATTCAACTCCTTAATCATTACACCTTTACTGATTTAGAATGGAAACGATTATATGAATCAGTGCTTTCTAGTGCTAATGAAGGAATCATTGAAAAGACACGACGAATTCAAGAGGATCATGTTCAAGTGTTAAGGTGTGATGATAATACAACTCGAAACATTAAACTCCTTGATAAAGCTAACATCCACAACAACCGTCTTCAAGTTATAAATCAATATGAAGAAAGTGGTGGACATCATAACACTCGTTATGATGTCACTATTCTAGTGAATGGATTTCCACTTGTTCATATTGAACTAAAACGTCGTGGTGTTGCTATAAGAGAAGCCTTTAATCAAATCAAACGTTACCAAAAGGATTCCTTTTGGGCTTCTTCAGGTTTATATGAGTATGTTCAAATCTTTGTGATTAGTAATGGGACCCACACCAAATACTATTCCAATACTACTCGACATCAACACATTAAAGAAAACAGTGAAGCCACTTCAAAACAAAGCAAGAAAACCAGTCATAGCTTTGAATTTACAAGTTATTGGGCTGATGCTCACAATCGGGTGATACCTGATTGTGTTGACTTCACAAAGACTTTCTTTGCGAAGCATACATTACTCAATATCTTAACCCGTTACTGTGTCTTTACGAGTGAAGAACTACTTCTTGTTATGAGACCATATCAGATTGCGGCTACCGAGCGCATTCTTAATAAGATAGAGATAGCTCATAACTATAAGAAACACGCCAGCTTAGAAGCTGGAGGGTATATTTGGCATACAACAGGGTCTGGTAAAACACTCACTAGTTTTAAGACTGCTCAACTTGCTTCAAAACTACCTTATGTGGATAAAGTGCTCTTTGTGGTAGATAGAAAAGACTTAGACTATCAAACCATGAAAGAGTATGATCGTTTTGAAAAAGGAGCAGCTGATAGTAATCAATCCACAGCCGTATTAAAGCGACAACTTGAAGATCCTAATTCAAAGATAATTATTACTACCATACAAAAACTAGATCGTTTTGTTTCTTCTAATAAGAAACATGAAGCATATCAAAAGCATATGGTTTTAATTTTTGATGAATGTCATAGATCTCAATTTGGGGCCATGCATTCGACCATTACTAAAGCCTTTAAGAAATATCATCTCTTTGGTTTTACAGGAACACCTATCTTTGCAAAGAATGCTACTTCAGGGAATAATCCACTCCTTAAAACCACAGAACAAGCCTTTGGGGCAAAACTACATACCTATACGATAGTGGATGCAATTAATGATGGGAATGTGCTTCCTTTTAGAATTGATTATGTGAATACGATTAAAATGAATGATAAGATCTTAGATGAGAAAGTTTCTGCCATCGATGTAGAAAAAGCCATGATGGCACCTCAACGAATAAGTGAAGTTACATCATATATACTTACTCATTTTGATCAAAAGACAAAACGACATAGTTTCTATACTCATCATGGTAAAGCACAAGCAGGTTTTAATTCTATCTTTGCGGTGTCTTCTATTCCTATGGCAATGAGTTATTATCGAGAATTTAAGAAACAATGTGAAGAAAGTGATCGAAAACTCAATGTCGCAATAATCTACAGTTTTAGTGTCAATGAAGAAGACATTGAAGCTGTGCCAGAAGAAGGGTTTGATACAACACTTCTTGATAAAAGCTCACGTGATTTCCTGGATAGTGCAATTAAAGATTATAATCAAATGTTTAATACTAATTTTGATACTTCATCCGATAAGTTTCAAAACTATTATAAAGATGTATCAATGAGAGTGAAGAATAAAGAAGTTGATTTACTGCTAGTAGTCAACATGTTTCTCACTGGATTTGATGCGACAACACTTAATACATTATGGGTTGATAAAAACTTGAAGTTTCATGGATTACTTCAAGCGTTTTCTCGTACCAATCGTATTCTAAATACTGTAAAGTCTTTTGGAAATATTGTTTGTTTTAGAGACCTTAAAGAAGCAACGGATGAAGCCATTGCTTTGTTTGGGAATAAAGATGCAGGAGGGATTGTTTTACTTAAGTCATACAATGATTATTACTATGGCTATAAAGAAAAAGGGAAGCATGTTGCAGGATATGAAGAACTTGTTAATAGACTTACTACTGATTATCCACTGGATGAACCAATTCTTGGAGAAACGAATCAAAGAGAATTTGTGAAGCTTTTTGGACAGATTCTTAGACTCATTAATATCCTTACAGCCTTCGATGATTTTGAAGGACAAGAAATGATTACTGAGCGAGATCGACAAGATTATCAAAGTCGTTATTTGGATATAAGAGATCTTTTAGTTCCTCCTGGTGGAAGAGGAGAAAAAGAAAATATCATTGGTGATCTTGTCTTTGAAATGGAACTTATAAAGCAGATTGAAGTTAACATTGATTACATACTTATGCTTCTAGAGAAGTACAAGGAGTCCCTGTTCAAAGACAAAGAAGTCCTTGGAGCAATCCAAAAGGCAGTCAGTTCATCCATTGAACTTAGAAGCAAAAAAGAACTCATTGAAAGTTTTATTGAAAGAATTAATGCGGATAAAGATGTTGATGAGTCTTGGAAGGAATTTGTTAAGCAAAAGTATAGTGAGGATTTAGAAAAGATTATTAGTGAAGAGATGTTGAAAGAAGAGGAGACGAAGAAATTTGTTCATAATGCATTAAGAGATGGATTCTTAAAAACGACAGGGACTGAGTTTGATCGAATAATTCCACCAGTTACAAGGTTTGGAAAGCAGTCTAATCGAAATGAGAAGAAGAATAGTGTGATTGAGAAGTTGATGGAGTTTTTTGAAAGGTATTTTGGGTTGATTTAGAAAATTTCCCTTTTTATAAGGGTGGAGGATAAATGTATGAATGGTAATTCGGGATTTTTAGCTTCAATGGCAGTATTTAGACAACTCTATAATGACAGAAGCAATATTTTCAGGGTTGTTGAAAATTTCATAGTGGATACTATCAGAGATGAAAAGTTAGCAGCATTTACACTCCCAGACATAACTTATCGAATAAATAACTATTATAGTTTTGATATTCCAGAATCAATTTATAAAAGAAGTTTGAAAAGTTTAGTAAGATCAAAATTACTCAATTTAAGTAACAATACTTACAACTTAATTGGAAATATAAAAGATTTCAATAGTCCAAATATAGACGAAATCGCAAATGATGTAAAGAAAGACCATAAATTCATTATTGAATCGCTGTATGCATTTATTGAATCAAAAACTGGAAAGAATTTAAATAGTGATGACCAAAAGGAAGTTTTAAAATCTTTCGTAGATTATTTTACTAACGATAGTTCAAAAAGCATGTATACCGACTATATAGGTGGATTTATAATTTCAATTAAATCTAATGCCGAGTATTTAGCGAAGCTTAATACAATAAAGGAAGGAATAATTATTTATAGTGGTATTAGTTATGGAATTGAAGATAATAGTATTTCAAAATTAAGTAATAAACTTACAATTTTTCTAGACCAAGAAATTTTATTCAGCTTGTGTGGACTAAACGGAGAAATATATCAAAATTTAGCATTAGAGATTGTAAAATTTTCGAATGAAATAAATAATAAAACATTGAAAGATAAAGGGAAATCTTTTATCGAATTAAGATTTCTAGAAGAAACTCGGAAATCAGTGAAGAATTTCTTTACAGCTACAGAGCATATTTTAAGGAATGATACTGTAATTGATCCTGATGCAATTGCCATGAGAAATATACTGGAGAACTGCACAACACCTGCAGATGTAAAGCAAAAGGAGATAGTTTTTTTTAATAGATTAGAAGATTATGGCATCTTTGTTGAAGATGAGATTGATTACTTTTCACAAGAGAATATGAAATACAATTCTATAAGTTCAGAGTTGTGTAAAAGTATAGGTAGTGAGCTAAATATTAAAGCGGATGATATTTCATTTGAAATATTAAACATGATAAGTATTAGAAGGAAATCATGTGTAAGTCAGAATCTATTTGACGCAAGATATATACTCTTAACTGAAACTTCAAACAGATTAAAGATTGCAAGGAGTGTTCTATTCAACAAAACTGATAGTTTTCCTATAACTATTAATACAGATCTTTTTGTAACTCACGCCTGGTTAATTTTAAATAAAGGATTTAGTTCAAATGAACATCCAACCTCTTTTGATATAGTTACAAAGGCTCAAGTAACATTAGCAACAAGGATGACGAAAAATATCAGAGAACAGTTTGATATTTTAAAAATAGAGTATCAAAATGGAAAAATGTCAAGAGAATTTGTAACGCAGAATATTATTCAATTACGTAATCATGCTATATTACCAGAGCAAATATCAGACATTAATTTGGATGTATATTTCGATGGGATTAGTAATTTAGAAGTCATAACAACTAAAGAAATACTTGATCGTAAAGATATTGAGATAAAAAAAGCAAAGAAAGACATTGAAAAACTAGCAAATGAAAAGAAAGAACAAGAGATTAATGCTATCAAAGAATTAAACTCAAAAGATTCTAAAATTTTAGATTTAACTAGTAAGCTTGAAGAATATTTGGAAAATGAAAAGAAAAGAGAAGAAAACCGATTATCAAGAAAAAGAAAGTTGATGAAATTATTAGTTTTTCTCACTTTTGTTGTAATATTTACTATTTTCTTATATCTATCTATCACAAGCAAATTTGTTTCTGACATTTTCAGTTACATTGCAACATTCTTCTCTTTATTAGCAGGTGTGTACACATTTATTTCGTTTATTAGAGAGTTTAATTCAAGAAAATGAGTGTATGCTGTTCCATAATGACTCTTCCTGAACGAACGTAATTTATCTTACTTTTTTCTGATATTGATAGTGTTTCAGGGCTTAAAGTCTTTAAAGAATCAGACTCTTCTTTAACTGATTTCACTTTATATAAAAGATAATTTTAATTAAGTTTTACAACTTGATTACTCAAAGAATTACTTAATCTGTTTTCTATTTAAGGACAGTGATGATCATATTGTGTATATAGGACAGTCTTCTACTGGAGTAGATAGTATCAAGAATCATATTGAAGACAAATATTTCTAGACCTATTGAATCCTCTAAAGATTGGGCAGATCAAGGCAGATTCTATCAAAGATTTAATTCAATCTTTGATGGACTATTAAATAGTGGAAAAGTAATTCAAATAAACGAAAGAGAAGCAAAACTTATTACAGATGTAGCATTTAAGTCTTCTTCAGCTGCTGCAAGTATTTGCAGTGGTTATGCAGAAAGTGGTTATGAGTTTTGGATTGGCTTAAAAGCTTTTAAGTCGGAAAACGAATCAAATAATTAATGATACAGCTTAACATCATTTAATCTTTGAAAAGCATTCGTTACTTGGAGGATATGAAATATGACATCTAAACCCATTTCACTACATCAGTTATTCATGAATCGACTTTTCAGAATACCTGATTATCAACGTGGTTATGCATGGAAACATGAACATTTAAGTGATTTTTGGGATGATCTCATAAACTTGCAAGATAACCATGTTCATTACACAGGGTTGATATCTCTTAGAATTATTTCTCAAAAGTCAATCAATAGTACGATGCAAGATAGATGGTTAATTGATAGTGGTTTTACCTATTCCCAAGTCATTGATGGTCAACAACGATTAACTACAATCTCAATTTTTATCTTTACACTTTTAAAGATAATAAGTGAATTAGAAGAAAACAAAGATAAGAATGAAAATGATATTTTAATCATTCATGAGAGATTAAAGGATATTCAAAAGAAATATATCGTTCAAACTCAACCACCTCATGATATTGTCTCGACTTACATGCTAAGTTATGAAACAGATAATCCAAGTGAGAATTATTTGATTCATAAGATATTTGAAGCACATAAAGGTGGGACACTAACAGAAACCTACTATACAAAGAATCTGGATTATGCTAAAGAGTTTTTTAAGACAAAATTAACCGAACTTTTCAACAATCAAGGAAAAGCTGCACTTGAAAGACTGTATAAGAAAGTAACTCAACAACTTATGTTCAACATCTATGAAATAGATGAAGACTATGATGTGTTTGTAGCATTTGAAACCATGAATAATCGTGGGAAAAAATTGACTAATCTTGAGTTACTTAAGAATAGATTAATATACCTAACAACACTTTTTAAAGATGAAGATTGTTCTGAATCAGTTAAAGATACATTAAGAAAAAACATAAATGAAACTTGGAAAGAGATCTATTTTCAATTAGGTAGAAATGCTCAAGAATCACTTAATGATAACGATTTCTTAAGAGCACATTGGTATATATATTTCCATTACTCACGTAAACGTGGAGATGATTATTTTAAGTTTTTGATGAATCATTTTTCGTATAAAAATATATATGAGTCTATATCAGAGGGTATTTCTGACTTTGAAGAAAACGGTGATGAGTTATCTGATGAAGTAGAAGAAACTGAATCTGTGACTTTTGACGGAAAACTTAAACCAAATGAAATTGATAAGTATGTCACCAGTCTTAAGTCAATGGCGCAATATTGGTATTATTCATTTTACCCTACAGAGTTCAAAGAAATATCAAATGAGGTTGTAAAGTGGGTAGATAGATTAAATAGAGTTGGAATAGGTTATTTTAGACCTCTAGTTTGTGTAGCCTTACTTCAAAATAAATCTTATACATCTGATGAGTTAATAGATTTACTAAAATCTATTGAAAGGTTTATCTTTTTGTTCTTTAGAATGGCGAGATATCAATCTTCTTACAAGAGCAGTGAATACATCAACTATGCTCGAAGTTTATACTCTTTTAACTCATCATTCTCTGAGATCACAAATACCATTGTTGAGAATATTGAGCGTGAAAAATCATCAATCATTAATGGTTTTATCGTAAACACTAAGCGAAGATTTTCAACAGGATTAGGTTTCTATACGTGGTCAGATATTAAGTATTTTTTGTATGAGTATGAGTATCATTTATTTCAGAAATTCAGTACAAGTAAGATTGAATGGGATCATTTCACAAAAGTTCCTAAAGATAAGATTTCAATTGAACACATACTCCCACAAACCCCGACAAAACCATATTGGAAGAACCAGTTTAGAGATTATAGTGATGAAGAAATTAAACTTTTATCTGGTTCACTCGGCAATCTTCTGCCGTTATCGAGCGCAATTAACTCATCTCTTCAAAATGATGGTTTCGATGAAAAGAAAAATGAAGCTAAAGGTAGAAGAGGATATTCTAATGGATCTCATTCAGAAATTGAGGTTTCAAAGTATAATCATTGGACAGCTCAAAATATTCTAGAAAGAGGGTTAAAGCTTCTAGGTTTTCTTGAATCTAGATGGGGCATAAGTTTTAGTGAACAAGAAAAGTATGATATTCTACATATAGAATTTGTGAATGATAATCGTCCTGTATCATCCGAAATATTGATGGATGAAATAGAGGTGCTTGTTGATTCAAAGACTAGAGTAGTTACAGAGCTAGAGAAGAAGCAATATGAGTTTTGGAAAGGTTTTATCGATTATTGTGTGTCTAATAATCGAGATGATAGAATATCAAAATATGCTATAGGATTTCATGATTGGTATAATGTTGGTGTAGGATCAAAACAGTTCCATATTTTCTTTCAGGTTTTGAAGAGTAATATCCTAAGAATCGGATTATACATATATGGTTATGAAAATTTCATAGATTTGAGACGTTATAAAGAAGATTTATCGAATTTAATTAACTTTGAGTTAATGTGGGATAAAAGTCGAAAAGGCTCAAATGATAAACGTGTTTTCTATGAAATAGAATCTAATGTTTTCGATCAATCGAACCATACGGATCACTATAAATGGATGATTGACCACTATGATGAATTAATGAAAGCTTTAAGGTCATTAAATCTTATTGGAATGGAGGATTAGTTATGAAGTCTGAAATAAAAGGATGGAATTATATTGTCTATATGTTAATTAAGAATCATTTTGAGAACAGAGAATTCTCATTAAATGAAATATATGACTTTGTTCCTTACTTTAAGACCGCATATCCTAATAATAATCATATTGAGGACAAAATCAGACAAACTCTACAAAATTTGCGTGACAAAGAGCTTGTCTCTTTTGAAGAAAAGGGCAGGTATAAATTAATTAATAAAGCAGTATCAGGAGCAAAAAATGAGATAAGGAAAGAATATGTATATTTGATTCATAATGATGCTATACCAAATTGGGTTAAAATAGGTAGAACTTATTCAATAGAACAAAGACTAAAAGACCTGTATAGTTCATCAGTACCTTTACCATTTAAACTTGTTGATTATATAATGACCGAAAATGGTGAAGAAGCTAAGACTCTTGAATATTGCTTACACCAAATTATAGATACAATAAACCCTAAATTAAGAAAAGACACTGAAGCTAATAAAAGAGAATTCTTTTTGATGAGTACTGATGAAGGTAAAAATGTGTTTAGATTAGTCAGTCAGGTTATGAAACTACATTCTCAATAACTAAAATATCGATTTCTTAAAATCAATCTCGAAAAAGATTTTTGCTTTGTTAAGCTCCATAGATAGAGATTGACCCATTTGCTTTGCACCTAAAGAATCAGGAAGTTCACTCTTGATTCTTTTTAATTCATGATAATCTGGATTTGTATAGGTGAGCTTGTTATTCTTTTTGTCAATTTCAAAGTTCTTTTTATTATTCTGATAAGCTTCTCTGATGTGTTTGATTGCAAATAAACTAGTTCTCTTCTCAGAGAAATAATCGTCAAGTGCATAAACTTTAATATATTCTGGTACATCGTCAATATGTTCAGCTATTAAGTTTTTGAGAATGGTAGAAGAGTATTCAAAAACGTCGATGTAGTCATCTTTGTTCTCATCAAATAGTGGATTAATAAAATCATCATAACCTTCAATAAACTTACCTAAGTAAGCACGGTAGAATGCATTTGAAACCTTCTTCCTTAACAAGTTTAATGGATTTCTTTTCATAGCATCTGTTGTGTCTAGGCCAATATTTGTTCTACAAGTAACAATACGTCTTTGGATTTCAGGTTGAACAACTTTCACATCTTCATTAGCACTTATCACAACAACAGGATAATTTGTTAATGGTGGATTTAATCCAAACATATCATTTTTAATAACAGGCACAGCGTTAATATTGAATTTTGCTGACACCATATCATCATAAATAATTGGAATACCTTTAACTGTATTTCGAATATGATTAATGGCTGTTGCTTTAAATTCAATTGCAGGAAGTTTTGGATCATCACCAATCATGAAGAGAAGCAAAGAAGAAAGGAAAGATGTTTTCCCTGCTTTACTATTGCCATATATGATTCCAAACATTGGGAACGGATCTGTCTTTTTATTAAATTTATATGCTAAAAATCTAAGATTGCTTAAGAAAGGAGATGCAAACATCCAAGAGGCAAAAGAGTAATACTTTTCTAAAGTCATTTCAATATCACTTTGACTACCATTGAATAGTTTATATCCATTTAAAAACTGAATGAATAATTCAATGTCGGCTTTGATTTCTTCTTTGGAAGGATTTAAGTCAAGTAGATTATCTTGAAAATACACATGCTTGTTTTCCATATCAATAATCAAACTTGGAAGTTGCTCAATAGTATCGACATTTTGAGTAGCGAACATGTTTTTAACTCTTTTGATATGTGGAATCAAAGTGCTTACACTTATATAAGGTTGTTTATTTTCCAAGGGCATATATTTCTTAAGAAGTTCAGCATTTTTAAGAATATCAAAAGAGAACTTAACTTCTTTCGAGTTTTCTTGATTTTTCTCGATGATTTTTAAGACTTTTGCTTCTTCAATAAATGGAGTATTCTCAAAATTCTCAACGAAATTAGCATTGAATGTTTTAATCACTTTCTCAGTTATTTCATTTGTGGAAGTGGATTTTAAGTTTTCATATCTATTGATAAAATAACTATATCCTTCAATATCCTCAATCACTTGAATCGTTTCTGATTGTAAACCACTAAATGCATTGTAAGAAAGATTTGCGGATCCAGTGATTACTTTATAATCTGTTTCGTTTGAAAGTAAGTATATTTTTTCGTGTGACAACTTCTTTTTTGCAACATAAAACTTTAGAGATCCTTCCCTTATTCTTGAGTAGAAATACTCTTTAGTTTTGGAATTCTGAGATGAAATCTCCTCAATCACTCTATGTTGATAAGCCATGATTTGTTCAATGTCACTTGAAATTACAGCTTCGTTACCAAAAATGATTTCAACATAATCAAACTTTTTAATGATCTGAATTAAGAAACTAGTTTGAGACGAAAATGTGATTGCATATAAAGTTGAATAGCCATCAAACAAATCGTGCCAATTTGATAAGTAATTACTCTTATATTCCAGCTTAATGATGTCTAGATTATTATGGGTTTCAAACGTTTCCTCTTCTTCAAATAGACTTGTATTATGATTGGTCATAGTCACTCCTACATTATTACAAACTAAATAATAACATCAATTTATTCACTCAAATTCAAAAATTGAATTTTCACAATGTTTTTTAAAGAAATTTCTTAAATACGATATAAAGACATATGAAATCAGTCAAAGTGAGTAATTTTTTTCTCATTCAATCTATTTTTAATATAAATGATTAAAGTGTAATCGGTCCAAATACTATCTAGTAATTCATGGCTATCAAGGGTAGAATCATTTATACATTAGATACTGATATAAACCATTTGTAGTAACAACAGTGTAAAAAGGCCAACAAATAACTAATTCTTCGTCATTTAAGTAATGAAGAAGTACTTCATCAGTGACTGAATCTATACCGTCAACATTGTGAAATTCAGATTTATTCTTGTTAGCTAAAACATATCTTTTAAATGCAAAATTCAAATATTTACTATATTGCGGGCTCACTTCTTTAACAGACTCTTCTAACGTTTTAGACTGAATGCTCGTCATATATGAACTGAAATTCATATTCATTAGAGTAAGTAAATTTCTAGCCCGAGATTTTTCTTGTTCTAACTTGTATAATAAAGTGACTATGACAGCAATGAAAACGATGAAAATAATCTCCATAAGTTTCTCTTTATCAATTAAGTAACATAATTGATAGGTTTCTTTCTAAGCCAACATTTATTCTAAACATACCATATGGCCATCAAGTACGTTTAATTACAACTTTATACATGATTCATTGTTCTAAATACAGTAGTAAGAATGTGATACATCTGTTCTTCTTAATGCAATTATACAATTAACATCAGCATTTGAGTAAATTTTTGTTATATCTGTTCTTCTCATTTTGAATTAAAGAGACAAAAGAAAGAGCAATCTGCCTTATTTAGTGGAATTAAAATCTTCAACATTAAACAGGAATTCTGGATAACAGTAATAAATATAAACGATACCATTGATTTCTTGTGTTCGATAATACTCACAAGACTATAAATCTAATCTTTAACAACGTCAATGTTAGATGTTTTTAATGAGAAATCGATTCTAGAGCCCTTGTCAAGTCCAGAATCTTGTGTAAAATCTATTAGTTAGTCAGTGGATTCATTTAAATGATCCACTTTTTTGTTTTCTCTGTAAACTTTATGTATTGGCGAGCACTGAATTGCCATTCTTCATGAACATCGATTAGGACTGATCCTATTAAACGTAGTGCTGATTGCTCATTTGGGAATATGCGTACCACTTTCTCTCTTCGCCGTATTTCAGAATTAAGTCTTTCAAGCATATCGGTGCTTTTAAGTCTTGAGTAATTGCTTTCTTCAATGGAACAGTATTGAAAGCTATCTTCAAATCCTTCATCAAGACATTCAACCATTTTGGCGTACTGATTACGATATTGGTCTATGATTCTGTTTTTCAGGTTTCGAGCCAGTTCAATATTATTCATCTTAAAAAGTGCTTTTAACTCATCGCGTACCGTTTCTGTGTTTTTTCGAGGAAGTTTATCAAATACGTTTCTCATAAAGTGAACCTGACATCGTTGCCAGCTTACCCCACCAAAGGTTTCTCTAATTGCTCTTACTTCACCTTTATGAGCATCGGAAATGACGAGTTTTAATCCTGTAAGTCCTCGATCTATGCACTGTTCATGCAGTCTTTTCCAAGTTT
>Ga0208243_1000666_pt1 | contig 16437 bp, 24 predicted proteins | sample Subbio2Aug_QV12A_FD_184826 | JGI IMG/M metagenome (GOLD analysis project Ga0208243, IMG submission 184826) | Serpentinite rock and fluid subsurface biosphere microbial communities from McLaughlin Reserve, California, USA - CR12Aug_QV12A (SPAdes) | ecosystem: Environmental > Terrestrial > Deep...
AACACAACAGCAGCGGCAACGCTATTACTGGTGTGGTCAAAACCAAGACGACCTCTGTTATACCAGATAACCCAGTCTTGTACGGTAAAGATAGTGGAGTCGGTGTCGGATGTAATTGCTGAGCGACGGATCGAATCAGGGAAGTAAGCAACCGATGCTGGTACGTTGACGCTGACCCAGAAGATCCTGATCATTGGCGCGTATTCCTCAATCACTTTGCCGATGTGTTCTACGGTAGAAGCGACGATGCCGTAGTTGTGTGGATTCTGTACTGCCAACTCTTGCATTTGGAGTCCGCGGGTCTCTTCTGCACACAGTTGCGCGGCCAGGTGGACGTTGTCTTCTGGTGCTGCTTTGATAATTGCTGCGGCATCTGGGTGACTAACAGCTACACGGGTCGAGAGCTTCATGATAAAGCTACGGACAGGACCGTCATTCAAAAGCATCAGGTGATACAGGTCGCCGGTATAAACAAATGCTGCGCGCTGGATATCCGTCAACTTCGCTATCAGGACATGCAGCTTAGCGTATTCGCATTCATTGCGGAAGTACATACCAGCCGAATAACGAATACACTGCATCGTTTCATCAATGGTCGGGTAACGGATGTTGTAAGCCAACATGACGCGCGCCATCTCATCGAAGTCGGTGTTGTCAATGATCGAGATGATGTTGTTACGCACGATGTGCGGGTTGCGATAGTGGCGATTACCACACAGGTACTTCTCGTTATTCGCATTACCATAGCCAGAGGTTGTGCGGCAGTTCGAGGTCAGTGTGCTGTGTGCTGTCTTGTTGTACAGCGGAGTCGATGGCGATACGTGCGCACCAGAGATTGCATTGTTAGCCAACTTAGCATTAATCTGCTCGTTGTCTTTAATGCTTTCCAGTGTGTAGTTCTTCTCCATCATCGCTTTGAACTTCGCCTTCTTAGCTACAGAACGGCGTTTCACGTTGGCGTCGATGTAATCCACCAGAATGGATTTACGTACGCTTGGATGGAGATAGGTTGTGAGGGTAGGAGAAATCAATTCCTTGTTGTTGATTGACTTCTGGAGGTATGCTGCCAGAGTTCCTGTTTGGCGGGTACGGTCTTCGTTCTCACCGCGTTCCAGAAAAGTAATTGCTGGGTCAACGAATTCAAACTGACCACCTGGGCGCAGGGATTGTTTTACGAATTCCGTGCAACGCTCCAATGGTTGGCCTGTTTCGATATGCAGGTTCAAAGCTTGCTGTCGTACATACATCGGCAATACGTCAATGTCACGAACATATTGCGATCTTGGTAATACGAATGGATTAGTGTGCATGTGCTTCCTCTCTGTTTCTACAACATGAGGACACGGTTTAAAATTCCAATACGGAAATTTTCCGGCATAAAAGAAAAAGGAGGCGAGGTTTCCCCCGCCCCGTAAAATGCTACTCGCCACTACTAAAACAACTACTCAAAATCGGTGTTACATCGAGAGTGAGTAGGACTGAAGGTAATTGGCACGACGTCTCTTTACAGGGGAGGGACCTGTGATCGGGGGTATTCAATCGAGACTACGCGTCCATAAAACCACGTCAATGGAAACCCAGGTAGAAACCATCAACGCTTACAGTCACTTCTCACTCTCAGCATCCCGCACAGCCAATGCCGCGCATGGGTTCTCAAGGTCACGATATCCAGCTAAAAGTTAAACTGGGACCAGGAGCTATCCGGACTTGCCATGCCCTTTCCAAAACATAAGTCATCGCGTTAAATTAATATCTGCATACTATTGCGGCTGGGGGGCGGTCTCGCGCATGCTGGTGCGTACGTTATTGAAACCGTTCGATGCCAAGGCTTGCACAACCAGCGGCATGTCGGCGGCAGTGACTTCACCAATGACCACATCCATTACGTCAGCGGCGATTGACGTGATGCTTTCTTCGCGAATCCATGGGAAACCGAGGACAACAGCAGCACCCGATTGCGTTTTCACACGGATGTAGCTGTACGCTTCCGGGTTGTCTGGTACGCCTGGGCGACTGATCGCATTCCAGATCTGTTTGTGTGTGGCTTCCACGTTACGCAGGATCTTAGCCGTTTCGTAATCCAGGTTAGCCATCATCGTGACGTTCTGGAATTCGTTCGTCAAGATGTTCGGCGCGTAAACATCGAACGAATAGATCTTACCGATAGTAAGTTGAGTCATTCTGAATTCTCTCTTAAAATATACAAAAAAAAAGCCTTGGGTTAGAAGGCTTCTTCGGCGTTAGCCTGTTGGTTCATCTGTGCAGTAACTGAGGACTAGGTCATCAGCTAAGACTTGATGCAGGTAGTAAGGGAAGTATCCGAGTGCACCTGGTTGTTTCTGGAGCGAGAATGCGCCCAAAGATTCCAACCTAGCGTAGACCTTCCAGCCTAATTGATGCGTGAGTACCGCTAGTGCTTCCCTGTTGCTAGACGAAATCAACATAGGGTTTGGGTACATCCTGGTGAAGTCAGGGAGCGTTGCCAAATTACCAGCGAAGTTTTGGAAGTCGTCGAGCATGATTACTACGATGCCCGCCAAGATATCCTCTACTTCTGAGTCCCTCAGGTTAAGGGACTTTGCTGAATCCCTGAATACCTTCACAGCGTCGTAAGTACTCACGATCATCCCTTGCGGGTACGTTTGATTGCTAGACGACGTCATGGTCATTCACCCTACGCACCATGACGATATCGTTACCGATAAACTCATGGAATTTCCAGTTAAGGAAACCTTGGTTGTAAGCGCCTAGTACGATCATCTCGTTCAAAAGATGAGTGCCGAATTCTTTGAAAACGTTCCCCATCTTGCGCGGGGATACAGCTGTGTCCGTCATTGCGTAGTCAGCGAGGATCTCCATCACTGAGTATTCAATTTCTTCCTTGGCACGACGCTCTTGCTTAATCGCATTCAGGAAGTGCCTGATAATAAGCTTCTCATCGAAGTCCACGAACAGGAACGTCGACACATCCGCAACCAGCTGGCGAATATGGGGTTCCACGCCCACTATCATCAGCGTGGTGTCGCTGTAGTGGTCAGAATGTACGCGGCGCGTAGACGAGGGCTTGTAAGCCAACGACCTCTCGTAGCTTGTAGTTGAGGGTCCCGTGTTCATCATAAACTTTCAAATCCCTTAGTTGTTGCGAAAGTATCTCACCGAGGTTCATTACCTTGGCGTAGATCTCGTCTCGTTGTTGTTGGGTGAGAGGTTCGTCAGTAGCAGAGAACAATTTGTCCTCATACGCACAGCCGTGAGCCAACTCTTTCATACAGTCGTCGGCCACTTCGTGCAGCATTATTGCATCTACTACTGTACTAACATAGGCGTCCACATCAATGGTAGGTAACTCTGTCTTATATGCAAAGTCAAGACATTGAAACCAACCATCTGGGAGATCAGTTATGATGAACGGTCTGTTAGCCGGGGAGATCATTGTTAATCCTGAACGGAGACTTCGTGATAATGATGAGATCATTACCAATCCAGGGGAAATCACCGATCTGAATTTCCGTTGTTTTGTCCATCAAGATCGTGTTAATCAGTGTCACCATGCTGTCCTCGATGTCCGATACAACCGTCTCGATGAAACGCATGTTTGTTATCTGATCGTACGACAAGGAATCGAGCCCCTTGCCGAATTGCTTACCGCTGCCGTCGGACAAGTATTCCAAGTACTCGTCCAGAAAGCGACGCGTGAGCCAACTGCTGAAATTGAATTCACTACGATTATTCCCAAAGGAAGACACAGCATCAAGCTCCTCGCGAATGATTGCTGAGTTGATCCGTTGCCGAGAAGCCGACGCCGCACGAGCAGCATCCGCAACGACTTTCCTGATACCCTCGTCCAGGAAGTCAAAGTAGTGATTGTAAGTATTAGCTTCCTGGACAATCTCTGCTGTCGGTAGGATAATTACTGCCATGTTAAGTCCCTATGCTGATCCGGAGATCGTACTCGTTGATAAAGTCGTAAGTCGTTTTAGAACTATGACCGATCTCTACTTCACGGGTGATCTCCTGGATTATTTCTTGAATGTTCATCGATGCGTTGACTACCAGATGCGCTGCTGTGGCTTGATCCAAACCACTCGTCATCACGTGCTTGATGGGAGCGTCCAAATAGTTAGCATCCACCGTTACGCGCAACATTGCTTCAACCAAGCCTTGGAAGAAGTTCTTCTTGAAGAACGACGTTGGTGGAGCACGCAGCCTGTTGCGCTGAATCATCTCCGCAAACGACAATTCAAAAGCCTGCATTGCATCTAGCAGACTGATATCGATTTGACTTTTAATCATCGGATCCTTTTGCCGCATGTTTTACGGAAGTTCTCGCCATGCTCCTTTTCCCAGCAAATGATACGGTAGTCGTGGGTACGGGTAATGAGAACGTCACCGTTTACTTCTTTCAGGATGAACACGAACCAATGGTCCTTGTCCAGGAATTGCAACAGGTTCGTTTCGATCTCCAGAACCTCAGCACCAATTGTGTCGAACAAGAAGTCCAGTGCCTCCATGGCCTTCTCTTCTTCCCATGAGGGGATCCAATTATTTTGTACCTGAAAGCGCTTGTGGAGTTCTTGGAGTTCTGGGCGCAAGAAGCTCAAGATAACATCCTGAACTGACTTATGCTGAGTTGGGTAGATATTGGAATGTCGTTCGATAACGTGTTCCAGGATACCTACTACCAAAGCACGCGACACCGCTGATGTATCTGGTGCGAAACTGTAGTTGAAGCGCAAGGTAGCGCGTGCAACAATCTTACCGTCTTCGTCGTACACGTCGCTGTTGAACTTGTCGTTCCAGGCTACTGGCTCTTGCAGTACTTCTTCGTACTGGGCTTTCGTCTTCTTATTAGTGAGCATCTTGCCAGTGCGCCGGATGGTGTAGTAATTCTTTCCTGGCGCCAGGATTGGTTCTGGGGTGCCTTTTTCATACAAGCCGATTTTCGGCAGGGGCAGGGCATCGCTAGCGTATATTGCAATGGCTTGCGCCACTGGAGCGATGTCGAGGACGAGATTGGCTGTTGCTTTTAGTTGTGTCATATCCGTTAGTTTAAGAGTAGTGCTGGTTCTGTAATCCCAGGTAGGAGATAGCCAGGTCACGATGATTGAGACGCACAATGATCGTCCTGAATTCCACCTCCGCAAGATTCGGGGCTTGGATATAAGCTTTTGTTAATATGGATAATCTTCCGCCAAGTGCAAAGTTAACTGCGTTGTGGAGTCGTGCAAATGGTTGTGCTGTCCTGTCGTGGCCGAACGGGTACAGGTGGTAGATCTTTTCTAACTCCTCTTCAATGATCCATTTTAACACCGCAGTCTTAGAAATACGTAGGTCTCCTAAACTTGCTAAAAGAGGCTCTACGGCGTTTTCTAACTCGAACAGGTACTCGGTTGTGTCTTGTATCAATAACGCCTTGGGGGCATCCATAATAGCTCCTATATACAGACAATAATGGCTAGGCGTATTAATTTAGCGCGCTACCAAGGAAAGAAAAAATATGAGGCATAAAAAAGAGAACCCGAAGGTTCTCTCAGTATGTATCTTGGACTTTGTAAAACACTCTTGAGAGAATGCTTTAGAAAGTCCCAACAGCCAGAACTAAATGGTATAAAATCACTGTCTGGACTGTGGGACCCCTTGCGACTTTCGTGCGACGTTGACCTGATTACGTGTAGTGTCTAAGAAGGGGTTATAAGCCCACCTCCGCAACTCCTTGCAATCAGCATCGTTGTCACTAGCATCAAACCGATTGTATGCTCGGTTTACATTGGGTAATGTAGTTTGTAAGGTATGATTATGCTCCCGGAAGGTTTAGTCCTTTGGCACCTTACTACATGGGTGCGCGACCGACTTGGCGGTTGGTGTATCTTAATCTGACCAAGCGGATCCATACACTCGCCTTAGGAGTGCGGTATCTGCCTACTGGCGCGTCAGGTATATTGGGAGGCCACACAAGGGCGAAGCGCTCCCAAGAACACCAACCAAGTGCGATGATTTGCGGACTGATGACAAGGGATGTTACGACTCTCGCCACTTGGGCAAGCATGGTCGCACTAATCCTCATCCTCAGCCCAATCACAACTTGGCTGAACATTAGTTATTCCTTCTTATTAATCCCAGCAGAAACCATCTGCATCGACCTTGTCTTCCTTGCCCAACAGCGGCTTGCTGCGGATCATGGAGTCCTGGGAGATTTGGTGCTCGTCAACGACGGCGTTCATACTCGCGGTAGCTTCGCCCAGAATGCCGTCGGAGATGGCGAAGTGGACTGGCAGTTTCGAGATGATGCCCTGGTCAGCCGACTGAACGTAACCGATCGCATGGAAAGCCGGCACTTGGTTGTTGAACGAAGTGTCCAGGTCGCCATGGGTCAGGGTTGCCAGGGACAGCAGATTACCGATCGGACCGATGACATCGTCAGGACCGAAGATCGACAGTACCGTCAGGCGTGGTTCTTGATTGGTAGCGCGGTCGATGCGCAGCCAGTTCAACAGGTCTTGGGTGTCCAGTTCCTTGTTACCACGCGAGAACAGCATTGCCAGTGCACTGTTCATGTCGACGAAGCGGCGATCGATTTCAGCGCGGCGAGCGGTGCGGGTGTTCTGCATGTAGACCAGGGTGATCGGCTTGCCGGTCGACTTGACGATACCTTCGTAGGTCTTGAGCGTAGCCAGGGTGTTCTTGGCGTCTTGGACCGATTCAGCGCTACCGACCATGAAGACGATCACTGGCAGATCACGCATCACCAGTTCACGTACCAGCACAGGACCGATTACGGAACCCGAGCCGCCGCCACCGGAATGGTTGACCAGATTCAGGTCGCCTGGTGCGTGCTTTTGCAGAATCGCGCGAGCGTGTTCGCGGATCTCTTCGCGGTTTTCGGTACGTAGTTTACCGGAGCCGTCACGTGCCGGGATCAGGTAGAACTTGTCGGACGGGACACCGGACATGCCGATGGTGTTCGATTTGCTGGTATCGATGTAGGTCGTCAGGAGTTTGGCGTAACCTTCATCCGCCGAAGCAGTCAGACCTTCCAGACGACTGGTGATGTTGGTGCCAGCACCGCCAGCGCCATAGCTGCGAATTGTACCTTTGGTAATCGTTTGGTTGTTGCTGTTTGGTGCAGAGATCATTTGTTTTGTCCTGATTGTTTAGGGTGGTTATTTCCACAAACCATGTGGTCGGTAGCTAAATTTTTAACTTCTTGAAGAAACAAATTATGCTGACAGATTTGGTGCGCTGCTGTATTGCGACCAAGCGACAGCATTCGTTCTATCTCACTTGGGGTGAGTCCTGCTTTATGCAGTGCATGGCAAAGAGCCCTGCGTTCTGCTTTTGAAACCTTGTGGATAAAGAACTCCTCGTACTGACCAGTAACTTCGTTGATGCGAGCTACCAGTCTACGGAAGAGGCCGCGGTCGCCGTTTACAGTTACATGACAGAAACCGAGAACACACTTTACATCAACTACCGCGCTGTGTGGAAGATCAATTCCTAGTCTTTCAATGTCAGCGAAGGAGATCATGACGTTACCTTACCCTTTCATTTCCAGCTTGGCTTTGTTACGCGCTTCAGCGTAAATGCGAATATCACGCAACATCGCACCAGGCTCGTCCTTGGAGTTGAATACGTAATCACGCATGCGAGCGACGGATGTGAAGTCGGTGAATTGAACCAGGCCACTTTGCATCAGTTCGGAACCTGCGTACATTGTGATACGATTGTTACGGTTGCCAGGTGAGCGTGCCTCGAATATTGCCAGGGTGCCCAGATGCGTGCCGAGGAAGATGATCTTGCGCCCGGAGATATGGGTGCTCTTAACCATCTCGCGTGGGTACAGGTCAACGTATTGCAGTTTCTTGCTCTTGTCCACTGACAAGGTAAAGTAACCGTTACCGGTATCCCAGTCGAGGCGTGCTTCTTTAGTACGCTCGATCTGTGCGAAGAGCATATTGAAGTAGACGTGCTCGGGGGACAACTTGACCATGGATGTGTCTTCACGCCAATTGCCGCGATAGGCGCCTAAGGCTGTATACGTGTTGTCACGATTGCTGGAGTACATTTAGTTTCCTTTGGTTGTTTAAATCAGTTATTGGGTGCGTTAGACTATAACGCTTCAGTAGGATGATATGTGGTTGTAATTATTTTCAATATAAAGGGAGTATCATGAGTCCTATCGGAATCGCAGTCTCGGATTTGAAATTCCGAATTCCTCCCCGTATCCTGGAAGCTGTGTTTCTCAAGTATGATGCTCACTGGCGGGTAGCTCCGCAAAGCATTGACGAAGCGATCATGGCAGCTGTGATCCGGCCGAGGGTACTGGTCATGTGTAATCTCATCGGCGGCACGGAAGATATCATCCCTGTTGCTGATGCGACACACCAACGGTTCAATGATTACACTTCAGTGTACCGTTGGCCAAAAGACAAAACGCAAGGACGCTCCATCGTTTCTGCTCTGAACATTACATTTGCCGATCCGGTACGTGCTAACTCGTTCGGCATGGGTTCGATGTGTGGTTCGAGTACGCTGATGCAGGCGGGACAGGCGGTGATGAATAGTCACGCAGCTATTCCAATTACATCGACAGCAAAGATCCAACTCGTGGGCGAGAACACTGTGATGGTACGCGATAACATCGTGCTGCCTTCCAACGTATTCATTCGCGTTATCCTTGCCAACGATTCGGAGTTGTCGCACCTCCAGATCCGTAGTGCTCGACCATTCATGCGTCTGTGCGAACTGGCAGTCAAGTCATACATCTACAACGAGTACATCCTCGAAATGGACGTGGCCGAACTGAAAGCAGGTCAAGCCCTTGGGCGCTTCAAGGAAGTCATCGACACCTATGCTGACACCGAAGAGTTGTTCCAGGAATTCATGACTCAGAAGATGCAGAAGATCTTCTTCATGAACGATGGCGAAACCTACGCACGTCACCTGAAGTCTTACATTGGCGGCTACCGCTAACCAAAAAAAGAAGTAAGAGTAAAGCCCCAGAGAACCTTACGGCTCTCTGGGGTCTTATGTCGTTACTCAGCGAGGAAGCGGGCAAACAGATTTGCAGCTGGCGCAAGGTCGGATGCTTGCGCCACTACCAGCGGCGAAATCAAACCACCAGCATACGTTGGGATTTGGAAGCGCTTGCCTTTGCCCATATCCGTACGTTCGTAAATATCAACCACCGTGATGCCGTTCAGGCAGAAGCTGACATAGATACTCGTGATGTAACCAAAGTCGAAGCTGAGGTTTTCGAGCTTGGACAACACACGCTCACGATCACGGGGATGCGGATACATATCGTCAGGAATGACGAACCCACCATCTGCGCTAGGACGGGACTGGAAGGTGACTTCGAAGATATCCTTGTCCAAAGATATCCGGCCCGACTCCAGGATGTTGAGGAGGCGGCGGATACGACTTGCCGACAGGTGATGGGTTTCCATGTCAGCTGGTTCTTTGTTGAACATGCTCGGGGCAAAGGCATTTTCATGCGCAACGTCGACGGGGATGAATTCAGGATCCATCTTAGCCAGAGTCTGTTGGGTAAAGTAAGGACTCTGGTTGCTCAGCTGATTGAACAAGCGGAAGAACCCAGGGTGGTGAGGAATTTCAGCACCTTGTAAACGAGAGACGATTTCGTTTATCGATTCTGACTGGCCGAGTGCATTTGGTATGTAACCGTGCTTGATAGCAAAAGCTTCCAGGTAGTTACCGTACGAGAGGTACTGTCCTCCAATCATTCGCATGTTGCTGTTGACGAAGGAACGCATATCGACGTAGGAGTTTTCACCGATCTCCACCGCCCGCAGATCGTCTATCTGGATACGGTGCCCGACATTGCGAGGCATCTGGATGGTCAGATTCAAGTCAGCGCGGAAATCATTACCTCTTGGCTCAGTCAGGTAAACCAAAGACCCTTGACTGCGGATGAAAGAATCCAGTTGTTCTGGGTCGGGTTCAATCTCCTGACGGAGACCCAGAACGGTCAGGCGTGTCGGGTAGTAGGCCCCGTCATGGACGTAGCCAGAAATCACTTCCTGGACGGTTTGCCCGAAGATGGGCGTTTCCGTACGCAGTTCGAACAGCGAGCGGATATTAGCCCAACCGCCTGGGATGTTGATCTCGCCATGAGAGGTATCGGCCGGGGTGAAGATTTTCGAACCGACCTCTTCTGCGAGCTTACCCATGTCGTCTGGATTGAAGCCATTGATCAGCGCCCAGAGGGCAGCCTCCGTAGTCCAGTCAACAACTGGGCGCTCTACAGATTGCAGAATCATCGGGTGGCGGTGTTGCTGCTCGACGCCGGTGACGAGCTTGTGTTTCAGGCTAATGACTTTAGTGATGTTGTCGTTGTGGATCATTTAGTTGTCCTAAACATTAAAAAATAAAAAGAAAGAAATAAAAGAGGGAGCCGAAGCCCCCTCTTCTTTACGCTGGCAGATTACAGGCCAGGTACTTCAGCCTCGACGATGCCTTCTTTCTTCATGTACCAGAAGGCGCCGGCGGCGGCCACTGCGACGACTGCCGTGACGGTAGCGATCGTGCCTTTGTTGCGTTTGCAGAAGGCCGTGAAGGCGCTTGGCTTTTTGGTGCGGGACAGCGCATTGGCGATCGATTCCTTGCCGACGTTCACTTCGTGGCGGATTTCTTCCTTGCCGGAATTGACTGCCTTCTGGATTTCTTCAGCAGGCGTTGCTTCTGGCTTGGTGTTCTTGTCGTTTTTGTCGGCTTGGGATTTGTCGTTTGCGTTGGTGTTCATGGTAATTCCTTTAATAGAGTTTGTAGGTTTGTTTGTGGCGATTTGTGCTGCGGATGTTACTGGTGTTACTGCCCAGGAGGCGCTGGCTGCGGTGCCGCTTTGTTGGCCATCACGTTCGTGGGTTGTTCTTGCTGGACTTGCGTTTGCAGGCGCAGGTAGATCGGCATCATTGCTTGACCGGCCTTCTTCACAGCGTTGAACAGAGCGAGCTGATCAGCGTGGGAGGACAGGTCGGCCATGCGTGCTTTCAAGACGTCGGTCTTGGCTTTCACCATGATTTTCTTTTCGGCCTCGGTGGGCTTCATCGGAGTATCAGGATGGAGGATTTGATCGACGCTGTCAACAGTGCGATTTGCCTGCGCCAGTACTTCGGAGAATTCTTGAATTTTCATTCAGTTCCTTTGGTTGTTAAAAGCTAGTGAGTAATACCCGACGGCGGATCTCAGCGAGTGCTTCCGGCGGGATGGTGGAGGACAGAGTTTCGTAGATACGATCACGCACCTCTGCCGGTGCTGGTTTGAGCAGGTCGACGCTCATCTGGATTGCGACTTCCAGGATGTCGTCCATGCCGCCCATCTTACTGACGAGCTTTTCGACGATACCAGCTGTCTTCAGCTCTTGTTCTTTGAGCTTGTTGTAGAAGTCCAGGGCGTTGTAGGTAGCGGCTTTCGCAACCAGACCCAACACTGCCAGACGCGCTTCTTCGAACGCTGCGATTTCTTCAGGGCTCAGGCGCTCGACCATGAGATTCGATTTCGCTGCGCCTTCGCACATCATCAAGAACTGCTCGGCATGGGCCAGCGTATCTTTCTTGGAAGTTTCGCCGTCGAGCAGACCAGCGTGATGCAAGCTTACGCTTGTCTTCTGACGAGCCCAGATGACATCAGCCAGTGACTTCGGCGTTGGTACATCAATCAGCTTCTGTTCGAGCACTTCCTTCACTTTCAGGTGATGGGCTTTTACGCGCTCAGCCAGGTCGGTGATTTTGCTGCACAGGCGGTTGATGCTTTCCTGGTCGCTGATTGCGGACAGGAGATTGAGTTCGGATTGCAGCGCTTGGCCGTAGTCCGAATCTTCCTTGCTGACGCCCATGGCAACCATTACTTCTGGCTCGTTGTATACGATCAGGGCTTTGTTCAACAGGGTGACGAGTTCAAATGCACGTACTGGTGTGAGGACTTTCGACATGATGGTATTCCTTTGGTTTTGGTGAATGAGGCATTATGAAGCAAACACACGGATGGCGATGGCAGTGGCGATCATGCCAAAGCCGATCTTCGTTCCGTGCTTCTTCATGAACTTGTGTTGCGCTTCGCGGCGATCCCGTTTAGCATCGTTCTTTTGTTTCGTTTTGACGCAGCCAGCCATGGTATCACCCCAGGCTTCTTGGCTCGCTTTGATCTCCGCTTCAGCTGCATTGGTTTTGTTCATTACACGTGTTGCGCTGACGATTTGATCGAAGTTTACAAAGTTGCTCATGGTGATTTCCTTTAGATGAAGTGCGTTAGAATTCGATCTCGGAATTTATCACTATACCGTCGATATAGTTATCCCGAAGAATTGACAAGATGGCGCCAAGCATAGTTGGCATTACAACCAGATACCACTCTGCGTGGATTGCGAACAGAGTACCGATCCCGAAGACTAAGGATTGGAATTTATGGTGATAGCAGAACATCACTGCTGGATGGAACTTCGGATCTTGTGGATCGCCAAAGCTGACAATCGTAAGGCCGTTGATAATTGTAACCATCAGGATAGTCACCCAGAATACTGCCAGATGAATATCGCTGATAGGCACTGGTGCGGTGATAACGGAATCCATTATTTACGCTTGGTCATGTTGTTCGAAACTGCGATAACCGTTTCAGCGATCAGCGAAGCAACGATAACGATGACTACTACTTTGGCGAAAGAACCCATGGTGAAACTCCTTTAGTTTGGTTTAGTTTATTAAGCTTATTGTGTTCAGCTCACCAGTGTCATATATGTTTGAAATATTCTAGAATACGATGAAAACGACATAAGAGCCGGATATTACACCGGCTCAATGAATTCAGCTAGGTATACTTAAGCTGGATACTCATTACTGTTTCTTCAACAGCGAGGATCTCTTTCTTCCTTTCTTTCTCACGTAACTTCCGTATCGTGAAGAGATGTGCCTTCAACAGACAAAGCTCATCGACGACGTCCGAACGCTTTTTGTAATAGAGTGTCCTGACCAGGTGATCAATCTTGTCAGATACTCTGTCCATGTCTGACTGGACTGTGGTTAAGGTTAAGTTCAACATTCTGTTCCTTTGGTAGTTAACGAAAGTTCTTGCCACACGGCAATGCTTTCATAATACAAGGAACATTCTCGCTCATTTAATTTTTTGTCAACATAAAGACCACCATCGCTGGTAGCCAAGTATAATTTTATTATTTTTATACACTCTATGAATTCAGCTAGTATCTTATCTACAGTTATACTAAGGGGGCTCCCGCCCCCGTCTTAGGTTAACTATTAGTCTATCTCTCCACTCCGCTACCGCTCCGTTCCCGAGATGCTCCTTGCTTCGCTTCGTCGTTTACATAGTACATTAGGTCGGAGTAAAAAAATACTTTTGGAATGGAGTGATTGGTTTGAGTAAGAATTTTAGTACTATCGCTACGAGGCTCTTGGGGGCCTCTTCGCTAGTGTTAAGGTTTTCGTTAACAGAAGTTTGTTTAGGCTGTACCCTCTCTCCACCAAATAAGCTAGATACAATGATTGACGCATACGCGTAAAGTGTGCGGGCAGCGGGCGAGTTGTCAATTTGACAGCTAAGTTAAATATCACCGTTTTCACCAATTCTGTGTACCTCACCCTATTTTTGAAACTACAAGGAATTACCATGACGAATATCCGTAAGATCTTTTCCCGTGCTATCTCGCTGGAGAGTGCAGATGAAGAACGCGTTCTGCGCCAAGCGTCGGATCCAAAACAACGTACCGTTGTCACCACCGGCCCATTGAGCCAACAGTTCACCGACGAACTCAATCGCACCTACGCCAAAACGGATCCAGTGACCGGTGAAGCACAGCCTGAAAATGCTCCAGCCATCGCCCAGGAAAGTCAAGCGCAAGACGTGACCGTGTTGCAGAACCTGGTCACCAATCTGACCCGCGCTGCCGTCGCTCCTGAAAACGCTGAAGGCAATGTGTCCGGTGGCGAAGTTACCGTCTACGGTATCAAGGAAGCCGAACTGACGCCAGAGCGCATCGTGGAAATCACCACCGAAATCGCAGGCCGCGAAGACCCATCGGAACTGGTTGTCGTGGTCGAGCCAGAAGTCGATACGTCGAACGCCAACACCGACACAGCACCAGTTGCCGCTGTGCGCGAAGTTCGCCCTAACGAACCAGCCGCCCTGCGCGCCGCCCTGGAATCGATCTGCAAGAAGTTCGGCACCAAGATGTACCCAAGCCTGGAAGCTTTCTGCTCCGCCTGCGAAGACGAAGCTGAAGCCGCTGAAGCCAATCCCGAATCGGGCGCCGCTGCTGCTCCAGCGCCTGACGTGACCGGCCAAGAACCAGAAGCCGGTGGCGCAGTGCCAGCTGAAGGTGCTCCGAACGAAGGCGAACCAGAAGCCCCGCAAACGGCTTAATAAGCCCCTGAGCCGGTGGTGAAAGCTACCGGCTCTTATGTCGGGTCGTGTCATCTTGTGATCACACCCAACTGAAGGAACGTTCCAATGGACTTGTCCGTACTCGACGTCTTTAATGACGAATGTAAAAAGTTAGAGATTGATTCTAACTTCATCAAGCGCCTTAGCGCATACCAAACAATGTTCGTCCACAAGAACGCTGACCACGTGGCCTTTTTCGGTGGTGTTCTGATTGGCGTACAAACTGTGCGTTTCACCAATGAAGATCACGATAAGTGGTTCAACGACATCCTGGAAGTAGACGACATTCCTTTGGAAGAGCGGCTGCTGAAACTGCCGCTCATCAACCCCAACTGGAACGTGTCGTCCGATACGCTAAACTTGTCGGTGGCTTGGTTGGTGCACACGATCTACAAATCGAAAGTACTGACCAAAGAACAAAAGCATCAGGGCATGGTTGATGCTTTGCTTGTACTCCAATACAAGTTCATCACCAGCCGCCTGTTCCGTCACTTCCGTTTCCCAGCGGATAAGACAACCGCACAAGCAGCATATGCTCAGCTGTCCAACAAGTTCGCTATCAAGCGGTACGGTAGCTGGTCGGCATTGCTCACCGCTCGTGCAGAGGAGATTATCTCCCCTAGTGGCATCCACCGCCACACGATTGAAAAAATGGAAGACGAGGGCGTGATCTACATGCTCAACGACATCCAAGGCCGTATCCGTGACATGTTGAAAAAGATCTTCGACGTGTTCCTGAAAGTACACGCTTCTGGTAAACGTATTGTTTCAGTATCTGCATCCATTGAACATGATGGCGTGGAGATTCTGAAAGACCGTTCCAAGTCCCTCACTCAGTATACGAGGTACTTAAACTCCATTGTGTCGGATAAGAATTCCTTTATCCGCATGGAGTTGCTCGACGTCATCTCAAAGATGGTAAAGCATGCTCCACCGAAACTGACCGTGGATACTTTGACCTGGATGTCGAACAACTACCGCCAACGGGGCGCTGGGATGATCGAGGAAGTCCTGAATGATTGCATGATCCATTCCTTTGACTACCTGAATGAAGATCGCTCAGCCATCCGTAACTCGGCTGACTTACCCACACTCTTGTCGCGTCTTAAGGGTGTGTACATGTCCAGCCGCACGACTGACCCAGTAGTAAAAGGTCTTCGTGATAAGACAGAAGCCATGGCAAAAATGGCTACTGGAAACAGAAACGCGCCGACCCTAGCCTCCGTTCGCACCGCTGTTCTGCTGTACATCGTGCTGAGAACTTTTACCATGAAACATTACTCTGCATCGATGTCCTCTTTGGTAGCAAGATAACCTTAAAGGCAGCAGCAATCATGGACTTTCTTGAAAACGTAGTGACTAGACTTTCTAAAATTATTGACAATGTGAAAGGTGATTACACGATCCAAGCTTTCCCAAGCCAAGCGGTCGTGATGGATAACTTAACAGCGAAATCTGTTGAGGGATACCAGGTCGTTATTTACTGTCAAAAGAAACAGGTCGTCCAAAGGTTCCGTAAATGGTACATCCCAGATTGCCATATGAACAAATACCGGGTATTCTCGGTTCCGTCTGAAACTGCCCCTGTCGAGTTGAAAGAGGCATGTGAGCTGGATGTTTGTATCGATCAGTTGTTTCCAAATACGCCTAATGACTTCGTGCAAAAAGAAGTTGTGATTGGTGCCTACCTTGAACGTTTGCTTAACTCGCTCAGGAAAGAACCGATGGCGGCATAGAACATATTTCCCTACACACCGGTCTTTTGGTGTGTAGGGTCTTTATGCCGTTACTTAGTTATAGCCGTAACGATTACTTGGTGTTTCGAATGCTTCACGATGAGTCAGTGGGCGGTCACTGCGGAAGTCACGAGCACCGCCAACAACAACCTCGTTGCCGTATACTGCGTTGGCAGTAGCGCGAACATCCTGGTGATGGCGCCGTTGACGTTTCGTGTCCTTCACTTTACGCAGCAACTCATCGACGCTTCGCACTTCATTGTCACCCACGATCAAGCGACGATCCATC